>ERZ773204.1073-NODE-1073-length-22372-cov-3.301250_pt1 | contig 22372 bp, 17 predicted proteins | sample MGYA00581007_ERZ773204 | MGnify/ENA primary metagenome ERZ773204 (study PRJEB29015, sample SAMEA2737757) | human gut metagenome | biome: human gut; feature: human-associated habitat; material: faeces | place: China | collected 2012 ... | reverse complement strand
AAATTCAATTGTTACATCTACAGATAATGATGAAAGTAATTACGGTACTGGTCAACAAATTTCAGTAAATGATGAATATATAACATATTCTCTTTCTTCCAAGTATCAACTTATGAAAGATATTTCATTAAATGGAAATGACATATGGACTTTACCAAGCGACTTTACAGGCACATTTAATCATGGAACTGTAGATGAAAATTCAACATTGTATGATTCATCAACAGATACAATCTATATTTATAATGATTATCAATTAAAAATTATTCAATCGGATAATTCTGAAAATGAACCTGTCATGTCTCAAGATATGTTACCAGAGTGTGTTGGGATGGGACAACCTGTTTATTCAGATAATAGTTCTAATTATCTAACTTATAGCAAATCACATAACTATGTGTTATCGAAAAACTTTACAGGTGAGATGCCAGAAACTAAAGCAAATCAAATATCAAATATAAGTACTGAAAATTGTGAAGGACGAGATTTTAATGGTCAAGTTGTTAAAACAATCGGTGACAAAACTTATATTCTTATAGGCAATGAAGAACAGTTACGAAAAATAGGATCTGATGAAACTGTTTATGGTGCAGTTTATCAAGTTTATTTACATGCTGCCAATTGGTATGTAGATAAAGATGAAAATGGTAATCCGATAATGCTATACGGTGGAGATGCCGATTTAGAAAAATCTCAAAATGGTAATGAAGATTTTGGATTTGGAGAAAAGAATATACATGATAAGGATAAAAAACAAAGTAAATATAGTTCGTATCCATATATATGGGGAAGATGCGGAGTCAATCAATCTACTGGTGAAATTGATCCAACATTGGATATAGATAAAGCTACCAATCAAAAATATTCAACAAATGCTAATTACATTATCTTTAGAAATATTGATTTATCTAGTGATAATTGGACATCGTTGATGTTTCAAGGAACAATGATTGGTTCAAAGGGCGATGGTAAATCAACGTTATGGAATAATGATACTAGCGTTATCGATTATAGCAAAGCGACTGATTTAAATATAGGAGAAAAGCCTGTTATTTCTAATGTGAATGTTAGTCAAACATCTGAGTTGGATGTTGGAAAGCAAATGGGAGTTGGTTTCTTTGCCACATTATCAAATGAAGCAAGTGACAGTGATTTAGGATTGAGCAAAGGAACTGTAACAGTAAAAAACCTTAAATTCAATAAAATAAATGTTGATAATGAAACAACAAAAACAAAATTTGATCAAACGTTAATAAGTGGATTAACTTCAACTTTAGGTAAAGCATTAGGTGGACTTTTAGATGGATTAACATGGTTACTTACTTTTGGAACTGTTAATGCTGGATTAAGAGACACACTTAACAGTATATTAAATGCTCGTAAGGATGATCCAACAGCTTTAGCTACGGGATGTTTTGCAGGTCGTGTAGTGGGGGATGTAGCAATATCTGACTGTGAACTGGATGATGTGAAAGTAACAAATGTCAATAGTAATACAGGTGGATTTATTGGATATATTTCAGGAAAGACGGAGTATGATGGTTTATCAAAAGGATTAGGTGGAACGGCTACTCTATTGGCAAAAATTTTAAATGTGATTCCTGGTCTTGGCTTAGGTGATTTGATTACTATTCTTTTAGGAAACGCTATTCCAGTAGATAAATTGATTCCTACAAAGTATATCAATGCTTATGTTGAAAACTGTTCAATCAATAATTTAACAGGAAATATAGGAACAAATAATGATAAGATTGAAAATTCCGGTGGATTTATCGGTCAACAAAAAGGAACTGTCGTAAAAGATTGCCAAATTACAAACGGCAACTTCAATGTCAAAGCTAATAATTATAGTGGCGGATTTGTAGGATTAGCTAGAGATGATGTCATAGAAGGTACTTTATCGGGTGCTTTAGATATAGAAACTCAATTGCCTAAAATGAATCCTGAAAGTTTGTTTTTAAATTGTTCAGTATCTGCGAGTGATTTGACAATTTCGGGCAATGGATATCAAGGTGGTTTTGCTGGAGCAATGGCCAACACGTCGGCTATAAATTGTAATGTTAATGTTAGTGATAAATTAACGGTATCTTCCGGTGGAGATAATTCTGGTGGCTTTGCTGGAATCGCAACAATTGGATGGGCTGCTGATTTAGGAAAAGGTGATACGAAAGATAACTTATTAGGTGGAGTTGTTGACTTAGTTGTGAAACTTTTAAGCAGTAATCAAAATGCAACATCATCATTACTTTCTCTTGCTGGTGTGAGTCCTTCTCATATATTAGGATGTCAAATAAATGCTCCATGCAGTGTTGAAGGAAAAAATTACACAGGTGGATTGATAGGCAGAGGTGATGGTGTTTATCTTACAAAATCTAATACCGATAATTTAAGCAAGGTTTCATATTTTAAAAATAATATCTTTTCAATGGATGGAATCGAAGAAAAAAATATCATTATTAATGGTTTGAAATCCGTGGATGGTGAAAATTGTGTTGGTGGTATTTCTGGCTCAGTGGGAACAGCAAGTGTAGCAGGACTTTTAAATACAACTTTAGGTGTTGCAGAATATTTAGGATTTAATGCTAATTCTATTTCACTTACTGGTTCTACAGAAGGTATAACTATTGGTGGTAAAGGAAAAAGAGTTGGTGGTGCTTTTGGTGAAGCAATCGGTGGTTCTATTAGTTCGGTTACAGTAACAAATTTAAATAATATTTCAGGAGAAAATATTGTAGGTGGATTTATAGGCGTATCTGGTCCAGGTGATCTTGCAGGAACTGATAATGGTTTGACAGTAAATCTTTTAGGATTAAATTATATTTTAAAATTAAGCAATCTTCTTTCTTTGGGACAAGCAGTTGAAGTCAATATAGATTCTTCGTCTGTAAGTGGTATTAATTCTGGATTTACTGTAGAAGCTACGGGATCAAGAGAAGATAATTCAACAACTGATTATGTAGCAGCTGGATTTGTTGCTAAAAGTAATAGTACAAAAATAAATGATGCAAAAGTTAATAATTTGAAAACAGTAACTTCTACAGATGATGGAGGTTACTCTGGCGGATTTATTGGTATTTCAAAAACAGGCGGTTTAGCTGAAGTTGGAGATGAAACAGAAATAAAAAAATTGATTTCGGCTAATGGATTATTAAATGCTGTAGGATATTTAATTCCGTCATATCAACAATGTTATGTAAGTTATGTAGATAATGGTGGTGTACGAGGAGATATTGCAGGAGGATTTGTTGGAGATTTCCAAAGTGGTATTGTAGAAAATGATGAAAATAATGCTTATGCAATACAAAATATTTCATATGTTAAAGGAAAAACTTATGCAGGGGGCTTCGGTGGAAAGGTTTATTCTGGAGCTTTAGCAGATTCAACAAAAGGAATAAGTATTTTAGGCGGTTTAGCAGATTTGAATATTCAAATCTCTGATTTATTGAGTTTAATACAGGTTTATATTCCTATTATTAAAAATGCTGGTGTTCAATCTAATGGATTGGTCGTTAGCTGTGATACATATAAGTCAACGGATTTAAATTCAGGTAGTGCTGGCGGATATATAGGTTATGGTAGTGCTGTAAGAGTTTCTAATAGTAGTGTAACTAAGTTAAAACATACAACAGTAAAAACACCTAATGCAAATATTAATGATACAGACAGTTCTTCTTATTTTGGAGAGTCTTCAAGTTATGCCATTTCAGCACCTAAAAATGCTGGAGGCTATGTAGGAAAATTAGATATAGGTTCTACGGCATCTGTTGGTGGTGGATTGAAGGCATTGGGAACAAATATAAATTTGGCAAATATTTTATCTGCGTTAGATGTAACAGCTTCTAAAATTGAAAATTCAGATGTAACTGGTGCGGTTGGTGGTTTTTCTGTTAAAGCAAATGGTTTGGATGAAAATAAAACAATTGGTAATGCAGGTGGCTTTGTTGGAACTGATTATGGTTCACAAATTCAAAATAGTAATGTCAATAATTTCTCTTACATCATAGGTCAAGAAACTGCTGGTGGTTATGCAGGAAATATTCAACCAGGAAGTGTTGCAGATGTATTAGGTAAAACGGAAATCTTAAAAGGATTAATTTCAGTAGATAGTTTAACAAGTGTTCTACAATCATTTATTCCTATGATTTATAACTCTCAAACTACTTGTATTCCTTGTGGTGGTGCAGTTCGTGCAGATGCCATAAGTAATGAATCATTAAAAGGATGTGCAGGTGGTTATGTAGGATATAACCTTGGTGGGCGTATTGAAGGTAATTCTACAAGAAAATGGAATGGTGAAATACCTACAGTTCAAAAAGAATGTGCAGTCTATAGATTAAGAGCTGTTTATGGATATGAATATGCGGGAGGATTTAGTGGCAGAACGGATTGTGCCAATACAGTTGATACGGGAAATATCAGTATTCTTTATGGACTCATTAATTTAGATAATCCATTATCAGCCTTGAGTGCTGTTTATCCAACTGAAACGAATACAGCAACTTATGGACCACTTCGAGGTTTAACAACTGAAGTATGGAATTCTTGGGTAAAAGCAGTAGGAGTCAATGGTGCTTATGGTAAAAAATTCCAAGAACTTGGAGAAGTTGATAATCAAGACGAGTTAGATAAAATTATTGATCAATATGCCTATGGCTATGAAGTAAAAGCTGGAAGAACAAATGCTGGTTCAAACGATTATCAAGGCGGCATTGCTGGTGGTTATGTTGGTCAAATGAATGGAGGAGAAGTAACTTTTGCTAATGCTAAAGATTTAAAAGATGTTACAGCTTTAAAAAGCAGTGGAGGTTTTGCTGGTGAAATGATTTCAGCAGGAGTTGCGAATGTTGGAGATATAAACTTAGGTAATAAATTAAATGTGGTAGGTTCACTTCCAATATTGCAAAGTTTTATTCCAGTAGTAAAAACTTCATCTGTTACAGGCTATCAGTCTGGAGCAACGATATCTACAACAGGGACAGATTTTGATAATGATGAAGGCAACAGTGGTGGTTTTGTTGGAAAAGTTGTTGGTGGAAAAATACAGGGAACACAAGATCAGTATTGTTTGGCTGATCAATTAAAAGTAATCAATGGAAGTCAAAATGTCGGTGGCTTTGCTGGTAATATTCAACCAGGAAGTGCTGTGACTTTGAATACTTCATCCAATACAGGATTATTATCAAAACTGCTTAAGTATTTATTAGGCAATGCAGGAGATCTTGCCAAAGTATTGAATGCAACTCTTTCAATAGTTGACTATGCTAAGGTGGATGCATGGAATGATTATGGATTAAGTGTTAACGGTTCATATACATTAGAAAACGATGAAACTACAAAGTATGCAAAACAAGTAGGTGGTTTTGTAGGTAATGCGGGAGGAGCAATTTTTGGAGATAAAGATGCAACTTCAGTGAGAGTTGAGGTAAATAATATTAGAAATGTTGTTGGTGGAAGAGATGTTGGTGGGTTCTTTGGATTGGCGGATGTTTCTTCTGTTGCTCAAGTTGGAAATGATGATTCTGATCAAATTCTAAATCTGATTAAATTAGGAAATATTGATGTATTAGATGCCTTTAGAACTTATGTTTATCAAGCAAAAGTAACTGGATCAAATGATAATGGACTTTCAGTATGTGCAAATGATGAAAGTCAGGAAGGAACATTGGACAGTAAAGTACAGACAGGAAATGCAGGTGGATTTGGTGGAAGCTTGCTAGATGGTTCGGTAAAAAATTCGAGTGTTACTGGATTAAATAAAGTCAAAGCTAAAAACTATGCCGGTGGTTTTGTTGGTCACATGGGAAAGAGTGGTGTGGTTGATCTAGATGAAGCTGGTGTTGGTACAGGAAAATTATTAAATGCCACAGCTGGTGTCTTAGATATTTTTGGTTCTCATAGTGATAACTGTTCAGTAAGTGGTATTCCAGTTGGATTTACTATTTCAAGTGAAAGTGGTAAGGAACCTATTTCTGGTGGTTTTGTTGGTTATGCTGATTTAGGAAGAATGAGCAATTGCAATGTAGAAAACATAAAGAAAGTGGCTAGTGATCAAATAGCAGGAGGCTTTGTTGGTAAAACAAGTTTTGAATATTTAGCTGATATTGACTTAGGTTCTAGCTATTTATTGGATCCGATACTTTCAATCGTCAATAAACTTCTAGATATTCTATATGTGGGAGATTTAGAAAATGTTGGCCTTATAGATATCAATTTAGGTTCACTATTAAAATTACAAGTTTTAGCTAAAGGAAATGCTTTATCAGTTACTTTGTTAGGATTAACTATTTCAGTAGCACTTGATAAAGATAGAGGAGATGGAACAAGTGACCTGGCAAAAATAACAATTGGTGATTCTTATATAGAAATCCCATGTTCAAATATTGATGGAAATCATATTGCTGACAGTGAGAAAGAAAATATTAAAGTAGGACTTATCAAATCAAACAGAACAAAAGTAGATGGATGCTCGATAACAGGTATTCATGATGGATATGATGTTTTTGGTGGAAAAGCAAATGATTCACATGATGGAAGTGAAGAAAATGGTCAAGCAGGTGGATTTATTGGTTATAACAATGAAGGATTGATTGAAAACAATGAAATGTATTTAGCTGATACGATTAGAGGAACAAGCAATCAAATAGGACCTTTTTCTGGAACAACGTCTTTAAATTCTAGTTATGACTTTAATACAAAGAAGAATATTGAAGGTAAAGATAATACGTACAGGATTTATAGAACAAGAAGTGATTCCTTGATTGATATTATAAAAAATTCATCTTTGTATAGTAAAAAGGATTCAGATTTTGATAATTGGAACATCTTCAAAATAAGGCATTATGATAAGGTACAAAAATATGATGATTTAAAAGATGCCAAATTATCTGATGAATCAAAAAGTGAAACCGTTGATTTAAATGCCTATGTCTCTCCAGCAAAAGCTGTATTGATGGATGATACAGAAGTATCTGATAACGAAGATGGTACAACACCGATTCCTTCAGATACACAAGATCCTTGTAATGAAAAGATAAACATTACCATCAATAAGTTATGGAAAGATTTAAGTGATAAACAAAAAGAACGTCCAGATACTATTACAGTGACGTTAACAAGAACATATATGAAAGGAAGTGAGGAAATATTAGAGAAAGTAGGGGATTATACTTTATCAGCTAATGATGTAACTGATTCTAAAAACACTTGGCAAACAATTATTAAAGGATTAGATGCCTATACAACATTAGATGATGGAAGTAAAGCTTATTATACTTATTCAGTTACAGAGTCCGAAGTAGAAAATTATATAACGTCTATTGAAGAATCTGATGATGGATATACGTTTACGATAACAAATAAAGATATGCCTCTTTTACCAAACTTAGGTGGAAAAGGAACAATGTTATTTGTTTTAGTAGGTATAGTAGGTGTATTAGCAGTTTTGTTATCGTACAAAAAAAGTAAAAAAGCGAATAATATTAAAGAATAGAGGAATATGAAAATGAAAAACAAATTAAAGAAAGTAGTAGCATATGTACTTTCGTTCATGATGTTATTTACTATGTCAGCAATGAATATCAGTTCAGTATCTGCAGCAAGTACAGGCAGTATAACTGTTCATACTGGTAAACATGATGTAAATGGTGTTAATTTCAATGCTTACAGATTAATGGATGCAACTGTATCAGGAAATAAAGTAAGTTATTCAATTAGTTCTAATTTTACAGGATTTTTCACAGAAGAATTACTTAATGGGACAACTGGTGATGATATAGATATCAAAGCTTATAATTATATTAAAGCGAATGTTTCTACAACAGACTTTCAAAATAAGTTAAAAACATATATTGCAACAAATCAAATAAGTGCTGATGGTGCAGCAACAGGAACAACAGATACAAAAGAATATACAATTGCTGGATTGGCATATGGTTATTATGCAGTTATTCCTTCTGGTGAAGGATTTACTCCTTCTTTTACAACAGTAAAATCAAGTAATGCAGTTGATGTTTATTTAAAAGGTAAAACACCTGATCCAGAAAAAACAATCAATAATAAAAAATATGATTCTGCACAAGTTGGCGATACTGTAGATTTCAAGGTTGAATCAATGGTTCCAAACATGACAGGATATAATCAATATTATTATATTTTTAAAGATACTATGACTGAAGGTCTAACAGTATCAAAAGACACATTAAATTTAGTAGTTAAAATTGGTGGTACTGTAGTAGACACTAGTGAATATACTTTAACAGTTGATAAAACAAATAGAATATTTACAGTTGAATTCAAAAATTTCTATACTAATCATGCTAAAGACGCAAATGAATCATTAACATTTACATATTCAGCAGTTGTTAATGAAAAAGCAATCAATGATACAAATACATCTACCAACAAAGCAGAAGTTAGTTATGGTAATGACCCAGATCATTTAACAACAGGAGCCCCAAGTGAAGTTAAAGTGTTAACTCATACATTAAAAATCAATAAAGTTGATGAACAAAATAAACCATTATCTGGCGCTGAATTTGCTTTATATAGAAATAATGTTGATAGTGGTAAATTAAAATTTGTTGATGAAGGAAATGGAACTTATAGAATTGCTACAAAAGATGATGAAACTACTACTGATACATTAGTTTCTCCTGAAGGAGGAGTTATTACTGTAAAAGGATTATCAGAAGGAGATTACGTTATTGAAGAAACAAAAGCACCTGATGGTTATGCAAAATTAAAAAATACAATTAATAAAACAATTAGTGTAGATGGAAATGCTCCACAAACAGTAAATGTTGAAGAAAAAGTTACAAATAAAACAGAATCATGGTTACCAGAAACTGGTGGTATGGGTACAGTTATCTTTACAGTAGTAGGGGTTGTTGGTGTGTTAGCTATTCTTTCAACTTACTTTAAAAAAGGTAAAAAAAGAGAAGAAGCTTAATTGAAATATTAATTAAGATCTCTCATAGATATTAAATGTATGAAAGATATATTAAACAAAATTAAATTATTTGATGTTATTAGAGCTGTTTTATTAGTTTTTTTCCTAGGAATATTGCTTTATCCAACAGTAAGTGATTACCTGGGAAGAATTCACAGCTCACAAGCAGTTTCTTCTTATAATAATGAAGTAAAGGGAATAGATGAAGCTACAAAAAAACAAATGTTGGAAGAAGCACAGGAATATAATCAGTCATTGGTCAATACCACGAAATTATATGATCCATTTTCTACAACAGGTAAACCGAGTAAAGAGTATATGAATCTGCTCAATGTTTCTAAAGATGGCATGATGGCATATCTTCAAATACCTAAAATAGATGTGAAATTGCCTATATATCATTCAACAAGTAATGGTATCTTACAAAAAGGTGTGGGGCATATGGAAGGGTCTTCTTTGCCTATAGGTGGAACAAGTACGCATGCTGTTTTATCTGGGCATAGAGGATTACCAAATTCAAAGCTGTTTACAGATCTTGACAAGATGAAAGTTGGAGATATTTTCTATATTTCTGTTCTAGGTGATACGTTAGCTTATGAAGTAGATCAAATTAAAACAGTATTGCCTTCTCAAACGGATGATATAGAAATTGTAGATGGAGAAGATTATGTTACTCTTGTTACATGCACACCTTATTCCGTTAATACTCATAGATTGCTTGTAAGAGGAAAAAGAACGGATTACAAAGAAGCAATAAAGAAAACACCGAATAAGGTCAATAATGGTATACAAATTCCTTATGAGGTAAAATTAGCATTTTTAAGTTTTATTATTATAGGAATTATTATATTTATTTGGAGGAGGCGATAACATGATAAATGCAAAAAGATTATTTATTATTGTATTTACATGCTTATTGTCTCTTTCAATTAATAATGTTTATGCTCAAAATCATGGTTCTTTAACGATTCACTGTCATTATTTAGATGTACACAACCATATTTTTAATATTAGTCAAGATCATATTGCGTTGATAAAAATAGCTGATTATGATGGTAATGACTATCAAGTTTTAGATAAATACTCTAAACTTGTTACAATTAAAAAAGATATGTCAGCTTCTGAACAAAATGGAGTTACTACTAAATTGATGGATTATATTAAAAAAAATAATATTGATTATGATGAAGAATTAATAACCAATCAAAGAGGAGAAGCTACTTTTAGAGATTTAGACTATGGAATATATATAATCTATGAACATAATGAAAGTGAATTTGCATATAAGATGGAACCTTTTATTATTTCAATCCCACTTCTTGAAAAAGAAGATGACGGATCATATGAAAAGGATTATGATGTAGATGTTGAACCGAAGTATTCAAGAATGAGACCTGGAATTGATGAAGAACCAGATGATAAAATTCCTAGTAATGATGAGAATTTTAAGAAAGAAAAAAATTTCAGTCAAACATCTAATTACAAGGATAATCAAAAATTAAAAACAGGAGATTATTATAATCCTGAATATTGGTTATTACTTATGATTATGTCTATTATAATATTTATAATGTTTAATAGGGAAAATATTAAACATTAAAATTTTTAATATTATGTAGAGGAAAAGTAAGCGCCAAAAAAAATAGTGTATTTAAAGAAGTCGATTGAATTGATATAATAAAAGGTATTTAGTGAAAATTCATTGATTAAATAAAATATTATGATCAATTGATTATTTTACTCTAGCTAATTACTTATTCCAATTAGATTGACCAAGTATTCCGATAGACCTGATCAATTGTTATTTTCGTTAAATTCCGATGAGGTTAATCAATTATTCCAATGAACCTGGCCATCTAAAAATCCTGATTGTAAGCTTCTCAGTCAGGATTTATTTTTATCTATTCATTGTTGAATTGTTAGCGTTATAAGTATTACGCTAATAGAAGACCACACTTTACGGTGGAAAAGTCCACCCAATACGATTAGAAGTCCATTGGGTATTTCACCTCAATGACTGCACTATATTAATTAAGTGACGACAGTATGTTAATGAAAATAACGGCAATATATTTGTATATTATATGAGTATATGCAACTGAATATAAGTTAATGGTTGATGATTTAATAATGGATATGTAATTATATAAGTATGAAGGATACATTTTAAAAATATAAAAAATGACGAGGAAGTGTCCTCATCTTCGGTGGCCCAGATCTTACGAACAAGCCAACGCAATAAATATCATAGGGAATTTATATTGTACTTATAATTTCACATTTAGAATGTGTTATTGTTTTTTTAAAAAACTGTATAAATTTATTAATGATTTTTTATAAAATATCTTATAAACTATAATCTTATATTATATAAAATAAAAACGTAAAATACGTATTTATTTGAAAGGATTGTGTTTTATTACAGGAAGTATTATTTGATATAAGGTCTTCCTTAAATATTTGGATCCTTTCTTGGTAATAGATGTATGTTGTGCATTGAACTGACTTGATTCATAGTGTAAAGGAGCAACTCCTGCAAATTTAATAATTTGAGAAGGCTTAGAATAGTTGCTTATATCTCCTAATTCCGCTAAAATAGAAGTACCAGAGAAGTGAGATATTCCTGGTATGGATAGGATAGGAGAGTTATTTTGGATGGAGAACTCTTCTATTTTTTTATCTATTTCAGTTAGCTGTTCTTCAATCAGTTCTATTTGAGCGGTTAAATGTTTTATTTGAATAACTTCCGCTGATGAAGAAATACCAATAGAAGATCTGGCACATTCTTTAAGTCTTTCAGGGGTTAAAGAAATACGATTGCCTCTGCCTTCGATTTCAAAACATTTACGGATGGTTCTGATATCTGTATTGGCGATATTTTCAGCACTCCCAAACATTTTAAGAATATTCATATAAACAATGCCATATTTAGAATTGAACAGTTTATTGAATTCAGGAAACACGATATCGATACATTTTTGAAGACGATTCTTATAGACATTTTCCTCTTCTTTCAAATTATGATGATGTCTTGTCAGCTGTTTTTGTTCATAAAGATCAAAGCTGTTGACTTTAGTGATACGATATTGTTTTTTACGCTCAGGAGTATCAAGAACATCACAGATATTGATTGTATCGAGCTTATCATTTTTAGTAATACCACCTTGCATCTTACGATTGAAATCAGTTGTTTTAGGATTAATTAAAGCAACAGTATATTGTAAGTCTAGAAGGTATTTCAACAAAGCAAAGTGATAATGTCCCGTATCTTCCATACCAATAAGAATAGAATCTTTTGGATAAGATTTGATTTTTTGTACTAGAAAATCAAAACCTTCTTTGTCATTAGAAAAAGAAACAGGCTGAGAGATGATCTCACCAGTTTGTTGATCCATGACACAAAAGAAATGTTTGTTTTTTCCAATGTCGATGCCAATTAATTTCATATGTAAAAAATCCTTTCAAAGTCAATTATGTGAAATGGTGTCCACAACACTTAAACCACAAAACCTGGTTCAAAATAGGAATTCAAAGACTCATCTAACTAATCACTGTTTAGGAATAAGGTGTGGTAAGATCCTTTCAAAAGTAGTCGAGCCACAAGGAGAAAAATACAAATCCACATTCACATATTTCAATATTACAAAATAGCGAGACCGTAATCAATCACGGATAAATAAGATTGATAGAAAGGAATGTATATTGTAGATGACTACTTAGATGGGTCAATTACAATATACCAGGAGAATTGGGTGATGAAAATACTTCGTATTATAGCAAAAGGATTTCCACTATTTAAGGAAAATTTAGATATTTGTTTTTATACACAACAGCGTGTAAGTGAAGATGATAAGGAATGTTTGTATAAAATGATTGATCCTTATTATCTTCATTGTGCCAATGCTTTTATTGGAATTAATGCTTCTGGGAAAATATCTGTGTTAAAAGTTATTAGTTTAGCTATGAACATTGTAAATAATGAACCTATTAATCATATAGAATCTAAAGAGATTCTTGGAAAAACAAAAGAGGCAACATTATGTATTTATTTCTTTGATAATCAAGAAAAAATATGTTGTTTAGAAACTATAATAAGTTCAATAAAAACAAAAACAAATGAGATTGAATATTTTATTCAATCTGAAAGATTGTGGAAAAAATCAATTTCTAGTGTTAAATCAAAAAAATATTTAACAGATTTTACAGGTATAGAACCTATAGCCTTGCGAAGTAATAATGAGATGTATTTATCGGATGATGTAAGCTTTATCATCGCTCATAACAAAAAATATAATGATTCAATAGAAATATTTAGTTTACTTTCTTATACAAATGTAAATGTTTTACCATTTACAGAAAATATTCCATTAGAAGTAATAGCTTTTCTTGATCCAACGATTGAAGGATTATATTTTGAAGAAACAGACAATAAAACGTTTATTCATTTGAAGTTTAAAGATGAAGATGAAATTATTTTAAATAATGCAGTAGATCTTGAACATTATTTATCTTCAGGAACAATCAAAGGAATAATTACTTTTTCAATGGTAAAAGAAGTTTTAGCTACTGGTGGATACTTATTAGTAGATGAAATTGAAAATCATTTTAATAAAGAAATAGTTATGACATTAATTAGATTCTTTATGGATAGTCATTTGAATAAAAAAGGTGGAACATTGATTTTTACTACACATTATCCAGAATTGTTAGATGAATATGATCGTAATGATGGTATTAATATCGTAAGAAATCGACAAGGTATTACTGTTGAAAATTTAAGTCAGCTTTTAAAACGAAATGATATTAAAAAAAGTGATGCCTATCAAAGTGGTATTTTAGAAGGGACAACACCAGCATATGAAGCATATATTTGCTTAAAGAAGAGTTTAGCGTCTTCAATTGATAAGTGAGGTACTAAAAATGAACTTGGCAAAATATAAAGCATGTATATGTGAAGGAGCTGCTGAAACAGCTATCATAGATATTTTGGTTGATAATGATCTTTTAGTTTTTAAAAGAGAAGAAATGTTGGATGAGAAAGTAATACGTATTAGAAGTGCTAAAAAATTTGAAGAAAGGTATTTACGTAAAGGATTCGATAATAAAATTCTATTATTAGAATTTTAGATTCAAGAAAAGAAAACTTTCGACTTAGTAAGGCATATGAACATAAAGTAGATGTAATCAATACTATTACTGCTCCTGAAATTGAAATGTTAATTATTTATACTGAAGGTATGTATAATCAATATAAACGCTCTGGGAAAAAACAAGTGATTTTTGTAAAGAAGATTTGCATATGCATGATGTAAAATCATATGATTTTGTAAAAGACTATTTTAAAAATCCTCATACTTTATTGAAGGCAATTGCTGAATATCAAAGGATGGCAAAGATTCCTAAAGGAGAATATTGTTTGTCAGATTTATTGAAATAATATCTATCAAGCTATTAATGATTATAATAAAAAGATAATAGCTGAAAACAGAACGTCATGATAATCATTGACGTTCTGTTTTTTACAAGCTAAAATTATTTTTTTGTTGAATATATTTTTTTAAACTAAATTCATCTCCGATAAGAGTAACATCGAATTCTTGAACAGATAAAGAAAGCCAATTGTATTTCTTAGACATTTTCTTAATAATTTGTATTGTTTTTGACATAGATAGATCACTTTTTGAAATATATCCAGAATACTGTCTATGTTTAAATCCACTATTTTCTAAAAAGTATCTTATATCATACCAGGCTTTCTTATAATTGTTTGAAGGGTAATTTTTTCTTAATAATGAATCATTTAAATCAAAATTAAGTGCTTTTTTACTCATACCATTGCTTCTACTTCATAATAGCTTTTTAAAGCATCTTCTCTATATTCTGGACTATCTGGCGTATCACCAAAATAGCTTATATACCATTGATCAACAATCTTTAAAAACCAATTTGTATCTGGCAATTGCATTTGTGCAGTAACAAAAGTACCAAAATCATTTTTAATTCCTTGATAAACACCAGGGGCTTTTATCTTTACCCCACGATCAAGAAAATAACGGTTTATTTTTTGATAACAAGCATTTATATCTATATTATTCTTCTTTGCTTTTTCTTCACTTAAATAGATTTCCATCAACATCTCTATCATCTCCTTTTCTTATTACAAAGTTATTATCAATAGTATAACACCCTTCATAAATATATACGCCAAAATTTTCTAATTTTCTTCTTTTTTAATAAAATTAAGAAAAATCAATACAAAGTGCCCGCTTAGTCGTAAAAATGACACGCTCAGTAATTATTAAAGAAGTTTTCTTAAATATCCTTTATAATAATATGAGATATTTGTTTAAATATGTAAAAATATGACTAATTGTAAAGGAGAGAGGGTTTTGAAAGCATTATATAAATTTAATAAAGAATTATATTCAAAAGAAGATTTGATAAAAACAGCTTATCGATTTATTGATGATTTCTATATTCATTTAGATGCTTATGAAAATTATTATTATGTAAATATTCAAGCTAAAGAAGATAAAACACTTCATGAAGAAGAATTCATTAATGAAATGCTTGTTCAACAAACAAGAAATATTATTTATAAAGAAACAAAAAATATTAGAGAAATGATTTATGCAAGAGCAATGGCTTCTACCTTAATTCAAGAAGAACAAGAAGATATTGATCAAGATGAAGATAATATTGATGATATTCTTGTTGATTGGTTTGATAAATATGAAGAATAGATTATTTTTAATAAAAGAAATTTATTGTTTAGAAAAGATAAAACAAGCAATCAATGATTATAAAAACTTAGCTGTTATAGAATTAAAAGAAGATGAAAATTATTATTATTGTGATTTTAAAGAAACATATTATGCTTTAGATCTTACAATAAATGAATTTGAAAATTATCTTATAGGACTTACATATAAATGATAAATTACTTCTTTTATTTTTTTATTTTAATTATTCTAATAATTGGAACTTATACAGATTTAAAGTATGGAATTATTCCAAATAAATTAGTTGGTCCCGTTATTATAATAGGTTTTATTTATAAATTATTCTTTTCTTTTTCAATAGATTTATTGATAACTATTTTTATCGCATGTTTTATTTCTTTATTTTTGTTTTTTATGAAAATATGGGCAGGTGGAGATTGTAAGTTATATTTAGCGATAATCTTATTAATTCCTGATATTCTTGTTGAATCTTCTTTTTATGGGATAAGTTATATTATTTGGATTCCTATTTTAGCTTTTTTAATTGGTTATTTTTATGTAATAGGAGATTCTTTTTATCAAAAGATAAAACAACATAAAAAAAGTAATAACTTAAAGGTAAAAGTAAAAAATGATTTTATACGTTATCTTAAATATTATATTGTCATTATCTTTTTAAGTTATTGTATGAATGTCTTCATAAATTATTTGAATCTACAAATAAATATGTGGCTTTATACAATAATCATTTTTGGTATGGTTTATTTTCTTATTAAAACGAGTGTTTTAGAAAGTAAATATGTTATAGGGGTTATTGCTTTTATTGAGGTTTTTCTTGGAATTATTCAAATTGAGACACTCTTTAATAAAAGACAATTGTTTATATGGCTAGCAGTCATTTTAACCTCATTAATGAAACATTTTAATAATGAATACAATTATGAAGAAATAACCATAGAACAATTAAAACCAGGTATGATTCTATCTACATCATCCTCTTATATATTTTTTAATGACACATTAAGTAAATATAAGAAAATTTCAGATGAAACATTATGTTCAAGACTTAATGAAGAAGATATCGAAAAAATAAACGATTTAAAAAATAAAAGAGACTATATCTATAAAATAACAATTATGAAAAAAATACCTTTTGCTTTATTTATATCACTTTCAACATTCATGATAATTCTAGGAGGAATGTTTATATGATAATAAAAATAAAAGAATGTGATCTCCAATATCACATTGCTTCATTTACAAAAAATGAAGATATATTAAAAGAAATGTTAGATAAAAACTATACAGTTGCTTATTTAAAAGATAACAATTTAACTTTATATCCAATGAACAAAGAAATAATCTTAACGAATGAAGAAAAAAAACAACTTTCGAAAGTTGCTGATTATAGTATTTTCGAAATGACACCAGGCAATATCTATATTTATTATGATGCATCTTCCTTAGATAATGCTTTATTTATTACCAATCGTTGTAATTCTAACTGTATCATGTGTCCTGTCAGTAGTATTGTAAGAAAAAATGATCCTATTGAAAATATAAGTACTTTGTTGAAGATTAGTTCACAAATCCCAAATGATAGTGCTCATATAACCATTACGGGAGGAGAACCATTTCTTCTTAGAAAAGATATTTTTACACTCTTTCAATTTCTTAAAGATCATTTAAATAGTGTAGAATATTTACTTCTAACCAATGCAAGAGCGTTATCAAATAAAGAATATTTTGAATTATTTAGACAAACGATTCCTGATAATTTACTTATAGGAATTCCTATTCATGGTTCAAATGAAAAAAGACATGATACCATTACACGAGCAAAAGGAAGTTTTAAACAAACGATGATGGCTTTACATCATTTAATGTCAACTCATATTCGTGTAGAAATAAGAATTGTCGTAAGTCAATTAAATATAGATGATTTACAACAAATCGCACAGTTAATTATAAAAGAATGTAAAAGGGTTTATACTGTTAAATTTATTGGATTAGAAATGTTAGGTAATGCTAGAAGAAATCTAAATGATGTTTGGATTGATTATAAAGAATCGTTTTTAAAAACGAAAAGTGCTATTGATTTATTAGTAAAAAATGAAATAGATGTAGGTATTTATAATTATCCACTATGTTGTGTTGACCAACCTTACTGGTCTTTATGTGAAAAGAGTATTACGGATTATAAAGTAAGATATTTACCACAATGTAATCAATGTACAAAGAAGGATGCTTGTGGAGGTATGTTTAGTGGAACCTATAATTTAATGAAAGGAGTTATCGAACCTATTTTATGATTGGACCATTTAATTTTAAAAAACTAAATAATAAAGTACTTATAACAAATGATTTAGGTCGTTATGAATATTTAAGTAAAGATGAATTTTCTAAGTTTATCAATAAAAAACTTGCTCCTGAATCAGAGCTTTACTGTCGTTTAAAAGATAAAATGTTTCTTTTTGATGATTCTATTGAATATTATGTAAATGCAGTTTCACCCCATTTAAGAAGCAGTAAAAGTTATCTTTATGCAGCAACAAGTCTTCATATTTTTGTAGTTTCAAATTATTGTAATTCAAAGTGTATTTATTGTCAGGCACAAAGTAATCAATTAAATAGTTGTAAAATGATGACTAAAGAGATTGCTAGAAAAGCGGTTGATTTTGCTTTACAGTCGCCACAAAAGGAATTAAATTTTGAATTTCAAGGTGGTGAACCATTAAGCAATTTTCCTATTATAAAATATATAGTTGAATATACAAAATCAATCAATAAAGATAAAAAAATTCAATTTAGTTTAGTTTCTAATTTATCTTTATTAACGGATGAAATGGTTGAATTCTTTAAAGAAAACCAAATCTCTATTTCAACATCTTTAGATGGTCATGAGTATTTACATAATTATAATAGACCATTATCTAATTATCCAAATACATATCAACTTCTAACAAAAACCATTAATAAATTAAAAGAAAATCATATAAACTATGGAGCAATTCAAACAACAACTAAAAAAAGTTTGAATTACCCTATAGAAATTATCAATGAATACAGAAAAAAAGGTTTGGATAATATCTTTATTCGACCTCTAACCCCTTTAGGTTATGCTTTAGAAAAATGGGATGAAATAGGCTATCAAGTAGATGAATTTATTGATTTTTATAAAAAATGTTTAAATGAAATCTTAAAAATAAATAAGCAAGGAACCTTTTTTAAAGAAGGACATGCAGCCATCTTTCTTTCTAAAATCCTTGAAGGAATAGGTATTAACTATATGGAATTACGTTCACCATGTGGGGCAGCAGTAGGACAACTCGCTTATTATTATGATGGAAATATTTATACCTGTGATGAAGGAAGAATGCTTAAAGAAATGGGTGATGAATCTTTTAAGGTAGGCAATGTCTTTGAAGATACCTATGATACTATGGCGGAATCTAAAATAACAAAAACAGCTTGTAAATACAGTATTTTAGAAGGACTTCCTCAATGTAGTGAATGTGCTTATTTACCTTATTGTGGAACATGTCCAGTTATTAACTATGCTCTTGAAAAGGATATTGTTCCTCATTCTATTCATAACTATCGTTGTCAAATTTATAAAGGGATGTTGGATGTTATTTTTGAATTATTACAAGATAAACAAAATCAAGAAATATTTTGGGGGTGGATTTCATGAGACACTTTAAAAATAAGAAAAAGCTCTTAGGTATTATTGTTCTTTGTGTGATGGGATGTGTAGCGATTACGCCAACTCCTGAAGATACAACAAATGATACAAAGACAGTAGAAGTAAAAAAAATAGAACCCGTCAATGGGACATATTCTGGAAAAATTGCAACTTTAAAACAAGATGTTCATGATGGAACATTTACTTTTGATACAGGAGATAGTTATGAAGGTAAATGGTCTAAAAAAGTTATCCAAGGAAAAGGAAAGTATGTTTATAAAGATTTAGGAACTTATGAGGGTGACTTCAAAAAAGGGCAAAGAAGTGGTTTAGGAACTTTTACTTGGAATGGCAATAGTCAATATGTAGGTCAATGGAAAAAAGACAAAATTAATGGTAAAGGTGTTTATACATATTCTGATGGTGGAAAATTAGAAGGAGAATTTAAAGATAACCAGTTCTATAATGGAAAATATACCATTACGATTAATGATACGACATATAAATATAAAATCAGCGACAGCACACTTTCACCTTCTATAGAAATTACTTATAAAGATCATGGTAATTATAAAGGAAGTTATGAAGGTAACAAACTTACAGGAAGTGGGACGTTTACATATGCTAACATCGATGAGTATTACGGAGGTGTTTTGGAGGGAAAAAAACAAGGGAGTGGTACTTATACTTGGGCAAGTGGTGCAAAATATGTTGGACAATGGGATCAAGATATGATGAGCGGTCAAGGAACTTACTATTATAAAAATAACGAAGGTTCAACATTAGAAGGTACTTTTTCTAATAATGCACCTCAAGGAGAATGCGTTTATAAAAAAAGTAGTACAGAAAAATATAAAACATATTGGGAAAATGGAAATTGTGTAAAAGTGGAGGGTTATAAAGATGAGTAATGAGTTATTTCCAAAAATAAAGAAATCAATTGATGATTTAATAGATGATGAAGAAGGAAATATTCCAAGAAGTAAACTTGTTGTCATTGGTTCAACAATTATGTTGATGGGGATGATCATGGGAATTGATGTTTATGCAACACATCGTTCACATACGTCACATTCTTCGCATTCATCAACCTCTTATCACCGTTCGCATGTATCACATACATCAGCTCGAGATGGAGGAACTCATAACAATCATTCAAGTCATGCTAGTCATTCGAATACACATTCAAGTCATGCCAGTCACTCAAGTCATGCAAATACACATTCATCAGCACCGGCTCATGCGAATACCCATTCGTCAGCGCCAGCGCATGTAAACACAAATACATCTCCTCAACATGTAAACTCAGCAGGTGGTAGTATTTTAGGAACAGCAGAGATTCCAAAAATTGAAACTCCAGTTGCTAATGATTTTGTTGGTGATCTACCTGATGCTGCCACAACGCTTTCAACAAAGATTGTTACAGATCTTACGGATAAGCCAAAATTTAAATAATTTATTTAAAGTCATCATGGTTGATGACTTTTTATTTTTTTTTCTATATAATGAGACAAGAGGTGAAAGATAGAATGAAACAATATTTAGATATGTGTCAATATATATTAGAAAACGGACAAGATCGTGATGATCGTACAGGAACAGGAACAAGAAGTGTTTTTGGATATCAAACACGTTATGATCTTACCGATGGTTTTCCTTTACTTACGACAAAGAAAATGTTTTTAAGGCCCATTGCAGAAGAACTTTTATGGTTTATTAAAGGAGATACAAATATTAAATATCTTGTAGATCGTAATGTTAAAATTTGGAATGAATGGCCTTATGAAGCATTTAAGAAAAGTGAAGATTTTCATGGAGAAACATTAGAAGAATTTGTTGCAAAAATCAAAGAATTACCTGCTGATGATCCTTTTGTTGTTAAATATGGAGAATTAGGACCAGTTTATGGTAGACAATGGCGTAATTTTAATAATGAAGGAGTCGATCAAGTTGCTAAACTTGTAGATTCATTAAAAAATAATCCATTTTCAAGAAGACATATTATTTGTGCATGGAATCCTGCAGAAGTTGATGAAATGGCACTTCCACCATGTCATGCCTTCTTACAATTCTATGTAAGTAGTGATAAAAAATACTTAAGTTGTCAACTTTATCAAAGAAGTGCGGATACATTTTTAGGTGTTCCATTTAATATTGCATCTTATGCTTTATTTACTTCAATGCTTGCACAAGTGTGTGGATATAAACCTAAAGAATTTGTACATACGATTGGAGATGCCCATATTTATAAAGATCATTTTGAGGTTGTTAAGGAACAAATCTCAAGAATACCTTATCCTAAATGTCAACTTGTTTTAAATCCTGAAGTTAAATCAATCTTTGATTTTACGATTGATGATATTAAGATTGAAAACTATCAATCTCATGGAAAACTTGTGGGAAAGGTGAGCGTTTAATGATTTCAATAATTGTAGCGACAGATGATGATTTATTAATAGGAAAAAAAGATTCAAAAAATGGGATGCCTTGGCATAATAAAGAAGATCTCCAACATTTCAAAAAAACAACACTTAATCAAACAATTCTTATGGGAAAAACAACTTATCTTGCTATTGGAAGACCACTTCCAAATAGAAAAACAATTGTTGTTACTAAAAGTGGTATGGATGATGAACGCGTTGAAGTTAGAAATGATTTAATTGAAGTTATTCAAGAATATAAAGATAGAACTGCTTTGGAAAAATTGGATGAGGTATCTCCATTGGAAGTTCAATTTCAGTATTCGATATGGAAAAAGGATTATAAAGAAGCCTTTGAAAAAGTTTCCGAAATTATTGCTGCTTTGAATATGCAATTATTAAATGGTTATAGAAGCTATTGGAATTATATTGGTGGAACTCTTGCCTATTTTTTAGTTGAAGAAGGGAATATGGAGTATAAAAGTATTGGGCATAAAATGTTTCAGGAGGTTTTAAAAGATAATATCAGTGTGAAGTGGATAACCACATTAGAGCAGAAACTATTTGATGTGAAAGAAGCAGAGATAGAAGATGATTA
>ERZ773204.1071-NODE-1071-length-22393-cov-18.309965_pt1 | contig 22393 bp, 15 predicted proteins | sample MGYA00581007_ERZ773204 | MGnify/ENA primary metagenome ERZ773204 (study PRJEB29015, sample SAMEA2737757) | human gut metagenome | biome: human gut; feature: human-associated habitat; material: faeces | place: China | collected 2012 ... | reverse complement strand
AAAAGCAAAGTGGAAAAGTAGAGAAGAGCACAACGACTATATCCATGCTGAATGCTCTGGTTGTGGCTTTCAGGTTGAGAGTTATGATGCCGTTGAAACAGGAAGATCCAGTACAGAATATATCAAAGCAAAATGGAAGTTCTGCCCGAAGTGCGGAGCTAAAATGAAAGTGTAGAATAAACAGAAAGGAGCCAGCCTCCGGCCGGGGCAAGGGTATACCGGGCTTCTTAACGAAAATGGAAATAAGACCAATTAAAAGCAAGTGAATATATCAATCAACATCATCGGCATCACAGAGCCACAGTTGGATGTAAGTTTTGCATTGGCCTGTATGATGGGGAACTATTGATTGGCTGTGCGGTATGTGGCAGACCCGTCAGCCGTTATCTTGATGATGGCCTAACATGTGAAATTAATCGACTGTGCACAGATGGAACAAAAAATGCATGTAGTATGCTTTATGGAGCCTGCTGCAGAATTGCTAAAAATATGGGCTATAAAAAGATTATTACTTACACTTTAAAATCAGAAACAGGGATAAGTTTGCTGGCAAGCAACTTTAATTGCGATGGAATCGCGGGCGGAGAAGCATGGACTGGTTCGCGGAAAAAAACTGGTAAGTTACCGGCGGAAAAAAAGATAAGATGGAGTAAAATATTATGAACCAGAAAAATCTGATTATTGACTGTTTTGCGGGCGGGGGCGGTGCCTCCGTCGGCATCGAGATGGCACTGGGGCGGCCGGTAGATATTGCAATCAACCACGACCCAGACGCCATTTTGATCCATAAGACGAATCACCCGAACACGCTGCATCTGACCGAGGATATTTTCAAGGTCAACCTGCGGAAATACGTCAAAGATCAGCGTGTGGCATTGATGTGGGCGAGTCCGGACTGCACGAGCCATTCAAAGGCCAAGGGCGGAAAACCGAGGGAGCGCGGTCTGCGTATCCTTCCATGGGCGGTGTATAAGCACGCCAAGGAGATTCTGCCGGATGTGATCCTAATGGAGAATGTGGAAGAAATACAGCAGTGGGGGCCGCTGGATGAAAAGGGATATCCGATTCCAGAAAGAAAGGGAGAAGATTATCAGAAATTTATCCGGTCGATGAAAGCATTGGGTTATATATTTGACTGCCGGGAGCTGGTAGCTGCCGATTATGGGGCACCGACCACCAGAAAACGATGGTACGCGGTGTTCCGGCGGGACGGAAAAGAGATCCGCTGGCCAGAACCAACGCACAGCAGAGAGAACACCAGCTTGAGGCATTGGGAAGAATGCGGAAATTATATTGACTGGTCAGACCTAGGCACATCGATCTTTAACCGGAAAAAGCCGTTGGCGGAGGCTACACAGAAGCGTATAGCTAACGGGATTAAGAAATATATTACCGATGCGCCTGCTCCATATATCGTAAAGGATAAGGATGCGCTGGCATTTATCATTCAGTACCACGGCGAGACACGAGACGGAGATTCCAGAGGACAGCTTCTGACGGAGCCGATCAAGACCATCGACACTTCAAATCGATACGGCTTGGTAACTGCATTCATCACAAAATATTATAAATCCGGCATCGGGCAGGGATGTGACGAGCCACTGCATACCATAACGACTTCGCCAGGGCATTTTGGACTGGTATCTGCGTTTCTGATCAAATATTACGGGGCAGGATTCGGACTGGTAAATGTGATTTTAGACATCAAAGGCGAGAAATATATCATCTACGATATTTTTCTGCGGATGCTGAAGCCGGAAGAACTGAAACTGATGCAGGGATTCCCACGAGATTATATCATTAACCGAGATTATAATTTCAAAAGTTACCCGGTTGCAAAGCAGGTGGCGCGGATTGGGAACAGCGTGGTGCCGATCATGGCGCAAAAGCTGGTAGAAGCAAACTGCCCGTATCTAAAAGTAGGAGTGCGGGTGCCCAACCTTAACATTGATGACAGCCAGGAGCAGTTGAGATTTGCGTAAAATAGGAGGATTGAATATGAACAGTGAAGGCTATCGTGATCCGACAGCGGACAGGGCAATTCGAAACGCCGCCCGCCTGCCGAGACAGATCTGGAGTGTGGTCAAGGCTGTACGGGAGGTTTTGAACGTGTCGCATTTGGAGTTGGTTGAGATCAGAATGAGAGACAGAACAACCGGAAGAGAACATACATGGGGAGGTGATATAAATGGACTTGATTGCGGTAATAAGCATAATCGCCGTAGCAATAGCAATTGATAAATGGTTTGCTAGGCAGGCAAAAGGCTGGGTAAAACTAATTGAACAAATAGGAAAGGAACAAAAGGTGAAGGAGGAGAAGTTAAGAAGACGTCTTGAAAGGATAGAAGGAAAAGCAGGAGCGGCACCAAAAAGAGAAGAATTTTTTGAAATGCATCCAGCAACTGAAAAAATCATAGAGGAATATTTGAAAGAGCATTCAGAAAGGGGCGACACCAATGGAGAAAAAGGTTCTGGAGCAGTACATAGACGCGTGTGAGCTGATCATGGAGACAGAAAAGGACATTAGACGGCTGAAGAAGAAGCGTCAGACTATTGTGCAGACGAATGTATCCGGGAGCAATCCGGATTTTCCGTACAACCCGCAGCACTTCAAGATCGCGGGAACAGCGTTCACGTACGAGGAGGATAGTAGACTGCGACACGAGGAAAAGATCCTGGAAGAGCGCAAGGAGAACGCCCAGCGACTGAAAACGGAAGTGGAGCAGTGGATGAACCACATTCCACAGAGGATGCAGCGGATCATCAAGTACAGAGTCTTCGAGGAGATGAGCTGGAGCCAGGTGGCGGCAAAACTCGGAAGAAAGGCAACCGCAGACAGCGTGCGGATGGAATATCTGAGGTTCATGGAGGCGGCATAGAAAAATTTGAGAGAAAATGAAAGTTTGTTCGTTTTGTTCGCAATGTTCGTTTTCAAAATGTTATAGTGTATCATGGAGAGAACGGAAGGAAGGGTTTCATCTTTTCTTTACCTCCTTGTGAATGTATTTTGAGCGGCGACCAGGTGTCACAGCCTGGCCGCTGCTTACGGCAGGCATCAGCCGGGGTGAACGTACGCGCTCGAATAATGCACGAACATGGTATATGGAAACTTCCATATCACCGCTTGGAACGTAGCTCAGTGGATGAGAGCGGGTTGCATCGGGGCAACTGACGTCGGGGGTTCGAGTCCTTCCGTTCCAATTCTCCATTGACTGGAGAGACATCCCCCATATACTTCTTCTAAAACGTCCTGTAGAAATGCAGGGCGTTTTGTAGTATGATGAAAAAAAGGAGGATGCATTAAATTGGAAAATAATGAATTAATTGCAATTCTTAAAAAATCATGATACCCTTTGTATACATAATACTTATATAGGCAAAAAATTTTGCTGTATAATTTTTGTGTATGCAGAGGGTATTGTTATAATAAGAAATTTGCCCGTAAAATGCATCTAAATTGAGATTGTAAATCTTTGCAAAGAGCACATGTAAAGTCCTTTTTGCACAAGATTGTTTATTAGAAAAAGAAAAGACGCTGACATCAAAAGAATCACTTGAGATGAAAGGTATGGCATAAATGGAAAATGTAAGAGGCGCAATGCGACTCTTATTAGGCTGTACCTGAAATTAGGGGTACAGTTTTTTTATTCCAAAATCTGTATCATAGATTCGTGTATGAAAATCATATAAATTTGATAATCAGGGAGGAAACGAATGGATACAAGAGTAGCTTTGATCGGGATCATCGTTGAAAATATGGATTCCACGCCGGAATTAAATAAACTTTTGCATGAATACGGCTCGTATATTATCGGACGGATGGGTCTGCCATACCGTGAGCGGAATGTGCATATCATCAGCGTTGCAATCGATGCGCCGCAGGATGTTATCAATGCACTTTCCGGGAAAATCGGCAGACTTGATGGAATCACGGCAAAGACGGTGTATTCGAATGTTGGCATGGCATAAGCTGGCGTGGATATGAATTGAAAATATACACATTGGGCAAAATCAAAAGAAATATATGACGGATGCCCAATCTCACTAGCAGAAAGACCATTATGATCGGACAGGGATAAATTTATGTTACAAAACCAGAGAACACCAGACAAAAACAAACAGAAAAACTATGGCATGTCAGCGCAGAATTTTAAAAATCTGCCAGAGAAAATAGAAAAGACAGCAGATATCACAAAAGAACAGCTTGCATTTCTTCTTGCCACAGAGGACGATGCGATGATACAGGATTTAAAACAGCGTGCGCGGAACACAGGTGACCGCATCTATGGAAAAAATGTCTACATCCGCGGACTGATTGAGTTCACAAATTACTGCAAAAATGACTGCCTTTACTGTGGAATCCGCAGAAGTAACTGCCATGCAGACCGCTACCGGCTGACGGAAGAAGAGATTCTTTCCTGCTGTAAAATCGGATATGAGCTGGGATTCCGCACCTTTGTACTGCAGGGTGGGGAGGATGGATTTTATACCGATGAAAAGATCTGTCAGATCGTTTCAAAGATCAAGGCAGAATATCCTGATTGTGCGGTGACACTTTCTATCGGAGAAAAATCAAGAGAGAGCTATCAGGCATATTTTGATGTGGGGGCAGACCGGTATCTGCTGCGCCACGAGACGGCAGATGAGGCACATTATAAGAAACTGCACCCGGCAGAGATGTCCTATCAGAACCGGATGCGCTGTCTTAGAGATTTAAAAGAAATCGGATATCAGACCGGATGCGGATTTATGGTAGGTTCGCCTTATCAGACCGTAGATACCCTGTGGGAAGATCTGCAGTTTATCCGTAGATTGAAACCGCAGATGGTCGGTATTGGTCCGTTTATCCCGCAGAAAGATACGCCGTTTGGTACTGAGACAGCGGGCACTATGGAGATGACACTGCGGCTGCTTTCCATTATCAGACTGATCCATCCGCATGTACTTCTCCCGGCGACCACAGCGCTTGGAACGATTCATCCTAAGGGCAGGGAGCTTGGAATTTTAGCGGGAGCAAATGTCGTCATGCCGAATTTATCCCCGGTTGCCGTGCGGGAGAAATATAAATTATATGATAATAAGATCTGCACCGGTGACGAGGCAGCAGAGTGCCGCTTCTGCATGCAGAAACGAATGGAAAGCATTGGCTATCAGGTAGCCGTAAACAGGGGCGATTTTCAGCCATAAGAAAGCAGAATGGAAAGTATCAGCCATCTGTGAGACAGAACGGGCGGACATAAGATAACTTCAGAAATCACAAATTGACAAAAAGCCAGCAGACTTAAGGCGGATCTACTGGTTTTATACGACAGTTCTGCAAAAAGAGCAGTCTGTCGTCCATATAAAAATACACTAACCGGAAAGCAAGCGGGCGCAAACTGACCGGAAAGAAAGGAAGAATGTATGTATAACGCAAAATCATTAAAAGCAGAAGAGTTTATTTCAGATGAGGAGATCAGAGAGACACTTGCCTATGCAGATGCCAACAAGGACAATGTGGCACTGATCGATGAGATCATCGAGAAGGCAAAATTAAGAAAGGGCTTAAATCATAGGGAGGCATCTGTCCTCTTAGCATGTGAGATTCCTGAAAAAATCCAGGAAGTTTATGCACTTGCAGAGCAGATCAAAAAAGATTTTTACGGAAACCGTATCGTATTGTTTGCACCGCTTTATTTGTCAAACTACTGCGTGAACGGCTGTGTATACTGTCCGTATCATCTGAAAAACAAACACATTGCAAGAAAGAAACTGACGCAGGAAGACATCGTAAAAGAAGTTACTGCATTGCAGGATATGGGACATAAACGTCTTGCCATTGAGGCGGGCGAAGATCCGGTCAACAACCCGATCGAATATATCTTAGAGTGCATCAAGACCATCTACAGCATCAAACATAAAAACGGTGCGATCCGCCGTGTCAATGTCAATATTGCTGCAACGACCGTGGAAAATTACCGCAAATTAAAAGAAGCTGGAATCGGAACTTATATCCTGTTTCAGGAGACTTACCATAAAGAAAGCTATGAAAAGCTGCATCCGACCGGACCGAAACACGATTACGCATATCACACAGAGGCGATGGACCGTGCAATGGAGGGCGGAATTGATGATGTAGGACTTGGCGTATTGTTTGGACTTGACCTTTACCGTTATGAGTTTGCAGGACTTTTGATGCACGCAGAACACTTAGAGGCAGTACATGGAGTCGGACCGCATACTATCAGTGTACCGCGAATCAAGCATGCAGATGACATTGATCCGTCTGCATTTGACAATGGCATCTCTGACGACACATTTGCAAAGATCTGTGCTCTGATCCGTGTTTCCGTGCCATATACCGGAATGATCATCTCAACAAGAGAGAGCCAGGAAGTGAGAAACAAAGTCCTTCCGCTTGGCGTTTCCCAGATCAGCGGTGCATCAAAAACAAGCGTCGGCGGCTACGCAGAGCCGGAAAAAGAAGGAGAAGTGACCAGCGAGCAGTTTGATGTCAGCGACCAGAGAACCTTAGATGAAGTTGTGAACTGGCTGATCAAACTGGGGTATATCCCAAGTTTCTGTACTGCATGTTACCGCGAGGGAAGAACCGGTGACCGTTTTATGGCACTTTGTAAAAACATGCAGATCTTAAACTGCTGTCACCCGAATGCGCTGATGACATTAAAAGAATATCTGGAAGATTATGCAAGCGAAGAGACAAAACGTCTTGGTATGGAGCTGATCGACAGAGAACTTGAAAAAATTCCGAATCCGAAAGTAAAACAGACTGCATACGAGCACATCCACGATATCGCAGAGGGAAAACGTGATTTCAGATTTTAAGAGAAGAAAAACGGGATGCATATCTTAAATGGACAAACAGAAAGCAGAGCGGGAAAATTCGTGCTGCCGGGTAGATTGTCCGAAAGGAGTACTATGGCAGGAACACTAAATGATACACCAGGCAGCAACCGTCTGCATATTGGTGTGTTCGGGAAAACAAACAGCGGGAAATCTTCTTTTATCAACGCCTTCACACATCAGGAAGTCTCCATTGTTGCAGATGTTGCCGGAACGACGACGGACCCGGTCTATAAGCCGATGGAGATCAGTCCGCTTGGTCCATGTGTGATTATTGACACAGCGGGATTTGATGATGAGACTGAGCTTGGGGAACGCCGTGTGGAGAAAACGAAACTGGCAGCGGAAAAGGCGGATATCGCTGTGATCGTGGTATCTGGCGCGGATGCCTGCAGAGAGGATGCTTCAGAAACGAAAGATGCAAAAGAAAAATTACAACAGTCGTCCGAGAAAAATCAGGAGAACTTACCGGATCTCACAGAAGAATTAAAGTGGTATCAGTTTCTGAAAGAAAAAAATACGCCTGTTTTGTTCCTCGTCGGGAAAGCAGATATTGATCCGCATACGGACGAACTTGCTTCTTATATCAAAGAAAAAACAGGAAAACAGGCGCTCACAGTCAGTGCCAAAACGGGGGCAGGGATCGACGCAGTCAGGGAAGAACTTGCCCGCCTTGTGCCGGAAAATTACGGAGATAGGCTGATCACGGGAGATCTCGTCACAGAAGAAGATTTCGTCTTACTGGTCATGCCGCAGGATATCCAGGCGCCGAAAGGACGTCTGATCCTGCCGCAGGTGCAGACATTACGGGAACTTTTGGATAAAAAGTGCCTGGTCATGAGTGTGACAACGGATAAACTATTGCCGGCACTTGCAGCCTTAAAAGAACCGCCGAAACTGATCATCACAGACTCACAGGTATTCGGCTATGTGTATGAGCACAAGCCGAAAGAGAGCATGCTGACCTCATTTTCTGTTTTGTTTGCTGCGTATAAAGGAGATCTTCCTTACTATGTGGAAGGTGCAAAAATGTTAGATTCCCTGACAAATGAATCGCATGTTCTGATCGCAGAATGCTGCAGCCATGCGCCACTGCAGGAAGATATCGGAAGAGTCAAAATCCCGCGCATGTTAAAAAAGCGCGCAGGAGAGAGCATTACCGTAGACATCATGAGTGGAACGGATTTTCCACAGGATTTATCCGGCTATGATCTGATCATCCAGTGCGGTGCATGCATGTTTAACCGCAAATATGTGATGTCGCGGATCGACCGTGCCAAAAAACAGCAGGTTCCGATGACAAATTATGGGGTGACAATCGCACATCTGACCGGAATACTTGATAAAATTTCAATGTAGATAGTTTGTCAGACAGATATATAATAAGAAGATACGATAAGAGAGTGTAAGCCCGCAGAAAACCGGTGATGGTTTCCTGCGAGCTTGTTCAGACTAAAGCAGATACGTTTTCTTACCGATAATAGCTTATATAACTAGAAATAGTTATGAAAAGAGGGAATAAGAACTTTTACATGTGGGAATGAGGAGCAAAATGAACGATTTTAATTATTATGCACCGACAAAAGTTGTTTTCGGAAAAGGTGCGGAACAAAAAGTTGGAAACCTGATAAAAGAACAGAACTGTAAAAAGGTTCTCATCCATTATGGAAGCGGCAGTGCCAGACGCTCCGGTCTGTTAGACAGGATCGAGGCGATCTTTGATAAAGAGGGGATCACTTACATCGAATTGGGCGGTGTCGTTCCTAACCCGAGACTTTCTCTGGTGTATGAAGGAATCGCACTCTGTAAAAAAGAAAATGTCGATTTCATCCTTGCCGTCGGCGGCGGAAGTGTCATTGATTCCGCAAAGGCGATCGGATATGGTGTTGCAAATGAAGGAGACGTGTGGGATTTCTTTGATTTTAAACGGAAACCGACTGCATGTCTGCCGATCGGTGTAGTGCTTACGATCGCGGCGGCGGGAAGTGAGATGAGCGGTTCCTGCGTAATAACAAAGGAAGATGGCGGCATGAAGAGAGGATGCACGACCGATTACAGCCGATTAAAGTTTGCTGTTTTAGATCCGGAGCTTACGATGACGCTTCCACCGTATCAGACAGCATGCGGATGCACGGATATCCTGATGCATACGATGGAACGCTATTTCAACCACGGTGAAAACATGGAACTGACGGATGGAATCAGTGAAGCACTGATGCGCACGGTGATCAGAAATGCAAAAATCCTTGTAAAAGAGCCGGAAAATTATGATGCGCGCGCGGAAGTCATGTGGGCGGGAAGTCTTTCCCATAATGGACTGACCGGCTGCGGAACGGATGGTGGTGACTGGGCAACGCACAAATTAGAACACGAGCTTGGTGGAATGTTTGATGTGGCACATGGAGCAGGGCTTGCCGCGATCTGGGGAAGCTGGGCACGCTATGTCTGCGGGGAGCGTATTGAACGATTTGTGCAGTTTGCAGAGCACGTTATGGGTGTGGAGCCGCAGGAGACAGAACAGAAGACGGCAGAGGCAGGCATTGCTGCAATGGAGGATTTTTACCGGGAAATCCATATGCCGACATCATTAACGGAACTTGGCATTGCGCCGACAGAAGAACAGATAAAAGAACTGGCAGAAAAGTGTAATGCGGCAGTCAGAGGCAATCTTGGAAAAGTAAAGCATCTGGATGTGGAAGATATGATCGCAATCTATACGGCAGCAAAATAATATTTTTATAGAAATTCAGGTATAAACACGATAAAAAACAGCATGAGAAAACCCCTGCAAAACTCGTATCTACAGGTTTTGCAGGGGCTTGTATTCTGTAAAAATTATTTTGCAAGAAGCATCATGATCTGATTGCTGCGCTGTACAAATTTTGCCATAGCGTCAACAGACAGCGGCTGGTTGGAAAGCATTGCAAGATCGTAAAGCTGTTCACAGAACATCGGAACATGCTCGGAATCTTTGTGCTCAAAGATATATTTTACAAGTTCATTGTTTGCGTTTAAGGTCAGGGTCTGATCCGCAGCAAACATGTTCGGATCCATGCCGCCCATGCCGTTCATTGCATACATCTTCATCATATCCTGCATACGTCTGCCTTCCTCAGAAAGGGTGATGACAGATGCGATATCAGCGTTTTTCAGTTTTTCAACTTTGACAGTCAGTTTATCGTTGTTTAAAGCTTTTTTAAACACATCAGTCAGGGTATCTGTCTCAGCCTTTAAGTCCTCAGCGGAAGTCTCGTCCTTTAAGGATTCTGTGACATCTGCATCAATACGCATGAATTTATAATGCTCATTGCGCTGCTCAAGCTGTGAGATGAAGGAAGTATCAATGTTGTGGTCTAAGATGACAGCGTCCATGTTCTGCTCTTTGAACATCTTAATGTACTGACCCTGCTGAAGTTTGTCAGTTACATAGTAGATTACCTTGCGCTCATCTTTTTTCTCAGTATTCTCATCTGCTGCATCGGTGCTTTCCTTTTTGATCGGATTGCCGTCAGCATCTAATACCTCAGCTTCATCTTTGTTTTCGTCTTTCTTTTCTTCCTCTTTGACTAAGAGTTCCGGAAGAGTGAGATATTTGTCATCCAGATTCTTGAACAGGATGTAATCGTTCATCTTGTCACAGAATTTGGTATCTTTCAGACAGCCGAATTTGATGAACGGGCTGATGTCGTCCCAGTATTTCTCGTAATTTTCTTTATCCGTCTTGCACATACCGATCAGCTTGTCAGCTACTTTCTTGGTGATGTACTCGGAGATCTTCTTTACAAAACCATCGTTCTGCAGTGCACTTCTGGATACGTTAAGCGGCAGATCCGGGCAGTCGATCACACCTTTTAAGAGCATTAAGAATTCAGGAATGACTTCCTTGATGTTATCGGCGATAAATACTTGGTTGTTGTAAAGTTTGATGGTTCCCTCGATGGAATCATACTCGGTATTGATCTTCGGGAAGTACAGGATACCTTTTAAATTAAACGGATAGTCCATATTTAAGTGGATCCAGAACAACGGTTCTTTGTAGTCTAAGAATACTTTGCGGTAAAATGCTTTGTATTCTTCGTCGGTGCATTCGTTCGGACTCTTTGCCCAGAGAGGGTTGGTATCGTTTAATGAAACCGGACGCTTTACGATCTTTAATTTATCTTTTGCAGGAGAAACTTCAACGACTTCTTTTTCGCCGTTTTCGTTTTCTTTCTCCTCTGTTTTTGCCTCCTCATGGATCGTCTCAACGACAGTGTCTGTGTCTAATTTATCAGCGGCGTCGATCGTCTCATATTCTGTCTCAGCGTTTGCCTTCTCAAGGAAGATCGGAGTCGGCATGAAAGAGCAGTACTTTTCGATGACTTCTCTTGCACGGTACTCGTTGGAAAATTCAACGGAATCCTCGTTTAAGAAAAGGGTGATTTCTGTACCGACGCCTTCTTTGGTGCCATCAGCCATATCAAATTCAGTACCGCCGTCGCAGGACCAGTGAACAGCCGTTGCGCCGTCTTTGTAGGATAATGTATCGATCGTTACCTGATCAGCTACCATGAATGCGGAATAGAAGCCAAGTCCGAAGTGACCGATGATCTGATCGTCGTTTGCTTTGTCTTTGTATTTTTCAATGAAATCTGTTGCGCCGGAAAATGCGATCTGGTTGATGTATTCCTCAACCTCGTCTGCGGTCATACCAAGACCATTATCGATAAATTTTAAAGTCTTTTCCTCCGGATTTACAACAACGTGGATCTCCGGTTTGTAGTCAGACGGTAATGTATATTCGCCCATCATTTCGAGTTTTTTTAATTTTGTGATCGCATCACATCCGTTACTGATCAGCTCACGGAAGAAGATGTCGTGATCGGAATATAACCATTTTTTGATAATCGGGAACAGATTATCGCTGTTAATTGAAAGATTTCCATGTTTCTCTGCCATATTCAAACACTCCTTTATAATCGTAATAAAATGCAGTGGGCAGATCCGCCTCGCTGCTGCCTGAATCTAATATTATAACCGCAAATTTCAAAAGTCAATAGAAAATCAGCACTCTTTTTTAATGAGTGCTAACAAAAGAAACGGAAATGCCTTAAAACAGGGAAAAACCAGTATTTCTAAAAAAAATATAAATTAAGCAGATAAATGGGATTTTCATTTTGCAGGATTTGTTTTATCATGATAACAGTGAAATTTATTAAGCAGATGAAAAAGATGTTTGCTGGGCAGAAATGGAGATTATTATGACATGCGACAATAACATTCCGGAAATTGATTTTGTGATCACATGGGTAGATGGCAATGATCCGGACTGGCAGAAACAGAAAATGGAGTACAGTATGCAGCCGGATCTGTCGCAGAAACAGGATGACAGAAAAGAGAGATACAGAGACTGGGATCTGCTGAGGTACTGGTTTCGTGGTGTGGAGCGTTTTGCACCATGGGTGCGCAGGATACACTTTGTTACATGGGGGCATCTGCCATCCTGGTTAAATAAAGAACATCCGAAGTTAAATATTGTAAATCATAAAGATTTTATTCCAGAAAAATATCTGCCGACATTTAATTCACATGCCATTGAGTGGAATATGCACAGAATCCCAGGTCTGGCAGAGAATTTTGTATATTTTAATGATGATATGTTTCTGATAAAAAAGGTCAGACCGGAACAGTATTTTAAAAATGATCTTCCGGTGGATATGCTGGCTCTTCAGCCTGATGTGGCAAATACAAAAGATCAGGTCATGCCATATATTTACCTGAATAATACCATGCTTCTGGCAAAATATTTTGACAAACGTAAAAATATGAAAAAACAGCCGGGAGCATATTTCCATCCCGGTTATCCGTTTATGTATTTTATTTATAATATGTTAGAACTGGCGTTCCCGTTGTTTACAGGATTTTACACGGTTCATGGGCCGTCTCCTTTTAAAAAGAGTACTTTTGTGAAAATGTGGGAATTAGAACCGGAGTTGTTAAACGAGGTGTGCAGCCATAAATTCCGTCAGAAAGAGGATGTCAGCCAGTATGTGCTCAGGGAGTATCAGAAACTGACTGGCGGTTTTGTTCCCGGCAATGTAAGAAGACTCTGCCGGTATTATGATGTCTCAAATGATAACAGCAGGATTGTGGCTGATATAGGTCATCAGAAGAGTGGAAGCGTCTGTTTGAATGACAGCAATCAGGAGATTGATTTTGAGTGGGCAAAAGAAGAACTTCATATGGGATTTGCACAGATCTTGAAGGAAAAATCTGCATTTGAAAAGTAAGAGGTGAAAAAAGTGATCGTATTAAAAGCAGATAGCGAATTAAAAATGACATTTGAACGGCTGATAAAGACCATGCATGCAAATGTAAACTGGACAGGTCTTTTTGTGGCACTTGATAATTATCTCATTTTACAGGGGGAAGTGCGCTCCCTGTTTTTTCATTTTGACAGCAGAAAAGTGGCGGAAAATATTGTAGATCTGCCGATCAAAGAAGATGAGATCAAAGATACCGATGAGGCAGCAGTACGGGATGTGATCAATATGATCCTGTATGCATTTGGAAAATGGGGAACGATCCAGGGACTTCGTGTGGAAAAAAATACGGAGCAGCTGAATACTCTTTTCGGGAATGTGCTTGCAGGAATCTATATTGAACCGGAATATACCACGCAGTATTTTCATTTTTATCATGCAGGAAAGCGTATTACCTATGAAGATGTGATACAGGCGGCACTTGAGGCAAAAGAAGCAGTGCAGAAGGAAGAGGAAGCAGACGAGGAACAGGGACTCTGGCATAAAGTTGAATGGAAGATGGCGCATACTGTTTTTGAGAGAACAGAACTTTCACTGTCAGAAAGAGCAAAAGGCAGGATTGGCAATAACTTTTATAAAGTTGGTTACCGCTGCCCAAAATGCAAAGAAAATCTGCATATGATCATGTATCCGAAAGGAAAAGAGTTTCGAATCGAGACGCCTGAGGGAGTAGTCCTTTTGGCAAAAGCATGTACCTGTGCAGCGTGTCACAGATTTTATACGCCGCGCCCATGGAAACTTCTTGGAGACGGCGATATTTATCTGATGGATTTTGAGGAGGATAAAAAGGCATACGAAGATTATCTTGAGCTGATGGGGCGTAACGGCGAGCATGAGGCAAACAGCCGTTATAATGAGTATGAGGACGGCAGAAAGCCGGCGGGTGTCGAGGACGAGCAGCAGCCACTTGAGGAACTGTGCGAGGATCTGCCGGAATATTCAGATGCAGACTTTGAGGAATTATTAAATAAGATAGAAGAGGGATTTTTCCCGGAAAGCAGTATTGCAGCCTGCGAACCTGGCATACAGGAGGAAAAAAAGCGTCGTAAAAAGTTAAAGAGTACGCCTGCATCAGATCAGGACGAAGTCACAGATGATGAAGAAGAGCAGGATGAGAGCAAGAACCGGCACGCAGAAAAACAGCATGGAAATGAAAGCGCGGGTGAAAGTGGATGGAAGCGGAACGAGCGGGAAGAAAAGCAGGCAGATGCACGCCGGAATGAGGAGAAAAGTCTGTATGTAAATGCACGACAGAGTGAGAATGAAAGACGTGAGGAAAATATTTCACGGAATGAGCGCAAAAAGCAATATGAAGATGTACGTCAAAATGAAACGGAAAGCCGCCATGTGAACGCTTCCAGATATGAGAGTGACAGCAGGCAGCCGCACGAAGCTGGGCAGATCGGCGGGGAATCGTCCGATGAAAAATATGCACAGGTAAATAATGCGGAGGTACAGAAAGTCCGCGAGACTTATCAGGCTAAATTTGGAGTCGCAGACCGTATGTCAGAGCGCCAGCTTTCCGAATTAAAACACCAGCTCATGCATGAAACAAGAATTTCGCCCGAAGAGCGGAAACAATACCTGGATGTGTTAGAGGAAAAAGAACAGGACAGAAAGCTTGCCGCGTTAAATAAAAAGGCAGAGAACTGCGCAGATAAAAATTATGCCGTGATGCGCCGTGTCTATGACGAGATTGCAGAGGAAAAGCTGCCGCAGGAGAAAAAACAGAATCTGCTTTTAAATCTGAAACAGAAAATGCAGACACAGGCAGAGCGGGAAGTCGCAGAGCTGGTTGGAAAAATGCCGCCTAATATGGACAGGGCACGTTACCATGCACTTAGGGAGAAATTAAAAGAATACGAAGGAGTAGATTTAACCCCATATCAGGAACGGTTAGAATCGCAGAAAAATCTTGCCGAACAGCAGGAAATAAAAAATATGATCCGCCAGTCGAGAAAAATCACCAGAGATGATCTGACAGAGCTTAAGGAGCGTCTGAAAGAAAAGGAGTTTGAGCCGGGGCTGGTTTTGCCGTATTTTGAGCAGATCGAGAATAAAATCCGTCAGATGGATGAAAATGAGATCGCAGAAATTACCGGTGATCCGGCACACATGTCCTTTGATGAGGGAATGGATGCGTATCAGAAGATTGCAGAAGGACCATATTTACCGGATTTAAAGGATAATGCATTAGAACTTTTAAGCAGGCGTCTTTCCAAGATCAAGACAGATGAGTGTGAACAGCTTGTAAATAAGCTGAAAAATGAACTGGAAGAGGCGGGAATCACAGAAAGCCAGAAACATTATTTTTACCCGGCGAGAAAAGTGCTGTTAAAGCAGGCAGCGCCGCAGGAAACAGAGGTTATCGATTATGCCATGGCATCCTATGCCGCAGGAAACGGTCTGTTTGAATATCCGATTTTTGTGGTGGACACATCGAGAAACAACAGTGGAAAAGAGGGGATTATCCTGACACCGGAACATCTATATTACAGCACACTGATGACATCTTACCGTATTGATGTTCCGTCCATAGATGAGATCACTGCATCCACAGGACTTTTAAACCGTGGTGTGTATGTGACAGAGAAAAATGGGAAAAAGACGAAAATTCCATATGCGGTAGAAAATAAGCAGCTCACGGCATATGCCGGGGTATTGAATGAATTTATTCATTATTTACAGGAAAAACCGGATTCGCGAAATATTTCTTATCTGGCGAAAGAAAAACATGATACGATCTGCTGCTTCCGCTGTGGTTATGTATATAAGGGAGGAAATATCTGTCCAAAATGTGGGTTTAAAAACAATGCTTAGAAAATATTAAGAATTATTAAAAATGCATAAAAATACTTCTTATTTTTGAAAGATGTGATATAATATTACAATACATATTGTTATTTAATTAACAAAATATGTGATGGTTATATAAAAGTTGCACACAGTAAATGACACAAAAAATACAGGCATGTGTATGTGTCAGGGGGCGGCCTTTTGATGGCGGCAGATTGGAGGAAAGATGGCAAGATTTACATTACCACGCGATTTGTATCACGGAAAAGGGGCATTGGAAGCATTAAAGACGTTTGAAGGCAAAAAGGCGATTATCTGCGTAGGCGGTGGTTCCATGAAACGTTTCGGTTTTCTTGACCGCGCAAAACAGTATCTGGAAGAAGCCGGCATGGAAGTACAGCTTTTTGAAGGAATTGAGCCGGATCCATCGGTGGAGACCGTAATGAAGGGCGCAAAGGCGATGGAAGAGTTTGGTCCGGACTGGATCGTTGCAATCGGAGGAGGTTCGCCGATCGATGCGGCAAAGGCTATGTGGATCAAATACGAATATCCGGATATCACATTTGAGGATATGTGCAAGGTGTTTGGTATTCCAAAACTTCGTAAGAAAGCGCATTTCTGTGCGATTTCCTCAACTTCGGGAACTGCAACAGAGGTAACTGCATTTTCCATCATCACCGATTATGAGAAAGGTATCAAATATCCGATCGCTGACTTTGAGATCACACCGGATGTTGCAATCGTTGATCCGGAACTTGCAGAGACAATGCCACAGAAACTGGTAGCACATACCGGAATGGATGCGATGACACATGCAATCGAGGCATATGTATCGACAGCGAACTGTGATTTCACAGATCCGCTTGCCCTGCATGCAATCAAGATGATCCAGCGTGATCTGGTAGGATCTTATAACGGGGATATGGAAAAGAGAGATAACATGCATAATGCACAGTGTCTTGCTGGTATGGCATTTTCCAATGCACTGCTTGGTATCGTACATTCCATGGCACATAAGACCGGTGCTGCATTTGCGGATTACGGCGCACATATCATCCACGGTGCAGCCAACGCAATGTATCTGCCGAAAGTGATCGCATTTAACGCCAAAGATGAAACTGCAAAGAAACGTTATGGTGAGATCGCAGATTTCATGGGACTTGGCGGTGATTCATTAGACGAGAAAGTGGAACTTCTGATCAAATATCTGCGTGGTATGAATGATGACTTAAAGATTCCGCACTGTATTAAGAATTATGGTGCAGACAGTTATCCGACCGAGCAGGGCTTTGTACCGGAAGAAGTGTTCTTAGAGAGACTGCCGGAGATCGCAGCCAATGCAATCTTAGATGCATGTACAGGATCAAACCCGAGACAGCCGAGCCAGGAGGAGATGGAAAAGCTGTTGAAATGCTGTTACTATGACACGGAAGTAGATTTCTAGGATTTTTCGAAGCGGAGAATAAAAAGAAAAAGACAGACGGATTATTCCTGTTGGGTGGGAATGATCCGTCTGTTTTTCATTCATAGGAAATTACGTCCTATGAATGAAAACGCCCTCCGGGCGGGATGCGCACCTCGCGGAGGAGAAGAAAAATATTTTGAAGTATGTACAGGCAGATAGTCTGCGGAGATATGATAGAAATGATTTCGCAAACAATTGAAAATAGTCGTATTGCGGTTATAATATAGAAAAGGTAATGTAACATAGCGGTACAAATGAAGGAGGAGTTTTAGTTTATGAAAGGAGGGATGAAAAAAGCTTTTACGGCATTGCTGGCTGCGACTGTTTTGGTTGGTGGGATGCCGGTAAATATGCAGGCAAATGTGATTGCAGAGACAGAAAAAGCGGAATCGGCATCAGAGAAAGTAAATGAAAAATATGCGGATACGGAAGAACTGGATCTGATGGATCGTGAACGTCAGGAGACACAGGCAGGCGAACAGGAGAAACGGGAGAATACGGAGCAGCCAGAGTCGGAAGAAACAGAACAGCCAGACACAGAAGAACAGTCAGAGGAGACAGAGCAGCCAGACACAGAAGAACAGCCGGAGGAGACAGAGTAGCCAGACACAGAAACAGAACTGCCGGAAATGGAAGAAGAAACAGAAGAACGGGAAGAAACTTCAATCAAGGGGGACGCAAGTGAAGAGCAGATTGCAGCGGAACAGAAGGCCTGGACTCTGATTAATAAATATGCAGACCCGGATTACTTTTTAACAGATCCTGAAAGGAATGCTATAACAGATGCCCAGTTTGAGGAATTAAGACAGGCTGCATTACAGGCTGTAGCCGGGTGTACTACACAGTATGAGAAAATAAAAGCGATTATGGCATTTGTTGCGGACAGAACTTATTATGATTATTATGCCTATTATAATAATAAGCCAAGTTATTGGTCACCGTATGAGGTGTACGAGCAAAAGCGTGCTATGTGTTCGGGTTATGCAAGCCTTATGAGAACATTGTGCATTTCCATTGGAATTCCGTGCATGGATTTAGAGGGGCATGCCCATGAATACAATGCTGTTTATGACAGTGAAAATGGAAAATGGATTTTTGCAGATGCTACATGGTGCAGCCGCAGCTCTTATTCGGTAGATAAAGAATGGGAGTATCAGGGGTATTCTGACGGGTATTTTGACCTGTCCCCGGAGGAGATTGCAGAATTATCAAATCATCAGATATATAGAGTTGATGGCTTGCTGAAGGATGGATTGTATTACAGTCTGATTTTCTTATAGATGGAGCAGAGGAAACTGGTATTTCGACTTAGCTGCTGTAAAAAATAAAAACATCCGTCAGGTAAAGTGTGGCGGATTTGAAGATATTGACGTGCTGGAAGTGAATGATGGAGCGGGTGTGTTTGCAGACTGCACGCTGTTGGAAGAAGCAGATTTGTCACAGACAGGGATAACGGTAATCGAGAGCAGGCTGTTTTTGAATTGCACTTCTTTAAAAACGGTAAAATTGCCCAAAACATTAACCATGATTTACGGTGCATTTGAAAACTGCACATCGTTAGAAAAAGTGGATTTATCCCAGACAGGGATAACGGAATTGGAAGGAACATTTGAGGGGTGCAGTGCATTAGAAACGGTGAAATTGCCAGAGAATATAACGAAAATTGGATTTGGCACATTTACAGGCTGCAGTTCACTGGAGAAAATGGATTTATCCCAGACTTTGGTTACAGAAATAGGCGGTAGTGCATTTTCTGCCTGCAGTGGATTAAAAACCGTGAAATTCCCCAAAACATTAACGGCGATTGACAGTTATGCTTTTTTATCCTGTAAAAATTTAACGGGGGAACTTGATCTTTCCCAGACCGCGGTAAAAACAATTGGAATCTGTGCGTTTTATAAGGACGGCGGCGTGCTTGGGAAGATAAGGCTGCCAAAGACGATTACAGAGATTGGCAGCGAAGCATTTTCCTGGGAAACGACAGACGGATCTGAAAAAATATATGTAATAACCAGTCTCTCCAAAGATAAAATCAATGCAGAAGCATTTAAGAGGAATGTCCCGGTTGTCGTGTGTCCATATCTTTATACAATAAAATTTGATGGAAATGGTGCAGCAAAAGGGAAAATGAGTGAGAAAGCATGTGCGGCGGGTCAGAAGGAAAAACTTTCAAAAAATAAGTTTGAAAAGAAAGGATATACATTTGCAGGCTGGAATACGCAGCCAGATGGGAAGGGAACCTTTTATGAGGAAAATGCCTATGTAAAAAATCTGACAAAAAAAGCAGATGAGGTCGTAACTTTATATGCCCAGTGGAAAGCAGCACAGTATCAGATTACATATAACCTGAATGGAGGCAAAAATAATAAGAAGAATCCCAAAACATATAAAATCACTTCAAAGACGATAAAACTTTCAAATCCGTCAAAAAAAGGGTATGTGTTTAAAGGATGGTATTGTGATAAAAAATGTACCAAAAAGGTAACCTCTATTAAAAAGGGCAGTACCGGAAAAGTAACACTGTATGCAAAATGGGCAAAGGAAAAGTACACCATTACCTACAAATTAAACGGAGGCAAAAATAATAAGAAAAATCCGAAAACATATACCATTACTTCAAAGATGATAAAACTGGCAGCACCAACAAGAAAAGGGTATGTGTTTAAAGGATGGTACCGTGATAAAAAATGTACCAGAAAGGTAACCTCTATTAAGAAAGGCAGCACGGGGAAAATCACACTGTATGCAAAATGGAAAAAGAAATAAACAAATCCAAAATGTTCCACATAACGGAACAAAGTTTTACATTGTGAAAATGTTACAAAAAAACAGGGAAAAACAGTAAAAAAAATGTTGCTATTTAGACAAAATATGTTAGAATAAATATGTGCGTTTTAGAAAGGCACATAACATGGCTTGATTATGGAAACAAATACGGTGTCCATAATTACATAGTAATTTATTTTAGGAGGAATTATCAAAATGGCAAACAAATGGGTGTATATGTTTAGCGAAGGCGACATGACCATGCGTAACCTGCTTGGCGGTAAAGGTGCCAACCTTGCAGAGATGACAAGCATCGGACTTCCTGTACCACAGGGATTCACAATCACAACAGAGGCTTGTACACAGTATTATGAAGATGGACGTAAGATCAACGACGAGATCATGGCTCAGGCTATGGAAGGCGTTAAGAAAATGGAAGAGATCAACGGAAAGAAATTCGGCGATCTTGAGAATCCGTTATTAGTATCTGTTCGTTCAGGAGCAAGAGCTTCCATGCCAGGTATGATGGATACCATCTTAAACCTTGGTTTAAATGACGAAGTAGTTGCTGCAATGATCAAAGGTAATCCGGATCCTGCATTCGAGCGTTTCGTATATGACTCATATAGACGTTTCATTCAGATGTTCTCAGATGTAGTTATGGAAGTTGGTAAAAAATACTTTGAGCAGCTCATCGACAAGATGAAAGAAGAGAGAGGCGTTAAATTTGATATCGACCTTACAGCAGCTGACTTAAAAGAGTTAGCAGAGCAGTTCAAGGCTGAGTACAAGAACCAGTTAGGTACAGATTTCCCTTCAGATCCTGTTGAGCAGTTAAAACTTGCTATCGAGGCTGTATTCCGTTCATGGGACAACCCACGTGCAAACGTATATCGTCGTGATAACGATATCCCATATTCCTGGGGTACTGCAGTTAACGTAATGCCTATGGTATTCGGTAACTTAAATAACGAGTCCGGTACAGGTGTTGCATTTACACGTGATCCGGCAACTGGCGAGAACAAACTGATGGGTGAGTTCTTAATCAATGCACAGGGTGAGGACGTAGTTGCAGGTGTTCGTACACCTATGCCAATCGCTCAGATGGAGAAAGAATTCCCTGAGGCATATGCAGACTTCTTAAAAGTTTGTGAGACTCTTGAGAATCATTATCATGATATGCAGGATATGGAGTTCACCGTTGAGAACAAGAAGTTATACATGCTTCAGTGCCGTAACGGTAAGAGAACAGCTCCGGCTGCACTTAAGATCGCTTGCGATTTAGTAGACGAGGGACATAAGACTCCGGAAGAGGCAGTTGCTATGATCGATCCTCGTAACCTTGATACATTACTTCATCCACAGTTCGATGCTGCTGCATTAAAAGCTGCTACACCGATCGGAAAAGGACTTGGTGCTTCTCCGGGTGCTGCATGTGGTAAGATCGTATTTACAGCAGAGGATGCTGAAGAGTGGAATGCAAGAGGAGAGAAAGTCGTATTAGTACGTCTTGAGACATCTCCAGAGGATATCACTGGTATGAAAGCTTCCCAGGGTATCTTAACAGTTCGTGGTGGTATGACATCTCACGCAGCCGTAGTTGCACGTGGTATGGGTACCTGCTGTGTATCCGGATGTGGCGATATCGCTATGGACGAAGAAAATAAGAAATTTACATTAGCTGGCAAAGAGTTCCATGAGGGAGATTACATCTCAATCGATGGTACAACCGGTAACATCTACGATGGAGCAATTAAGACTGTTGATGCTACAATCGCTGGTGAGTTCGGACGTGTTATGGCTTGGGCTGATCAGTTCAGAACTCTTAAAGTTCGTACAAACGCAGATACTCCTGCAGATGCTAAGAAAGCTCGTGAGCTTGGTGCAGAAGGTATCGGTCTTTGCCGTACAGAGCATATGTTCTTCGAGGAAGACAGAATCGCTGCTTTCCGTGAGATGATCTGCTCCGATACTGTAGAAGAGAGAGAAGCTGCATTAGAGAAGATCCTGCCATATCAGCAGGGAGACTTCGAAGCATTATACGAAGCTCTGGAAGGTAACCCAGTTACAATCCGTTTCTTAGATCCACCTCTTCATGAGTTCGTTCCGACTGAGGAAGCTGACATTGAGAAACTTGCAAAAGCTCAGGGTAAATCTGTTGAGACCATCAAGAACATCATCGCTTCTTTACATGAGTTCAACCCAATGATGGGACACAGAG
>ERZ773204.1064-NODE-1064-length-22465-cov-7.724587_pt1 | contig 22465 bp, 18 predicted proteins | sample MGYA00581007_ERZ773204 | MGnify/ENA primary metagenome ERZ773204 (study PRJEB29015, sample SAMEA2737757) | human gut metagenome | biome: human gut; feature: human-associated habitat; material: faeces | place: China | collected 2012 ... | reverse complement strand
TGGTCTTTGCCATCTGGAAAGAAGCAAGATTCTCACTTAACCAGGCCTCTATCTTAGATGACTGGTTACTTACCGATGACTTCAGTAAATTCTGTGAATAATCTTCAATTATGCCCGCTGATGCCTGATAAGCAATAAGCACAAGTACTGCAACGATAGCAATAACGACTGGCATTATGCTTCCCAAAAGCCTGGCTTTAATTGATATTTTCCTTTGTTTCTTCATAGCTACAAACCCCTTTCTTATGTATTCAATTGTATATAATTTTCACACAAATACACTATATTTATTATATCACTTTACAATTATTTAACAATCTTTTTATTATAATTCACTAGTGCCATTGCACACACGGACATTGGAAATGTTATTACTTCCAAAATGTTACCTGCACCCTGCACAGCATACACTAAAGCCGACATTCCAAAGCCTGCAATTATATCCGGCACACCGTGTTTTTTCTTATTCTCAAAACGTTAACTAAGAGATAGGATTTACAATCCAAAAAATATAAATGAATATTTTGCAAAATTGAAAGCACGGAATAGCAGTTTAAGGACTCTGTCAGCTTTATAATTCTTATATTCATTATCCATATCTGATGCCTCCTGATTTAATTATAATATTTTTTCAGACAATATGATACATGTGATTCGTGACAAAGCCTGTCATATTAAATTAATTTATTAAAACATAGTTTTTTGCTTTTTGGAATGTAACAATTGGATTAAACAGATATACATTAACAAGCCTGTCATACCATCATCATTGATTTTATAAGGTATGGCATAAGCTGTATAATATATAATGTACTATAAGTGTAATAATAATCTACATCCCATAGAATTCCTTAACCCTGTCGGCATACCTGACTCCCTTAGAATAGCCATCCTGATATAAAGCAAGTATCTTTTCTTTATCTTTTTCCATTCTTGAGAAACCATCAGTATGCTCAGGTCTGATGACTATTACCTTGCCGGCTTTTTCATATCTTTCAAGCTTTTTAAGACATCTGTTATACCGGCTGGCACGTTTTAGGAGGTCATTTGCAAGCTCGGGATATTTAAGATAAGCCTTTGCCATAATTTTTGTGGAGGCAGAAGTTGTCTTTTTATATCCGGCCTGTCTTGTAAGAACTACAATAACCCTGTCACAGCCATCTTTAAAAGCTCTTTCAAAAGGTATGGAGTCGCTAAGCCCGCCATCAAGATAAGGCGTATCATTGATATAAATATACGGAAAAAGCATAGGGAGTGCGCAGGTTGCTTTCAAAACCTGATTAGTCGGGTCGTCACCTGTGTAACGTATGTATTCAGGCTTACCAGTAAGAACATTAGTAACCACACAATAAAATTCTCCGTGATAAGATTTAAATGTATCATAATCAAAAGGTACAAGCTTATTAGGAACTGTTTCATATAAAAATTCAAGTCCGCAGTAGCATTTGTTTTTACGGTCAATCATATTGCCTACACTCATATAACGTTTATCATCCCTGTAATTCATAATGATTTTAAGGTTACGTCCCGGCTGGTTAGAAGCATAACATACACCGTAGGCGGCTCCGGCAGAAACTCCTATCATGTAATCAGGAAGAATGTTATGTTGCATAAATGCATCCATAACGCCGCATGAAAAAACAGTCCTTAATGCTCCACCTTCAAATACAATTCCAGTTTTCATATAATTTTAATAATCCTCTTTTCTAAATAATATTGGTAAAATGATATGATGGGTATAAGAAATTCTGATTATTCATATCACAATAATCAGTATATATTTTCTTATTAATCTGACTAAAAGTCAATAAATATATTTGTAACACATTACGAACAAATGTTTGCAATCTGGCGGATTGTATGTTATTATATATTATAAGAAATGAATATAAAGTAAAAAGTTATGTATTGGCTTTATAATACCGTCTGAACATTTTAAGATTTGGCAATAATAGGAATAATGTAAAAAGAAAGAAGATAATCACAGTTGACGACATATGCATGCAGAATATACAATATGAGAATAGACTATACATAGATGTGATAATTGACATATAATAATATATTATGAAAGATATGTGAATCAGGCACACCTGATAAAGCTGCAAAGCCAATTATAAATGTATTGCAAATATAACAATTAAATTAAGTTATATGCATTTATGTATCTGAAAATATTATGTTAGGAGATGGTATGATGAAAGAAAAAAAGTTTACGGCTGTAATACTTGCAATAGTTACGGTTATTGTTATTGGAGCAGCATATTATTATGTAGAACTTCCGGCAATTAATATACATGCACCGGGATTCTGGAAGTTTATAATAGTTTTAATGGTTATTATAACAGTGGCATATTGTGTATTTAATGCAACATTTACAGAGAAGTATAAGACATTTAAGAACAGGCAGATGAAAAGTCATAAGCTTGTATTTAGGACAGGAACAGCTAAGATAGTAGGAAATGGTCTTATTATTGCGACATTGGCAATTGTAATAATATATATTGCAGGAAGCATTTTATCATCAGAGATTATTAACGCTTCTGCATATCAGAGACTGCTTAAGGTTGAAAACAGAGACTTTACAGAGGATATAAAGGAAGTGTCGTATGATAAGATACCAATATTGGATAAAGATTCAGCTTCTACAATAGGCAACAGAGTAATGGGTACAATAGTGGATATGGTATCGCAGTTTGAGGTAAGTAATATGTATTCACAGATTAATTATAATAATAAGCCTGTAAGAGTATCGCCTTTGCAATATGGTAATCTTATAAAGTGGTTTACGAATCATTCGTCAGGAATACCGGCATATATAAGCATAGACATGACGACGCAGCAGGCAGAGTGTGTAAGACTTTCAGAGCCAATTAAGTATTCAAAGAGTGACCACTTTGGAAGAAATATATACAGACATTTAAGGTTTGCATATCCTGCATATATATTTGATGATGTTAATTTTGAGATTGATGATAACGGAACACCTTATTGGATATGCCCTGTTAAAAAATATAACATTGGATTGTTTGGTGGTGTTACGATAGGAAGAGTTGTATTGTGTAATGCAATAACAGGCGAACTTAATGATTATGCAGTAGAAGATGTCCCGCAGTGGGTAGATAAGGTATATTCGGCAGATATGCTTATTAATCTGTATAATTATTCAGGTAGGTTAAAGCATGGTTATTTTAATAGTGTATTGAGTCAGAAAGACTGTCTTAAGACTACAGATGGATATAATTATATAGCACTTGATGATGACGTATGGGTATATACGGGAATTACATCAGTAGGACAGGATAAGTCGAATGTAGGCTTTGTCCTTATGAACCAGAGGACAATGGAGAGCCGTTATTATGAGATATCAGGTGCAGAAGAATATTCTGCCATGTCATCAGCAGAAGGAAAGGTCCAGAATCTTAGTTATAAGGCTACATTTCCATTGCTTCTTAATGTAGATAATGAGCCTACATATTTTATGGCATTGAAGGATAGTGCAGGACTTGTAAAATCATATGCTATGCTTAACATAGAAAAATATCAGAATGTTGCAATAGGAGATACTGTTGCACAATGTGAGGAGAACTATAGAAAGCTTCTTAGCGATAATGGCATTACACAGGAAGAGCAAAAGACCCAGATGAGTACTATGGGTTCTATTTCAAAGATGATACAGGCTGTAACAGATGGTAATTCTCATTATTATATTATGCTTGATGGTTCTGATAAGATATATGATATATTACTATCGGATAATATAGATATTATAAGATATAATATAGGTGATACTATAAAGCTTGAGTATTATGAAGATAATAATATTTACGTTGTTACATCTGTTAAAAAAGGAGAAGAGCCATATACAGATAAGGCATCAAAATAACAAGATATATGTAAACACATATAAATTTATTAATTAAACAGTTGAAAACACTTAATTTATAGTGTAAAATTTAAGTGTTAATGTAATAGGGAACATAAAGGAGAAGATAAATGGATATTATTGTTAAGTACATTGATGAATTACTGGAAAAGAGTACACCTGACGCACCAGTTTGGAATATTGAAAAGATAAGACAGGGGTTAAAGTCTAAGTGGAATTACATTGACGGATGTATGATTAAGGCAGTTCTTGAAATGTATGCTATTTCAAAAGATGAGAAGTATTTAAAGTTTGCTGATGATTTTATTGATTACAGAGTAAAAGAAGATGGAAGCATTGATGGATATAGTATTGGAGAGAAGAATATAGATAATGTCAATGCAGGAAAGACTCTTTTTGAGCTATATGATATTACAGGTAAGGAAAAGTATAAGAAGGCTATAGATCTTGTATACAGCCAGATTGCTATTATGCCTAGATGTGAATCAGGTAATTTCTGGCATAAGGATATATATCCTAATCAGGTATGGCTTGATGGTATGTATATGGGACAGCCGTTCTACCTTGAATATGAGACACGTTTTAATAACAGAAAGAATTATGATGATATCTTTAACCAGTTTAAGTTTGTAATTGAGAACATGAGAAATCCTCTTAACGGATTATATTATCATGCAATGGATACAAGTAAGGAAGCTTTCTGGTGTGATAAGGTAACAGGTCTTTCACAGAATATATGGCTTAGAGCTATCGGATGGTATTCTATGGCACTTCTTGATACTCTTGACAAGGTTGACAATTCAGATCATAAGTATGATAAGGAATGCAAGATGTTAGAAGATGCATATGTAGATCTTATGAAGTCAATGCTTAAGTATCAGGATGAGAGTGGTATGTGGTATCAGGTGGTTAATTTTGGTGGTATGGATAAGAACTATCTTGAGACAAGCGGAAGCTCTATTATGGCATATTCACTTCTTAAGGGTGTACGTCTTGGTTTCCTGCCGGAAGAATACAGAAAGTATGGCGAGAAAGCGATAGATGGAATATGCAATAAGTATTTAGAAAATAAGGATGGAGAACTTTCATTAGGCGGTATATGTCTTGTTGCAGGTCTTGGTGGAAAGGACAGAAGATCCGGTACATATGATTATTACATGTCAGAACCTATTGTTGAAAATGATGCTAAGGGTGTTGGACCATTCTTACTTGCATATACAGAATTATTAAGATACAAGAATAAGTAAATATACGCACTATGTTATAGCATGGATTATATGAAGTAATTGAATATCTGCTATCAGATAAGCTTTCGTATATCTGATTAAATGAATGCGGGGGTCTTATTATTAAAGACTTCCGCTTTTCGTAATCTCATTTACAAAGTTGATAAATGAACTGGCTATTTGTTTCTGAGCAGAACAAATAGTCCTGATGGTAGAAGAAAAAACGCCTGTGCGAATTTTCCTTTGCCTCTTTGTAACAAAAGCTGCTCAGAAATGGAGATTAATATGAATAATAAGAATAATTTAAAACCATATATAACAATGGATGAAGCATTACAAAAAAAGAAAGAGGGAAGCAGATCGTTAAAGTTTCTAACACAGGATAATGGTTGTGTGAATGGCTGCTGTTCAGGGATAACAGAATATCCTGATTATGAATTTAGTAACAAACCGGGGAGTCATCCTGATCAGGAAGGTTTTTATGTACTTGAAGGTGAGGGATTTGCAAAATTAGATGACTTAGAATTTCCTATAAAGACAGGCGATTCATTTGTAGCATTACCTGGTGTTGCACATACAATCAGAACTAAAGAGGGCTGTAATACGGTAAAAGTATTCTGGTTTCATAGCGGTATATAGTTATAACAATATTATGTTATAGAACAGGTAAATGGGGATTGTTGAATGATAGGTGATGATAACATGCCAGAAAATGATAAGCCATTGGAGGATAAGCTATTAGCTGAAAAGAAGAAATGGCTGTTTAAGGAAAATATCAGGCTGGAAGAATTAAGAAAGTCACTTGAGGATGAAAGAGAACTTCTCGATATACAGCGTGGAATGTTTGAAAAGCAGCAGCGTAAAAATGCAATTCTTGAAAAGCAGCTTCAAAATCAAAAGAGGTTATTTGACAGGCAGTGGCAGATATTGGAGAAAGAAACAAGGCAGCTTGCTATAGATAAAGAAAAATTCGAAAGAAATAAAAGAGTATATCGTGATGAAATAGCAAGAGAGGTCAGAAAAGGAATGGCAGTTTCATCGGGGGTCAAGATATTTTTCAAGGGCGTGGATAATGCACAGAATCTAAAAAAAAGATACAGGGAACTGTTAAAGATATATCATCCGGATAATGTCAATGGAGATAATAAGCTTTTACAGGCTATAATTGACGAATATGAGAGATTAAAGAAAATGTATTAATAATGTTTTTTATCATTAAAGCAATAAAGTTATTTATAAATTATTGTTGAAATATAAAAAATAGTGTATAATTATAAAGATTGGCAGGATGCGTTTCATTTTAATCAGAATAAAACAGATGAATCAGTAAAATACTCACTATCATAGTGTGAACAGCAGCCAATTAATCAATGACATAAGGAGAATAGTAATGTTTAAAATTAATGAAAACTATTTAAAGTTACCAGGAAGTTACCTTTTTTCAACAATTGCAAAAAAGGTTAATGCATATTCACAGGCACATCCTGATAAGGAAATTATAAGACTTGGTATTGGTGATGTTACACTTCCATTATCACCGGTAGTTATTGATACACTTCATGGTGCAGTAGATGAGATGTCTAAGGCAGAGACTTTCCATGGCTATGCACCAGATCTTGGATATGAATTTTTAAGAAATGCCATTGTAGAACATGATTATAAGAAGCGTGGAGCTGACATTCATGCAGATGAGATATTTGTAAGTGATGGAGCAAAGTCAGATTCAGGTAATATTGGTGATATCTTTTCTGTAGATAATAAGATTGCCGTATGTGACCCTGTATATCCTGTATATGTAGATACTAATGCTATGGCAGGCAGAACAGGAGATTATATTCCTGAACAGCAAAGATGGAGCAATGTCATCTATATGCCTTGTACAGCAGAGACTAATTTTGCACCTGAGCTTCCAAAGGAAACACCTGATATTATTTACCTTTGTTTCCCTAATAATCCAACAGGTTCAACTATTACTAAGGATGAACTTCAGAAGTGGGTTGATTATGCCAACAAGGTAGGAGCTGTTATTATATATGATGCAGCTTATGAAGCATATATATCAGAGGATAATGTACCTCATACTATATATGAATGTGAAGGTGCAAGAACATGTGCTATAGAGCTTAGGAGTTTTTCTAAGAATGCAGGCTTTACAGGTACAAGACTTGGATTCACTGTAGTTCCTAAGGACTTAAAGAGTGGAGATGTTACACTTCACAGCCTTTGGGCAAGACGTCATGGAACTAAGTTTAATGGTGCTCCATATATTATCCAGAGAGCAGGTGCAGCTGTATATACGGAAGAAGGACAGAAGCAGACTAATGAGCAGATTGTATATTATATGAAGAATGCCAAGACAATTCTTGAAGGTCTTAAGTCAGCAGGTTATACAGTATCAGGCGGTGTTAATGCGCCATATATCTGGTTAAAGACACCTGATAAGATGACTTCATGGGAATTCTTTGATTACTTACTTGAAAATGCTAATGTGGTTGGTACACCGGGTTCAGGCTTTGGACCAAGTGGTGAAGGATATTTCAGACTGACAGCATTTGGTTCACATGAGAATACTGTAAAGGCTCTTGAAAGAATTAAGGCTTTATAATTATAAAGTATTAACAGAATATATAAATGATAACTGTTGTAATTGATATATAATATATGGTGGATATCATAGTAGTATGTATACATAAATAAGATAATTAATCTGTAGTATGTAAATTTACTATATAATTTTAATATTATGACTTTCTGTAATATATTATATTATGAGATTACAACAGTTTTTATATGACAAAAAAACTGTATTTTCATATATAAATACAATTTTTCGTTATTTATATTTATTGATAAATGCACTATATTGGTATATTATATGTATAAAAGCAATAAATATAATATATATATAATCGCTATAGATATTTCTTCTAAATACATGAAAAAACTGACTTTTAACATGATATAGCACTTCTTTGAAATAATAATAAATCTTTTATAAAAGAAATTAACAAAAGGGGTGGAAATACTGACCACATTGTTGTATTATATACATAAAAATTGTCATATATTTTATATTAAAATTCTGGAGGTAGAAAAATGTGGTTAGCAGACTTAGGTAATGGAAATTATAGGAATCCTGTTCTTTATGCAGATTATTCAGATCCTGATGCAATAAGGGTGGGAGAAGATTATTTTTGTATAGCTTCAAGCTTTAGTAATGCTCCGGCTCTGCCAATTCTTCATTCAAAAGATCTGGTAAACTGGAAGGTTGTTAATTATGTTCTGGATAAGATTCCTGAGTTTAGATACAGGAATCCAATTCATGGTTGTGGGGTATGGGCTCCATCAATCAGGTATCATAAAGGTGTATATTATGTATGTTTTCCAATGCCGGATGAGGGAATATACATGACAACAACAACAGATCCTTTTGGAAAGTGGAGCGAGCCTGTCAATATAAGACCTGGAGCAGGCTGGATAGATCCATGTCCATTCTGGGATGATGATGGAAGAGCATATCTTGTAGCCGGAGTTGCAAAGAGCCGTATAGGTTATAAGAGCGTACTTCATATGGTTGAGATGCAGCCGGACGGTATGGGACTCATAGGTGAAGAGGTCAGGATATTTGACGGTAATGAAAATGATCAGGTTACAATAGAAGGACCTAAGCTGTATAAGCGTAACGGCTATTATTATATATTTGCTCCGGCAGGAGGTGTAAAGACAGGATGGCAGACAGTTCTTCGTTCTAAGAATATATTTGGACCATATGAATACAAGGTTGTAATGAGACAGGGAGATTCACAGGTAAATGGACCTCATCAGGGTGCATGGGTGGATACAGTTACAGGACAAGACTGGTTTCTACATTTTCAGGATGTATATGCAGCAGGAAGAATAATGCATCTTCAGCCAATGCACTGGGAAAATGACTGGCCAGTAATAGGCGTTAATAAGCCGGGCAATGATTATGGTGAACCGGTTATGGAATATAGAAAGCCTGATATAGGAAAGAGTGAAAAAGAACTTTCTGATATATCAAAATATCCTGTATGCGAACCTGATACAACGGATGAATTTGACAATGACAGACTGGGAATGCAATGGCAGTGGAATTCTAATCCTGATAATAACTGGATAGAATATTATCCTGACAAGTCATGTATTAAGTTAAATGCCGTCAATGCACTTCCGTTAAGACCAATCGGAGATTACAGAAATCTGCTTCTTCAAAAATGGCCTGCACCTGAATTTACATGTATTACAAAGATGAGTATAGCGGGAATGAAAAATGGCGACAGGGCCGGAATTATATCTCTTGGAATGAAGTATATGGCAATGGCAGTCGAATTAAAGGATGGACAATTGGTATTACAGAAAGTTAAAGCAACACAGTTCTTCGATTGTGATATGCCTTATACTGACGAGAAGGTTACTGGAAAAGTGATTGATTGTGATAAACTTAACGATAACAAAGACATATATTTTAAGTATACAGTAAAATGTACAGGACACATAGATCATATGGAACTGGATTTGCCGGTTAAAAATGCACCTGTCGAAGAGGTTACTATTGAGATAAGCTATGATGGAATTAATTATAATGATGCAATTTCAATAGAAGCAAAGGCAGGCCGCTGGGTAGGTGTTAAGCATGGAATATTTATTGCACATAATAGTGAAGTTAAGGAAGAAGGCGGAAGTATTATTGTGGATTATGTAAGATATGAATAGTGTGAAAAATAAGCTGGATAGATTATTTTATCACAAGTTCATAAGTGAACGGGCTATTTGTTTCTGAGCAGAACAAGTAGCCCTAATGGCAGAAGAAAAATCACCTGTGCGAATTTTTCTTCGCCTCTTTACAACAAAAGATGCTCAGAAATGAGGATTATTATGAAAAATAGAATTGGAACAAAAATTGGTGGTGTAATATGTATCTTTTTAATATTTTTTATAATTCAGGGAACGATTTCAAGCTATTCTTTAAGGCAGAGTGAATCAGCTATTAACAAGCTTTCAGATACATATATGGCACTACAGGAAAATAATAACGAACTGACACAAAGAAGAGAGACATGCAGATTTTATACATCACAGATAGCATATAGAGATGATGAGACGGCTGTTAATACAATTGCATCAAGTGGTGTGCCTGAAAATAGTAAGAAGATAGAACAGTGTCTTATAATAATGGAAGATTTATGTAATCAGACACATGATGATGAGCTTGTTGCACAGTTTGAAACATATAAGAAAAATATCCTTGAACTGGATGATAATACAAAAAAACTGGCAGATGCATATCTTAAAAGAGATAGTGACAAGGTAGAAACGATTAATAAGAGTACATACGTGCTTGTGCAGAAGCTTTCAACAACACAGGATAAATTTACAGAGAAATTAAATACAGCTTCATCAATTTTGTCTGAGCAGAGCAAGATAAGCATTAATACATCTTATGGTATTATTGTAGCAGTATTTGTGCTTGTTATTGTAATAACAGTTATTCTTGAAATAAATATTAACAGAACAATAACAAAGCCTGCCAGGGTGGCCTCTAATGAGCTTAATGATATGATGACTCTGATTGAAAAGGGTGAGGGTGACCTTACAAGAAGAATAGATGTAAAGACAAAAGACGAGATAGGTCTTATGAGCATGGGAATCAATAATTTTATAGAGACACTTCAGAATGCGATGGCTAAGATTAAAGACAGTTCTGATTGTATGAGTGAAAGTGTTATAAAGATTGAGAATCACATAGGCTCAGCTAATGAGAATGCTGCTAATGTCTCAGCAGCTATGGAAGAATTATCAGCAACGATGGAAGAAGTATCAGCTACTTTATCACAGATAACAGAAGGAAGTCAGGAAGTATTAAATGCGGCAAAGAATGTTAATTCCAAGTCGGAGGACGGTGAGAATTTTGTCCACGATATGAAAAAGAGAGCTGATGAGACTAAAACATCGGCAGAAGCAAGTAAGCAGAATACATCAAAAATGGTTTCAGATATCAAAAAACTGCTTGAAGAAGCAATGGCAAACAGCCGTAGTGTCGAAAAGATTAATGAGCTCACAGGTGATATTCTTAACATATCAAGCCAGACGAACCTGCTTGCACTTAATGCATCAATTGAAGCTGCCAGGGCAGGAGATGCTGGAAGAGGCTTTGCAGTTGTGGCAGATGAGATAAGAGAGCTTGCAGACAGCAGCAGAAATACGGCTAATAATATTCAGGAAATAAGTGTTATGGTTATGAATGCTGTTGAAGAGCTTTCAAAGAATGCAGGGATGATGATAGATTTTGTTGACAGTACAGTGCTTAAAGATTATGATGCATTTGTTAATATGACAGATGTATATAATGAAGATGCTGAAAATATGAAAAATATATTAACAGAGTTCAGGCAGGAAGCTGTCAGACTTGAAACAACGGTGTCACATATGACAGAGAGTATTGATGGAATTAATACTGCTGTTAATGAAAGTGCACAGGGTGTAACCAATGCAGCAGAAAGTACAAGCGACCTTGTTGGAGGCCTTTCGGATATACAAAACGAGGCAGATATGAATAGAGGTATATTTAATGACTTAGAAGAAGAGGTCGGAAGATTTAAAAATATCTAGCTTATCATAAGTATAAAACAATATATTGGCGGCTATAAATCTAATATCATATATAGTATAGGCAGATTATCGTAAGTAGTATTTATAGTATGTAAAATAAAGAAAAGCCACATTAAGGGTTATATAAAGTATATACCGGTTATCAACTCCGGGTATAACTGTACTAATCCGTAATGTGGCTTTTTTATTTGCCAATCTATAATTTAATAGAATATATGATCTCCGATTACAGTTCCGTAATTATCTGTACCACTTCTGTACACATGAAAGAATAATGCATCAATAACAATATTTCCATTAAGAACCTCCTGCGCTGCCTGCACACAACTGTCAGAGGCACCTCTTGCAAGCACTATTGCGAAACGGCCACTGGCTACAGGAGTGAATTGTCCTGAAGCATATAGTACGGCAGATATCGAATTAGGAAAACGGCTGCTGTTTACTCTGTTAATAACTACACTTCCGACTGCGAGTTTGCCTATATATGGCTGATTGCCGGCTTCACATTCAATAATGGCGGCTAACATGGCAAGGTCAGAATCACTATGTGCAAGTGGTGAACCAGAACCAGAGGAAGTGACGTCGTAAGATATACCGGTATTGGCGGATGATTGTTCTGCGGCTGCCTTTGCCTCGGCTTCACGTCTTGCCTGTTCAGCTTCGGCGCGTTCCTGCTCGATACGTTGGTTTTCAAGCTCCTGTTCATATTGGAGGGCTAACTGTTCAGCTTCCGTAATATTGTCAGCAGTAGTGTCGAGCTGTGTCTGTGTCTGGGAAAGAAGTGTATTAAGATTATTGTATTCGGCATCTGCCTGTGAACGCAGTGAATTAAGCTCATTCATATCGGCAGTCAATGCTTCGTTTGCTTCTTTATTCTGCATATAAATATCATTTAACTGGTCAAGCATTTCCCTGTCATATTGCGATATCTGATATACATATTCAGTACGTGTAAGCAGTTCAGCCATGCTTTTTGAGTTTAACAGCAAATCAAATATTGTGGTGTTATCTTTTTCATACATATATTTAATTCTAAGCTTCATAGAATTATACTGATCTGATATCTGATTAGACAAATCATTAATTTTTATCTGTAAATCGTTAATCTCTGTCTGCTTTTGTGTTATTTGGCTGTCCAGTCCGGCAATTCTCTGACCTGAAGTTTCAAGCTGTGAATTAAGATTAGAAAAATCAGATGATAACTGTGCCTGCTGTTGTTTTAGTGCATCAAGGGCAGCATTTGCTCTGTCTAAATCCTCCTGTGTCGCTGCATATGTATCGTGTACAGGCTGCAAAATACAGGTAAAAGACACAGTAAAACATAGAACGCACGCAGATAATGTCCTTAAGCTTCTGCGGCATAACGACTGTTTTGTATGGCTGCCGGTATCATTATTGTTAATGCCGTTTCTGATATGAAATTGTTTATAAAATACTTTTTGAAAATTAAATTGCTTCAATTATAAAACCTCGTTTATTATGTATTTTTATATGTTTCTGAAAATTGTATATATTTTAATACCCTGTTAAAATAAAATCAAGTGGTGAAAACTGTCATAAATGTAGTATAATATAATGAGAAGTATTAAAATAAATATCAGAACCATATTTATATTGTATATGTTTATCAGATATAAAGTATGAATTATATCTAAAATTTTTATATATACATTATAAACGTATTAAAATAATGGTATTATATGTCGTGAAAATATTTATATAATGCATAGGATGGAAATAAAAAAGAGATGAAATATTTATTAATAGAAACTGGCTGGTTTTCCATACAAGGATAACATAAAAGAAATGGAGATATGATGAAATATTTAATAGATACACATACACATACAATTGCAAGCGGACATGCATATAATACTATAGATGAGATGACAAGATATGCAGGAAGCATAGGTCTTTTAAATCTTGCAATTACAGAGCATGCACCACAGATGCCGGGAAGCAGCAGCCTGCTTTATTTTACTAATCTTGGAATACTTCCTGAAAGAAAATATGATGTGAACAGATTATTTGGCTGTGAAGCTAATATAATAGGTCTTGATGGAAGCGTTGACATGCCACAGGGACTGTTAAAGAAACTGGATATTGTAATCGCAAGTTTTCATACGCCATGTATTAAAGCAGGTACAGTTATGGAAAATACCAATGCTCTTATTAATGTGATGAGGAATCCGTATATTAATATAATCGGACATCCGGATGATTCAAGATATCCGGTTGATATGGAGCTGGTGGTTGAGGCTGCTAAAGAGTATCATACATTATTGGAGCTTAATAATACATCACTTAAGCCGTCAGGACCAAGACAGGGTGCAAGGGAAAATGATATTAAAATGCTGGAGCTTTGTAAGAAGAAGGATGTGTGCATTTCATTAGGAAGTGATGCGCATATAGAAGAAGATATATGTAATTTTACACTTGCACAGCAGATTATAGATGAAGTGGATTTTCCTGACAGACTCATAGCCAACACGGATATGGATTTATTTAATTCATATATTTAACAGATACTTTACTTTTAGACTTTAGCGTGTTAAAATACACAGTATGTAAGTCTTAATAAATATAAGTGCATCAGAATGGAGGATGAATTATGAACAGTAAGTTAAAGACACCGGCAGTGGAACTGTTATTTGATGCGATATTGTGTCTTGAAACAAAGGAAGAATGTTACAATTTTTTTGAGGATGTATGTACGATTAACGAATTACTGTCATTATCACAGAGATTTGAAGTGGCTAAGATGCTAAGGGAGAAAAAGACATATCTTGACATAGCTGAAAAGACAGGTGCATCTACGGCAACTATAAGTCGAGTTAATCGTTCACTTAATTATGGAACAGAGGGGTACGATCATATCTTTAATAAGATGAAAGAGCGTGAAAGTGAACAATAAATATAAATAGACTGTAAGTGCAGGGCTGAGTTATCACACAAACCCTGAACTTACAGTCCGTTTAATAGGAATCCGGTATTAAAGTCTTAGTGTATGTAAAAGCCTGATACCGGAGATTTTTTATGCATGCGTTTTGTTGACTTATTATTCTTTATCCTGTTTTTTCTTTGCCTGTTTTTTATTCTTAGCATCAGTCACAGGATGTCTTGAAGCATAATCATCGATAAGATTTTCGATAAGATTTTTCTTAAGATATACATCAAATATCAGAGTACATATCAGTGCGAAAAATTGTAGAAATTCTTTATCATCATCATTATCAGTAAAATTCTCAAATGCATTATCAGCTTTATCGGCTTTGGAAGATATATCCTGGGATATTGACGATACTTCTGATTTACACATGTTATAAACTTCTTTATATATTATATCGAGTTCAGATGTTTTATCAGTATCAAAGAACTGACTGGTAAGAGGGTCAAGAATAGTCTTGATATCATTAATTGAGAGTATACTCTTAAAATAATATATAAATGCAAGAATGTAGAGATGATCTCTTGAATACTTTTTCTTGACAGGTGCAGGAAGCAGATCATTCTTAGTATAGTTGTTAATCATCGTCTTGGTAAGAATCTTATCATCAGGTTTTCTCTTGCCATCCTGAAGATGTTCATCCATAAATGTAGTTACCTGATCCATGTAAAGGTTAATATTAGGTATATCTCCGGGTTTTATATAGTTAAGTTTAACAAGCTTCTTTAAAGCTTCTTTAACAAACTGTGTATTATTATTCATTGTCCTTAGACCTCACTATCTATATTTAATATATCATTGTTGTTATATCATTGTTACATTATATAGTATTTAAAACTATATATCAAGTGCTTAACCTTTAAGCAATAACATTTATATGTAATAAAAAGAGTGACATTTAGGTATATTTATTATATAATTATATAAGAACTTCTAAGATATATTTAAGAGGTGATTTATATATCTGTAAAAATATGTATACAGGGGATACATAAATATAGGATATATGAATGTAACAGTATTTATTGTCAGGCACACAGGACATATTTAATAGATTAGATTATAAGTGTGCAGAAATGAGGAGATTTATGGGAGTATTAACAAGATTTAAGGATATTATGGCGTCTAATATTAATGCATTACTTGATAAGTGCGAGGATCCGGAGAAGATGATAGACCAGTATATGCGTAATCTTGAAAGTGACCTTGGCAAGGTAAAGGCAGAGACAGCTTCTGTTATGGCAGAAGAGACAAGAGCAAAGAGAGAATTGGATGAATGTAATGCACAGATTGATAAGATGCAGTCTTATGCAGAGAAAGCTCTTAAGGCGGGCAATGAAAGCGATGCAAGAGCTTTTCTTGAAAAGAAGCAGCAGCTTGCAGCAGGTCAGGCAGCACTTTTACAGTCATATAACCTTGCAGCCGATAATGCAGCCAAGATGAGACAGATGCATGATAAGCTTGTTAAGGATATTGAGGGACTTGAATCGAGAAAGGCAGCGATTAAGGCGAAGGTTGCAGCAGCTAAAGCACAAGAGAGAATGAACAAGATTGGTTCAAGTGCAATAGGTGCTAATAATAGCATGGAGGCATTTAACAGAATGGAAGCTAAGGCAGACAGAATGCTTGACGAAGCTAATGCAATGTCAGAACTTAACCGTTCGCAGGAAGAGTCAGATATTGATAATCTTGCAGCAAAGTATGATTCTGAGCCGGATAATTCTGCTGTGGATGATGAGCTTGCAGCACTTAAGGCTAAGATGGGATTATAATCTGATTATTAATTTTAAATGATTTTTATATAGCTGCTTATTGGATTATATTTAGACGTTATCCGTGGCAGCTATATTATATTTTACATTATAATATTTATGAAGTAATATTTATGAAATAATATTTATGAAATAAATTATGAAAGGAAAAGCTAATCAGATGGATTAAATATCTGGCATATACATATCCATATATGATATTAGCAGCATGAAACTATGGGATTATTCAGCAGACAGATGGCAAATGTAGTCGAATGGGAAGAATACAGAGATGATTGTATCTTCTGGAAATGGACTAATCGTGAGATAAAAAAAGGCAGCCGTCTTATAATAAGAGCAGGACAGGATGCTATTTTTATGTATAATGGCAGAATTGAAGGTATATTTAAAGATGAAGGAAGCTTTGATATAGAGTCAGATATTATTCCATTTTTATCAACTCTTAAAGGTTTTAAGTTCGGATTTAACAGTGGTATAAGAGCAGAGGTATTATTTGTTAATACGAAAGAATTTACCGTTAAGTGGGGAACTAAGAATCCTATAGCAATTCCTACGCGGTCACTTCCGGGTGGTATGCCGATACGTGCCTTTGGTACATTTAATTTTAAAGTTGATGATTATCTGTGCCTTATTGATAAGGTTGCAGGAATTAAACAGATGTATACAGTAGAGGATATACAGGAACGTGTAACTGCCATATTAGACCAGCTTCTTATGAAATGGATATCTAAAGAGGGCAGGGATATGTTTAATCTGCAGGCTAATGCGTATGATATAGCCTCAGGAATTAAAGAAGACCTCGATATGCAGATATCTAAGATTGGCATAAGTATTACTGATTTTAATATTGCAAGCTTCTCATATCCGGAGGAAGTACAAAAGATGCAGAATAGGGCAGCATCACAGAGTATGGTTGGTGATATGAATAAGTATACTCAGATGGCTATGGCAGATTCACTTGGCAAACCGGGTGGTTCTAATATCGCAGGAGATATGATGGGCATGCAGATGGGTATGCAGCTTGGGCAGCAGATGATGAATAATATGAATAATGTTAATACTGGTACAGGCAATGTACAGGCAGCTGGCACAGCACCAAAGTTCTGTCCTGAGTGTGGCTCACCTGTAAATGGAGCAAAGTTCTGTCCTAATTGCGGCACAAAGCTTGTATAATGGTGTGAAAATAAGCCGGATAGCTTATTTTATCACAAGTTCATAAATGAACTGGCTTATTTGTTTCTGAGCAGAACAAATAGCCCTGATGTCAGATTAAAATTATACCGGAGGAATTATGAAGTTAGATGGATTAAATGATATGCAGAAGCGTGCTGTTAAAAGAACTGAAGGACCGCTTCTTATAATTGCAGGAGCCGGTTCGGGAAAGACCAGGGTTCTTACTAACAGAATAGCATATCTTATAGATGAATGTGGAGTCAATCCATACAATATTCTCGCTATAACATTTACTAATAAAGCGGCAGCGGAAATGCGTGAGAGAGTTGAACAGACAATAGGTGAGGGAAGTCAGGTATGGGTCAGCACATTCCATTCCACATGCGTAAGGATTTTAAGAAGATATATAGACAGATTAGGATATAATAATAATTTTACAATTTATGATACAGATGACCAGAAGAGTGTTATAAAGGAAGTATGTAAAAAGCTTAACATAGATACCAAGATGTTAAAAGAACGTACAATAATGAATGGCATATCTTCGGCCAAGGACGAGATGATAACTCCTGATGAAATGGAAATTAATGCAGGAAATGATTACAATGCAAAGAGAATTGCAGGAATATACAGAGAGTATCAAAGAGAGCTTAAGCTTAATAACGCATTAGATTTTGATGACCTTATATTTAAGACTGTAGAATTATTTAATCAGGATGAGGAAGTACTTAATGCTTATCAGGAAAGATTCAGATATATAATGGTAGATGAGTATCAGGATACTAATACAAGTCAGTTCAGACTGATAAGCAAGCTGGCTGAAAAATATGGTAATCTGTGTGTAGTAGGTGATGATGACCAGTCTATTTATAAATTCCGTGGAGCTAATATAGCTAATATTCTTAATTTTGAATCAGCATTTCCGGGAGCAAAAACAATAAAGCTTGAACAGAATTACCGTTCGACACAGACTATTCTTAATGCTGCCAATGAAGTTATTAAGAATAATACAGGAAGAAAGGATAAGACATTATGGACTGCTAATGGCGAAGGAGATAAGATTAATTTTGATATTTATAATGACGGATATGCAGAGGCAGATGGGGTTGTAAAGAGAATCTGTGATAATATAAAGGACGGCTGGAATTATGATGATATGGCAATTCTTTACAGAACTAATGCACAGTCAAGACTTCTTGAAGAAAAACTTATTGTAAATAATGTTCCGTATAGAATATATGGCGGTATTAATTTCTATCAGAGAAAAGAAATAAAAGATATTCTTGCATATCTTAAGACTATTGATAATGGTCTTGATGGTCAGGCAGTTAAGAGAATTATCAATGTTCCAAAGAGGGGCATTGGTGCTACTACTATAAACAGAATACAGGAATTTGCTGATTTTAATAATATAACTTTCTGGGATGCGTTATGTAATGCGGACCAGATACCTAACGTTGGCAGGTCGTATAATAAACTGGAGCCTTTTATTACCATGATGGCAGGCTTTAAAGCTAAAGAGCAGTATATGTCGATAAGAGAGCTTACAGAGACAATAATTAATGATACAGGTTATATTGAAGCACTTATGGAGAATGAGACAAAAGAAGAGGTTGCCACAAGACAGGAAAATATTGATGAATTTATTAATAAAATAGTATCGTATGAACAAAATGTAAAGGATGGTGAAAAACCTTCTCTAAGTGGATTTCTTGAAGAGGTTGCACTTATTGCTGATATTGATAATCTGGATCAGTCGGCAAGACAGGTCATGTTAATGACACTTCACAGCGCAAAGGGACTTGAATTTCCTATTGTATATATGACAGGACTTGAGGACGGACTGTTTCCAAGTTATATGAACATAACATCAGATGACCCGACTGATCTGGAAGAAGAGCGAAGATTATGCTATGTAGGTATTACAAGAGCACAGAAAGAACTTAATATAAGCAGTGCAAAGATGAGAATGATTCGTGGAGAAACACAGATGAATAAGGTGTCACGATTTGTTAAAGAGATACCGGAGAAATATCTTAATATACAAAATCATTCCGATAAACGTGGCAGTGCAAATGATTCCTTTGGAGATGCAAAGCAGGAAAATGGCGGACGCTTTGATTTCAGGGCAAGTGCAAGAGCAGCACTTAAAATGTATGGAAGCGGTGATACATCTGAATATAAAGAAGTCAGACGTGTAAAGATTGATGGAGGAAGAACAGGTAACCCATCCGGTTTTGTATATGGAAAGCCTTCATATGCATCAGCATCAACGAATTATTCCGGTATTAAGGGGAATACTAATTATTCCGCAATAAATAAAAAAGTAAAAGATGTATCAGGAGCAGTCCCTAATAAAAAAGTGGGTTTTGGTAAAGAATTTCCTATGGATATATTTGATATTAAGAAGCCGGCAAAGACAAGTTCGGCTGATAAGAATGTATATTCATCAACCGGTTTTGCAAGCGGACGTGCCGGTTCATCAAGTACTGATGTCTTAGGATATGCAGAAGGTGATACTGTTTTACATGCTACATTTGGAAAGGGAACTGTTGAAAAAATAGAATCATCACCGAGAGATTATAAGGTTACAGTTAATTTTGACCAGTTTGGCGTGAAAAAAATGCTCGCAGGATTTGCAAAATTAAAAAAACAGTAGCATTAAACTAATGCTTATGATATAATTTAATCATATATTAGTAACGGAAAGGGGTACTGTCATGAATAGAGATAAGATTGAAGAGTTAATAGCAGCAAGCAAGCTTAACAGTATTATTAATAAGAAAGAAGAAGAACCAAAGAAGTGTAACTGGGTTCTTGTTGTTCTTGCAATAATTGGGGCTGTTACAGCAGTAGCAGCAATCGCATATGCGGTTTACAGATATTTCACTCCTGATTATCTTGATGATTTTGAAGACGATTTTGAAGACGATTTTGAAGATGATGACTTCGATGAAGATGATTTTGAAGACGACTTTGAAGATGAGGAATAATTTGCAATGTTCGATATATTGATAGTGAAGCCATGTTTACAGGGTGTCGATTCTTAAGAATTATAACAATGAATATGGTATTCATATATTAATATATGTATTATTTGGAATACGCACGAATATTTATGAATTATTTATATTTTAATGAGTTAATACCACCGGCTTGATGACTAGCTGGTGGTATTTGTATTTTGAGCCGTGACTTAGTTAAGCCGGAGGAGCATGTGAAATAAAACACCCACTATGTGGTTGAGCAGTGTAATATCAAAAATCACATTTTTGTTATAATTAAGATTGTTTAAGATGATTTATAACGAGAAAAAAGGTGATTATGGCATGAGATTACTTTCAGAATTAGAAATGTCTGTGGAATGATAATTAATTATTATTATACATAAATTTAGAATTATTTATTAAGAAATGGAGAATATAGATGAAAAAAGGACAGATATATACAGGAAAGGTACAATATACAGATTTCCCGAATAAAGCGGTAGTTATAACAGAGTCGGATAATCCGGAGGATAACGGTAAAAGAGTTATTGTTAAAAATTCAATACCGGGTCAGACTGTAAAATTCATGGTTAATAAAAAGCGTAAGGACAAGTGTGAAGGAAGATTATTAGAGGTGATAGAAAAATCACCGATAGAAACAGAAGAAGCCTGTGAATATTTTGGAAAATGCGGAGGCTGTGTATACCAGTCAGTCGGATATGACAAACAGCTTGAAATAAAATGTACACAGGTTAAAAATATATTAGATACAGCCATTACATCGGAGTATGAATTTGAGGGGATTATCGGGAGTCCTGTGCATGAAAGCTATAGAAATAAGATGGAATTTTCTTTTGGAGATGAAGTTAAGGATGGAGAGCTGGCACTTGGACTACATAAGAGAAATAGCATGTATGACATTGTGACAGTTGATGGATGTAAGATTGTCGATGAAGATTACAGTAAAATACTTAGATGTGTTTATGATTATTTTAAGGAAAAGAAGATACCATATTATCATAAAATGACGCATGAGGGATATTTAAGACATCTGCTGGTGAGAAAGACTGTTAAGACAAAGCAGATATTAGTTGATATAGTCACAAGTACCCAGCTTGATTTCAGTATGAATGAGTTGGCTGAAAAGCTAAGAAATCTCAAGCTTGACGGAGAAATTGTCGGCTTTTTACATACTTTAAACGACAGCGTGGCAGATGTGGTCAAAAATGACAGGACAGATATTATATTTGGAAGAGATTATATAGAAGAGGAGCTGTTAGATTTAAGCTTTAAGATAACGCCATTTTCATTTTTCCAGACTAACTCATTAGGAGCAGAAGTGCTGTATTCAAAAGCAAGAGATTATATTGGAAGTACTAAGGATAAAGTGGTATTTGACCTCTATAGCGGAACCGGAACAATAGCACAGATAATAGCACCGGTGGCAAAGAAGGTTATTGGTGTTGAGATTATTGAAGAGGCTGTTGTGGCTGCAAGAGAGAATGCGAAGCGCAATGGACTTGATAATTGTGAGTTTATAGCAGACGATGTGTTAAAGGCACTTGATAATATTAAGGATAAGCCGGATTTCATAGTATTAGACCCACCAAGAGACGGAATTAATCCTAAGGCCCTTGAAAAGATAATTAATTACGGCGTTGATAACATGGTATACATATCATGTAAGCCCACTTCACTTGCAAGAGACCTTGAACTGTTACAGGAAAGAGGATATAGGGTTGAAAAAGGGTGTTGTGTTGATATGTTTCCTAATACGGTGCATGTGGAGACGGTTGTTCTTTTGTCCCAACAAAAACCAGATGACACGATAGAGATCGACTTAG
>ERZ773204.1056-NODE-1056-length-22538-cov-10.931148_pt1 | contig 22538 bp, 14 predicted proteins | sample MGYA00581007_ERZ773204 | MGnify/ENA primary metagenome ERZ773204 (study PRJEB29015, sample SAMEA2737757) | human gut metagenome | biome: human gut; feature: human-associated habitat; material: faeces | place: China | collected 2012 ... | reverse complement strand
ATGGAGCCGACGGCTCCGAAGGAGCAGGCATGAAAAATCTGCTGAAAATGAGCGACCTTTCCCCCGCCGAGCTGACCCACATTCTGGATGTGGCAGACCAGCTGAAGGCGGACTGCAAGGCGGGCCGCACCGCCCCGCTGCTGGCGGGCAAAAGCGTGGCGCTGCTGTTCTCTAAGGCGTCTACCCGCACCCGCACCAGCTTTGAGGTGGGCGTGTACCAGATGGGCGGTCTGGGCAATTACATGAACACCGCCGAATTACAGGCCGGGCGGGGCGAGCCTTTGCGGGACACCGCCCGGGTGCTGGGGCGCTACTACGACTGCGCCGTCTGGCGCACCTACCGCCAGCGGGACTTGGAGGAACTGGCCGAGCTTTCCGGCATTCCGGTGATCAACGGCCTTACCGACTACGCACACCCCTGTCAGGTGCTGGCTGACCTGATGACCATTCGGGAGCGCCGGGGCACGCTGGCAGGGCTGAAGCTCTGCTTTGTGGGAGACGGCAGCAACATGGCCAACAGCCTGATCGTGGGCGGCCTTTTGGCGGGGATGCAGGTATCCTGCGTCTGTCCCCCGGGCTACCGCCCGGCAGCGGATGTGCTGATGTTTGCCCACCAATACGGCAATGCCTTCCACCTGACCACCGACCCCGCCGAGGGCCTGCGGGATGCGGATATCGTGGCCACCGCCGCGTGGAACACCACCGCCCCCGGCACTGCCGAGAGCGAGCAGCGTCTGCGGGATTTTGTGGGCTTCCAGCTCACCGGCCGTCTGCTGGAAAACGCAAAGCCCAACGCGCTGGTGCTGCACTGCCTGCCCGCCCACCGGGGCGAGGAGATCTCCACCGCCCTGTTCGAGCAGCACGCGGACGAGATTTTTGACGAGGCAGAGAACCGCCTGCACGTCCAGAAAGCCGTGCTGGCGGTGCTGCTGGCGGGCAAGTAAAACGGTTTTGAATGCCCGCCGCTATCGGGTTGCGGCACCCAGCATCCGCATCGTGCCTTGGGCGGCACGCGCGTCTTGCTGGCCGCTGCCCCAACAACTCCTCCCTGTTTCCGCCGCTGGCGGCGGTCGTCGTCGTTGCACTTTGGGCATAAAGAGCGGAAAGAATATTTTTATAGCAGTTCCGAAACGCCTGCGGGCGTTTCGGAACTGCTTTTTTATGGGAGAGAAGCATACCCCCCCCCCGTATCGTGATTTTGCCCATAATTTTGCACCTTTTTTTGGCAGGTGCTGCCCGCAAAAGCGCTTTATTTCCTTGAATTTTGGTGCTATACTCAACTTGGCATTTTTGTCCGTTCCGGCTGTTCCGTTTGGGGGTATAGCCGGACAAATCAACCGACAAAGGAGAGGATATCATGAAAAAACGCATCGTGAGCATGATACTGGCACTCAGTATGATGCTCTCCATTCTCCCTGTATCCGCATTTGCAGATGCAGGGGCAGGGCTTTCTTCCGCGGTGGCGGAAGAGGCCAACAGCATCACTTACAGCTCGGAAGACGAGCATGAGGCTGTTGGTACGAACTCTGAAACAAAAAATCAGGTGGTCAAGATCAAGATCGGTACGAACGGTCTGCCCAAGGCAGCGTCCGGTACCGGCTGGAGCTTTGACGAAACTACCGGGCTGACCATCACCGGTACCGGCAGTGAAGATACCGAGTACATTCTGGACGGCACGGTCAGCTGCAATGTGACCGTCAAGAATGCTAATAGTTACACGGTTTATCTGCTGGATGGCACTGTCACCAGCACACTTTTAATAGAGGCCGACAATATGTACGGCGTCTGCGTTCTGGGCGGCAGCTACGCCGATGTGCAGCTGAATCTGGGCACCATTGACGGCGGCACCTACGATAAGGTGACTGAGAACGGCGGCAATGTCCGGGGCGGCTTTTTCCGCGATATCTCCGGCCTGAGCGCCGACACGTAGCAGCAGGCACACCAGCTGCTGCTGCCGGAAAACTGCACCCTGAACGGCCAGCCGGTGACCGGGGATGTGTATATGCTCAAGCTGTACAGCGATCACAGCCTGAAGCTGGAGGTGCAGTACACCCCCGGTTGCGTTGCATGGGCTGCATCGTTGACCGGCGGCAGCGTCGTCCCCCTGCCTGCGGGCGTCAGCAACGCTTCCTTGAACGGCTGTGCCACGGTTTCCATCAGTGCAAACGGTACAACGATCTCTGCCGAGGTCAGTATGTTCCCGCCGCTTTCAGAGAGCAACGCACCCATAGCACTGACTCCGATCCCGTCTATGGACAAGGAACTGAGTTTTACCGATAAGGGTACGCCCGATGTGAACGATGTGCCCCATGTGTACAGTCTGGACGAGGGCATATATCAGGTCTGCGTATACTTTGGCAAGGGCTGAACTTATACCTGCTACCCCAATGTCGCCAGTGCGACCGGACAACTGAAGCTCGGGGATCAGGGCGGTAAGGTGATCAATTTCAGCCAGCTGAGCGCAGTGCCCATCAACTGCTATGTCGAGCTTTCGAATGCTACCGTGACCGGCGGCATCATCCGTCAGGCTGACTTCAAAGATGTCACGATCGAGGGCGGCACCTTTGATTACCTCTCCTGCATGGGCAAGTGCACCATTTCCAAGGCAGTGGCCCAGAACTTCAGCTTTGACAGGTTTGGCGACCTTGCCATTTCCGACACCGTTCTGTGCAAGCTGTCTGGCAACGGCATAGAGAATGCGCTTGCCGATGGCCAGCAGCTCAGCACGCTGACCGTGCGCAACGGCGGTGGTGTGACTGCGATCAACGGCAGAGACCTGCCCCTTTCTGTCAATACCATCTATCTGGTGGGCAATGCCAGCGCAGAGCTTACCCTGAACACCGATGTGTTCAGCATCAACGGTGCAGCGGCCAACAGTTACAATGAACAGACCTATGCCGAGGGCACTGTACTGCATATCACCGGCAACAACGATGGCAAGGAGATTTTGGTAAATCAGGCTGGCGATCCCAGCAACCTCAAGCCCCTGCGCATTACCGAAGAAGGTCTGCCCGACCGGACCGGTGTGACCCCGCATTCCGTGAGCGAGGGTGGTGTGACCGGCGATGTCTACGAGGGTCTTGGCTGGCAGTACGCTGAGGTCTCCGGTGAGGACGAGGATGGTTATAGAACGATGTCGGTGCTTATCCTCACCAGCCCCGATGGCAGCCCGGTGAATCTGACCTCGGATACCATCAACCCCCATCATGCAACTATTGCTTCCGATCAGATCGTGCTGACGGATGTGACGGTTGCTGGTATTCAGGCTGGCGCGCCTGTTATCGCCCAGAACGCCATTATTGAGGGCGGCACTTTCCAGAAGGCTGTTAACGCGGATGGAAACAGCAGCATCGCAGGCGGCACCTTCCAGGAGAGCGTCGAAGCTAATGGAACCATCGCCAACGGCATCTTCCAGAAGAGCGTCCAAGCTTACGGCGAGATCACCGATGGTCAGTTCGAAGCGGAGGTCCGTTTGGGCTATAACGGCACCATCACCGGCGGCACCTTCCAGAAGAGCGTCCAAGCTTACGGCGAGATCACCGGCGGTCAGTTCAACGCAACTGTCCAGTTGAATAGTAGTAATGCCCAGATCCTTGGCGGCGTGTTCAACAATATCAAGCTGCCCGACTATTATAATACATCGGAAGGAACGGTCATCCAGAATGCCGTGATCACCGGCAGCCTGATGGCGAATACTTATAGCAAGGCTGCTGTTTCCAATACGGTGAGCTGCGGCTATATTGAAAGCAAATACCTCGCCGCCGGTCAGCAGCAGAGCAAGCTGATGATGACGGACGGCACTGTGGAACGCCTCAACGACTATGCCGCAGCAACAGACGCGGTTTACCTTATCGGTAATGTCAAGGCAGAGATCCGCTTCAGCAATACAGTCACGAACATCAACGGTGCGGAAGCCAGCAATTACAACGAGGGCACCTCTGCCATTGACCGCTCGCTGACTATCACCGCCAAGAATGACGGCGAGCCTATTGTGGTGAACATGGCCGCCACCGGAAAGCTGCCCTTCTCTTCCCTGAGCAAGAGCGACTTTGACATCGACTGGAGCACGCTCGTCCCGGGCATTACCTGCAAAAAGGATGGCGTGGGCAAATTGAGCCTCGTCTATGTGCGCACCTCCGACAACAAGGTGTTTGCAACCTACCCGCCGTATGACGAGTACGGCGTCTACAAGCAGCGCATCGTAGCGCAAGAGGGCGACAAGTACACAGAAGGCTCGCTTGATATCGGCGAGGTGGTACGCAAATATACCCCGAGCAGCGCCGACTTTGCGTATGACTCCAAGACCCAAACTGCAACCTATAACGGCAAGATGTATTTTGACGATGCCCCGCTGTATTCTATCCAGTATGGCGCGGAGGATGGCTCGTTCCCGTCTGTGACGAAGCCCACCAAGGCAGGCACCTACTCTGTCTACATCGTGGTGAATGATAGTGACCACTACGTTGGCAACCAGTACGAAGTGGGCACCTATACTGTGTCTGAGTCGAAGTACACCCTGACCGTGGACGACAAGTCTACCGAGCACGTTGCAGGTGAGAAGCTCAGCTTCACCGCAGACGAGAAGGACGGTTACACCTTCACCGGTTGGAAAGTGACCGGTCTGCCCACTGACGTGGACACCACTAAGGCGACCATCTCCTTCACGATGCCCGCAAACAAGGTTACGCTGAAAGCACAGTACACCGAGAACGCTCCCAAGACCTATAAACTCGATGTCTCCGATGCAACGGTCACCCTGAAGGATGGCAGCGCTGTTGCCGACCTGAAGGCTGTGCCTGTGGGTACAGAGCTCGTTGCCACCGCAGCCGAGAAGGACGGTTACACCTTCACCGGTTGGGAAGTGACCGGTCTGCCCACTGACGTGGACACCACTAAGGCGACCATCTCCTTCACGATGCCCGCAAACAAGGTTACGCTGAAAGCACAGTACACCGAGAACGCTCCCAAGACCTATAAACTCGATGTCTCCGATGCAACGGTCACCCTGAAGGACGGCGGCGCTGTTGCCGACCTGACAGCTGTGCCTGTGGATACAGAGCTCAAGGTCATCGCAGACGAGGACACCGAGACCAGCGTGTTCAAGAACTGGAGCTGCACCGGTCTGGAGCTGACCGAGGAGCAGAGCACTGCCCATGTGCTGGAGTTCAAGATGCCCGCTCAGGATGTGAAACTGACTGCTGTGTTTGAAGTTCCTGCTACTCCCGATCCGGATCCCACTCCCGATCCTAAGCCGGACCCGGACCCCGATCCGGAGCCTACTCCCGATCCTAAGCCGGACCCGAACCCCGATCCGGATCCCACTCCTGATCCTAAGCCGGACCCGAATCCCGATCCGGATCCCACTCCTGATCCTAAGCCGGACCCGACTCCCGATCCGGAGCCTACTCCCGATCCTAAGCCGAACCCGAACCCCGACCCCACCCCCGCACCCGGCGGTGACAGTGACGGCGGCGGTGCTATCGTAATGGTGGCCGCTGTGGGCAGCGCAGCCATTGGCGCAGGTGCCTACATTGTTGGCACTACCGCCTACCTGAAGAGCGTCCTGCCCGAGGGCATGGCCATCCCCGCTAACCGCCAGCAGCTGGCAGTTGCACTGTGGACCGCCGCAGGCAAGCCCGCTACCCAGAGCACTGCACTGTTCAACGATGTGGCAGCAGATGCCGCAGAGCTGCAGGCCATTCGCTGGGTCGTGGAGACCGGCCTGATGACCGCACAGGACGGCAACTTCAAGCCCGGCAGCCGCGTGGGCCGCTTGGAGGTCATCCGCACTTGGAAGAACTACCAGCAGCGCGGCTAAAACCGCTGCCCCTTAACCCCTTATAACCCCGCAGGGACTGCTGCACAGCGCTGTGCGGCAGTCCCTTTTTTGCGTCCCAAAAGGGTGCGCAAGGGCTTTTTTAGGGCTTTTCAGGGCGATTCGATGCATTTCAGGGGCCATTCACGCAGAATTGCTCCACTTTTGCCGCCGTTCGTGGTATACTACAGGCACAGAGCAATACTCTGTTCAATATGCCATTCCCATAATTCCTATAGAGCAGAAAACCGTCCGGCAACCGCAAGCCGGGCGGTTTTCTGTTTTTTGCGGGTGCGTATGGTGCACCGGGTCGTTTCAGCGCATTTGCGGGGCGATTCATGTCCAAAACCGTCCAAAGCGGGCAAAACGTGGTACACTGGGTACAACAAAAGCGCCCGGCTTGGAGGGCGCTTGAGAAGGAGAGAATCTTATGCAAAAACGGCTCATCAGTATGGTTCTGGCGCTGAGCATGGCACTGACCGCAATGCCGCTGCCCGCCCTTGCCCAGAGCGCCCCGCCCGACACCGCCAGCGCCGCTGCACTGGCAGAGGAAAACGGTGATGTCACCAATATCTATACAAGCAATTCCTCCGGTAAGCCCATCGGCGATCTGGGCGACAGTGGAGACAGCTGGTCCTACGATGAGGCCAGCAAGACGCTCACCCTGAAAACCGGCACATTCCGGCTCTACAATTACGGCCATGACAGCTACAATAATTGCATCCAATGGAACGTGAAGATCGAGCCCGGTGCCACCCTGCAGGAGGCGCGGATCGGCTCGGAATACCATAACGGCTACACCGTGACCAACGCAGGCACTATCTCCGGCGGCACCTTCTACGGCAAGGTGATCTGTGAAGCCGGGGCTGTCATCAGCGGCGGCACCTTTAAGGGAGCTGCCAGAGTTGATGCTGCAGGCGGCGAGGTCACCATTGAAGATGGCACCTTTGAAGAGGTTAGTTATACCAGCGGCATGACCGTTAAAGCAGCGGGTACCCTTACCATCAACGGCGGCACCTTTAAGGGCAAGCGCACCTGCTCCGTGGATATCAACAATTGTGAAAAGATCGTTATCAACGGCGGCAGCTTTGAAAGCGCGCTCACGGATCTTGAAAGGACAACGGAAACCATCATCAATGGCGGTCTGTTCAACGACAAGCTGTATGTTGCAGGAGATAAATGTACCGTCAACGGCGGTCTGTTCACCACTGAAGATGACCCGCTGCCCGAGGGTGCAGCCGTCAACGGCGGCTATTTCACGGCAAAAAGCACAGGCCTTGTAGCCATTGATGCAACCGATGTTCCGGTGTACGCCCCTGTCGCGGTGGCAGCGGACGGCACGGTGACCGAGTGGTCGGCAGATGCTTATAGTACCCTCTATGTCGCGCCCAATACCAGTGTCGCCCTGAAGCCCACCTGCAAGCTGGAAAGCATCGTCAGCGGTGACGACAAGCTGAGCTATAAAGCCAAGGGCGGCGCAGTCAGCTTTACTGTGGGCGCTGAAGCTGTCCAGCTCAACAGCGTTATTTGGGAAGAGCTGGTCATTGAAGCGGACGGCTTCCCCAAGGGCACGGACGGCGGTGTCTACGGCGCAAAGGGCAACGGCTGGTCCTTTGACCCGGCGCACAAGCACGCAGAACTGTTTACAAACGATGTCCCCACCCTGACCATCGAGAAGGACGCTGTGCTGGACTTCGATGAGGTGATAAACAACGCCGATACAGTAAAATTTGCAGTTGAAAACTACGGCACCTTCAGCGGTACGCTGAACTCCACCCGGTATGTGTACAATAGGGAGGGCGGCGTCATCAAGGATGCCACGCTGAACAGCGCGCAGAGCCTTTACAATGACGGCCTTGTGGAGAATTCGGTGCTGTGCGTTAGGTACATCGGCAACGGCTGGCGCGACCCGGCACAGCCCGCTACCATTCGCAACTCTGCGCTGGATGTTACCGGATATTCGGTAGTCAACATGGCTTCCAATAAGGCTGTGCTGGACGGCTGCTATAACAGCGCCGGTTACACCGGCACTGCCGTGATCCAAAACGGCGGCACGGTCGAAAACAGCCAGAACACCCTGAAGCTGCCGGTGGAAAATACGGCCGGCTATGACGGCAATGCAGAGCCCTACCAGCCCATCATTGACGGCGGCGAGTGCACCGTTGTTTATAACGAGGGCGGCATCATTCAGAATAACCCCATCATCCACGCACTGGTGGCAAAGGATACCGAAGACCTGAACGGTGCTACGGATTACTACACCCTGAACTACACTGCACCGAAAGGTGCCGAGTACGCTAAAAAATACATCAACGGCATCAATGGCATGATGGAGGGTGTTTGGGACGCAGAAACCTCCACCCTCTACGTTGACACCGATCTGAACACCATCTCGGTCATCACCCATGCCCCCATCAAGAGTGTGAACGGCGTAGCTTATAGCGGCTCTGTAGCCGATGGAGAGCGTTACAACAGCACCATCGACCTGCGCAAGTATAACATCCCGCAGACCCATATCCTTAACCTGAGCGCCACCGGCGAGGGCGCGGCAACTCTGCCGCCGGCAGACCCCGCAGACTTTGCCTTTGTCCTGCCCAACAACCTGACCTATGACGGCAGTCCCAAGGAAGTAACTGTTAAGAACACCAGCAATAAGGACTACGGTGATGTTACCGTGACCTACATGCAGAATGGCAAAGTGCTGGACGGCGCTCCCATTGAGCCGGGCGATTACAGCTATACTGTAACCGTCGCAGGCAGTGCACAGTATGCGGGTGGAACTGTTAAAACAGGCTCGTTCCGTATCATCGCCGAGACCACCCCGGAGGAGCCGCCAGAGCAGCCGCCGCAGGGGGACAGCACCGAGTTCAGCCCGCTGCAAACGGTGGCCATCGTGGCCGGTACAACGGCGTGGTTTGCAGGCAGCGCAGTAATGGGCTATGAGGCTGTTACTTACAGCATCCTTGCAGACCTGCTGCCCAAGGGCACGCCCATCCCGCGCACCCGGGAACAGCTGGCCGTGCTGCTGTGGAGCACCGCAGGCAAGCCCGAACCCGCTGCACCCGCTGTTTACAGCGATGTGGCGGAGCCGGATACCGCCAAGGCAGCCCGCTGGGCTGTGGAAGCCGGGCTGCTGCCCGACATGGGCGAGGGCGCCTTTACGCCCGGCAAGCGTGTGACCAAGGTACAGGTCATCCGCGCATGGAACCGGCTGAAAAAGCTGGGTCTGGCGAAATAACAATTGCCATCTCCTGATCGATCCTTTCCAATAAGTGCAGCAAGGCCGTCCGACGAATGCCGGACGGCCTTGTTGCTTTTGGGGGAACGAACCCTCTCAGTCGTCGCTGCGCGGGAGCGCCTGAGAGGGTTTCAAACCGGTGGTGCCCACTTCATCGGGGTCAAAAGAGAACATCCCCCGGCAGGCAGAAACTTTCCCCGCAGAGGGCGTTTTCAATCGTTCTCCACCCCGGGGCACCCGGCGGCGCGCCATGCGGCGCACAGCACCTCCTTTTCCGGCTTGGAAAGCTTTTTCAGGGCGGCTTCCCGGCGCAAAGCGGTGCGCTTGTCCGCGCAGCGCTCCAGATAGGCAAAGCCTACCGCGCCGTGGGTGCGGGTGTAGCGGGCACCTTTGCCGCTCTGGTGCGCTTTCAGCCGGGCGGCGGGGTGGTTCGTCCAACCGGTGTACAGCTGCCCGCCGGTGCAGCGCACCATGTAAACGTAGGCGACGTCAGGCAAGGCGTCCATTGTTTTTCAACACCTGACGGCAGGCGGCAAGGGCGGTCTCCTTGTCCTTGGCGGTGATGAGGAAGCGGCTGGCGTGGCAGAAGCTGATGCCCGGGATGCCGCTCTTCTGCTCGATGACCTCCTGCGGCTGCCCCGCCCAAGACTGGGGAAAGGGCAGCTTGGACTTTTTGGTCTTGTGGTCGGTGACGCACTGGGCGCTCCACCCGCCGCGCTGGCTGGGGTACACCACAAACAGAGCATCAGTCTTGTACAGGCCGTTTTTCCACGGCAGATAGCAGGGCAGCACCACGATGCCGTCGCGGGAGTTGCGGTAGGCCTGCTGCACTTTTTCGTCCGCGCGGTTCACGGCGTTGGCGCTGTCGATCTGGTTTTCCAAGATCTGCTTTGCCACAGCAACCGCCTTGAAAAAGCAGCTGTCCTGATCCTCCTTGGAGTCCCACACCGGGTTGAAAAAGCCAATGGCATCGCACAGGCTGTTCTGCTCGCCGGTGTTGTCGTTCAGGTCCAGCGGCTGGATGAAGTTTTCGTCAATGAGCCGCGCCTGCCGCTCGCCTACAAGACCCGGGCCCAGCACCCGCCACAGCAGGCCAAAGGCCGCGTAGGGCACGCCGTTGGCGCGGTACTCCCGGGGCTCCTGATGGTGGTCGAACATCCCAAAGCCGATATCATACACGATGCCGTCAAAATCATCAGGCACGGTAAAGCCCCGGGTGATCTTGATATCCGGGCGCAGGATCTGCAGCAGCGCCGTAGCAAACACGTCATCGGCATGGAACTTGCCGGCGTGGGTAAAACCGTTTGCGGGAATTTTCATGGATTTGATACCTCTTCTTTACTTTCAGATACACCTTAGTTTTGTCTGGTATCAGTATAGCACAATCCCGCCCGTGGGACAACAAAAAGGAACGGCAGCACCGCCGTTCCTTTTGCGCGGGATAATTTGGAATGCGCTCCGCTGCGCTCTGCGCATCAATAGCGGAAGAATTATTTTTATTTCGGGATAGCGGAGCGTCTGCGGACGCTCCGCTATCCCATTTTCACGAGAGGGGACGCAGCGGAAAACTGCATTTAATATTCTTTCTCTGTGAAAAAGGGGTTCAGGAAAGTCCGCGTTTGCGCAGCAATGAAAGCCCCAGTGGGGCTTTTAAGCGGCAGAGCGGTCTGCGCAAGCAGATGGAGGGGCTTTGCCCTGACAAGCTCCGCGGGCTTTTCAGAACCCCAAAATTATAAATCTTTCCGCTGAATATGCCCAGAGCAACGCGGAGGGCATTCCCAATCGTCTCGTCTTGCAGCGGTGAGCCAGCTGAACCGGAAAAGCTTTACAGCAGCAGGTTCGTGATGCCTGCCAGCACCAGCAGGTGCACCGGGTAGAACCAGTAAAAGGCCTTTTTCTGCAATGGACTGCACGCACCGCGCTGCCCGTTATAGAACCAGACCAGCACAAAGGCCAGCGGGGCGGTGAGCTCGAACATAAACAGCAGTGCGCCCGCAAGGCACTGCCACTTGCGGTTTGTGCGGGTCAGGTACAGGGCGCAGATGATGATCACGCCGCTGGCGTTGTAGTCGGTATTGGCAGCCAGCGCCAGCGCGGCGCACCCGCCCGCCCACACAAGCCCCTGCCAGCCGGGCAGGCCGTTTTCCTTTTCAAAGTGCCGCAGCCCTGCCATGGCCAGCACGCCCAGTGCCAGCGTCCAGTAAACATTCTGCGCGCCCGGGAAAAAGGGGGTGCGGAAGAACGCAAGGTCAAAGGGCACCTCGCTCAAAAGGCCGAACAGCACCAGCCGCCCAAGGTAGCCCTTGACGTTGTGGGTGTGCACAAAGCCCTCCACCAGCAAAAAACAGAACAGCGGAAAGGCCAGCCGCCCGGTGAAGCGCAGCACCATGTCCAGCCGGTACAGCGGGTAGGCAGAAAGGGTGTCTTGGGAGAGGGTGCCGGCGTCCAGCCCGGGCGTAAGGATGCCCGCCTCGATGCAGGACGCGCCGATGTGGTCCACCAGCATGGTGATGCAGGCAATGGTTTTAAGAGCGGTGCCGCTGAAGCTGAGGCTGCGGCGCGGGGAAAGTGCGGTCATAAAAACACCTCGGTCAGTTTGAAAAAATCGTTACAGGAACTATAACGGAGGAAAGGCGGCGTTTCCTGCGTCTGCTGCGGCAAAATCTGCACAGAGCGTGCAAAATCGGGGCGAAAATGCTTGACAGAAAAGGTGCGGGATAGTACAATCAAGAAGATAATTGAACTATCGCAAACCAAAGATGAAAAAGATTCACAGAGAATCGGGCGTCTCCGAACCAGATCAGAAGGAAGGAGGCTTTGGGCATGACGCTTTTTTCCTACGAGATCTTTGATGCAGTGGCACGCCAGGGCAGCTTTAACAAGGCGGCACAGCAGCTGCATCTGACCCCCTCCGCGATCAGCCACGCCATTGCCGTAATGGAGGAAGAGCTGGGCTTTGCTCTGTTCAACCGCGGCAAGAACGGCGTTTCCATGACCAGCTACGGTGCCTCGCTGTACCCGTCCATCCGCGATGTGCTCAACAGCGACGAGGCCCTCAAGCAGAGCATCGCCCGCCTGAACGGCCTTGAAAAGGGCAAGGTGAGGCTGGGCGTGTTCAACTCGGTATGCGCGTCGCTACTGCCGGGGCTGCTGAAAAGCTTTATGACCCACTACCCGCAGATCGAGATCGAGGTCTATCAGGGCACCTACGATGACGTGAAGGAATGGCTGCGCACCGGTCAGGTGGATGTTGCGTTCCTTTCTTCCACCTGCCGGGAGGAATTCAACCTCACCGAGCTGTTCCGGGAGCCGCTGCTGTGCATCGTGCCGCAGGACTGGCCGGAGCCGCAGGACGGCGTAATGACCCCGGCGTTGATGAACGGCCAGAGCTTTGTGGTGCAGTGCGACGCCACCGACGCCGAGATGCGCCAGTTCCTCAAGAAATACAAGATCGGCACCGAGCGCCGCTGCCACGTCATCGACGACCAGTCCAATATCGCCATGGTGGAGGCCGGGCTTGGCATCTCCATCATGCCGCAGATGCTGCTGCGGGACTGCAAAGCCGCCGTCAAGGTGTACCCCATCGAGCCGGAGGAGTACCGCGTGGTGGGCTTGGCCGTGCAGCGCCCGGCCTCCATGGCTCCCGCCGTGGAGCAGATGTTCCACCACATCGTGGAGTACTGCCACGAACTGGATCTTTCGCTGTAATAAAGAATATTCTTGTATCTGTCAACCGGGAAGTTCTGCGGAGCTTCCCGGTTGATTTTTTACAGAGAGTGTAGAGAAAAAGCGGCAGTTACAGCGCTGTGGGGTAGGAGGTGGTAGCCGAGGGATGTTCTCTTTTGACACCAAAAGAGAACCAGAAAAGTGCCAGCGATTTCGACGCGCTGGAGCCACGAAAAAGGGGCTGCTCGCCCCTTTTAACCCCAAAGAGGAGGGCTACACCGGAAAAAACTGAAGATTCACGCCTGTTCGGCGTGAAGATCTTTTAACCGTTTTTTCCGGCTCCGCCGATTTACAGCCCCTCAGTCGCTGCGCGACAGCTCCCCCCGGGGAGCAAGCGCGCCTGCAAGCTTTGCGCTTTAGCCGGAAGCTTTGCCGCTGCGCCACGCTTTCGCAGAAAGCGGCGCTGCAAATGCAGTTGACCATTACGACCCCACCTGTGAAAATGCAATGCCGGAGCGTCCGCAGACGCTCCGGCATTGCTCTATTAAAAATAATTCTTCCTCTGATTATGGCCAGAGCGCAGCGGAGGCCATTCCAAACCGTCCCCGCTCCCGGCATTGCCGCTCCAGCGGCGCATCATTCCTCCGGCAGCTTTGCCACCAGCAGGGTAAAGACCACCAGCCCCACGCAGGGCACGATGTTGGAGGCCATACCGGCGGCAAGTCCCGCGCGCTCCGCCACGATGCCGATGACCCACGGCATCAGGATGGCACCGCTGGAGGCCACCGGCAGCATGATGCCCATGCTGGTCACACTGGTCATGCGGCCCGCGCTGGCCACGGCGGTGGGGTTCAGCCCGGACATGGAGATGGCAAAGGCAAACAGCAGCGCAATGGCTGCGCCCTGCGTGTGCGCCATGACCAGCAGCACATAGAACACGGTGCACAGCACGCTCATGCCCACCATGGCCTTGCGGGGATTTTTTAAGGGGAACACAAAGGCGATGAGCAGCCGTCCCACCAGCGTAGCGCCCCACATCACAGTGACGGTGTAGGCCGCCATCGTGCCCGCAATGATGCCGCTGCCCTTGAAGTAGGTCACCATCCAGCCGTTGACGCTCTGCTCGGCGGCGTTCTGGAAGAACAGCAGCCCGGTCAGCAGCCAGAAGCGGGCAGAGCGCAGAAAGCTCCAGTCGATGGCTTCCTTCTCGGCGCTGCTTTTACTCTTGCCGCCGCGCAGCGGGGTAAAGACGTACACCAGCCAGAGCACAAGGCCCACGGCTGCCAGCAGAAAGACCGCCAGCTCGGTGCTTACCCGGGCTGCCGCCGCAATGAGGAAGGGGCACAGCAGTGCGCCGCAGGCGTAGCAGCTGTGCATCAGGTTCATGCCCCGGGTGCGGTCGGCGGAGTGATCGCTGACCAGAATGGTACAGGTATTGATAACGCTGCCCTTGGCGATGCCCACCACAAAAAAGGCCGCTGCCAGCAGCGCCACTGCACCGGTCAGCCCCATGACGGCGTAGCCCGCCGCATAGCCGATGGTCAGCAGCAGCACACTGCGTTTCATGCCCAGCGCACTGGGCAGCATGCCCATCAGCAGCCCTGCCAGCAGGTTGCCGATGCTCATCAGGGAGAGCAGCGTACCGGTCATGCCGTAGGCAAAGCCGTAGCGCTCCTGCAGCAGACTGACCACCACACCCGCGCTGATGGCGCAGATGCCGCTGAAGAAAAAGGTCGCAAAGCCCGCATTGCGCAGGCGCGTGTTCTGTTGTTCCATGGTGTTCCTCTCCTTGCGGAAATATCCTTTTTTCTATTTAACCATTTTTTCGCATCTTTGCAACCGGATTTTCTTACAAAAAGCAGCAAAAAAAACTGCCGCACAAAACGTGCAGCAGTTTTTTCTTTTATAATAAGTATTTCTCAGTCCAGATCTTCGGCTTCCAGCACCGCAACGCCTTCGTTTTCAAAGGTCTTGCGGAGGATATCAGCCAGACCCGGGTTGGGTGCCTTGTTGTGGATGCACAGAATGATCTTACCGTTCAGGCTGGCAGCCTCCACGCCCACGGATGCACCGTCCGGCGGCACCCAGACGCCAAAATCCGTGGTGTACTGTGCCAGTTCCGGAGTGGCGGGCATGAGCGGATTGCCCAGATAGCTGAGCCAGAAGTCCGAAATGGTGCCGCCGATGTACTCGCCCATCTGAAACACCCGCTGCTTGATGCGCAGGGGTGCCTTTTGCTGGTTCACCTTGTACACCCAGCCCATCTGGTCGGCCATGCGGCGGCGCTTGGACTGCGGCTGCAGATCCCGCCTGATGTCTGCATCTACATCAGCCACAAAATCTGCCAGGCGGGTCTGGGCTTGCAGCTGCACCGTATGCCCAAAGCTGCATACGCAGTTGTACAGCGCATTCGGCACACCGGCCACATCGCGGGTATCGGAGGAGTAGGAATACTGGATCTTCTCCTTGCCCAGATACTCCCGCATGGCCATACACAGCAGACCCATCAGAGCGCTTACCGGCTTTGCGTTGTTCGCCAGCGCTTTTTCCACAAGGCTCTGCTTGCTCAGGCACACCCGGGTGCGGCGCAGCGCACCCTCGTAGGTCTGCACCACATCCCGCTGGATGACATCGCTCCCGTACTCCACAGGCGGGTACTCTGCCAGCATGGCCTCCATATCATAGGGCGGGTCGCACACGATCTGCGGCACCGCAAAGGCCGTGCCGTAACGCAGGTTGCAGTACTGCTCCAGAATGCTGGTGAGCAGGGGCGATACCCCGTGGCCGTCCAGCAGGAAGTGATGCCAGTCAAAGTAGACGGTATCCCCTTCGCAGCTGACGCAGAACAGGTAGCCGTTCGTCTGTTCCGGGATATTGCGCATGGTGCTGCCGGGGTACACAAGGCAGGGCTCCGTATTGGGCTCCAGCCACATCTCCCGCTTTTCCTGCACCAAACGCTGGGTATAATAGGGCGCACTTGCCAAGGCCGCTGTCAGTGCCCGCTGCAAAAGGGTGATATCCACCGCATCCCGCAGCGAGAACTGGTACCGGCACTGGATCTTTTCCCGACGGAAAAAGTACATGATTCCCTGAAAGTTATATTCCGTCGAGCGCTGCTGTGTTTCCATTGGTTTTTACCCCACGTTTGCTGCCAGATAATCCACCAGATCCCCCATGGTGACAAAGTTGCGCAGCTCCTTTTCCGGGATGCGCAGGCCAAAGGTCTCCTCAAGATCTGCCACAATGGTCAGGATCTCCATAGAGGACAGATCCAGATCGTCCATCAGGACGCTGCTTTCGGTCACATCCTCCGGCGATACCTCTGCGACATCCTCCAGAATAGCCGTGATCTGAGAAATGATTTCTGCACGTTCCATCGTATTATGCTTCCTTTCTGTTGCGTTTTACTTGCGCACCAGCTTGCCTGCGCCGTTGCGGGGCAGCGGCGTTTCGCTGAATTCCACCACGCCAATGCGCTTGTACAGCGGGACGGTGCGGTTCATCTGGGCAATAAAGTCCCGCACCGTCTGCTGGTGCTCCTTTTCACAGTATACCACAACACCTATCTTTTTGCCCAGTTCTTTTACGATACATTCCTGTACGGCAGGACATTTTTCTAACATGCCCTCCAGCTCTTCGGGGCTGACGTTCTCGCCGCTGTCCAGAATGATCAGGTTCTTCTTGCGGCCGGTAATGTAGTAGTAGCCGTCCTCGTCCACCCGGGCAAGGTCGCCGGTGTGGAACCAGCCGTCCTTGTCGATGACCGCAGCGGTGGCCTCGGGGTCCTTGTAGTAGCCCAGCATGATGCTGTCGCCCCGGATGCACAGCTCTCCGTCCGGCTCGAGCTTGTAGTCCAGATAATCGTTGCCCTGTCCCACAGCGCCGATGTGCTTTGCATCCTGCGCGTAGTTGATGATGCCATCGCCGCAGGTCTCGGTAGCGCCGTAGGTCTGCACCACGAACATCCCGTTGGTGGCCATATCCAGCATCACCTGCGGGTCAAACATGGCAGAGGAGCAGATGGGCACCCACAGCTCGCCCAAGCGCTCCTTGCGGCCGCGCATCACGTCCTTGTGCAGGGAGTTCATGATCACCGGCACCACCGCCATGACCTGACTGGGCATCCGCCGGATCTCCTTATAGAAATTGCGGATATCGCCGCTGATGTTCAGCGCCCAGCCCCCGTGTGCCCAAGAGAACAGGCAGATGAATGCGCCCAGATGGAACATGGGCAGCACCGTGTACTGGCTGACCACAAGCTCCGGGTCGTGCTTATACTCCATCATGCGCTCACCGATCTGCACATGGGCGCGCATCACGCTGAAGAAGTTGCGCTCGCTCAGCATCACGCCCTTGCTGCGTCCGGTGGTGCCGGAGGTGAACATCAGGATCATCAGGTCATCGTGGCCGATGCAGCGGGGCATCTCTGCCACCGGCTCATAAGCGCGGAAGCCGTCCATGGGGCGCAGGATGCTGCCGTAGGCGGCCTGCAGCTGCTCTTTTGTGCCGTAGTCGTCGCCGTCGGTCAGGATGGCAGCGGGGTCCACCAGCCCCAGCTCGTAGGACAGCTCGTCCCAGCTCTTGTGCTGGTTGAGCAGTACCAGCACGCCGCCCGCCAGAATGATGCCGAAGGTGTTCACGGCATATTCGTAGCTGTTTTTATTCAGCAGGCAGATCTTTTTGCCCTTGATATCCGGGATGGTGCTCTGGAAGTAGCTGACCGCACGGCGGATGTCCCGCGCGTAGTCCTTATAATGGACTACGGTCACCTCGTCCGTTTCCTTATCATAAAAGCGGAGCGCCACACGCTCCGAAAAACGCTGTTCCATATTCAGGGTGACCAGATCATACACGTTGTCCAATACCTTGATCATTGTATTTTCCTCCTGCGTTGTTATTTCATCCTGCGGCAGTGTGCTGCACTGTGCTCAGTATACAATATTTTCCAATGCAATGCAATACTTCTGCAACATTTAATTTCTCACTTTGACAACTTTCAATTGCGCATCTTGGGATACGCCCCGGCCAAATTCTACCTTTCGTTGCAATCCGCCGGTTTTCGTGCTACAATTTTTAGCGCAAAATACCAGTTCCGGTATGGTGCAGACTGCAAAACAAAATTGACAGTCTCTATAAAAAGCATTATACTAGCCATATATCATGGCAATGCTGTATAAAAACTGATCATTTGCGCCGTATCCGGCTTTTTTCTCGAGGGGGTATTGGCCCGGCGCAGGGAAGGAATCTTTCATGGAAACAACCAAGCCCCGCACTGTCAACTCCATCGGGATGTTTGATATGCTCAAGGGCGCTGGGATGCTGGCCATCGTGCTGGGACACACTGCGGAGCTTTACCCACTCCAGCTGGAGGGCGGCCTGTCGCTGACGGCCTTTGTCGGCTTTATCTACCGCGAAACGCTGATGGCGGCCTTTTTTATTGCCAGCGGCTATGGCTTCCGCAAGCGCTCCATCAGCAAGTGCATCCACCAGCAGCTCAAAAGCCTGCTCAAGCCCTTTTGCTACACTGCGGTGTTCACCACGGTGCTGCACTTCATCATTCATTATAAAACCTTTCACTATCTGCCCGGCTCCATGACTGAAAGCATCAAGGTGGCAGGCGGCTTTCTGCTGGGTCTGCCCCATACTGCCACCTACTTCGGGCAGGAGTTCTTTTCCTGCGGGCCCATGTGGTATCTGCTGGCGCTGTTGATGGGCTGGATCTTACTGGACGTTATCCTGAACATCTTCCCGGAGCGGTACATCCCTTGGGCGGTGGGCGGTGCCGCCCTGCTGGGCTGGGGTGCCAGCCTTGTATGGGAGCTGCCCTTCTGCCTGATCCAGGGCGCGGTGATCACGCCGTACCTGTACCTTGGCTACCTTGCCAAACGGCAGCATTGGCTGGATCAGCCTTTGTCCCGCCGGATGTCCTGCATCCTGTGGGCAGCCGTACTGCTGATCCCGGCAGCCGCCCTTGCCACCCGCCGCACCGACTGTGTATCCATGGCCGAGTGGTCGCTGGGCCCCATCAGCATCCTGCTGGACGGCCTTGCCGGTCTGCTGTTTATCCGGCTGTTTTTGCGCTGGAGCCAGCGCCGCAACCCGCTGGTGCGCTTTTTCGAGGCCATCGGCCGCCGTTCCCTGTACATCTTCTGCGTACATACGGTGGAGCTGATCGCCATTCCGTGGTATCTGTTCGCCGCCAAATACGCCGACCGCCCTGTTTTGGGCATCAGCCTGCAATACATCCTTTCGCTGGGCTCCATCTGGCTGATCTGTGCCCTGCTGCAGCGGCGGCGGGATCTGATCATCAAGTTGTTCCCCGCCCGGCGGCGCACCCCTCAGGTACATTACGCCCCGCGGCACTGATTTTTCTGAATGTTTTGGCTGCGGCGGTGCAGCTGTTATAGGATAAAGGAAGAGGAGGATCCCGTTATGAACCACGATGCCCCCATGACCCCTGCTGCCATGCAGGCGCACATTGCCGAGCTGGAGCAGCAGCTCAAGCTTTCGGACGAGGGTGTTTCCCAGCTGGCGCAGCGGTGTCTGGAGCTGGAGCAGCAGCTGCTGGCTTGCCAGACCGAGCTTGCCAAGCACAGCGCCGAGGCTGAGAATATCACCCTTACCCTGCCGCAGCTGTTCTACGACACCGGCAGCGGCTTTTCGCCCCGGGAATGCCTGACTGCCACCGAGGATGTCTACAACGAACTGACCCACGAGGTCTCGGTCACCTTTGTCCTGCCGGAGGACGCACGCGCCATCCGTCTGGACCCCGGCGAGTTGGCCTGCTGCATCACCGACCTTGCCATCTCGGACGAGCGCATCAGCTTCCAGTCGGTCAACGGCCTTCTGCTGCAGGAGGACAGCCTGCTGTTTTTGGACGTAGACCCCAACCTTTCGCTGCACTGCACCACCGGCTTTGGTGCCGGCATGAAGTTTGCGGTGAACTATCACTACTACCCGCTGGGACGTTTTCTGCACGAGCAGCCCGGCAAGTCTCTGCTGCGGGCGCTGAACGACCTGAAGCTTGAGAACGCCGCTGCCGCGCAGGAGGCAGAGGAAGTATTGCAGGCCAGCCGCGCCGAGTGTATGCGGCTGAACCAGCAGCTGCTGACCTTGCAGGGCATCCAGCACGAATATCAGGTTTCGCTGGAAACGATGCGCGCCAGCAGCAGCTGGCGGCTGACCGCCCCGCTGCGCAGACTGCTGAACCTAGTGCGCGGTCACTGAGCCCGCCCGATATTCTGCCCGGAGGAGTTGGATCATGTACACCAGTTACAGTACCCTGCAGCGCAAGCAATTGTCCAAGCAGGTCTATACCGATACCCAGAGCACCTATCTTCTGGTCTATGCGCCGGGGCGTCACAAGGCGCTGCAAGCGGCGCTGCAAAACCAGCTGCACCGCAAGTTCCGTCTGGTGACCCGACTTGAGGACGAGCTGACCCCCGATGTAGCCGGGGTGCTGCTGGTAAGCGAGGATGTGGAGTGCACCCCCACCGCCCTGACCTATTTTGCCGCCGCCCTGCGGGAGGGCGCAGACCTTGCGGTCTGCGACGCCTCCTTTGGCTTTGACGGCTCCACCGCCCTGTACCTGAGCACCCGGCACCTGCCCGGCAGCAGCTGCGCACTGGTGTCCCGCGCATTGCTGGACAAGGTACGCGCCGCCGCCCGGGGCAAGGACAGCGTTACCGAGCTGCTGCGTCTGGCCCACGCCATGGCGCAGCACAGCCGCTGCATCCCGCAGGCGCTGCTGCACTTCCGCCGGGAGCTGTGTGCCGACGATGTATTCTCTGCCAAGGGCCGCCGTGCGCTGATTTTGAGCCATGAGCTGACCATGACCGGTGCGCCCATCGTGCTGGTAAGTGCCGTGCCGGTGCTGCGCAGCTTAGGCTTTGAGGTGGTGGTGCTGGGGCCCTCGGATGAAGGCTCGCTGCCGCTGTTTCTGGACGCCGGGGCCGCTGTGGTCACCCGCCCGGACTGCGTTACTTCCAGCGCCCTGTGGGGGCTGGCCACCAGCGCAGACCTTGTGCTGGCCAACACGGTGGTGGAAGCCCCTGTGGTGAGCACCCTGAACGGCTCCTTTGTGCCGGTGCTGTGGTGGCTGCACGATGCCTTTGCAGGCTACCCCTTCATCTCTCACAGCATCCCCAAGGCGCTGGGCAAAAATATCCACGTCTGCGCCGTAGGCTCCCACGCCACCGCCGCCATGCACTCCGTCCGGCCGGATTTTGAAATCGAGCAGCTGATCTACGGTCTGCCGGACTATGCCGCCGAGCAATTCCCCCGCTATGACATCAGCTTTGCCGGGGGACGTCCCCTCTTTGTGACGGTAGGCTCGCTGGAGCACCGCAAGGGTCCGGACATCTTCTGCAACGCCATCCGGCTGCTGCCCTCTGCGGTGCGGGAGAAAGCCGCCTTCCTCTTTGTGGGCAAAGCCGCCGACAAGGGAATGTACAACGCCGTGGACAGCTTGGTGCGGGACTATCCCAAGACCGTTTTCTACCGCAAGCGGCTGGAGCGCCCAGAGGTAAAATCCCTGATGGAGCAGTGCAGCTGCGTGGTGTGCGCCTCCCGGGATGACCCCATGCCCACCTTCGTCACCGAGGGTCTGATTTTCGGCAAGCCCTCCATCGTATCGGAGCACACCGGCACCGCCGGGCTGGTGACCGAGGGCGTGGACGGTTTCCTCTACAAGGACGACGACCCGCAGCAGCTGGCCGACAAGCTGGCCTGGGCCATCGAGCACCCGGAGGCGCTGGCCGCCATGCACGGCAGTTGCCGCCGCCTGTACGAGCAGCAGTTCTCCAACGAATCCTATGTAGCCACCCTGACAAGGCTGGTAAAAGAGCTGACGGACGGGGAAGAATAACGAAAAAACAATGCCGGACAGCTGCACGCTGCCCGGCATTGCTTTTTCACGGGAGGGGTCTCCCCATTTTATCAAATCCCCCAAATTGCCCAACAAAGTTCCTCTTCCGTTCACAAAGGGCGGCGGGAGATGTGCTATACTGGTTCCAGAATTTCCGGTTGTGAAAGGAGTTTTATTTCCATGAGCCAAGCCGCCGCGCAGCAGCCCTCCCGCAAAAAGACCGTGATCTCTCTGCTGGTGCTGCTGGCACTTACCTGCATCATCGTGTTCACTTTTAAGGATCACTGGGCCGAGATCACTGCGGCGCTGGCACAGCTTTCGGTGTGGCAGGTGCTGGCGGTGCTGGCGGTCGGCCTCAGCTACCCCCTGCTGGAAGGGTGCGTGGCGTGGGTCATCGTGCGCAGCCGTCTGCCGCAGTTCAAACTGTGGCAGGGGCTGGATGTGGGCTGGTGCGGCACCTTTGGCAACGTGGTCACGCTGGGTGCCGGTGCGGTGCCGGTGCAGCTGTACTACCTGCACCGGGCCTGGCTGCCGCTGGGCCCCGGCGCGGGGCTGATGACGCTGGAATACGTTTTCCACAAGAGCACGGTGCTCCTGTACGCCACCGTGATGCTGCTGTTACAGCGCCGCTGGCTTGCCGCCAACACCACCGGTGTCATGCGGTATCTGCCCATGGCATACGCTGTGGTAGCGGTGATTATCGTGGCGCTGGTGCTGCTGTGCGTCTCGCCGCTGGTGCAGAACCTCGCCCGCTGGCTGCTTGGCTTTCTGCCCAAGACCGAAAAGTGGCAGCAGCGCCGCGCCGACTGGCTGGAACAGCTGGAGGTGCTGGGCACCGAGAGCCGCCGCCTGCTGACAGATAAGCCCCGCTGCCTGAAAATTTTTGCCCTGCAGACACTCAAGCTGTTCGGGCTGTTCTGCCTGCCCTACCTGTGCATCCGGTTCATGGGGCT
>ERZ773204.1036-NODE-1036-length-22727-cov-4.202364_pt1 | contig 22727 bp, 19 predicted proteins | sample MGYA00581007_ERZ773204 | MGnify/ENA primary metagenome ERZ773204 (study PRJEB29015, sample SAMEA2737757) | human gut metagenome | biome: human gut; feature: human-associated habitat; material: faeces | place: China | collected 2012 ... | reverse complement strand
CCAGAGTCTGTACAAGGTTTGGTTTCAGAGCATCTTTTAACAGAGCTGTCATAGCACCTTCTGCGTGAAGGTCACCGGCTGTTACCGGCTTCTGCTCGGAAACTTTACCATATGTATAACCAATGATAATCTTGGATAATCTTTCTTTCAGGTCTTTGATGTCACTTGCAAGACAGAGAACTGCCATAATCTCAGATGCAACTGTGATGTCGTATCCGTCTTCACGAGGCATACCGTTTGTTCTTCCGCCAAGGCCGTCGATTACATTACGAAGCTGACGGTCGTTCATATCAACACATCTTCTCCATGTGATCTTACGTGGGTCAATGTTTAATGCGTTACCCTGGAAAATATGGTTATCGATCATAGCTGCAAGTAAGTTGTTAGCTGCGCCGATCGCATGGAAGTCACCTGTGAAGTGAAGGTTGATATCTTCCATAGGAACAACCTGTGCATATCCGCCACCGGCTGCACCACCTTTAACACCGAATACCGGTCCTAAGGATGGCTCACGAAGAGCTACCATAACGCTCTTGCCAAGTCTCTGCATACCATCTGCAAGGCCTACAGTGGTAGTTGTTTTACCCTCTCCGGCAGGAGTTGGATTGATAGCTGTAACAAGGATTAATTTTCCGTCTTTCTTGTCACTTTCTTTCAGAAGATTGTAGTCAATTTTTGCTTTGTACTTTCCGTACTGCTCCAGATATTTGTCATCAATACCTGCTTTTTCTGCAATCTGGGTAATTGGAAGCATTTCGCATTCCTGTGCAATTTCAATGTCTGATTTGAATCCCATTTCAAATTACCTCCTTTTTACTCCGCATTTAAGTCGGTTTTTCGTAACTGTTCAGCAGTATGCTATCCAGCAAGGTGCTGAATAGTTACGGTTTTTATCTAAAACAGGTGCCGCCTGTCTTATTCAAGATTTATGCCTGAACGCATTTCAGAAATGCCTTCAGTGAACCGATGATCACATCTCCCATAACAGCCATATCCTCTGCCTGAAAAGAAACAGGGAAGTTGTCAGAAAAGAGAATCTGTGAAGACGGTGGAAATTCATCATCGCCTTCCCAGAGGATCATCTGCACTTTGTATTCCGGGAAAATCTCCACTTCATAAGCAATATCACCATGCTTTACAGCAACTGCCTTGATATGCTCCATAATTGCTTTGAAATCTCCCAGACGATTTCCATAGGAAAATGCCAGACGTTTGATGCATCTGCCGTCAAACTGCCTTAAATATACCTCGCCCCATGGCATCTCACGATATGTTTTAAATTTTCCGGAACTTTCAGATTTCACTCCATTTAAGAGAAAACGAATGGTCAGAATTCTGGCATAAATCATATCTTCCAGCGGATAAAAGCCTCTATCATCCGGCGTATGTGTTACTGTAAAATCCGGCCATGTAATCTGATACTGTGTTCCAAGAAAAGTTAATGTCAGTGTTTTTGTTTCTTCATCGTAAGGAATGGACAGCCTTGAAGCTATTTCTTTGGGATCTGCCGCTGCAAACTCCTGTGTATAATGCTCCCATGGCATTCTTTCCTTGCTGTCTTTTTCATAATTTAAATCATTTAAGCTAAAAGCCATTCTAAGTCTCCACAGACAGGACAGACAAAATATACTTGCCTGCCCTGTTACTTTTTATTCATTCAGGCGCGGCAATCGTTACGGTTCACTCCCGGTAACCTGCCGTATGTCGTATAAATATCAGCGGTTCTGAACCTCTTCCATTACTGTCGGGAACATACTGGTATCTGTATGAGGAATGAAACATGCTCCTACAAATTCGTCCATATAGATCGGAACTGTGGAAAGTTCCATATATGTCATGTTTGAAGCCAGTTCGTATGTCTTCTTCTCCGCCGGCGTTGACAGAAGCATAAGATATGCACCTGTCAGGGAAGAGTTACCGATATAGTGGAATTTTTCGATTGGAATATCCGGGAACATACCGATGTTGACTGCATTCTGCATATTGATACCACTTCCGATACCACCTGCAACATAGACTTCATCAATCATGCTCACATCAAAGTCCAGAGAAGTCAGCATGGTACGGATAGCTGAGAAGATCGCGCCTTTTGCACGGATAAAGTTATCAATATCAACTTCTGTGATCTCGACATCTTTTACTGATCCTGCCTCTTCTTCAAAAGCAAGGATATAGCTTCCCATTCCATATTTATCATGTTTGATTCTCTTACCTTCGCGGATAAATTTACCTTTCGGGTTAATGATTCCGCAGATATAAAGTTCACTGATTACGTCGATGATACCGGAACCACACAAACCTACAGGTTTGGTTCCCGGATCACCTACGATCTTGTAGGTCGGCTCCATCGTCTCTTTATCAATGGTACATGCTTCAATCGCGCCATCTGTTGCACGCATACCACAGCTGATATCACCACCCTCAAAGGCAGGGCCCGCAGAACATGCGCAGCTCATCATAAAGTCTGAGTTACCAAATACAAGCTCTCCGTTTGTACCAAGGTCGATAAACAGTGAGAACTCTGGTCTGTTCCAGATCTGGCTGACCATTGTACCGGCTGTGATATCACCGCCTACATAGCTTCCGATATTTGGTGCCATAATAATATGGGCATCTTTATTAATCTCAATTCCCACATCGGAAGCAAAAAGGGAATTGGTCTTAAAGAATGCAGGGATATACGGTTCTGTACGTAATGGATCAGAATTGATTCCTGCAAACAGATGATTCATAGTTGTGTTGGATGCTACACACATCCTGTATATACGGTTTGCCGGGAAATTTGCACTTCTGCACATCTCATGGATCATAGGATTGATTGTTTCCTTGATGACAGCATCCTGCAGTTTCTTCTGTCCGCCAGGCTTCTGTGATTCCACGATTCGGTTAATTACATCCGCACCGAAACGAATCTGTCCGTTTCCGGCAGAACTCTTTGCAAGAATATCACCATTCTCCATATTAATCAGTACAGCTGAAACGGTTGTTGTACCGATATCTACTGCAAGACCACCGATCACTACATCTTCATCTTTACCGAAAATATCATATACAAACATATCATCAGATGTAGCACGAATCACACACTTCACTGCAAAATTATTCTCTCGCAGTACATCCGGAAGTTTCTTTAAAACTGCATAAGGAATCCGGACTCTGCTGATATTTAAATATTTGCGCAGGGCACGTGTCAGTCTCTCATTATCCGGCATTGTATCGTCTAAAGATGGCGGAGTCATGACAACATCCACTACCTCAAGACTGTTTTTCAGTTCTATGCCAGCAAGTTCCACATCTCGTTTGGCATTTTCAAAAATGGCTATTTCCTCTTTAGAGCTTAAATCAGCTACTTTCATTCTGCTCTTATAGGCAGATGCAATATCAGGTACCAGCACATTTACATCTGCACTGATCGTGCTGCAGCATGCAAGGCGCCATCCTTCCTGATATTCCTCATCAGAAATGTGTAATGTCTTTTTGCTCTCCAGTTCTCCGCTTTTTAACTGGACACGGCATTTTCCGCAGGCTCCGTTTCCGGAACATGGTGCATCGATCGCCACATTGGCTCCACGTGCAACCTCGAGTAAATTATCCCCCGCATTGGCATAAGCTTCTACCACACTGCCATCTTCGAATGAAAATGTTACCTTAAACATTCGGCAACCACCTTTCTCATAGTCGTTAATAGCCTGTAATAAAACGAGGGCTGAAGACCGAAGCCTTCAGCCCCCATAATTATGTATTCAATTTATTCAAATACGCTTTATCAGAAATACTGATTAGATTTCCAGATAGGAATCTGCATACAGTGTATTGCCTTTGAATACATCACAGGATTTAATAGTTTCCATCAGACGAAGGTCGTTAGGGTTAACGATCGCAGATGTAAGACCATTCATCATAGCCATTGCTACAAGAGCAGAGTCCATGATCGGACGGATATGTTTCGGCATACCGTTACTGTTATTGGAAAGACCACCTGTGGAGTTCAGTCCCATATCAGAGAACATTTTGATTGCTTCAAGAACTTCCATCTGTTTGTCCTGCATTCCTTTTACAACCAGGAATAACGGGTCAAACCAGAGATCTTCAGCTTCCATACCAAGAGACATACCTCTTTCAAGCATGTTCTGGCAGTGCATCATACGTTCATCATTGTCTGCTGCTACCATACCGGAAGAGCAAAGTGCGATACAGATGGCATCGTTTGCTGCTGCAAGATCGATGTTTGTGATTCTGTCACCAGCATCAGCGGAGTTAACGATCGGTTTTCCTTTTGCTCTGTTGTATACAGAAATACCAGCTTCAATAGCTTTCTTATTTGTTGTATCCAGTGCAAGCGGAACATTGTCGAATTCTGACTGAAGGAGCTGTACAGCCCATTTCATCAGGTCTTCTCCGTCGTTCTCAGCAGGTCCGATATTTACATCAAGGTAAGTTGCGCCAGCATCAAGCTGCTGTTTTGCTCTTTTGATGATCGGCTCTGGATCTCTTTCTGTAAATGCTTTGTTTACTGCAGGTGCAGTAGTGGAAAGTCTTTCTCCGATTGTTACAAATTTTGCCATAACCGTGTTCTCCTTTTTATTTATTTACACAGGATAAAACCTGTATGCTTCTCATTAAACGCCAGACCGGACAGATGCCCGGCCCGGCATGTTAATCCCATCAGATCTGACCGTCTGCCTGCATATCCTTTAAGAATTTAACAAGCTGTACAGCTTCTCTTGGTCCAACGATGATTTCCCATCCAGGAAGTTTTGCTTCAAGGTCACCCTTAAGAACTGCTACCTTACCTGGGATAATAAGCTTTCTGGATTTTACCTTAGGCTCAACATTTTCTTTGATGTAAGCGGAAATGCTGTTGCCGGAGAATTTACCAGCTGCCCAGGATGTCAGTACGGAAAGTCCGCCTGCATCATTGATTACTAGGTTAAGCGGAACACCGGAACGCTCCAGCTCGCCGGATACTACGAAATATGTAAGAGCGAAGTCTACAGTAGTAACTACTACCGCATTCTCATCAGCACCATTTAATGGATAGATACCTGGCTCAACTTTCATTGGTTTCTGCGGGTCAGTGAAAACGTTCTGACGCAGACCATATAATGGAAGAGCTTCTGCATATGTCATCTGCTCCATAACAATGATGGAACCATATTTCATTGTAAACATAGATGCTAAAGCTGCCTGTAAGTGAAGGTCACCTTTTGCGATCTTAACAAGGTTTACGATAGATGGATAACCAAATGTTCTGTCCTGATCTTTCAGAGCTGCACGACGAACCTGTACAGTGTTTGCAAAGGTTTCTTTGATGTCAGCGCCTGTTGTATCAAGAACAAGGTTCTTGTTTCCAAGTTTTTCAAGAGCTGCTGTTGTATCATATAATTCATTTAAGTCTTTACCGGATACACCGAGAACAACACCTGCTTCTGTAGCAACTGCGTTCATTGCTTCATAGTTGGAAGCATCTGCACCGTTTAAAACCGGTTTGCTGTCTTTGCATACTGCAAGAGCTGCCTTTGCGATTTCAGGATCTTTGCATTCAAGAACTAAAGTTCTTCCAAGACCTGCTGCTTTTTCTACAAGTGCTGTATATTTAGCTGCATCTGCACCTTCGCCACAGTTTACATATACAAGTTCAGCATACATTCTTTCACCGATACGGTCATAATCTACCTTCGGGATCTCTGCAAGTTTTGCCTCTACTGTAGCATCATCCATGCATGTGCACAGAGCTACTGCATATCTTGGCTTGCTTACAAATGTTTTTTCATGTCTGAATAATACTGTTTCTCCACCCAGACTATGTTCTTCTGCACCAGTACCAATTTTGATTGTCTTCATTGGCGGAGCAGTTGCCTCGGAAAGAGATGCTAAAGCTTCATCAGACATATGCGGACATTGTTCGATTTTCATAGCGCCCTGAGCAACCTTCATAGAGAAAGCCATACATGTTGGGCATCCGCATTCCTTACAGTTTTTCTTTGGTGTTAATTTAAAGATCTGAATACCATTCAGTGCCATTTTATTTGTTCCTCCTATTCAATTACGCAAGTGCTTTGATCATTCTGGAAATAGCTGCAACAGCTTCCGGATGTCTTAAGATGACTGCATCAGATCCGGCTGCAAGGTCAGCAGCAGCTGTCATAACTTCCATATCGATTCCACGCTCTTCTTCCGGTCCCCATTCAGGCATATCAGCTTCAGAAGCTGTAGCTTCTTTTACGCCCCATGTCTCAGCGGATACCGGTGTAATGATAGGCATCTGCAGCATGTTATCATTCTGAGATAAAGCTGCACCTTTGATACGGTCCATTGTAGATACAACGTACTCATATCCATATCCGGCAGCAGCACTACCGATATTCATAACGATCTTCTGTGCGTTAACGCCTAACTGAGTAGTTACAACGTTAAGCTGTTTAGCAAGGTTGATATCTACGGCAGATTCTGCACCTACGATCTGATCGTAAGCAAGTCCTGCTGCAGCACCGATTGCTTTGTAGTTTTCTTCTTTTTCAGAAAGGATCAATACATTTCTTCCCTGAAGAGCTTCTGCTACCTTCGGAAGAAGTTCGGCGTCTTTCTCTACGTTCTTGCATCCTTCTACTACTAATGGTGCATCAATTGCATCAGCAACTTCTTTTACAACTGCGATAAGTTCATCAACAGATTTGTTTACACCGTTTGGATCTCCACCTTCAAGGATAAGAGCTACAAAGTCAGCACCTTCCATAGCTGCTGCTTTTTTAGCCATTTCTCCGATTGTGGAAGCTCCGTCATAGTATGCTTTGATACCTTCGGATACAATATTCTCAAGACCCATATCAGAGATTTCCACACCAATCTTAGGTGTGTTTTCTGATGGTGCATCAAAAGAATAGAATGGATAAGTAGAGTCTCCGCCGATTGTTACAGTCTTATCTCCGCTGCCAATGGTGACTGTATTAATCTTTGCATTGAATTTCTGAAGTTTCTGATTAAACGGCATTTTTTTGGCCTCCTTAAAAAAATTACTGTGTGTATGTATCTTTTCGCAGACTTACACACTATGTCATGTGTAGTATACAACATTATCCTGCCCGTTGACAAGTACACTCTGCCATATTTTGTTAAAAAAACAACAATTTCACCGCTTTCATTTATTTTCCATAACAAAGTGAAAAATCCGGCAAATTGCCATATCTGAACTTTACTGATTCTTCATACACTCCGCATATATTTTATCAGCAAATCATTACGCATCCACATTTCGTCCTTACGAAACAGAATGATTGTACTTTCACACGATCACGTTTTGTATGTCCTTGAAATATAATATACTATGGTTTTTATCTATACGCTTTTGGGCGTTTAAACCCGGAGGCTTATTGAAAGCCTCCGCATGACTCCATAATACCTCCGGGGAAACCACCATGCTTTACATCATCGGCTCAAGAGCTAATGCCGGATGGCCTTTTTCTGTAAGGAAGCCAACCAGTGTTTCCGGATCAGTAGCAATTGTTTCATCACCGATCATATCTGTAAAGTTGTCAATTCCGTAGAGTTCTTTTGCTGTGTTGTTCAGACGTTCAGCAACAAACTCTTTTAATTCTTTTGGCATCCATACGATACGTTCGATACCGCCTTCTGCCTTCATGAATTTCTTGGAGCTGATGAAATGTTTACCATGTCCCATGAAACCAGGTGTCTGAACACCACCACCTGTCATGGATGCCATTTCTGAGAATGTCATTCCAAGAGGTGTCATGCCTGCATACTCACGGTTAGCAATAACAACACCATTGGAGAATGGCTCGATACCACAGATACACTCGAAGCATCCGCATGATGTCATAGGATCCTGCATGATAGAGTACAGTGTAACGTGCTCTAATGCACCCTGGGAGAATTTCTTAACAGCTTCATCTACGTCTTCATAAGAACCAAGGTTCTCATCAATAGGTCTTTCTTTTGTAATTACCTGGCAAGGTCCGTTTGGATCCAGCTCGTTGGTAGCTTTTGCATCCAGCCATGAAACGGCACCGCAAAGTCCAAGTCTCTCAGGTGTAACAACACATACGTGAGACGGGGAGAATGCCTGGCAGAGGATACAGCTGTAATATACATCTACAGATTCGTCTGTCAGAGTATTCAGACGGTCATCACGTTTCTCGAAGATCGGGATAGCAACTTCATGACGGATTCTTGTACACTCAGCAGGATCTGTATAAATAGTAACTTCACATTTATCAACAACTGCGTCAAATTCATTTTTAACCTGTGTATAGAGAACTTCACCGATATGTTTGATCTTGAAGCCTGCAGCAAATGCATCTTTGCTGATACGGATTCTCTGCATATCTCTTTGTCCTGTATGGTATACACCTTCGATACAGTTGATGTAGTTATGGAACTTACGCTCGATAACCGGTTCAAAGTCAGGCTGCATGTTTTTACCTGCAACTTTAACAACATATGCAATGCTGTTCTTGCTGCCAAGTTCCATGTCGTCTACTTCCGGACCAACAACTGTGATCTTGTGGTCTTCTACTTCACTTGGTTCACATGTATGTACAAGCTCTGCACAGTCTACACGGGAACCATCAAATTCAACTTGCATATCTTTACGACGGATAATCTCACCTTCGAATGCAGATGCGAAAGCAACAGGGATATCAATGTTTGTAATTTTGATCTTGATGTCACGGGCTTCCAGAGAAGTTGCATTCCATTTGGAGATGTCTTTCTGGCAGATAAGGCTCTTCGGTACTCTTGCAACATCTTCCTGGTTTGTGATAACCGGGAATCCAAGAGCGATAGCGCCTGCACCACAAGCTACGATCACATCATTTAACGGTGCAAATGCATTAACAAATGCAGGTACACGTTTCATTGTGTAATCCATCAGAGTTGCAGCATCACCTGGTTTCACGTTACCGAAGATAAGAGCTGCACGAAGTGCTACAGATACTACATGGATAACTGCTGTAACGTCTTTTCCAAGCGGGATAACACGTACGTTAGCACCTGTCTTGTATCCAACTTCCTCTAACTGGTCAATAACGTCACCAACCAGAGTAATCAGGATACCCTGAGACTGATAGGATTTAACAAGGTCTGCTGCTTCCTGAGCGGAAGGAGCTTTTCCAAGGATAACTGCTACACCTGGGATATCGCCTGTTACAAGCGGTACACCAAGTTCACGGATCACTGCATCTGCAAGATGTCCGTAGCAAGGAGCTTCATAAGGAACTGCTCCGTCGATATATTTCAGAACTTCGATAAATTCTGCGCAGAGAGCTGTAGCAACACCTGACATAAATACATCATGTGTTCTCTTCTCTCTTGTCATAAGAGTTTTTACTACTGCAAGAGCATCTTTTAACTCTGCAAGAGTTCCAACCTTTGTTCCTGTTACTGCATAGTAGCATGGTAAGGAATATGCTGTATCAGGGAAGCTGACTGCTTTGTCAGCGCCGTATTTCTCAATTGCCTGGTTAATGGCACCCTCTGTCAGTCCATAAACCGCGTCGTTTCCCGCAAAAACACTTTCAAATAAAGTCACTTTTGTTTACCTCCTAATATATGAGATTATTGACGATCTATTTTTTCTTTTATCTTAATGATCTCATCGGTAACTGTTTTGCTGAAATCATAGGGGGACTTGCCCTGTCTGTCCGCATCAATTACCTCTGTATTGTAATGAATCATTCCTAAAAGATCTTCCTGTGGAATCCGTTCTCTGATAAAGTTCTCATCATCCTCGTTGCGCACTTTATTTGCAACAACCTTTACCTGGGATACCCCTAAATCTTTTGCCAGACGCTTTACATTTTTATATGTCTGCACACTTCTTGCACCTGGTTCAATCACTACGATAAATGCGTCTACTCCTTCTGTGGTTCCTCTGCCGAGATGCTCCAGGCCGGCTTCCATATCAAGAATTACTACATCTTCTCTTCTCAGTACCAGATTGTTAATAATACGTTTCAGCATTACATGCTCCGGACATACACATCCGCCGCCGCCTGTCTCGACAGTTCCCAGGACAAGGAGCCGTACGCCATTACAGACCTTACCATATTTCTCCGGAATATCGTCTACTTTCGGATTCAGATGATAGAACTGATTTCCTGCTGTAGCACCTGTACGTTCTTCCACCAGCTTACGCATCTTTGAAATCGGTACAATAGAATCCAGAGTTTCTTCATCAAAGCCTAATGCAAGACCAAGATTCGCATCCGGATCCACATCTGCTGCAAGTACCGGTCTGCCCTCTGCTGCATACAACCTGGCCAGCGTTGCTGCAAAAGTGGTTTTGCCTACGCCGCCTTTTCCTGTAACTGCTATTTTCATTTTACGTCATCCACCTTTTATTTCGTTTTCAGATCACAGCAGATCAGATTCCTAATGCTGTTCTCTTTTCTTCAATTCTCTCGATCATAAGATCAACTAATTTATCAATGTCTTTTTCTACTGTATAAGCAGCACCTGTCCATTTTCTGGTTCCTTCTGTAAGAAGTTCGCACATTTCTGAAGAACCGGAAACATATGGATCAACACCAAGGAATGTATCAATACCGGTACCTACTACATAGTTACCGATGGATACAGCTTTTTCAGACATCCATTCCGGTGCACATCCAACTACAGGAAGCTGATTGATCTGAAGACCTGAATCTTTTGCAAGTTCAGCAGCAAGGATCATCATACGGGAAATATCTACGCATGATCCCATATGGAGTACCGGTGGGATATCAGCCAGTTCACAGACACGTTTCAGACCTGCGCCGCAGAGATCTTTGGCAGATTTGTCCATAAGACCTGCTTTTGCAGCTGCCTGTGCTGAACATCCTGATGCAATGATAACGATATCGTTGGCGATACATTTCTTCATCAATTCAATATGTGCATAGTCAGGACGGATCCTAGGATTGTTACATCCGACCATAGCAACAGCACCACGGATAACACCGGAAGTGATGCACTCAAGTAATGGTTTGGTTGTTCCTGTCTCATCAACCTGAGAGTTTGTAACACTGTCAAGAACCTTAACGATTGCTTCTACGGAATATCCAACTGTAGCTTTCTGTTTCAGCTGTGGGATATGTACAAGTTCAGGCTTTCTGTTCTTGAAGTTATCAATAGCCATCTTAACGATCGCTTTCGCATTCTCTCCTGCTGTCTCAGCATTGAATCTGATAAATTCAGCATCCGGCATCTGAGCAATCGGAGAAGTTGTGATAAATTTAGTATGGAAGCATTTGCTTAAAGGTCCTAATGCAGGGAAGATACACTGAACGTCTACTACGATTGCTTCGCAGGCACCTGTCAGTACTACATTCTCCTGCTGCAGGAAGTTACCGGCCATCGGAACACCGCGACGCATAGCTACTTCGTTTGAAGTACAGCATACACCGGAAACAGTGATTCCTTTTGCTCCTACAGATTTTGCATAATCGATCATTTCCTTACTGTCTGCATATTCACAGATCATCTCAGAAAGGCTCGGATCATGTCCGTGTACAACGATATTTACGTTCTCTTCAACCATTACACCAAGGTTAGCTTCAGTGTCAATTGGTTTCGGAGTTCCGAATAATACGTCAGAAAACTCTGTTCCCATCATGGAACCGCCCCATCCATCAGCAAGACCGCAGCGGATAGACTGTTTTACAAGAGCTTCCGGAAGAGAAGAACATCCCATATGAGCCATATGTAAAGAAGTAGAAACCTCACGGTCGATCGCACGTGGTGCAATTTCATTTTCAATCAGTTTCTCTTTCTGTCCTGCTGGCATTCTGTCAAGGAATCTCTGATATCCAAATGGTTTACCATATTCCATCAATCCTGTCTCAGCCATTTCATGAGCCAGATCATAGATATCTTTCCCTTCTGTCTCTACGCCCCATTCTTTCGCAATACGGATCAGTTTCTCAGGATCTTTTACCTGATAGTTTCCACCGTCTTTTGCACAATATAATGTGTGGCAGATTTCACGACCGTGATCAGAGTGAGTAGCTGCACCGCCTGCTGTAAATTTCAGGAAGTTTCTTCCTACGATACCATGGGCGTCACATCCACAGACACCTCTTGGTGCTTTAGGGGTAATACGACATGGTCCCATAGAACAGATACGACAGCAGACACCCTGCTCACCGAATTTACAATGTGGAGTCTGGTTCTTTACACGGAACTGCCATGCATCAGCTCCTACTTTTGCACCTGTCTCCAAAAGTCTGGCAGTAGCCTCTTCAAACTCTTCCACTGTAGTTAATTTGAATTCACTCATTATAGACCTCCTTTAATTCTGGTTTGTGTATTCCTTAAGATACACATTTTTATTTTATTAATAATCCCATAGGCAGGAAATCCCGGTTATCTATATCTGAAGAATTGGCTCCGCTAAAGATAACTGTGATAACCCATCCCCTCCCATGGGTTATTTAACTAAAAAAATAAAGATATAAAATTGTATTTATTTCTGCATATATAGATTTCCTATGCGCACAAACATCCCTCGTCGGATTCCCATCCGACAAGGGGTGTATTTTATAATTTTAAATTATCAACGATTGCACGAAGTGCAGTCTTGACAGGATTGTCTTCCGGAAGTGTGCTTGTAGGACGTCCTTCACAGTCATATTCATAGACTGTCTCATCCTGAGGAACAACGCCAAGAAGTGTCAGTCCCTGATTTGCAATCTCTTCCCGAATTCCTTTATTCAGTTCTCCTTTCGGAGCTCGGTTGATAATCAGCCCGACTGTGTCAGGATGCATATCACATTCCTTAATAAGTTCTGCGATTCTGCCTACTGCCTGTACTCCTCTTCTGGAACAGTCACTGACCAGAATAGCAGTCTGCATACTCGGAAGAACGCCTCTGCTGATATGTTCCATTCCGGCTTCATTATCTACAACAATATATGGATAATTATTCTGATATTTTGCAAGCTGAGTCTGAAGAAGACCATTCACATAACAGTAACAGCCCTTTCCCTGTGTCCTTCCCATAACAAGAAGATCAAAGTCATCATCCTCAACCAGTGCATCTTCAAAGCGCATCTCTGCGTAATCCGCCTTGGACATTCCGGTAGGAATCGGATTCTCTTTTGCAAGTTCAGCACGTGCAATTTCCTCACGCACATCACCAAGAGTTGTCTCTACTTTTACGCCAAGAACTTCATTAAGATTTGAATTTGCATCAGCATCTACCGCAAGAATCGGCCCTTTACCCTTTTCACACAGGTACTGGATCAGCATTCCGCATAATGTTGTTTTTCCTACGCCGCCTTTTCCCGCGACAGCAATTACGTGTGCCATAAAACCAGGTGCCTCCTAAATCTGTCTTAATTCAATATAGTATGTCAGGTTTAAAAAGTATTTTACTCCCGACCTGATATCAGTCACATTTCAGTTTCACAATACTGTTAGCAAGGTCAACCATCAAAATAGTCCCCTCTACCACTCTCTCATCTCCCATAATATCTCTGAGGATCAGTTTGTTTCCATCTACATCAATGCGGGAAACATTTTTAAAAATAACAGAATCGTCACTTTCTTTATATACAGTTGCCAGACACATGTGATATCGCCTCCTATTTCATCTCTTCTTTAACAAGTGTTAAGGCAAGTCCAAGTCTCATATTACCTTTCTGGAAATCTGCAACAGCTTCCTTAATGGTCTTACATGCTGCATCCATTCCCATCTTGGCAAGATTGTCAGCCATCTGATCCAGTTCCTGAGCATGATGCTCATTGTGCTGGAGCATATACGTCAGAAGAGCCAGTGTCTCATTCTTGCAGTCACCTTCACTGCATGATCCGCAATGAGCAGTATCACAGGCATGATCTGTATGAGAATGTCCATGATCATGACCTTCGCCATGAGTATGCTCATGAGTATGAGTCATACCATCTTCATGGGTATGTTCATGGGTGTGTCCATGTCCATGCTGGACAAGATTCCCATTTTCATCTTTGATTAAATGCATGGTTAAATGCTCCCTTCTATTGAAAAATACACTGAATTTATAAAATTCAGTCTTTTTTTATGACAATAAATTATCAATTTACTGATATTATACATCTTTTTTTTCGTTTTCGCAAGCCATTTAGCATAAATAATCACTAAAAAAATTTTGAAATATATGCTTTGAAATAGCTTTTTTCACAAGAAGTGTTAATATTTTGACCGTTATGTTATATTGTTAACAATGTATTCTTGCAAAAACTTAATAATTTTTATGTACTTCTGACACATTTTTATGTTATACTTGGACAAGATTATCGGGCAAAGCGGCTTGCCCAAAGTGTATATAGGAATTGGAGGAATTGTTTTGGATAATACTGTTTTTCTGAACACAAACAGAGAGATGCCTTTACTCGGACTGGGAGTGTACAAAGCCACCGGGGAAAACGAGGCTGAAAGTGCTATTATTTCTGCTGTTGAATCAGGATACCGTCTGATTGATACAGCCTCCGTATATAAGAACGAAGAAAATGTAGGACGGGGAATCGCCAGCTGCGGAATACCGCGAAATGAACTTTTTATTACTACAAAAGTATGGAATACCGCACAGCGTCTGGGAGACATTCAGGGTGCTTTTGAAAGAAGCCTGGACCGGCTCAAACTGGATTATGTTGATCTGTATCTGATCCACTGGCCGGTTCCGGGATGTTATCTCAGCACCTGGAAAGTACTGGAGGAAATCCAGAAATCCGGACGGGCTCTTTCTATCGGTGTCAGCAACTTTGAAATCCGTCATCTGGAAGAGCTGGAAGCCAATTCTGGAATTATACCTGCAGTAAATCAGATTGAATGCCATCCGCTCTGCTATCCGAAAGAGCTGATTGATTATTGCCAGAATAAAGGAATTCAGGTACAGGCATATGCCCCGCTTGCCAGAGGCGCATATCTTGATAACGATGTAATGTGTGTACTTGGAACCAAATACGCCCATACTCCCGCTCAGATCGGTCTGCGCTGGGCTACTCAGAAAGGAATTTCCGTAATTCCCAAATCCGTACATCCTGACCGCATCAGAAGCAATGGCAATATTTTTGATTTCACAATCGAACAGGAAGACATGGATCTGATCGATACTCTGAATGAGAATTTTCACAGTTCACATATTCCCGAGGATTTAAGGGACATTGCATTCTGATAAAGAGTAGTTAAAAAATATTTTATCATGCAAATGCAAAAAGCAGATGTATTTATATAACATCTGCTTTTTGCATATTTATCATCTCTGTCTATAGAATTTCCCGTAAATGATACATTTGAAAGTTTTTCGTAACTATTCAGCAGTCAGCTATCCCGCGAGGTACTGAACAGTTACAGTTTTTCTATAACATCTCAGTTAGTTCACTGTCCGTCTTCCCATGGAAGCATCGGTGTCTCCACTTTCTTATCTCTTACCATAAGGTCGATCACCGCTTCCGCTGCACTTTTTCCTTCAAACAGAACTTTGTTTATTTCTGTAATGATCGGCATTTCCACATCATATTTCTCAGCCAGTTCTTTTGCTGCTTTTGCGGAATAAACACCCTCTACGATCATTTTCACTTCAGCCATTGCCTGCTCCATGGTATATCCTTTTCCCATCAGATATCCGGCTTTCCGGTTACGGCTGTGGACACTGGCACAGGTAACGATCAGATCTCCGATTCCGGACAGACCATAGAAGGTTTCCATACGCGCTCCCATTTTAACACCCAGACGTGAGATTTCCGCAATTCCTCTTGTGATCAGAGCTGCTTTGGTATTATCGCCGTATCCCAGACCATCTGCGGTTCCGGCCGCCAGTGCAATCACATTCTTTAACGCTGCGCCAAGCTCCACTCCCAGCATATCCGGTGTAGTATAAACTCTGAAAACAGGGCTCATAAAGATTCCCTGCAGATATTCTGCTGTCTCTCTCTGGTGAGAACTTACCACACAGGTAGTCGGAAGTCCCTTTCCAACCTCTTCTGCATGGCTTGGGCCGGAAAGCACAGACACATTTGCCTGTGGAAGTTCCTGTTCAATGATCTCGCTTAAAGTAAGAAGAGTTTTTTCCTCCACGCCTTTGGCAACATTTACAATTTTCTGTCCATTTTTTACAAAAGGCGCCATACGCTTGCAGGTACTTCTGGTATAAGGCGAAGGAACTGCCAGAATTGCCACATCTGCATCCCGCAGGCTTCTCTCAATATCTGTTGTGATATCAATCGGTTCAGGAATCTTTACACCCGGAAGTTTGCTCACATGTTCACGCTTTTCCCTTAATGTTGTGATTTCCTCTCCAAGTGCTGACCAGAGAATCACCTCGTGTCCATTATTGTAAAGAAGGATAGACAGGGCAGTTCCCCAGCTTCCCGCACCAAGTACACTTATCTTTGCCATATAAATACCTCTTTTTATTTATTTTTTTTGCTTAAATAAATTTTACTTTCCGTCCCGTCAAGAAGCCGTTTTATATTCTTTTTATGTCTGTAAAACGCCAGTACTGTCAAGAGTCCCATAACAATATAAAGCTCGATCATATGAGAAGAATCCATATGATAAGAACCCCTCTGTCCAAATACGATCATACTGATAAATGCAGCCAGATATGCACTTACCGAACACAGTGAAACATAGTGTGTCAGGAAAAACAATCCAAAGAATACAATTGCGCAGATTATAAAAATCCGCCAGTCAAAGGCAATCACAAGTCCTACAGATGCAGCTACACCCTTCCCGCCTTTAAAATTAAGATAAAATGGAAAATTATGCCCCAGAATACACCCCGCTGCTGCATAAAGGCTCAGCAACGGCAGGATATCTCCATAAGAATTTCCAAATATTGCTCTTACGATCAGGATGGCTGCAATACACTTCAGACAGTCACACAACAGATTCAATGCCCCGGCCTTTTTGCCAAGTGTACGCAGTACATTTGTAGAGCCCAGATTTCCACTTCCCTGTTTGCGGATATCAATATGATAAATTTTTCCTAAAATGTATGCGGTCTGAAAAAGTCCGCATGCATATCCAATTGCAATACAAATCAGTCGTTCCATGATTATTCTTTTTCACCTCGTTCACGAATAATGAATTTCAGTGATGTTCCCGCAAATCCAAAGGCATCCCTGATCTTATTCTCCAGATATCTGGTATAAGAGAAATGCATCAGCTCTTTGTCATTTACAAAGATAACAAATGTAGGCGGTTTGACAGCCACCTGTGTCATATAGTAAATCTTCAGACGTTTTCCCTTGTCAGACGGAGGCTGCTGCATTGCTACTGCCTCAGAAAGGATTTCATTCAGGACACCTGTCTGGATACGCAGTGTCTGGTTTTCGATAACCGCATCAATCGTCTCAAACATTCTTGAGATTCTAAGGCCTGTCTTTGCAGAGATAAATACCAGTTCTGCATACGGCATATATGCCAGAACCTCACGGATTCTGTTTGTATGTTTGTAGATTGTCTTATCATTCTTCTCAATCGCATCCCATTTGTTGACGGCAATGATAACGCCCTTTCCTCTTTCATGGGCAATACCTGCGATCTTGGCATCCTGTTCTGTAACTCCCTCTGACGCATCGATCATAACAATAACGACATCTGCACGCTCCACAGCAGTCACTGTACGGATCACACTGTATCTCTCGATTTCTTCTTTTACTTTACTCTTGCGGCGAAGTCCGGCTGTATCAATAAAGATATAATCCTTACCCTGCCATTTTACTCTGGTATCTACCGCATCTCTTGTAGTTCCGGCAATATCAGAAACGATCACACGGTCTTCTCCAAGAAGCTTATTTACCAGAGAAGATTTACCTACGTTTGGTTTACCTACAATAGCGATTCTCGGAATCTCATCCTCTTCATCGGTATCAGCATCCTCAGGAAAATGTTTCGCTACTTCATCAAGCATATCTCCCAGTCCCATACGGTTTGCCGCAGAGATTGGAATCGGTTCTCCGATACCAAGATTATAAAATTCATAGACATCCATCATAAATTTCTGAATGCTGTCTACTTTATTAACAACAAGGACAACCGGCTTACCGCTACGTCGAAGCATATCTGCTACTTTTGCATCGGAATCAACCAGCCCCTGATGAACATCTGTGATAAAGATAATAACATCTGCTGTATCAATCGCGATCTGAGCCTGTTCTCTCATCTGAGAAAGGATAACATCACTGCTGTCCGGTTCAATACCACCTGTATCAATCATGGTAAATGTCTTATCAAGCCATGTCACATCTGCATAAATTCTATCTCTTGTAACGCCAGGTGTATCTTTTACAATAGAAATCTTCTCACCTGCCAGCGCATTAAACAATGTGGATTTGCCTACATTAGGTCTGCCCACTATCGCTACTACCGGTTTGCTCATATATCTGTCTCCTTCTTATCTTTTTATGGTCTGGTGCTTCGATCAGACAGTTTACAAGGTCCGCTCCCGGTTCGTCAACCACAACGATTTCTGTGTTAAGAGCCTGTCTGATATCCTCCACCGTAAGGTCATCCAGAAAAACATCCTCTCCACTTCTAAGCATATTGCAGGGAATCAGAAGCTTCTCGCCCAATTCTCTCCTGGCGAGCTGATCTTTAAGATCAGTACCTGTGATCAGGCCCGAAACGGTAATCTTCTCTCCGAAGAAATTATTCTTCACCGCATATACTTCTGCATGTACGTTAGGAAATTTCTCCTGTACCAGCTTTATCATTTTACCTATATAGGGCGCTGCAAGCCGCCCTGTCGCAACAGTAGCGTTTACCGTTCTGTCATCGCCTTCAAGCTGTTCAAGTCTCTCTTTTACCTCTGTTTCAAGCAGGCGCATCATACCAACGCCATTTTCAAGCTGCAGATATCCGTCATATCTTCCTTCTTCAGGAAGTTCATAACCTGCAAGAATGTACCATTCATCTGAGGCATGTACAAAATGTATGCCATGCTTTTCTACCATAATTCTCTGCCAGCGTTCCACCTGACTGATCAGATATCTCGCATCCTCTTTGTCAAAAGATTCCAGCGGATACAAGCCGTCACGATATTTCGAAAGTCCTACCGGAACAATCGAAACACTCTGTAACACAGGTGCATATTCTGCCAGCTTTTCCAGGCTGTATTCCAATTCGCCTCTGTCGTTTATCCCCTTGCACAGAACAATCTGCCCATTCATAGTTACATCGCCTTTATAAAGCTTATCAACCTTTGCAAGAGCATCCCCGGCAAAACGATTATGAAGCATTTTACAGCGAAGCTCGGGATTCATGGTCTGAAATGATACATTAATAGGTGAAAGATGAAACTTGATAATACGATCCAGATCATAATCGCTCATATTCGTGAGGGTAACATAGTTTCCCTGAAGAAACGAAAGTCTGGAATCGTCATCTTTAAAATACAAAGTTTCTCTCATCCCGGGAGGCATCTGATCGATAAAGCAGAAAATACAATGATTAGAGCAGGAACGATATTCGTCCATAAGACTGTTCTCAAATTCAACTCCAAGATCATCCTCGTATTCTTTTTCCACTTCCAGTTCCCATTCCTCGCCATTCTTCTTCCGGATAAGGAGCGTGACAAATTCGTCATTCATCAGATAACGATAGTCAAACACATCCTCTACCGGCTGGCCATTAATGGAAAGCAGTGCATCCCCCGGTTCCAGTTCCAGTTCTTCTCCGATACCGTCAGGAAGAACTCTGGATATAATGTGTAAATTTTTTTTCATGAATTACTAACTCCATTGGGATATATCCGAAAACTGTGGGATCATTTTTCCGGTATATCTTTTCATTAAAACACGCTTATGCGCATCTGTTTCGATAATTTTATAACTATTCAGCATTTTCCACGTTATCTGCCAATTGCTGCACAGCTATATAAACTCATTATCTTCTATATCATAACAATTGTGCAAGAAAAAATCAATAAATTCCTTGACGTATTTTAGGGCAAATGTTATAAATTATATTGAAATCTATTTTTTGAGTATAAAATCACTTAGGAGGAGTATTATGCCAAACATAGAATTGTTGGAAAAATCCATGCCGGTTGCACCTATCCGTATTGCAGCTCTTGGATGCAGAGAACTTGCAGAAGAAGTTGATAAGAAACTGGTAAAATTCCGTAAGGAACTGGTTGCCCGTAAACAGCTTAGTGTTATACCGCAGGGTTACAGTGAAGAGTCATTTCTTGTAGAATGTGACTGCCCGCGTTTTGGAACAGGAGAAGGTAAAGGTTATATTAAGGAATCTGTCCGTGGTACTGACCTTTACATCATGGTCGATGTGACAAATTACAGCGAAACTTATACAGTATGTGGACATGAGAATCATATGTCACCTGACAATCATTTTCAGGACCTTAAGAGAATCATTTCTGCTGCTACAGGTAAGGCACATCGTATCAATGTTATTATGCCATTTCTTTATGAAGGCCGTCAGCACAGACGTACAAAGAGAGAATCTCTTGACTGTGCACTGGCTCTGAAAGAGTTAAGTGATATGGGCGTTTCCAACATCATTACATTTGACGCTCACGATCCACGTGTTCAGAACTCTATTCCGCTGAACGGTTTTGATAACTTTTTCCCAACCTATCAGTTCTTAAAAGCTCTGATCAAGAGCGTGCCGGATCTTCGTGTTGACAACGATCATCTGATGATCATCAGCCCGGACGAGGGAGCGATGGCGCGTGCCGTATACTTCTCCAACGTGCTCGGCGTCGATATGGGTATGTTCTATAAGAGAAGAGATTACTCCACCATCGTAAACGGAAAGAACCCGATCGTGGCACATGAGTTTCTCGGCGATTCCGTAGCAGGAAAAGATGTTGTCATCATCGACGATATGATCTCCTCCGGTGAGAGTATGCTCGACGTTGCAAAACAGGTCAAAGAACGCGGCGCGGAACATGTCTTTGTCTGCACCACATTCGGCCTCTTCACCGACGGTCTTGAGAAATTCGACGCTTACTATGAAAAAGGCTATATCAGCAAGGTCATCACCACCGACCTGACCTACCGGACACCGGAACTCGTTTCCCGCCCTTGGTATGAGCCGGCTGAAATGAGCAAATATATGGCAAGCATCATCGATACGCTTAACCACGACGTATCCGTTGCAAAAGTACAGTCTACGACAGAGAAAATCAATAAGCTGCTGGCAAAACACAGATAATCGATTTTGTGTCCGCCGGATGCATACAGCAAAAAAACGGATCTGTTTTTTCCAGGTCCGTTTTTTGATGCTTTCTATTCTGTTTTCGATCCTGTTTTCAGACCAGGGAAAGGAATGCCGCGAGGTTTCCTCTTTTTCCCTTCGATGCACGGTGGGAATACAGGAAATCCGGGTTGCAGCAGGTGCAGAGGTTCGGCAGATGAATCTGCTTCTCCGGCACTCCTGCTGCAAGAAGGATCTGATGATTCGCCTCCCAAAGATTTAACTGGTATTTTCCATCTGGTTTTCCGCAGAACAGTTTCTCATGCAGTGTTTCCGGGAATGCTGCCCGGAACTCTTCGATCACGTCACCGCTCACCTCGTAGCAGTCCTGGCAGATCGACGGGCCGACGGCTGCGATCACATCTTTTGCTTCTGTTCCAAACCGTTCGTGCATCGCATCGAGCGTTGCCTGTCCCATCTTGTGGACCGTTCCACGCCAGCCGGAATGTGCCATCCCTGCAACATGATGTTCCGGATCATAAAAAAGAAGTGGAACACAATCAGCGTAAGAAGTATACATAGGGATTCCTGCTTCATCTGTCACAAGGGCATCAATTCCCGGCATAGTTTCTCTCACAATGCCATCCCCCTTATCCTTTGCTGTAACTTTACGTATCTCTGTCTCATGAATCTGAGAAGACAACACCAGATCTTTTGCGTCAAATCCTATCGCGGCTCGAAAATTCTCCTGTACCTTTTCCGGGTCATCACCGCGGGTAAAAGATAAATTCATAGAGGAAAGATGTCCCTCACTCACTCCACCGATTCTTGTAGAAAAACCATGACATCCTCCTGCCTTTACAAGCTTGGGAAAGGTAAGAAATACCACTCCATTTTTCTCATTTATAATTGTTGAATGATTCTCATTAGCGTATACGAAATCCATGTTTTCCTCCATATTTTCTGTTCACCCTTGAAATTCAAATGCATTCTGTATCCAGTGACACCGAAAATCTTTATCTACTTCTATCACATCAAAACGAACCGCCGTATTCTCTGCAAGTCTCCTCTGCATTCGATAATAATTAAATGTATAGCAGATTCTCTTTTGCTTTCTGAAATCAACCGCTTCTGCTGCAGTTCCGCAATCTCCATAGCTTCGCATCTTTACTTCTACAACAAGAATCATCTCCTGCTCTAATGCAATAATATCAATTTCTCCGTGGTAACTTCGAAAGTTTCTCTCCAGTATGCGAATACCTTTTCCCTCAAGAAAAAGGACTGCCGCCTCTTCTGCGGCACCTCCAGAATTCTTTCGCACAGATTACTTCTCCATTCTTTTATAAAATATTTTTAAGAAAACTACATCGATGAATCGGACACGGACCAAGTCGGTGCAAAGCCTCAATATGTTCTTTAGAACCATATCCTTTGTTCGAAGCAAAATCATATCCCGGAAAAACTTTATCATATTCTTCCATCATATGGTCTCGGTAAACCTTTGCCATAATACTCGCCGCTCCAATAGAAATACTCTTTGCATCTCCTTTGATAATCGGCACCTGTTTTATATCCACTCCCGGAATCATTA
>ERZ773204.1035-NODE-1035-length-22727-cov-5.133028_pt1 | contig 22727 bp, 27 predicted proteins | sample MGYA00581007_ERZ773204 | MGnify/ENA primary metagenome ERZ773204 (study PRJEB29015, sample SAMEA2737757) | human gut metagenome | biome: human gut; feature: human-associated habitat; material: faeces | place: China | collected 2012 ... | reverse complement strand
GAATGCCCGACAGTGAGTGAAAGCCTTCGGCTTTCACTCACATGCACGGCGAAAAAGTGCCGTCGGAAAGTGGAAACAAGAGCTGTGCTAGCACAAAGCTCTTTTAGACGATTGCGGCTGATAGGGCGAATGCCCGACAGTGAGTGAAAGCCTTCGGCTTTCACTCACATGCACGGCGAAAAAGTGCCGTCGGAAAGTGGAAACAAGAGCTGTGCTAGCACAAAGCTCTTTTAGACGATTGCGGCTGATAGGGCGAATGCCCGACAGTGAGTGAAAGCCTTCGGCTTTCACTCACATGCACGGCGAAAAGTGCCAGAGCGAAGCGGAAATGAGGATTAAAATGTTAGATTTAGGTGAAATCAGGGAAAAAATAGACGGAATTGATAAACAGCTTGTATCATTATTTGAAGAACGAATGGCACTTTGTCATTCAGTAGCGGAATATAAAATTTCTACCGGCAAGAAAGTGCTGGATACGGAAAGAGAAAATGCAAAACTGGCGGCAATCACAAAAATGGTTCAGAACCCGGAAAATGTCCATGCAATCAATGATTTATTTTCACAGATTATGGCAAATTCCAGAAAAATGCAGTACCGTTTATTAGAAGAAAACGGTCAGACATTACGAGAGCCGTACGAAGCTGTGGACGAAGTGGACAAGACCAACTGCAAGGTCGTTTATCAGGGCGTTCCGGGGGCATACAGCTATATTGCCATGAAGCGTTACTTTGGTGAAAATGTAGAAAATTTTCATGTGCCGACATGGCGCGATGCCATGGAAGCAGTCAAAATGGGCAAGGCAGATTATGCGGTGCTTCCGATTGAAAATTCAACAGCCGGGATTGTGGCAGGTGTTTATGATTTATTGCAGGAATATAATAACTATATTATTGCAGAAACTTATATCAAGGTAGAACATGCACTGCTTGGTCTTCCGGGTACGGATTTGGACAAGGTAACAACCGTTTATTCCCACCCGCAGGGCTTAATGCAGTGTGAGGGATTTTTGGAACAGCACAAGGACTGGAATCAGATTAGTCAGGCAAATACAGCGCAGAGCGCCCAAAAGGTGCTTTTGGAAAAGAATCCGTCCCATGTTGCCATTGCAAGTGAAGAAGCAGCACAGGTATACGGACTGGAAGTGTTAAAGCATAAAATTAATGATTTGGACAACAATACGACCCGTTTTGTCATTGTTACGAATACAAGAAAATTTGTGAAAAATGCAAAGAAGATGAGCATTGTATTTGAAACGGCAAACGAAGCCGGAACACTCTACAACCTGTTAAGCCATATCATTTACAACGGACTGAACATGAACAAAATTGAATCACGCCCGATTGAAGGCAGAGAGTGGGAGTTTCGCTTTTTCGTAGACTTTGAAGGCAATATTGATGACCCGCGGGTTATTAACGCATTGCGTGGCATTGAGGAAGAATCCAAAAAGATAAAGCTGCTGGGAAATTACTAATTTCCCGGCGGGATATCCGTATAGAATGTGATTTTAAAGAGGGGGAAAGTCTATGAATATAGCTATATGTGATGATGATATAGAATTTTGCACCACATTAAAGCGACAGTTGACAGACTGTCTTCAATATAACGATATTATTGATATTTATTATAGTGGGGAAATGTTTCTTGCAGGCTGTAAAAAATGTAATTATGATGCCGTTTTTCTGGATTTGTATATGGGTGGAATGACGGGATTTGAAACAGCAGAAAAGCTGGCTCATTGTGGAAAGGAAACGAATATTATTTTTCTTACCTCAAATGATTTAATGGTATATGACAGCTTTGAATATCAGCCGTTCTATTTTTTAAGGAAGGCACAGTATCAACAGGTACTTCCGAAGGTAATCAGTAAATTAAAAGGAAAATTAAAACAAAATGGAATCGTACAATTTGATATATATGGCAGTAGTGAAAGTATAGCAGTTTCCAGTATCATATATATTCAAAGCGATAATCACTATATTATAATCCACACAAACAAATATGATTATGAAATCAGAAATACGCTGTCCCAAATGGAAAAACAGCTTTTGTCATATGATTTTGTAAAAATACATAAAAAATATATTGTAAACTTAAAGTATATAAAAAGAATTCATATAGCGGAAGAAAAAATACTTTTAGATAATGGAGTAGAATTGGAAATTAGCAGAAGGAATAAGACTAATGTATTGAAAAAATATAAGGAATATAAAAGAACGATGGTGAAGGTATGATATGGGGATATGGAAGTGATAAATTTTTAGTAAATGGACTAGGAAGTATTTTTATCAGTTTGTTAATGTTAGAACAGATGCATACACTTTTAGCAGTTCCGTCACAAAAAGACAGAGAAAACAGATATATAGCAATGGGGGTTGCTGTGATAGGAATTACGGTATTTATGCAGTTTTTATGGATAAATGAGTATTCTGTGTGGTGGAATATTCCGGCACAATGGGTTATGTTAAGTATATATGGAATTATTGGAGAAAAAGCAAAAGGGTATGTGGCAGTTAGCAAAGCGACAGTTGTAATAACGTTTTTTAGTATTGCCGTTATATTAACAAATGGAATAGTATCTACGATATTAATAAAAATATATATGGTGAATTTGTCAGTTATATATTTTTTTGTAGCATTGTTAAGTATGTGGGGAATAAAAAAAATATCCGGATTATCTAATACAGCAGAGAAGGTATTGCTTGTAGTTGTTGTCATTATATCAGTAGGAATAGTGTATTTGCTGCTGTTTACGACAGCAAGCAGAATGTATAGTGTAGTAGGCATTGTATTAATTGATAGTATACTAATTTATCTTTTTTTGCGGACAAAAGAAGAACAACAAAGAGAACAATACTATATGCAGCAGGAACGAAAACGGCAGCAGCAGGAATTATATATGCGCGGTATTCATGAAATTGATGAGCAGATAAAAAAAACAAGGCATGATTTAAAAAAGCACTTGCAGAGCCTGAATGGGTATCTTTACAGTGAAATACCGGATATTGAGGGAATGCGTCGTTATTTAGCAGAATATACGCAAAGAACACTTATATTGGGAGATATGGTTTATACAGATAGTATTGTTGTCAATACTATTCTAAATGCAAAATTGATGTTTTGCAGGGAAAAAGGAATACAGACAGAGGTATATGTATGCCGGAAGTTAAAACAGATATCCGAAGTAGATATGTGTAGTATATTGGGAAATGCACTGGACAACGCTATAGAAGCGCAGCTTAAACTTCCTGTAAATGACAGGATTATTGGAATCAGCATTCAAAGTGATGAAGATGTACTGGATATCGTGATTAAAAATGCGATTGCAGAATCAGTCCTGCAACATCAGGGATTGGAATACACAAGTAAAAAAAGCAGTAGGCACGGATATGGCATAAAAATTATAAAGGAAACGGTACAGCAGCTGGATGGAACACTAGATTTTTATGAAAAAGACAGTTTTTTTTATTGTGAGATTATATTGTAAAAAAATGACCGTTTACGTCAAAATAACGACCGTTTACGACAGAGGGGATTGTAATACATATTTAGATTATGTATGATTGACAAGAAGTATTTGATTAATAATAGGAGCAAGACATGAAGAAAAAATTATGGTTATAGTAATTGTTGTTATTATTGTAATAATACTGTTTTATTTTAAATCTAGGAAACTGGATTCGCTGTATGCAGGAAATATTTCGGATATTGAGCAAGTGAGTATTGTATCCGGCGGAACGGGAGATATTGTTGTAGTTAAAAATACGGAGGATATAGAAAAGCTTGCACAATATTTTGGGGAGTGCAAATTACAACCGGATTATTTTTATAGTGATTCAAAACAGGCTGGAGTTACGGGATAAAATTTGAATGGGAAAATAAACAAATATTCATTACCTGTATAGATACCAACCGGGTTAAGGTAGATACCAAAGTCTATAAAGTGAAAAGAATGGAGGGAATACTATGAAAACGATGAAACGAATCATTCCGTTCACCATACTCATTTTGGCAGCAGTCATATTGTTTGTGGTGTGGTTCCGGGCATATGTTCCGGTAAAAAGCGAAGCATTTCATACAGACGGAAGCAAAATCGAATTTGGAGAAAATACCGCATATGAAATCGGTGCAAATTCATATGGACGTCCGGTATTCAAAAATCCGTCAAAAGCCATGAAACAGTTCAAAAAGGATTATGCTTTGGGACTGGATTATATGGAAAATGTAAGGGGCTTACCTCAATTTAGCAGTAAATATAAAGTATTAACCTGGTATGCATGGCACTGCTGGCAGGTAGAAGTTGTCGAAGACATTGAGAATAAAGAGGAAGTAAAAGAGCAGTTAAGAGCGATTTCGGAGTTTGCCAATTTTTATATCAACAGTAAAATGCAGCACTATAATCCGTTTTAGACATCACAAAAATGCCTGCGGAAAAGGGGAGTGTGAAAAATCACACTGATGTGCTGATTTTTCACACAGATGTTTGCTTCCGGGCGAAAGCAAACATCTATGATAGCAGATGAGAAATCGCCTGCGCGAATTTCTCATCGCCTCATCGCAACAAGTTGTTCGGAATAGGAGGAGTATGAAAAAAATCAGTTGCATCATCGTTACGGTAATATTGCTTCTGTGTACAGTCGCCGGGTGCAGTAAGCCGGAAGGCACGAGAAAACTTTCGGATATTGTCAGTGAAAAAGTGCAGGATATTGCAGTTGTGAATATTATCAGCGGGAACACCGGTGAAATAAAAAGTTATAAAGAAGCCGATGATATTGATAAGATTACGGCGTATATGCAGAATGTGATGTGTACGAAAAGTTCACCGGCATCTGCGAGCGGCTGGAGTTACGCATTTGAAATCACGGGAATGGACGGTACATCGGTAAAGGTTATTTTCGCAGGCACGAACAGCAGCATTGACAAAGAAAAGTATGCACTGCAATATTCGGATTTGAATGAATTTATAGCAGGTTTGTAAAAATATAAGACAAAGTATAAAATAAAAAACATTGCATTTCCGAAAAAAATAGTGTATCTTAATAGTAGCTGCTGTACGACTGGCGGAAAATGCAGGAAGATGTAAAGAACCATTCTCCTGTATGTGGGATTACCCACAGGGAGTACAGATTTTGTAGATAAGCCGACCGCCTGGGCGACCATTAAAGCTTGGTTACTCAGGGGCCGGCTTATATTATTTTTACGAAGATTTATGCCATAGAGGTGCAAATCTTCAATCGAAAAACTACAGTGCTGCATAGGCAGTGGAAAGAGAGGATTGTATGGAAATGCAGATGTTGGAAAAGGAACTGTCAGGCTGTGATTATCCGGGCAGAGGAATTGTGATTGGTAAGTCAGAGGACGGAAAGAAAGCGGTAACAGCTTACTTTATCATGGGCAGAAGCGAAAACAGCCGCAACCGTGTATTTGTAGAAGACGGTGAAGGAATCCGCACACAGGCATTTGACCCGTCAAAATTAAGTGACCCAAGTCTGATTATCTACGCGCCGGTACGTGTTTTAGGAAATGATACGATTGTAACAAACGGCGACCAGACAGATACGGTTTATGATTTAATGAGCCAGGGAAAGACATTTGAAGAATCTTTAAGAACAAGAGAATTTGAACCGGACGGACCAAACTACACACCGAGAATTTCAGGCATTATGCACATTGAAAACGGCACATTTGACTATGCAATGTCGATTTTAAAGAGCAACAACGGCAATCCGTCAGCCTGCAACCGCTATACATTTGATTACAGAAATCCTGTAGCGGGTGAAGGACGTTTTATCCATACTTATATGAAAGATGCCAATCCGCTTCCGAGTTTTGAAGGCGAGCCGACATGGGTTCGGATTTCAGGTGATATTGACACATTTACAAATATGATCTGGAACAACTTAAATGAAGACAACAAGGTATCTTTATTCGTCCGTTTCATCGACATTGAAACCGGAAAGTACGAAACAAGAATTATCAATAAAAATAAATAAGTCAGATTCCGCAGAAGCGGCAAGGAGGAAAAAATGAACGAATTTCAGTTAAAATACGGCTGTAACCCAAATCAGAAGCCGTCCAGAATCTTTATGGCAGACGGCAGTGAACTTCCGGTAGAAATCTTAAACGGCAGACCGGGATATATCAATTTCTTAGATGCTTTCAACGGCTGGCAGCTTGTAAAGGAATTAAAAGAAGCAACAGGACTGCCTGCGGCAACCTCTTTTAAGCATGTATCTCCGGCTGGTGCGGCAGTAGGCATTGCTTTAACAGAAGTTGAAAAGAAGATTTACTGGGTAGATGAAGCAATTGGAGAACTTTCACCGCTTGCATGCGCATATGCAAGAGCAAGAGGTGCAGACAGAATGTCTTCTTTCGGCGATTTCATTTCTCTTTCAGACGTGTGTGACGTGACAACCGCGAAGCTGATTCAGCACGAAGTTTCAGACGGTATCATCGCACCGGGTTATGATGAAGAAGCACTGGCGATTTTAAAGGCAAAGAAAAAGGGCAACTATAACATTATCAAGATTAATGCGGATTACAAGCCGGAACCAATCGAGAGAAAGCAGGTATTCGGTGTTACATTTGAACAGGGTAGAAATGAATTTAAGATTAACAAGGAACTGCTTGAAAATATTGTAACAGACAATAAGGAAATTCCTGAATTCGCAAAGATTGATCTGATGATTGCACTTATCACGTTAAAGTATACACAGTCCAATTCTGTATGCTATGCAAAAGGCGGACAGGCAATCGGTATCGGTGCAGGACAGCAGTCCAGAATCCATTGTACACGTCTTGCAGGCTCTAAGGCAGACAACTGGTTCTTGCGTCAGAATCCAAAGGTATTAAACCTTCCGTTTAAGGAAAATGTAGGACGTGCCGACAGAGATAATGCGATTGATTTATATATTGGCGAAGATTACATGGATATTTTGGCAGATGGCGAATGGGAAAGAGTATTTACAGAAAAGCCGGAAGTATTTACAAAGGAAGAAAAGCGCGCATGGCTTGATAAGAATACAGATGTGGCATTAGGCTCAGATGCATTCTTCCCATTTGGCGATAACATTGAAAGAGCATACAAGAGCGGTGTAAAATATATTGCACAGCCGGGCGGTTCAATCCGTGATGACAATGTAATTGAAGCCTGCAACAAGCACAACATTGCAATGTGCTTTACAGGCATGAGATTATTCCATCACTAAGAACAGCACCCGGAAAGGGCAGTGGAATGGAGATGAACGGAAAATGGATATTAAATGTATAGCATTAGACCTCGACAGGACAACGTTAAATGCACAAGGGAAACTTTCAAAGGCAAATGAAGAAGCAATCCGTAAGGCGGTTGCAAAGGGAATTCATGTGTGTATTGCCAGCGGAAGGGCGTTTGATACACTGCCGCAGGACGTTGTTTCCATTCCGGGTATTGAATATGCGATAACAAGTAACGGAGCTGCTGTATACAGAATACAGGATAAGCAGTGTCTGCGTTCCTATGTGCTGACGGAGCAGTCTGTAAAAAAGATTCTGGAACTGACAAAGGATTTTCCTGTTACATATGAGGGATTTATCCGCGGCACGGCATATGCGGCAAAAGAATATATTGAAGACCCGGTAAAATTCGGAGCAACAGAGCATGCCGTGGCATATGTGCAGTCTACCAGACATTTGCAGGACGATATTGTTTCATTTTTAAAGCAGCATGATGATGAACTTGACAGCATGGACATTGTGGTAAAAGATGAAGCACAGAAGCAAAAGGTCATCGAAGTTTTAAAGGCAGAGGTGGAGGATATTTATATCACCAGTTCAATCAGCCAGCTTGTGGAAATTTCATATAAGGACGCAGGGAAACGTTCCGGTGTGAAATTTATCACAGAATATCTGGGATTAAATCCAAAGCAGGTTGCGGCATTCGGCGATGCAGACAATGATATTGATATGCTGGAATATGCAGGCTGCGGCATTGCTATGGAAAATGCGTCCAATGGACTGCTTGCGGTGGCAGACGCGGTGACACTGCACCATGACAGGGACGGCGTTGCCTATGCTTTGAAAAATATTTTGAAGTGTATAGATTAAAGATAAGGGATAAAAGAACAGCACCGGAGAGAAAAGCGGCAGATGCAGATATGCGCTAAGGAGTTTCCGGTGCTGTTTTTGAATTAAAAAAGTGTTATCTGCGGTGCTTTTTGATTTCATCCAATAAAGAGTATGGCACGAATAAATGTCCCCTGCCGATACCCAGTTCAATGTGCGGTTTGTTGGCACCGTGATAGTCCGAACCACCGGAAAGAATCAGTCCGCGCTCACCGGCAAGTTTTTTCATCTGGATTTCCTCACCGGCAGTATAGGTGGAATAGATGGCTTCCAGTCCGACAATGCCCGAATCGCAGAGGTAGTCCATAAGCTTATTCATCGGTTCTTTTCCGAGGTGGTATAAAACAGGATGTGCAAGGATTGGAACGCCGCCCGCATTTTTTATCAGGCGGATAGCTTCGGCGCAGGGCATTTTTTTACGCGGCACATAGCACGGACCGTTTGAACCGATATAACGGTCAAAGGCTTCGTTACGGCTTTTTATATAGCCTTTTTTAAGCAGGTAATCCGCAAAATGCGCCCGCGTAATGACGGCATCGGCATATTCCTTTTCCATATCACTGTAATCAATCGGAATGCCAAGCTGTGTAAATTTTTCACACATGGCAATGTTGCGGTTACGGCGGACATCACGCAGACTTTCCAGTTCTTTTTGGAAGGTTTTGTCCGTATAATCAATAAAAAGGCCGACAATGTGGATTTCCTTTTCGTCCCAGAACGTACTTAATTCAACACCGGGAACAAGCTCTAGGTTTTGTTCGCTGGCAGCCTGTACGGCTTCGGGAATCCCTTCAATGGTATCGTGGTCGGTCAGCGCCATGGCGGCAAGGTGAAACTGCTTTGCACGGCTGATAAGCTCAGAAGGTGTCAGCGTTCCGTCCGAAAAGGTTGAGTGTACATGTAAATCTATCGCGTCCATAAAAGTCCTCCTTTAAGTGCAATTTTGCACAATTTTATAATTTTTTCATTGTAATTATATTATTTTTAGTTTAAAATGTAAATTAATTGCAGAAAAAAATTTAATGTAATTTAAAAAGCTGTTTTATCCAGCGGAATGCGAGGCAAAATGAGAAAGAAATCCCATGTTTCACTGTCAAGATATTTATTAGATCATATTGACAGCGAGTTACTTGAAAATCACAGAAAGGCATTTATTGTCGGAAGTGTGCTTCCGGACTGCAAGCCTTCGTTTGTAACTACGAAACATAATATGGAAGAAACCTTTGATATGGTGTGTGAATTTATCAGAAAGCTCACCGTGAATTCAGATGATTATAAAAAAATATCGACAGCCTATTGCCGGAAGCTGGGGGAGGTGACCCACTATCTGGCGGATTATTTTACATTTCCACATAATTGTGTATTTACAGGTTCTATCAGGGAGCATTGTATCTATGAAAAAAAGCTGAAATTTGCATTAAGAAGTTACATACGCAGTGGAGAAATTAATGTAAACAGCACGGTTGTGAGGCGCTTTACAACGCCGCAGCAGTTGTGTGATTATGTAATCCAGATTCACCAGCAGTATTTAAAGTGCAATAAAACGGTGGAATCGGATTGCAGATATATCGTGGCACTGTGCCATGTTGCAGTTGCAGGAATTTTAAATCTGCTAGAACACTACAGAAATTCGAATCCGGTGTCTGCGGCAGCAGCGGCTTAAAGTCATCAATACTGAAAACCTTGCAGAGAGGAGCGGAGATTGTTATGGAAGACAGACAGATTGTAATCGGCGGATTTTACAGGCATTTTAAGGATAAATTATATCAGGTCAGATGTATTGCGTATCACTCCGAAACCAAAGAAAAAATGGTTGTGTATCAGGCGTTGTACGGCGATTATGCGGTATATGTAAGACCTTATGAGATGTTTATGAGTGAAGTTGACCACGAAAAATATCCGGAAGTTACACAGAAATACCGGTTTGAACAGGTAAATCCGGTGGAAGAACCGGCACAGCGGGAAGTGGCAAAAGCTTTAGAGAAAGCACAGGAAGTACAGCCACAAACTGCCGGTGCGGAAAAACTGCCGGATACGCAGGAAAATTCAGAACCGGAACCTGTAGAATCAATAGAATTGGAAGAAGTGTCACAGGAGGGAGGCGTAAATCCGTATCTGTTGCTGTTTCTGGACGCGGAAAGCTACACGGAAAAATTAAATGTGCTTTCGCTGTGCAAGGACAAATTAGACGATTCGGTGATTAACGCAATGGCAGCTTCTATGGAGATTGAGGTCCCGGACGGACCGATTGAAAAACGGTATGCATCACTTCGGGACTGTATCAGGACACATGTCCGTTACGAGGGAACGAGGTTAAGATAGCATTATGCCTTTATGACAATGGCGGAAAAGGAGGTTACACATATTGGAGGCAAAGGACTTTTCAGCAGTAACGCCGGAGATTGAAGCTCTGGCAGCAAAATCAAGGGAGAATAACAGAATTGATATTTCCCTGTATGACAAATACGAGGTAAAGAGGGGACTTCGCGATCTGAACGGTAAGGGCGTATTAACCGGACTGACAGAGATTTCGGAAGTCAAGGCATCGGAAGTGGACGAAAACGGTGTGTCCCATCCATGCGACGGTAAGCTTTATTACAGAGGACACGATGTAGAAAAGCTGATTGAAGGATTTACAAAGGATAAGCGTTTTGGATTTGAAGAAGTAACGTATCTGCTGCTTTTCGGTGAACTGCCGGATAAGAAGCAGCTGGCGGATTTTAATGAACTTTTAGGAAATTACAGATGTATTCCGCCTAATTTTGTACGGGATATCATCATGAAAAAGCCAAGCCGCGATATTATGAATGCGGTGGCACGAAGCGTACTCATGCTTTATGCATATGATGATAAGGCAGACGATACCAGTGTGCCGAATGTTGTCAGACAGTCATTACAGCTGATTTCGGAACTGCCGCTTCTGGCAGTATACAGCTATCAGGCATACCGGCATTTTCATGTGGGCGGCAGTCTGATTATCCACGAACCGGACCCGAAGCTTTCAACTGCGGAAAATATTCTGCATTTATTAAGGGCGGACGGCAAATATACATCGTTAGAAGCAGAGATTCTGGATATTGCACTGGTACTGCATGCAGAACACGGCGGCGGTAATAACTCTACATTTACAAACCACGTTGTAACATCATCCGGAACAGATACGTATTCAACGGTTGTATCTTCACTGGCATCCTTAAAAGGTCCTCGTCACGGCGGTGCAAATATCAAGGTCAGCCAGATGTTTGAAGATATCAAAGCCCATGTAAAAGACTGGGATAATGAAGAAGAACTCACCGCATATTTAGATGACATTCTTCATAAAAAAGCATTTGACCATACCGGACTGGTATATGGAATGGGACATGCGGTTTATTCTTTATCCGACCCTAGAGCGAGAGTGTTCAAGGGCTTCGTAGAAGAACTTTCTGTAGCAAAGAACAGAGAGAAAGAGTTTAAACTCATGTCTGATGTTGAACGGATTGCGGCAGAATTAATTGCAAAGGAACGCAAAATCTATAAGGGCGTCAGCGCCAATGTCGATTTTTACAGCGGTTTTGTATACAGTATGCTGGGACTTCCGCAGGAACTTTTTACACCGATATTTGCAGTGGCAAGAATTTCAGGATGGAGTGCGCACAGAATTGAAGAATTAATTAATTGTGGCAAGATTATCCGTCCGGCATACCGCAATGTCTGTGACCATAAAGAATATGTACCGTTAGACCAGCGGTAGTAAAAAGCACGTTATCTCCTTTAAAATGCAGATTGCATACAGGCAGGTAACGTGCTATATTTATATAGATAAAGACTTAGAAGCTGCCTTTTTTGGTAGATAGGAGGATTGTTGTGAATATTGTAGTATTAGCTGGCGGAACCAGTACGGAAAGAGATGTTTCCATTATGACAAGTATGATGGTGTGCGGTTCGTTAAGAAGAAACGGACATCATGCCAATATGATAGATGTATTTACAGGTTCGGGGAAATATAAGCACAGCAGTGAATTTTTCCAGGAAGACAATGATTTAAAAAAGCTGGCAGACAGCATGAAAGAACAGTCAGCCGGTATTGCAAAGCTGGTTGAAGAAAGAGAACGCATCGGCGGCGGATTTTTCGGACCGGGTGTATTCGAACTGTGTCAGGCAGCAGATATCGTTTATATCGGACTGCACGGTGCGAACGGCGAAGACGGTAAGATTCAGGCTGCGTTTGATTTGATGGGTATTAAATATACAGGAACAGGATACTTAAGCAGCGCCATTTCCATGAGCAAGGAACTGACTAAAAAGGTACTGGTATCCGAAGGTGTTCCGATGCCAAAGGGCATTTCTTTAAAGAAAGGACATAAGATAGAATATGTTCCGTATCCGTGTGTTGTAAAGCCGTGCTGCGGCGGTTCAAGTGTAGGTGTATCCATTGCAAATAACGAAGAAGAATTCCGTGCCGCAGTGGAAGAAGCTTTCCGCTATGAAGATAACATTTTGGTTGAAGAATATGTAAAGGGCAGGGAATTTTCAGTAGCGGTTCTTGACGGAGAAGCACTGCCGGTTATTGAAATTGAACCGTTAGAAGGCTTTTATGACTACAAGAATAAGTACAATGGCGCAACAAAGGAAACGTGTCCGGCAAATCTTCCGGCAGATGTAGCGCAGAAAATGCAGCGCTGGGCAGTTAAAGCGTGTCAGGCAGTCGGTATTGAAACATGCGGCAGAGTGGATATGTTGTTAAATGAAGACGAAGACATTTTCTGTCTGGAAATCAACACGCTTCCGGGCATGACAGAAACCAGTCTGATTCCGCAGGAAGCGGCAGCAGTCGGCATGTCTTATGACCAGCTGACACAAAAAATTGTAGAAATCTCTATGAATAAATATAATAAATAGTGCAGGAGAGTACCATGAAGGGAATGACTTTGGAAGCTGTTGCAAAAGCCTGTGATGGAATATATCATGGCAGTGACGGCGACAAAATAAAAGAAGTTTCAGCTATTACAACAGACAGCAGGCAGATACAGCCACAGGGAATGTTTATTGCGATTAAGGGTGCAAGAAGTGACGGGCATGCTTATATTGATTCCTGTTATGATAAAGGAGCGCTCTGCTGTATTTCCGAGCAGGAGCTTCCGGGAGAGAAAAGACCGTACATTCAGGTAGAATCCTCACTTCAGGCATTAAAAGACATTGCGCAGTTATACCGCGCCAATCTGGATATCAAAGTGGTCGGTATTACGGGAAGTGTCGGAAAGACCAGTACAAAGGAAACGATTGCAGCAGTTCTTTCACAGAAGTACAAAGTATTAAAGACACAGGGCAACTTCAACAATGAAATCGGACTGCCGCTTACCATTTTCAGACTGACGGAGGAAGATGAAATCGCTGTTTTGGAAATGGGTATCAGTGATTTCGGTGAAATGACCCGTCTGACAAAGATTGCACAGCCGGACATTTGTGTCATTACCAATATCGGCTTGTGTCATTTGGAAAATTTAAAGAGCCGTGACGGCATTTTAAAGGCAAAAACAGAGATTTTTAAATCCATGAATCCGGATGGCACGGTTATTTTAAACGGAGATGACGATAAGCTCATTACAATCTCAGAAGTTTACGGCAAAAAGCCGGTATTTTTCGGTATTAAAAATACAGCGGGAATCTATGCGGATCATATTGAAAATTTAGGACTGGAAGGCGTCCGCTGCCGGATTCATATGGCAGCAGATAATGCTGTTCAGACGGAGAATCAGACTGAAAATGCGGCAGAAGAGTTTACTGTGCAGATTCCGGTTGCGGGAGAGCATATGGTGTATAATGCCATGGCAGCAGCGGCAGTCGGTGAGGCACTCGGACTGACCGCAGAGCAGATAAAAACAGGCATTGAGGGCATGGAAACGATTGCCGGACGAAATCATATTATCCGGGAAAACGGATTTCTGATTTTAGATGACTGCTATAATGCAAATCCGGTTTCTATGAAAGCGTCTGTTGATGTGCTGGATACGGCAAAGGGGCGCAAGGTCTGCATTTTAGGTGATATGTTTGAACTGGGTGAAAATGAAAAGCAGCTCCACTACGAAGTCGGCAGTTATCTGGCACAAAAGCAGATGGATGTTTTGCTGACGGTAGGTGCGCTGTCGATGTCGATTGCGCAGGGTGCCAAAGATTACCGGAAGAATCATGCCGGTGCGTATCCATGCAGTGTGCATACATTTACAACAAAAGAGGAACTTATTGCACAATTGCCTACACTTTTAAAGCAGGGGGACAATATTTTGGTAAAAGCATCCCATGCAATGGAATTTCCAAAGGTGATTGAAGCAATTACAGAAATGACACAGGAATAATTGATTATTTGTGTTGCGGGCATGACAAAAAACTCTTATCGCAGAAGGAAATTAAATTCAATCTGAGATTCTTTTGATATTGTAATGCCTGCGGATTGGAGGAAGAACACATGAAAAAAATGAAAAAATTAAGCGCGCTGATGCTCGTATTGGTATTATCTTTATCCTTTGTGGCATGCGGCGGCAGCAAATCCATTACAGGTACATGGACTGTAGACGGAACGGATGCCGATATTTCAAAGCTTGAATTAAAGGACGACGGAACGGGAAGTATCAGCCTTGGCGACAGCATTTCTTTAAATATTACGTATACGACAGAAAAAGATAAGCTGACAATTACCATGTCTTATCTGGGACAGACAGAATCCGATGAGTATACATATACGTTAAAGAAGGGCAAGCTGACATTAACAGACAGCAGCCAGACACAGATTACATTTGTAAAGCAGTAAATAAAAAAGATACCAGGTATATCACACAGATGTTTACTTTCGAGTAAAAGCAAACATCTGTAATGGCAGATGAGAAATCGCCTGCGCGAATTTCTCATCGCCTCTTCGCAACAAGTTGCTCAGAAATGAGAAGCAGCAGGATTTTATATACCGGGTATCTTTTTATTTATTGGAATTTTTAAATATTTTTTATATTAGGGGTTTACAAAATCTATTTTATATGGTATTCTTATTTACGTAATAGATATCTATTATATTTATTTTATTTTATTCGGATAAATTCTAGTTTTAAGTCATTCCAAAGGGATACATTCCCAGTCGGAAAATTATCACATTTTAACAACTCAGAAGAAAGAGAGGTATTTTAGATGCACGATATTATTGAACATTACGGGAAGGTCATTGTGGCGCTTGCAGGAGTTCTTGCGGCTGTTTTGCTGACGGTTGCGGTTGTAAAGATTGTGAATACCAAGACGACAACGGCGGTAGATAACATTTCTTATGAACAGCAGATTCAGGATGCCATCAGCGGAGAGGGGAGTAAAGAATAGGGATTGGAAAAAGAACAGGGATTAAAAGGATACATCCGGCAGAATCGTGCAGAACTGTTTCGGGAAATAGAAGACCTGATACAGAATGAAGATGTTACGGATATTGAGTGGGACGGTTATTATCTGTGGGTTACAGATTTAAAGAAAGGCTGTTACTGCCATAATATCCGGTTAAATGAGGAATATGTGGATAATCTTGCAATCCGGCTTGCCAACATTATGAAAGTGCCGTTTAACAGGGCATATCCGATATTGGAGGCCAATACGGAAGATTTGCGCATATCCATCTGGCATGAATCCCGCTGTACCAAAAAGAGTATGGCAATCCGTAAAATCCCGACAAGGCTGAGATTCCGCCATCAGGATATTGTACAGGCTGGTTATGCACCGGAAGCGCTGATTAATCTGCTTGAAAATTGTGTGACTGCACACTGCAATATTGTGATTGGCGGGCAGCCGCACGCCGGAAAGACGGAATTGCTCAAATATTTGTCCACATTTATTCCGGCAAATGAAAAGGTCGGTGTGTATGAGGACAATCAGGAAATCCATTACCGTAAAATTAATCCGGGGAAAAAATGTGCGGAGTTTTTTGTGGATGAGAAGTTTTCATATTCACAGATTATAAGAGCGGGACTGCGGCATAATATTGACTGGACACTTTTGTCGGAGTCGAGAGGACCGGAGGTGCTGGATTTGTTAAACAGCCTGTCAACGGGGGCAAGCTGTATGACAACGATACATCTGGACGACGTGCGGGGGCTGCCGGACAGAATGTATAATATGCTGGGCTCGTGTGATATTACAGAACGCTTCATCAATAACATTTACAAATATATTGATGTCGGGGTGCTGGTTGAGTGCGATGCAAAGGAAAGGCGGCGGATTACACAGATGGCATTTTACGACAATGAGGGCGGCAGGAATACCTGTACGGTGTTATATGACAGAGAAGGGAAAACACCGCAGCAGATACCGGAAGCCTATCAGCGCCGTTTTCTGCGGTATGGGATTGAGAATCCGTATCAGACAGCATGAGTTTTTGTGCAAGAGGGGAATAATCATGGGAGGAAGCATGAAAAAAATTAAATATAGAAATGTAAGGCAGTATTTTTCTTATCGGAGAATACAGCAGAAAGCAGGGGAGAGCGGAGCTGCCTGTACACCACAGGGGTATGCAGGCATATTTGGGGCAGTAATGGTCATAACCGTCCTTACAGGGTGGTTTTACAGATTACAGCCGATATGGATTTTTATGGTGATGGCAGCGGGAATACTTTGTATTCCCGCGGTGACCGCCACGTATTTTTCAGGGAAAGAAAAGAAAAAGAAATTTCACGATGTGGATGTATATATTCATCAGATGATTTATTCATTTGAACGACAGCCAAAAATTCTTACGGCACTTGAAGATACACTGAAAGTCACGGATCATAAAATGAAAAATTGTATCATTGCGGCAATACAGGAAATGCAGTATGGGACAACAAAAGATGTGTATCGCATGGCACTTAAAAACATTGAAAAAGAATATGCATGTTCAAGAATTACAACACTGCATACTTTTTTAACACAGGTGGAAGAAAAAGGCGGGGAGTATAAAAGTTCACTGGAAATACTGCGGTGCGATGCAGACCACTGGGTAAAACGGGTATATCAGTTTCAGGAGGAAATAAGACGCATAAAACAGACAACGGCAATCGGAGTAGTACTGAGTTTTCTGATGGCATCGGTATCTGTGCTGGTTACATATATCTGTGAAAATACATCTGAAATTAGGCTGGATATTACACATGAACCGCTATATCAGGTGGTATCCTGTACATTTTTAATTTTATGTATGATGTATTACACTTATATGCAGATCCGGCATGACTGTGACTGGCTGGTTAAACAGCGCAGTGATAAGGCGGCAGAAAGAGATTATCAAATGGCATTTCATACCGACTTAAAGAAACTTCACTGCAGTCTGATACCGATTCTTGTTATAATGGCAGGCATAAGCGGCATTCTGGCATATTACGGATGGTATCTGTGGTGTGCCGTGGCGGTGGTATGCGGTATTTATTTGTGGATTGTGCCACAAATTAACCGGCAGGCGGCATTGAAGCGTTTGAGGAAAGATTTGTATTATTCATTTGCAGACTGGCTCAGGGACGTAGCACTCAACCTTTCGGAGGAATCACTTGCAATGGCAATTGAAGATACGTATGATACAGCACCGGTGATTATGAAAGAGTCGCTGGAACAGTTCATTTATGCGATTGAAGAAAATCCTTCAGATGTAACACCGTATTATTCTTTTTTAAATCAGTTTGAGGTAACGGATATCTCATCTTCGGTACGTATTTTATACTCGCTCAGCGAAAATGATGCGCAGAGTATTGATACAACCATCAAAACGCTTCTCACAAGAAATTATGAATTGATGAATCAGTATGAAACGGCAGACAATGCAGACCATATCAGTATAATGCGTTTTTCAGAATATATTCCGACTTTTTTTGTAGCAGTGAAGGTGGCAGCAGATATGCTGCTAGTTATTACAAATTATTTGTAATCGTTGGGCGTGTACGCAGAAAGGGGAAAACAATGGATACAATAGTAGATTTATATGGAGATGCGGTTACTTCATTTATTTTTATGGGCGCAGTTATTGCGGTTTTCATAAAGATTTTACTCAAGGTGTGTGTATAGGAGGACGGTATGGGCGACTTGATTGCAATGGTAAAGGATGCCGTTGTGCCGCTGGCAGGATTTATGGCAGTAACGGCAATGCTGGGTGTGGTTATTGTAATGTATAAACAGACCATTATGGCAGTGATTAATACACTGCTGTACAGATAAGGTACGGGTATGAAAAATCCTTAAATGTAAGATTTTTATAAAGCTGTCTGTGCCGCAGATGTCACGGACAGCTGTTTGGGACAAAGCATTTGCGGAATGGAGATGAGTATGAAATCAATAATAGAAAGTTCGGCATATTGTATAATCCTTGTTATCATGTGTTACATGGCGATAGGGTTTATACAGATGAACATGGACGTAAACAAGGTAAATGAAGTTTCCAAATACGTGCAGGATTACATGGAAGTGCATGGAAAAAGCACCGGTGATGATGCGGCCGGGTATGCACTGGATGCAGCTACATTAGACCACATTAATTCTCACGTAAGCAGATACGGCATGACGGCGGCGGTAACGTATGATACCGCAACTTCCGGTAACGTGTATTACAAGCTGGAGCTGAAATACGCATTAAAAATGCCATTTCTGAACCTGGATGCAAATCATACATATGATGCGATTGCAAGAACGCCAAAGACGGCATAGGGAAGTGATTGGGGAAAACGTGATTTAGAAAAAGCTGAGCCGGAAAGTGTTCGTGTTTAGGGGAAAATAATGTAAGAAAACAGGAAGGGGAGAACTTCATGAGAACGGTTATAACCGGAGGAGGTTTTTTGGTTGTCACAGCGCTGTGTGTGCTGATCCACTGTTCCATCATCAGTACCAACATGAGGGACAATGAGGTAAGCAACAGCCTTGACAAGGCATCGGATTATGCAGTGGATGTCATGGGTGACATTTATCTGCGCCTTGATTACAGTCAGGGAAATATGGCAGCCTATATGCAGGAACTGATACAGGGTTTCTGCAGGGCGGTGAATGAAAAAATCGGCACGGATGGGGAGCTGTCAGTGCAGGTTGTAAAGGCGGATATCGAAAACGGTAATTTTGACATTATCGTGACGGAAGATTACGACTATCCGTTAAGGGGCAAAAAGGGAAGCTGTTCGTATGAAAAGGCATTTTCCTTTGAGCCGCAGTAGAAAAATTGACATTTGGAAAGTCCGGCGGTGAATGGAAAGGACTCCTGTATTTTGCCAAAGCTTACATTATTGTATTTACAGTGGTATTTATCATGTCCTGTATTGCCGTCAGGGAAACACCGGAATATGGTCCGTATATGATGTTTGTCAGTGGTTCGGCGGCAGCGGCATTGGCCATGTGGCTAAGTATATACTTTATTCGGGGTTCTTACAGTGAAGATGAAAGAAATGTACAGGATGATAACATCCGCAGGGAGTATAATGCCAGAAAAGAAAATAAAAATACCAGAAATTCATGCTGAAAGGAGAAACAGGGAATATGACAGAAGAACGGTTGTTTGTAGAAATTATAAAGGATACTGTAACAGCGTGGAATCAGGGAACATATAATGAATGTTTTATGCTGCTGAGTGTAGTTATTGCAGCGCTTATAGTGGCATTAGTATGCACAGCTGCCCTGTGTATCGGACAGGGGGAAAAACGTACCCCCATAAGAAATTTCATAGGCTGTTTTGCATCAGTTGTTTATCTGATACTGGCATTTGTATGGATATCTTACTGTGAACCGTCCGGTATGGCAGGAAGACTGGAATATTTCCCGGCTTTTCTGATATTGGAGGTGTGGTGTATCAGGCGTATGGTATATATGGCTGTGCAGACAAAAATATTATAAGGGATATTAAAACTTTAAGACAGCACTGTAAGGAAGCTGTCAGCAGTTAAAGGAGGCGGGAATGAGAAAAACAGGGTTAGATATGCAGACGTTATTACAGCACATACAGAACATACAATTGTATGCGCTGCTTGAAAATTGTGTGGCGGCACACTGTAATATTGTTATCGGCGGTCCGGCACCTGAATTAAAGGTGGAGCTGTTACGACATCTGTCATTCAGTATTGCGCCGGATGAAAGTATAAGTCTTTATGAAGATAATCAGCAGTTCAACCACGACAAAATCAACCTGATGAGAAAATGTCATGACTATGTGGCTGATAAAGATTATTCGCATTCACAGTTTATTAAGGCAGCATTAAAGATGAATACTTCCTGGACACTTTTACCACAGCTGCAGGAACCGGATATGCAGCTCTGGTTAGGCGCCCTGTCAACAGGCATGAAATTCATTACTGCAATGGAGCTGGACGATGCAGAAAAACTTCCGGACAGGGTGTGCAGCGGCATACAAAATACAGGCTGTGATGCTGATGCAGAACATATAAACCGTGCCGTTTACGATTTTATTGACGTCGTGGTACTGGTTGATTATGCTGCACCGGGAAGACCGCAGATTACGCAGGCGGCATTTTATGACCGTGAGAATGGCACAAATACCTGTACGGTTCTGTATGACAGAGAAAACGGAAAGAATCTGGAGCAGATACCGGAAAGATTAAGCCGGCGTTTTTTAAAGAGTGGGACTGATGACTGATATGAGGACAGCACGGTGCAGCAGAAGTGATTAACCACAGGAAAGGAAATAAAAATGGAAAAAGAAATTAAATACAAAAGAGGGAAGAAAAAGATACGGACTGTTTTAGCTGTTGTTGCTTTTGTTCTGTTATGTATATTTTTACAGTATGTAATGATGAACGTGTCAATGGATATGTGGACGATATCACCGGTTGCCATAAGTGTACTGGGTATATTTCTCATAGCAGTTGTTAAAAGAAGACAGGAGCAGAATTTTAATGAATACGGTGAACCGGTGAATGTGGACACGGATCATAGATGTAATGAAGCTGTAAGGACAATCTTTCAGGCGCTTTCATTATATGCCGTTTCCTACTGTATTACATTAATTCTGTGGCTGGCATATAAGATTGTACATATGCCGTAAGCCTAATGTTTTTTAACGCTTTTTAAACTTTTTTTGACAGTTTTATCCTTTTATGTTTATTATGGTGCCACAATCACAACATCATAAAAGGAGACGAGAACAATGAAGCACAATTCAAAAAGTACATTGACAACTAAATATTCTGCCGGAGAACAGATTGTAATGGACAGGAACGTATCATTACGGTATAATAAAAGCCATCACATTATGGAGGAAAAAGTTATGGGAAAGAGAAAAAGCGTATTAAAGACAGCGACAGCTGCAGCACTGACAGGACTTGTTTTAACATCTGTATCACCGGCATATGCCGGTACACTGCCAGTACCGGCAGCTTCAGAAGAATCAGATACCGCCACTCCGCAAAACGGCTGGAGTGCAGATGGCTTATACTGGTATGAAGACGGTGTACTGCAGGGACTTAATGGGCGGGGAAAAGAAATCTACGACCCGGCAAGCGATGCATGGTACTGGCTTGATGCCGCTTACTGTGGAAAGAAGGCAGTGAGCAAGGATGTCTATCAGGAATCATGGGCAGGCGCATATGCAGACCGTGAAGACGGTACTGGTAAATGGGTGCGTTACGATGAAAACGGACATATGGTAAAAGGCTGGGACGAAACAGAGAACGGAAAGTATTACTTCGACCTTGAAACTGGAGCTATGGCAAAGGGAGAAGCCGTAATCGACGGTACTACATATGTATTCGATGAAACCACAGGCATTATGAAAAACACCGGCTGGTATACAGCTGATGGAAACGAATACTGGTGTGAAGACGGTATCAAGCAGGGACTTGAGGGACGGGGAAAAGAAATCTACGACCCGGAAACAGACGCATGGTACTGGCTTGATGCCGCTGATAACGGAAAGAAAGCAGTAAGTAAAGATGTATACCAGGAATCAGAATCAGACGGCGGCAAGTGGGTACGCTATGATGAAGACGGCAAGATGGTAAAAGGCTGGGATTTAAACATGGACGGACTGTATTACTTTGCACCTGTAACAGGGGAAATGTCAAAGGAAACCGTGAATATCAACGGCGCATCATATCAGTTTGACGGTGTTACAGGGACAAGCATTAGTGTGGAATATCCTGTAGCAGAATTAAATCAGGAATCCGATGGACAGAGATTCATCGACAGTTCAAAGGAAAGCCTTGTCCTTGACGGCGATACATGGCACTGCTACAAAGACGGACAGATTGACTACGAATATGACGGTCACGCCCGACATCGCGGCGCCGATCATGGCGAAAGCCGCCATGTACCACGGGGTGCGGCGGTTGCCGGTGAAGAAGCCGGCGTTGTCGGCACGGCAGCCCGAGGCCCATGCGACGGCGAAAAGGACGGCTATATAGCCCAGGACGGTGGCGGTAACGGCGGCAGGAGTCATAACTTGTATTTGGGTTCGAATTACAAAGGTATAAAAAAAGACGGACACGAAGGCGGGTAGGCGCGGATTTTATAAACCCGAAAACAGGATGCGGAAGATCGTATGTCGTATTGGATTTCCGGAAAAAACAGTTATTTTTGCTACTAATTATACATCAAACCCTTAAACGATATGGCATTTCTCAAAGAATTCAAGGAGTTTGCCCTCAAAGGCAACGTAATGGACATGG
>ERZ773204.1034-NODE-1034-length-22732-cov-5.960312_pt1 | contig 22732 bp, 16 predicted proteins | sample MGYA00581007_ERZ773204 | MGnify/ENA primary metagenome ERZ773204 (study PRJEB29015, sample SAMEA2737757) | human gut metagenome | biome: human gut; feature: human-associated habitat; material: faeces | place: China | collected 2012 ... | reverse complement strand
TCCCGAAGCCTCATAGGTATCTCGCTCCTTATGTTTGCAAAATACCCACTTGCCATTGCTCTGCGAAATAATTACTGCAAATTTCAATAGTGAATCATCTACTGTATCATAAAATTTTACTTTCAACATATCACTCTTCTCCTTCCCATTCTGCCATAAACTCTTCAAGAAAGTCCTCCATAACAGCTTGTCTATGCTCAGCCATTTTCTTTGCAGTCTCAATATTCATCATATCTTTAAGCAACAAAAGTTTTTCATAAAAGTGATTAATACTTGTAGAATTATGGTTCTGATTATAATCCGCCTTATTCATATTAGTCATAGGTTTTATATCCGGATCATGTATTCTTCCTCCTTTACTACCACTATATGCGAATGTCCTTGCTATTCCAATTGCTCCCATTGCATCCAGCCTGTCTGCATCCTGCACACATTTTCCTTCTATGGTATCAGGTACGACTGAATCAGTTCCTGCAAATGAAACCTCATCTATAATTTTGCATACCGCCTCTATCCTTTTACCATCTATTTTGTTAATTGTCATAAAATCAACTGCATTTTTCTTGGTAACATAAGTGTCCGGAGAAAGCTTAATATCGTCAACATCATGTAACAGAGCCGCCAACTGCACTATTTTAACATCTGCATTTTCCTGTTTTGCGATTTTAGTAGCCAGTTTATATACTCGTATCGTATGATAATAGTCATGACCACTACTGTCTCCCGAAAATATACTTTTTATAAATCTCTTTTCATTATCTGTCATCTTTTCTCCTAATCAACCTAGCAAAGCAATATATTGATTTACGAAAGTCATTACTCCACCCACAAATAGAGCCAAACTAGAGCCATTTGATAAAACAAATGCCGGAAACCCGCATAAATACACAATGTCATTAACTTTAGCAAAAAGCAGAAATCGTAAGTATTTATAAAACTATGATTCCTGCTTTTTGTTTTTTTATATGGGCATACTTATCCCCTTCTCTTTGTACTCGTATTTTCTAGATTAGTATGCTCTTTTATGAGTATTTGAATATTTCCCTGCTAACCGCCCTTTCGTTCTGGTATAATGCCGATCAGGACGAATAGGAACCAGATTCTTACTGATGTCTTCATATATTTGCTGAAATAATATATTTTTCTTTTGATCATCCGTTTCAAGAAGTATATAAATCAGATCGTTTTTTAAGATTCCAATACTAACTGTCTGATTGATCATCATTTTATGTTTTCTGTTTGTTTCCTTCTGATCCAGTTCACGCTCTGCGTCTAATATGATATCTTCGACTAAATTGCTCAGATATATGGTGCTGTATATATCTTGTAATAACAGAATAGGTTTTGTACCTGTAAAATTTTCTAACTGCAACCGATTCTTTAGTGTTTCATACGCAGTCTCTATTCCCCATATGCCGATATTTTAGAAATGCCGATTTTCGACTTTCTGAAATATTGGATTTATAGAACTTTATAAATATATCGGCATTTCTTACTATAGAGGTGTAACCAGTCACCAATATAGAAAGGAGGCCATGTATGATAAAAGCCTACCCGCTACTAAAACCATTAACTGCTCAGCTCATGGAGGAGATTAGAGCCTACGGGATACTGGAAGTGTCTTTAGAACAGTATCAGATTGTTTGTAACTCAATAGTACGCTTTGCCCAGTCATTACAGGTTGATTCCTACAGTCCAGAGTTGATGGATTCCTACAAGGACAATCTTGACACAAGGTGCTCTTCTGGTGAGATATGCAGGGAATATCATCGATTCCAACTGCGCGTTATGCGTATGCTGTCCTCGCTTGCGGAAAGAGGCATCGTTGATTTTTTGAGCACTAAATCTCATCCGCGCAAGTACATTGTATCCGACGAGACAAACAACCTTGTTGAAATGATACTCGACAGTTACCCTGTCAGTCCTGCAACAAAAAACAATCTCCGGGCTCCCACCAGACATTTTCTGTGGTACGCTGAACAGATCGGGATAAAGCCACAATTCATTGATGACACTATAGTCATGTCATTTCTGATTGACGAAGTACCGGCTTCGAACGGAGGCAGTACCGGACGTACGTTAAGGTGTGTAAAGTATGCCACGGAATACCTTCGGACTCATGGGAACTATTGCCTGCAACGTGATTATACTCTCCTGAAGCTGAAAAATGATCACCGGCGTATTATTCCGGGGTATTCTGAAGAAGAGATTTCGGGAATAGCCCAGGCGGCTGATACAGACAGCATCATTGGAAAGAGGGATTTTGCGATCATACTTGTTGCATACTGCACAGGGCTTCGCGGAATCGACATCATAGGCATCAAGTTATCAGACATAGACTGGCATAATCACAAAGTGTCAGTAGTACAGTCAAAAACTCATACACCAATCGTATCTGAACTAAACGGTGTCACCTTGAATGCCCTTGCTGACTATATCCTCGACTGGCGTCCTAAATGCGATATTCCTGAGGTTTTTCTAACAGTAAAGGCTCCGTATCGAAGACTGTCAAAGGGATTTGGCAGCATGATTGACAAGTATTGTGAAAAAGCAGGAGTATCCAAAATCGCATTTAGGGGATTTCATAGTTTACGACGTTCCTTTGAAACAGTTATGGTGTCAAAAGGAGTTCCTATTGAAACTGCGTCCCAGATGATGGGACACAAATCCATTACCGAGGATAAACCGTACCTCTCACACGATACGCACCAGATATCATTCGTGGCAATGGATTTTTCGGATGTGCCTATTACCAGCGGGTTCTATTTTGGACATACAGGAATCGCCAGATCCGTGGAGGGAGGTGCTGGAACATGACCCTTGACAAAAAACTCAATGACGCATTTGAGGAGATGATGAAATATCGTCAGTCCATCGGATATGCCACCGCCACATATAGGAGTTCGGTTCCTCCATTTATAAACTTTTGTGTAAAGAACCATCCCCTGTCTGCCCGTATTACCCAGGAAATGGTAGACGAGTGGCTTGCTTATTATCCTTACACTGTCAACAGCAAAGCCGCCTTCATCTCTCTTCTGCGGGAGTACACGAAATATCTGAACTTCCTTGGATATGATGATTACATACCGGATGACGACTATGTAGTAAAACGCATAGCCTTCAATCCGTATTTATTTACGGATGATGAACTCTTCGGGTTATTTAAAACGATTGACTCATATATTGGCAAAACCTGTGGGAAAAGATATCAGCCAGAAGTTGTACTTCCTGTGTATAGCCGGTTGCTTTACTGCTGCGGTCTTCGCCCACAGGAACCACCTGCGATACGAACAGAGGATGTAGATCTGGTTACAGGAGATGTTTATATACGACAGTCTAAGAGGCACAAGGACCGGCACATCATTATGTCAGAGGATATGCGTGCCCTCTGTCAGAAATACGATTACGTAGCAGGAAAGAGGCAATGGTTCTTTCAAAAATGGGACGGCACACCATATGAAACATCGTGGTATAACCAGGTATGGAGAAACCTGATCTCAAAGAGCGGCATTTTATGGAAGGGTACTCCAAGACCTTATGATCTGCGGCATGCTTTTGCTTCGCGTAATATAATCCGCTGGATAAACAACGGGAAGGACGTGATGGAATTATTGCCGTACCTTTCGGCATATATGGGACATTCAGAACTCACATCAACGCTTTATTATATCCACCTTCTTCCAGAGAATCTGCGCAAGTCCAAAGCTGTAGATTGGGATCTCCTTTCTCAGGTTTATGGAAAGGGGGTGCCGGAAGATGAGGATTAAAGCTAAGGATCCACGTCTTGTATCGCTTATGGGTGAATTTATGCGAACCTACCTTCCATGTGTCAGGAATCGCAATGAAGACACAATCGCCTCGTACAGATATAGCATAAATCTGTTCGTGACATATCTTGAGTCCGAACAAAAGGTGACTGTCCTGACGATGCAGTCATCTGACTTCAGCCAGAAAAACATAGCAGGATTCATGACTTGGCTGAAATCTGAACGCAATAACGTGGCACCGACCATAAACCATCGCCTGTCAGACCTGCGGGGGTTCTGCAAGTATCTTTATAAAAAGAACGCTATCTCTCTTGCTGAGTATGAAGCAATCCGCGAGATAAGCGATGTTGATGATGAAAGAGTCATATATTTTACATGGCTTTCAGTTAATGATGTGCACCTGGTTCTTAAAAGTACGGCTGGCAATCGTGAAGCTATAAGAGATCGTTTTCTCCTGTCGCTTCTGTATGAAAGTGGTGCGCGGATAAACGAGGTATTGTCACTAAAACTCCTTGATGTTAAAGCGACATCCAACGGAGAGGCTGATGTGCATTTCTACGGAAAAGGAAAGAAACATAGGATCACACCTTTATCCAGGGAAATATGGAACCAGTTTGAAGATTACTGTGAAAAATACCATCCAGACAAAACTTCGGAGGATCTATTGTTTTATTCTTTCCGAAATGGCCGGAGAAACAAAATGTCCAGTGATAATGTCAGCCGTATACTTGCAGGATGTGAAGAAGAGGTTCGCAAAAGTAATCCAGACCTAATCCATCTGCATTCACATCTCTTCAGAAGGACGAGGGCAATGCACCTGTATCAGGCGGGAGTGCCACTCCCTACTATATCTGAATGGCTTGGTCATTCGAATATAGAAACGACTCGTTTCTACGCAAAGGTTACTGAAGAAATGAAAAGGGAAGCACTGCATAAGCTTGGCGATAGTGATAGTTCCGTCTTTAAGGATGATGTGGTGTTCAAGTATGCCAATGACGAAGATATTATCAAACGGCTTTGTGGATTGAAATAAATGCCGATAGTTTATTACCGTGCCTGACATCGGGTCAGGCATGGAATCTTATAGAAAATTTATCGGCATTTCTAAAATATCGGCATATGGGGAATAGAAACTGCATACGAAACCTTAAAAAGTCGGCTACAATTAGAAAATTTCACAGGAACAAAAGCAATTTTGTTATTACAGGATATATACAGTACCATATATCTGAGTAATTTAGCTGAAGATATCATATTAGACGCAGAACGTGAACTGGATCAGAAAGAGACAGAGAAAAAGCATAAAATGATGATCAATCAGACAGTTAGTATTGGAATCTTAAAAAATGATCTGATCTATATTCTTCTTGAGACGAATGAGAAAAAGAAAAGTATCTTGTTTCAACAGATATATGAAGATATCAGTAAGAATCTTGTTCCGATTCGTCCTGACCGTCATTACAAAAGAACGAAAGGCCAGTTAGCAGGAAAATATTCAAATACTCATAAAAGAGCGTATTAGCTAAAAAGATATGAATAGTAGAAACAAGGGATAAGTATGCCCATATCAAAAGTAAAAAAGCAGGAATCATAATTTATAATAATTACGATTTCTGCTTTTTGCTAAAGTTAATGACATTGAGTAAATACAAGGGTTGCAGCGATTTTTTCTTTAACAAACTGTCAAAGACGGGATTTTGTCAAATCTTGCAAGTCATATTCTGAAGTTACCATGATTTTATTACAGAAATTACTTCTGTTCACTCCGTTCACAGTAACGTAATAACTTTTGTGGCAGAATCTATCTTTTTCCCTCTGTTGACAATCCCCATACAAAAGGATTACACTTTCATCATGAAAGAATAAAGGAGTATCACGAAATGGAATTACAAAAGGGAAGACCTGAAAATACAGATAACCGTCTGGACAAAGAAATCCGCGTCTATGATTTTTTAGATAAGCTTGGCATTCAATATCAGCGTATTGACCACGAAGCAGCTATGACTATGGAAGCCTGTGAAGAAATTGACCGTGCCCTTGGCGACAACACCACGATCTGCAAAAATCTGTTCCTGTGCAATCGCCAGGAGACGGATTTCTATCTTCTTCTGATGCCCAGTGATAAACCATTTAAAACCAAGGATCTCTCTGCACAGATTCACTCTGCCAGATTATCTTTTGCCAAACCGGAATATATGGAGAAATATCTTGATATCACCCCCGGATCCGTCAGTGTCCTGGGACTAATGAATGATTGCGAGAAGAAGGTGCAGCTTCTTATTGATGAAGATGTCATGAAGGAACCTTACTTCGGCTGTCATCCCTGCATTAACACTTCAAGTCTCAAATTTACAACCGCAGATCTGATGCAGAAAATCATCCCTGCACTGGAGCATAAGCCTGTCACAGTAACTCTGCCGGTTCCGGAATAAAGAAATAAAAAAGGTATTTCTGCCTGTGGTTTCAGGACTGCTTGCAGGAATGATAATATTGAGCGGCTGCGCACTGCCCGGCAATCCGGGACAGGATACCGCAGTCCAGACAGCTACAGACACCGGTGAATCCGCAGTGGTTGACTACACCTGCTACATGACCGGAAATATGGAAGCAGGATCAGATGGCATATGAAGGAATGCTTTCTCTGGACCAGCAGATCAGGGGAGAAAAGTCAGAACAAAAATATATAGATACCGAAGTGCCCCTGGCCTATTTTCAGCTAAGCCGGATGGCCAGAGACATGCGCTCCGGCAAAACAGACGGCAGGTTCTCAGCCTCCATTCATGGTGTTGAATCCACCATCTCCTACAGGAGCATTACCAGCATGCCAGGCTGGTACGTGATCGTAGAACTGGCAAACAAAGACATCTCAGACATCACCCTGATCTACATGCTGTCTATCCTGCTGCTGGAGAAAAAATCTACAATGACACCTACGGTCACAATAACGGAGATCTGTGCCTGAAACATTGCGCTCATATTATGAAGAAGAACTTCCCTCTCTGCCTTCCTCTTGGAAGATGATTAATGTGAAAGTTATTTCTTAAATTGGCGGGAACTGTTTCAACGCCATTCCTTAATTTTGCATAATTGCTAAATTCATCACTTTGCATATATCTCTGAGATTTTGCTCTGTTAGATGCATTTTTCGATGTTATAAATGTAGCAACTTTTTTGTATATCTTAGGTCGGCACTGGTCTTGATACGGACAATTTACACAGTGATTTCTATCAAATGAAACTCGACATTGTCTGGTTGTTTTTGTGTATGACTGACTAATTGGTTCATGTCCGGCAGCACATGTAATTAACGCAATCATGATAAAGATCAACACCATGAACTGTTTCGTAGGAGTAGCACCTGCTTCTAAACCTGCTTAGGGATTTATCTGAAAGAGGTTGCTCTGTAAAACTTGTTGTATGAAGTGCATACTGAAGATGTAAGTCAAGCATCAAATTTTCAACAATCAGAACCTCCTGTCCATCCACACAGATCTGTACATAATTCACAGCTGTGGAAAACGTAAGTTCCAGAATCCATATTTCACCTCTAGAATTTCATCTGTTTGCATGTTCTGACGCCATTGATGTAAATATCGTTTGCTAGCTCTGTGACAAGCCGCATATCCTGCCAGGTTTCACATTTTTCTCCCATAAAGGTAATGTTATCAAAGTGAATATCATGGACACGCACTTCTTCTGTAGGTGTCTGGAATCCACGAATCGTAGAAACAGGGATATCTCCGTTTAATACCTGGATGTTGTCAAAATAGATGTCATGGATTTCCCCTTTCGCCATCTGCTCTGTGTATCTGCAAAGCAGAACCTTGATATCAAACAGTTTCTGTTCCGCCTGCTCTACTCTGATATTTTTATAATAAATATCATGAACATGGCCCCCATCTGCCTGATGGATAGAGAGTGCAGCACCACCCATATTTCCTTCGTACTGGCAGTGGATGATATCACAGTCTTCGAATACCAGATCATGAATCTCACTCTGGAGAGCATAACCAAGCTCTATGGCGTTACCTGGTTCTGCATTCCAGATTACGTTATTGTGAACGCGCACTTTTGTTACATCCCGTACTGTTGAAGGATCCTCAAACAGTCCTTGGGATTTGATGCAGATGCTATCATCTGTGGAACGGACAAAGCAGTTTTTCACCTCCACATCCTGGCTACTGGTGATATCAATTCCGTCTCCTGTTACGATTCTTGACATAATATTCATATCATCAATGACAACATGATCACAGGCTGCCGGAACCACATGCCAGGAAGGTCCGTCTACTGCAGTAAATCCTTTCAAAAGAACATTCTTACACCACTTGATATAAATAAAGAAACGATGTGCATTGCTGTCCGGCAGATGCCAGCAGGCTCCGTTGACAATTCCATTTCCTACGATGGAAATATTTTCGCTATGTTCTGCATAAATACATCCGGAAACAACAGCACCTTCCTCGATATAAACCGTATCATTTGATTTCAGGGTAAGAACTCCTACATTGTATGCCTTTCCTTTTTCAAAACAAATGGTGGTATTTTCCGGTTTTTCGATTCTGTGAGAACAGAATACAAACAAAGCATCATGAAGTCCACCGTCCGTCTCTACTGTAAATTTTCTCGGTTCATCCAGATGAATATGAAGCGTCTCGCCTTCTACAGAAGGTTCTATTCCGAAACTGGCAGGTCTGATTGCCAGTTCTTCAAAAGGTGTATGGATAGAAATTTCCAGATCATATGCCCCATAGTCTACTACTACCACATAGTCGAATGAATCTGTATGATATACCACACGTTCGATTCCATTGCAGATCACACTGTATTTTTCTGATTTTCCCAGTTCGTCTACAGAATTTAAGACAAATCTCGATTTCTCAATCGGATCCGGATTTGGATAATAAATCAAATCCTTTTCAAAATCTTTCATCGGTCTCTTCCTTCTCCTTATGCTTAAATATATATCTCACTGCTTCCGCATTCATGGTCACTGCTGTTTCCTACACTGATTCGAAGTTGCATTCCGCTGCTAACAATTTCCATATTTTTATCATAGTAAGAAAACTCTTCTGGATCAATAGAGAAATCTACACTCTTCGCTTCTCCCGGATCCAGAAAAACCTTCTGAAAACGGACAAGTTCCTTCTTCGGTCGTACTACAGATGTATGTAATGTTTCGTAATAACACTGAACGACCTCTGCTCCCGCAACATTACCTGTGTTACCTACATTACAATGGACATGCACTCTTTTGTCCTGTCCTATCTTGACTTCAACATCCGAAATATCAAATTCTGTATAGGACAATCCAAAGCCAAATGGATATAATGGTGAATTGGGAATATCCATATATCTGCTGGTGAAACGGTTCTCCAGATTATCCGCGGTAAGCACATGTCCGGTTTTTATATCCCAGTAACTTATCGGCACCTGTCCCACGCACCATGGAATACTCACAGCCAGCTTTCCGGAAGGATTGGTCATGCCATATACAAGATCTACGATCCCTTCTGCCCCCATGGTTCCGGGTCTCCATGCCATGATGACGGCTTTGGATTTTTCTGAGATTCTTCGCAGATCCAGTGGTCTTCCTGAGATTATCACTGTCACGATATTATCTGTGCGTTTTACTATTTTTTCAAAAAGCATCTGCTGCTCTTCCGGTAGAGTCAGAAATGCTCTGCTGGCAGCCTCTCCGGACTGAGATTCATGTTCCCCAAGTACACATACAACTGTATCTTCCCGGGTTATCGTTTCCAGCCACTGCTCATCTATTTCTTCATCCGAATCAACCGGTTCCACCTGCCAGATCTTGCATTCTTCCTCAGAAAGCATTCTACAGCCCGGAATACATTCCGCATTCATCTTCTTATCTTTAAGAATAGCTTCGATCGTTTCAACAGGTTCATGCTCACCAAAGATTGCCCAGCGGCTAAGGAATTCCTTGGATGTCACATAAGGTCCTGCCCAGATGACTTTCTGTTTCTGACACAGGGGCAGTATTTCTTCATTTTTCAAAAGGACGCAGCTTTCGCTGGCCATCTGATATGCTTTTGTCCGGTTATACAGGGTCAGTTTTCCACTCTTTCCAAGACCTGCAAAGGGGTTTTCAAAAAGTCCCAGCTGATTCTTCATCATCAGAACCCGGAATGCGCTTTCGTCGATAAAGGATTCCGGAATTTGTCCGTTCTTCACCAGTTCTTCCAGTCGGAACATATAAGCAGGACTCATCATATCTATATCCACTCCGGCTTCTACAGCCTGAACCGCCGCTTCATCCATATCGGCTGCCACACCCTGTTCTTCCAGCTGTCCGATGGAACCCCAGTCTGAGATCACCGTGCCATCAAATCCTTCTTTATCCCGCAGAAGATCTCTGAGAAGTTCCTTATTCCCACTGATCGGTTTTCGGTCTATGGCATTAAAAGCGGTCATAACCATAGCTGGTTTTGCCTTCAGGACCATGCGGAAAGGTTTTACATACTGTTCCAGGAATGTCCGCCTGGATATTTCAACATCGTTATATTCCCGGCCTGCATTCACTGCTCCGTAACCTGCAAAATGTTTCAGACATGCTGCGATTCCTTCATCGTTTTTCTGCTGATAGCCATCTACCATGGCTTCTCCCATGACTCCGTTCACATAGGGATCTTCACCAAAAGACTCCAGCATCCTGCCCCACCGGGGATCCCTTGAAACATCGATCATCGGAGAAAAGGTTGCCTTAAGTCCTTCAGAAGATGCCTCAGAGGCAGCTATCGATGCTGCCTCTGACACCAGTTCCGGATGGAAGGAACATGCCTGCCCCAAAGGAATCGGAAAAATAGTCCGACACCCATGAATCACATCGGCCATAAAGAGTAGGGGAATATGATGGGGATGCTGTTCCATATATTTGCTCTGAATATCACATATTTTTTCTTTACCGATCACTCCCAGCACGGAGCCTGCATACTGAATGACCCATTCCGGCGGTAATTGTTCGCCGACAACACCGGTAAGCACTGCCTCTTTGTCAAAATATACACCGGTAAGCTGTACCATCTGTCCTATTTTTTCCTGCAAAGACATTTCTGACAGCAATTGCTGCAATTTATGTATTTCCATGATTACTCCTTATGTTTGATCTGTTGTAACTGTAAAGTACTGAACAGTTACCATCTTTTTTATTTCTTTCCACTACAGTGTTTCGTAAATAACTGTATTATTCACGCAGGATACGGATTCGAGTGCGCAGGTCCAAAACGCAGACGTAGCAGTCTGCGCTAAGGCTTTTAGACCTGCACGGTCAGATTACTTTTTAATCAAAATAAATTGTCTTACCGCTCTTTGCTGACTCATAGATTGCTTCCAGTACACGGGTGACAACTGCAGCCTGTGCAGGTTTTACTACCTGTTCAGCTCCGTCAGCAACGATATGGTAGAACAGTTCCTGTTCATAATCTCCTGCCGGTTTTTCTTCTCCTGAGAAGAATGCTACGCCTTCGCCGGATAATGCCGGTTTCTCTACGACCTGTTTATTGTGGTGGATGTAGTTGATCCGCAGGCCATCTTTCATATCTGCTCCGGCTTTTGTTCCGCACAGACTTGTCTTGGCCTCGTCAACCTCCAGTGTGTTCAGTGCCCAAGCAGCTTCCAGCTCGATCACTGCACCGTTTTTCATACGGATGAATCCGAAAGCGGAATCTTCTACACAGAATTCCTTCGGGTCCCAGTCTCCAAAGGCATTTCCCTGATTGGTCTGGTCAGCCAGTTTGTGGAAGGTCTGTCCTGTTACAGACTCTACTTCATAGTTATCCATCATCCATAAGGTCAGATCCAATGCATGGGTTCCGATATCGATCAGCGGACCGCCGCCCTGTTCTTCTTCATTTAAGAATACGCCCCAGGTAGGAACTGCTCTTCTTCTGAGTGCATGGGCTTTTGCAAAATAGATCTCTCCCAGTTCGTCAGCCTTACACATTTCTTTCAGATACAGGGAATCCGGACGGTAACGGTTCTGGTATCCGATGTTCAGGATTCTGCCGGTTTTCTCTGAAGTCTCCACCATCTTCTGTGCTTCTGCATAATTCTTTGCCATCGGTTTCTCACACATAACATCTTTTCCTGCTTCCATAGCTGCGATAGAGATCTCTGCATGGGAGCGGTTCGGTGTGGTTACATATACAACATCCAGGTCCTCTTTGATAAGTTCCTGATAGTCTTCAAATACTTTTGCATCTTCTATTCCATATTCTTTTTTTGCTTTCTCTGCACGGTCTCTGATGATATCACAGAAAGCTACGATCTCATAGAGACCACTTTTTTTTATAGCCGGAAGGTGTTTTCCGTTGGCGATTCCTCCACATCCTACGATTCCTGCTTTTAATTTTCTCATGGTATTATCTCCTTTACTAAATCACGTACTGTTCCAGATATCTCTTGCTGAGAATCAAGGAATTCTCAACCTTATCCTTGGAATCCTCAAAAGCCTTATCCTCGATTTCGATACAGGTATAGCCATCATATCCGATGTCTGTAAGCGCTGACACATATTTTCCCCAGTCCACATCTCCAAGTCCCGGGATCTTCGGTGACATGTATTCCAGCGGATATGCCATGATACCGCAGGATTCCAGCTTGTCTTTATAGATCTTGATATCCTTGTAGTGGACATGGAAGATCTTATCCTTGAACTCATAAAGCGGGCGGATATAGTCGATCATCTGCCAGATAAAGTGGGATGGATCGTAGTTGATGCCCAGATGGTCACTGTCCAGGATCCGGAACACTTCTCTCCAGATCGGCGGTGTTGTCATCAGGTTCTGTCCTCCCGGCCACTGGTCCTCGCCGAAAAGCATCGGGCAGTTTTCGATGGCGACCTTCACGTCACATTCCTCAGCCAGTTTTATGATCGGCAGCCAGATCTCTTTTACCAGTTCCAGGTTTTCCTGTACATTTTTTGTCTGGTCCCTTCCAATAAAGGTAGTGACCATGCCCACACCTAATTTTTTGCTTGCAAGGATCACCTGTTTCAGGTGTTCCACAGCGGCATTGCTTTTTTCTTTATCTGCCGCCATCACGTTAGGATAATAGGCCAGCGCTGAGATCTCCACTCCTGATTTCTTTGCATATTCCACGATATGCTCCGCATATGCATCATCCTGGTTGACCCGTTCCGCATCGATATGGCTTACACCGGCATATCTTCTTTCTGCTTTTTCCTGTGGCCAGCATGCCACTTCCACACACTCAAATCCATGCTCAGACGCAAAATCCATCATCTCTTCATAGTTCCAGCTGTCAAGAATCGCTGTAACAAACCCAAGTTTCATAGGAATGCCCTCCTGTTTCTTTCTGTCTCTTTGATATCTGTATTATTTCTCCCATGGCGTTGGTGTGAACTCTCCGCCTCTGCACCATTTCAGATAGTTCAGTGCGTGGAGCTGTCCGGTCATCTCCAGTTCTCCGTTGTATACCGGATCGTGATATCCCTCGATACAGATATCGTCCTCATATCCATTGCTTCTTAAGATAGAAATGATATCTCTCCAGTTTGTGTCACCAAATCCCGGCATACGGTGCCATACAAAAGGAACCGCTCCGGAGATTCCGCCGTGTCTTACTGCATCCCAGTCGATGGTCGCATCTTTTCCATGTACATGGACGATCTTTTTGCACCATTTTCTCAGTTCTGTCACAGGGTCGATCAGCTGTACCATCTGGTGGGTCGGCTCCCATTCCAGACCGAAGTTGTCATTCTTTACTTCCTCAAACATCACTTCCCAGGCTTTCGGGTTGAAACCGATGTTGCAGGTGGCATGTTCCCAGGTTCCATCCATCAGGCAGTTTTCGATACCCAGTTTCACACCTTTTTCTTCTGCAAGTTCTGCCAGTTCACGGAACACTTTTCCGAACTCTTCGTATGCGGATTCTACCGGCTTTCCTTCCCAGGCTCCTGCAAAGGTGCTTACGTGGGTAGCTCCGAATTTTTCAGCAGTGCAGATCACCTTTTCCAGTGTCTTTCTGTGCTCTGCGTACTGGATCGGGTTACAGTAATATCCGAGTGTAGTAATCTTGGAATCTGTTCCTGCAAGGAGTTTGTCTGTGGTCAGTGCCAGTTTGTCAAGATCTGTTCCTTCCAGTGACATATGGAAATTAAGGGAAAATGTTTCGAATCCTTTTCCAACAAATCCTTTCAACCATTCTTCTGCCACGGGTCCCGGCACGCAGGTTCCGATTTTAATCTGTTTCATGCTTGTTTCCTCCTGTTCTGTTACATGCACTCTCAGAGAACATGTACAATTGGTTTCAATTTTTATGTTATAACTGTTCTGCTTATGATTTCTATCTATAGTTATTCAGTACCGCATCCGTTAGTAACTGTTCCGTATCTTCCCGGTTATACCTAATCCTGGAATTCGATCACCTGGTTTGTCTCTGCTGACCGGAAGATTGCTTCCATCAGTTTCATCACACGCATCACCTGGAACAGCTTGATCTCAGGTTCTGCTCCGTCTCGGATCACTGCAACTACATTTCTGTGGAAGTCTGCAATATCTCCGGATACTTTTGGCAAGTCCTCTTTCACAATAGTATCTTCCCGTCTCGGTGCCATGGTCTTTGTCAGACCGGCTGCTGTCTTAACCGGTACTACCGTCTCTTCCGTCATACCGGTCTTACGGATGATCTCACCGTTTAACTGCCAGTCCCGGATCACTGCGGTACCGTCTTCTCCCAGTACATACCATCTCGGCAGGGAAATATAATTGTTGGTGCCGACTTCCACCAGGGCTTCCGTTCCACCTTCAAATGTCAGGATAGCAGTGAAGCCATCGTCCACTTCCTGGTTGGTGACATTGGTCAGTGATGCGTATACGGTCTCGATCTTTCTGTCACCGTACATATATAAGATCTGGTCCAGCAGATGTACACCCCAGTCCAGAACCATTCCGCCCCCATGGACCTTTTCTTTTCTCCAGTCACCCGGAATACCTCTTGAACCATGGACACGGCTCTCGATCCGGAAGACATGGCCCAGTTTCTGCTCCTCTACCAGCTTTTTGATGAGCAGGAAATCATCATCCCACCGTCTGTTCTGATGCACGGTGAGAAGTTTTCCTGTCTCTTTGGATGCATTTTCCATCTCCAGCAGATCGGCAGAAGATAACGTCACCGGTTTTTCCGATATTACATTTTTCCCTGCATGCATGGCACGGATAGCGATAGGCTTGTGGCAGTCATTCGGTGTGGCGATCAGAACTACATCGATATCCGGATCTGCCAGCATGGCTTCCTCTGTTTCATATACAGAAAAGCCCTTCTCCTTCGCTTCTTCTCTCTTTTCTTCCTTGATGTCATAGATGCCGCCGATTACAGCTTCCGGAACATTGGAAAGGATCTCCGTATGCCATCTGCCCATGCCACCATATCCGATCAGTCCGTAAACTACTTTGTTTTCCCTCATTTGGAACCTCCATCGTAAAAACAGCGGCTGATGAACACCATCAGCCGCTATCGCTTTTATTTGCTTAATTCTTCATTGATTTCTTTAAGAATCTGGTCACCGCCCTGACTCTTCCAGTTCTCAACAAAAGTATCGAATTCGCTGATATCTGCTTTTCCCATAACGATTTTTGAGAAAGTTTCTTCTTCCATTTTCTTCAGATTAGCCCATTTTGTTTCCATGGTTTCTGTCTGACCGTTATATGCATTATAAACCGGTACATATTTGTCATTTACTGAAGGAGCATCTCCAACCAGGATGGACACAAGTCTCGGAAGGTTGTTTTTGGCAATGTCACTGTCCAGATTCCATTTATCCAGGCTGAAGTCATCGTAAGGCTCTTTTTTCAGTTTGGCAACCGCTTCCATATCACTCTTTAACAGTTTGTGTGTTGAGAAGTCAACATCATCCATGGTGATTTCTCCTGCAAGATATTTGGTCAGAACATCATAAGACACTTCGATTTCATCTGCATTGTCATAGGTGTTGTACAGAGGATAGAAGTCCGCAGTACCCATTTCTGTGGTAGAAACGCCTTCGTCTACCCATTTCTGTTCATTTTTGATCAGATAATTGACAATCTTAAATGCAGCTTCCGGATTCTTGCACGCTTTGCTTGCCACTACATAATTTGTTGTAGGCTCTGCCATATGAGCGTAATAGTTTCCATCCTCAGACAATGGTGTAAAGTATGCCTGCCAGTCCGCCTGACCTGCCAGTGTAGCATCTGCCACTGTGTAACCACACCACCATGGTCCAAAGAAGATTCCAACCTTGCCGGACAGAAGAGGTTCTTTACTGTCACTTCTTACAAGCATTTCCGGGTCGATCAGTTTATTTGTATACAGTTCGGAGATTTTTTCCAGAGCATCTCTGGTTTCCGGCTGGATAGAACCATACTCTACAGTTCCGTCCTCACCCTGCAGCCAGTACTGCGGATAAGACTGAAAACTGCTGAACAGCGGATCCAGACCATACTGATTTCCTCCGATCGCATTCATATAATCGGAATTGCTTGGTCCGAGAATACCAATAGTATCATCCTCTCCGTTTCCATCCGGATCCTGAGTAACAAACGCTTCTGCAACCTTTACCAGCTCATCCCATGTTCTCGGAGCCTCCAGTCCAAGGCTGTCCAGCCAGTCCTGACGGATCCACATTTCGTTGATTCCACCTGCTGTAATGGCCGGAGCCGGAATCGCCATCAGTTCTCCGTCTTCATTGGTGATACATTTCTGCAGTTCTTCACCGCCGGATTCCACATAACTTTTCAGTGCATCTGAAGCATAATCATCAAAATACTCTTCCAGTGGCTGAATCATATCGTATTTCAGAAGTGCTCTGTATTGTGTTGCATTTACGTTCATTAGTTCCGGAACGGTGTTACTTCCGATACACAGATTCATTTTTTCATCATAGTCCGTAGATGATGCAACCCAGTCATATACAACCTCGATATTAAAATCTTCCTTTAAAAATTTGATGTAAGGATTATCATCATAAGTCATTCCATCCGGAAGCTTTGCATTTGGATTCAGGGAGCCACCCAGATGAACCGTTACGGTTTCCGGATATTTTGACAGCGGGAGATCTTCTTTTTCTGTTCCTTCTGCCTCACTTACTGCCTCTTTCTGTGTGCTCTCTTCTGATTTTCCGCATCCTGCCAGTGATGTCACACCTAATGCCATCGCACATGCAAATGCAATCAACTGTTTTTTCTTCATTCTTTCTTCCTCCTTTATCCTTTTACTGATCCCAGTGTAATACCTTCTACAAAGTATCTTTGCAGGAATGGGTAAACGATTAGTACCGGTATCATAGCTATAAATATTTTCGCAGAATCCAATGAAAGATTGTTTAATTTCATCGCCTGTGCAATCTGATCCACATTCATTGTAGAATAATCCATGGTTACTACCATCTGCTGGATGTAGGTCTGCAGTGGGTAACTGGTCTGTCTTGTACTTAAAACCATTCCCTGGAAGAATTCATTCCAGTACATAACCATGGTGAACAGTGCAACTGTTGCAACCATAGGTTTTGCCAATGGTACGTAGATAGATATCAGATTTCTCCAAGGTCCGCCGCCATCGACAAAACATGCCTCTTCCAGTTCTGTTGGAAGATTTTTAAAGAAGTTCACTGCAAGTATCACATTAAATACCTGAAGGCCTGTTCCCAGTACCAGTCCAAAAATGCTATCCATCAGATGATAATTTTTCATGGTGATATACCACGGAACTGTTCCTCCGTTAAATAACATACAGAACACGAAGACCCACATAAAGATGTTTCTTTTCGGGAACTGTTTTTTTGTTCTGGATAATGGAAATGCTGCCATAAGGATACATACCATACTGATTCCGGTTCCCAGTAAAACTCTCTTAATAGATACCAGAAATGAACCGAAAAATGCGGTCTCTCCTATGATTTTTTTATAGGAGAGCAGGTTGAAACCAACCGGCCAAAGTGCAACTTTTCCCGCATTGACTGCTTCCCTGCTGCTCAATGACACGCAGAGAACGTACCATACCGGCACAATACAAATCAAAGTAATCACAATGAGAATCACTATATTTAAAATATCAAAAATCCTTGATCCCAGACTTTTATTCTCAATCATAGTTACAACCTCCTAAAACAGTTTATAACCGGTAAATTTATCTGCCAGCCAGTAACCAACCGTAATCAACACAAGACTAATCACAGATTTTAATAAACCAACGGCCGTAGCCAGAGAATACTGGAGATTTTGCAAACCGGCTCTGTATACCCATGTGTCAATAATATCACCTGTTGAGTAAACCAACGGGTTATACAGGTTGTAGACCTGGTCGAATCCTGCATTCAGGATGTTTCCAAGAGACAGGATAGCCAGAAGTGCTACTGTTGTTTTGATGCCCGGTAAAGTCACATGCCAGATTCTTTTGAATCGTCCGCAACCGTCTACTGCTGCAGCTTCATATAATGATCCATCCACGCCCAGGATTGCTGCAAGATAAACGACTGTATTATAACCGAATCCTTTCCAGATATCCGTACCGATCACCAGAGGCTGGAATATCTTTGCTTCTCCAAAAAAGTTGACCGCTTCGCCTCCAAAAAATTCTATGATCTGGTTCACCGGTCCCGTATAACCGAAAATATTCAGCACGATCTTTGCAAGAATAACCCATGACAGAAAATACGGTAAATATACGATTGTCTGGATCGGACGCTTCAGTTTCTTCAGTGCCAGTTCATTTAACAACAAAGCAAACACCAGTGGAATAATAATATTTCCAATGATCTTGCCAATGGCAATGACAACTGTGTTCCGTAAAACCTGTGTAATGTCACTCATCTGAAACATATACTCAAAATTAGCCAGACCAACAAATTTTGAGTGGAGAATGCCCTGTCCCGGATTGTAATCCTGAAAAGCCATAACAATTCCAAACATTGGAACAATGCTGAAAAAGAACAGCCACAGCAATGCAGGGATCAGCATGATGTAATAGTGTTTCACAAATCTTTTGATGTACATGAGTAAACCTCCTTTCCTTTATGGATAGTTTATCCTGCAACCATATTTTTCACTAGACGATATTGTTTCTGATTTCACAGTCTTTTTTTCAATTCAAAAAAAATGTCCGAATCAAATCGAACATTTTTTTAATCTTCCTGCATATTCTGTTGGCGTGCATCCGTATTCCTTTGAAAAAACCTTTGTAAAATAATAAAAATTGTCATAGCCCAGACTCGATGCAATCTGGGTGATATTTTCTGTTCCTTTTGCCATCTTTCGGGCAGCTGCATACATTTTTCTGCTGATCACATAATTATGAAAGGTATCACCGGTCATCTCCTTAAATCTCGTGCTAAAATAACTTCTGCTCATCCCGATCTGTGCTGCTGCCTCTTCCGACTTCAGATTTTCTTCTATATGTTCATCTGTATACAGGATCACTCTTGCAAACATATAGATATCCTTTGTTTTATCTGTCTGCAGACATGTCTGATACAGATTTTCTTTCCATTGTTTCACCCATTCCAGCATGGCATCCACGGAAGATAAGGATGGAAATTCCAGTTCTTCTCCTGTGAGTTTCTGGAAGCTGTGGAAGCTTTTTATAAAAACCCTTTCGGCAGTCCGTAACTCCACTCCCCGGGTTACCTCACACAGTCTGTTGAACTCGCTGTCATTGAAGATCCATCTGGTGTTCATCCACGCTTTTTCCAACCTTTTGGGAAGTCCGGAATCCTCCTTCCGGGTTTCTTTTTGGGGATGATTTTCCTTATATTTTCTTTCCACAAGTTCCAGTATCCGGTCACACTCATCCCCGTCAAAACTTATCTTGGATATATAGTCCAGTGCTCCCAGTCTCAAGGCGCTCTGCGCATAACGGAAATCTTCATACATGGAAAAGACTACGAATTTTACCTCCGGATATTCCTTTTTACACATTTTCATTAATTCAACTCCATTGATTTCCGGCATGTCTATATCCGTGAATACAACATCCACTTCATTATCCTTCAGAAATTCCAGTGCCTTACGACCGTTCTGAACATCCCCCACAACTTCAAATCCGTATTTCTCCCAATCCATTATGGAGATCAAACCTTTTCTTGCCAGTTTATCATCGTCAACAACTAGTACTTTCATTTCTCCTTACCTTCTTTATAGTCTCTCGGAATCTCTAAGCCTGTATTTCTGTGGCTTCTAAGACTCCATTTTTATTTTTCCTCCACCTTTTCTCAAAAAGACCTTGACATTTGATCCTGAAAATGCGGCGCTCCGCGCCTCTTGGTCAATAAGACATATTGTTTCGGATTAGCCGAAACACACTTTTTGATCTGGAGGTGTATTTCATTGAAATCTGTTAATATCGGCGGGCATTCCGCCTATCGGAACGTGTTCTGACTCAACTTCATAAATATTATCCTAATATTTATTTGTCAATGTTTATCCAACTGATGAATTTTAGTCAGAAACTTACAATTCCGAGAGTCTATCTTTTTCTGTCTCAGCTCCTGTAATTTTTATTTTGTTCCGAAGTTCTTCCTGAATCGGAATCAAAATTGTAATTTTGGTTCCATATCCTTTTTTGCAATTTACAAACAAATTCGTTTCTCCTTCATAAAAAGATTCCAACATTGCTTTTACATATCGCAGACCGATTCCTCTGTTTCCATGCTGCATTTTTTTCACATCGTAGTCAAATGGTTCATTGATCTGATTGATTTCCTCCTGGGTCAGGCCATTACCGCTGTCTAATATGGTGATGATCGCCAGTCCCCTTATATTATCCTCAAAGACCTGTATTGTGATCTTTTCATCATCTCCAAGTCCATACCGTATGGCATTTTCTACCAGTGGCTGCAGCAGCATCCTCACCGTCGGCTGTTCCAGATAACGCCCCTCTTCCACATTCATCTCGATCACAAAATCATAACGCATCTGTTCCAATGCAATATAATCTTTCACAATATCAATTTCTGTTCGAAGTGTTGTCTGCATTCCCTCTTTTCCCAGATTGTACGACAACAGTCTTTTTAATCGTTGCACAAATTCCGTAATATTATCCTGTTTGCTTATTCTGGCCATCCACTGAACAGAATTTAGTGTATTGAGCAGAAAATGAGGATTGATCTGATACAGAAGCTTCTCATATTCCGTCCGCTGAATATTTTTTTCTTTTTCCACAACATCATCAATCAGATTCCTGATCTGTTCCTTCATCTGCTCCACTTCGTGCATCAAGTCATCAAATTCCTTGATCTCATATTCCTGCCTTTCTCCATGTAAGGATCCATTTCCCACCTGGATCATCTGTTTTTGAAACTGATTAAGCGGTTTGCATATCAACCGGTACAGGTAAACAACAGAACAGGAAAAAATACCGAATGCTGCCAGAATGATAACCACCAGCTTCAGTCTCCACATATTCATTTCTTTCTGATAGGTATTTTCCGGCAGTGCAATGGCATTGGCATATCCAATGGGACTGCGATACACCATGATTTTATATCCTTCCTGATTTGTTACAGCATATCCTTCTTTTTCCGGTAATTCCGACAAGAGCTTTTGTCCCCGGACGATCATCGGATTATTGCTGTACTGCACAATGCCATTTTCATCCATCTCCATATAGGTATATGGCCATTTTTCTTTATTAAGCCGATCTGAAACACTCATATCAGGCTCAATTTCTGCATAAATATCCAACATCTGTTTGTTACCAAAAGAAACTCTTCGCATCACGGATACTACCGGCGTCTCCTTGATTCCCAGATAGGAATCATGCGTGGCCTGAATGATATTCTCAGCACCTACTACCACTTTAGAGATTGTCCGATATGACGAATCCAGCACCCTGACGTTAAAATTTCCGATCAATTCTTTTTGCTGTTTCGGATCGTAATAAGCGATGCCAAGGAGCTTTGTATTCACACACCCAAGTTTTATCAGTTCTTCTCTGAGGGATTTCTGCTCAAAATATCGATCATAGTTATCTTTTGCACTCAAATATCTTTCTGTCACGCTTCCAATAAGTCCATTGGGACTCATCTGATTGACAATACCGATCATGTCATAGTAATCACTGTCCATCTCTCGTGTGATCTGCTCCAGATATATCTGCATACTCTCCTGGATACTGTCTTTCTGGATCATTTGGATTGTCATATACGACACGATCACTACTGCAAGAATACTTGACATTGCACAGAGCAGAAGAATACTCAGCATCTTCTTTTTAAGCGTTTGTTTCCCTCTGTTTTTCCTTCTCATACCAGCTTCCCCACTCCTGTTTTACCACTTTCCACGTCACTGTAAAGTTATACTGAACAGTTAACAATTTTACCATATTTAAGAATAGATAATTTTTTTCTGAAAGTCAACCGTTTATAAAATATCATTTTCACTAAATTTTTATATCTCCTGTCTCATCGTTTTTATCCAGATTATTTGCAATTCCCTTTTTCAGTGCTTCACTATACTCCTGAATTTCCTTCTGTTCTTTCCAGTATCTTTTCATGTCCAAGTCTATCAGCGACCAGATTGGGCTGTGCTCCCAACTTTGAAATCAAAAGACTGGCATGTGAATGTCGCAGAAAATCCAAACGTTTGGATTTCGTTCGACACTCTCACGCCAGCCTGCTCATTCACATGGGATTTCCTATCCTGGCCGTGTCGGAGTGCCTGGGACACGAACAGGTACAGACCACACTTGAACTTTATGGCCATCTGTACCCGGATGTGCATGGCAATGTGGCCCAACAGCTTCAGGACAGTGCTGCTGCTGATCTGTCTCCGGCAGCATGGCAAAATGCACAAAAAAGCCTATAATTTTAGAATGTGGTACACTTCTGGTACACTTGGACAAAACAAAAGCCTGGAACCCCAGTTTTTACAAAGGTTTCCAGGCTTTTTGCAATTATTCAAACTCTACAAAGACTAACGCTTTTTGTTTAGGAATTATTCTCTGTAATG
>ERZ773204.1033-NODE-1033-length-22745-cov-19.306258_pt1 | contig 22745 bp, 18 predicted proteins | sample MGYA00581007_ERZ773204 | MGnify/ENA primary metagenome ERZ773204 (study PRJEB29015, sample SAMEA2737757) | human gut metagenome | biome: human gut; feature: human-associated habitat; material: faeces | place: China | collected 2012 ... | reverse complement strand
CGGGGATCACCACCGGGCGCATCGTGAGGTTGTGGGGGGCCAGGGGCGAGATGACCAGGCACTGGCACGTCGGGGCCACGACGGGACCTCCGGCGCTGAGCGAATAGGCCGTCGATCCGGTGGGCGTCGAGACGATCACCCCGTCTCCGTGGAAGGTGGCCACCATCTGCCGGTCGACGTAGGTCTCCACCGAGATCATCCCTGCGCCGTGGCGCTGCACGGTGAATTCGTTGAGCGCCAGCTGCGATTCGGGCTGTCGGGCGAATTCGCCCGTGACGCGCAGCATCGAGCGCGGCTCGGTCGCGATGTTGCCTTCGGCTATCTCGCGGAAGATCAGGTTCAGCCCGTTGCTCGGGGCGCTGGTCAGAAACCCCAGGTGTCCGGCGTTGATGCCCATGACGGGAATCGGCGCGCCGCAGAGACGGTGCACCCCTTCGAGCAGCGTTCCGTCGCCTCCGTAGCAGACCATGACGGTTTCGGCAGGCTGTTTGCCGATGTAGCGGCCGTAGATCCTTTCGGGCGGGAGCGCCGTTCCCGTGGCCTGCTCCACCAGGGGGGCGAACTCCTCGTTGACGGCGTAATCGAAGCCGAAAGCTCCGATCGTTCCGATCAGCTGGCGGATCTCCTCGGGGGTGTGGGCGATCTGCGCGCGGGAAAAAAGTATGATTTTCATCGGCGGAGTTTCGAAAAAATAAGTAACTTTACCACGCCGGAACGATCCGAGGCCTTTTCGGCCCGGCAAGGCGCCGGGATGTGGCATATCTCCGGCAAATATACGGAAAGGAGAGCGATGCGCCAAATTTATTTGAGCTTGTCCGGATCGCGTTCCGCATTCCGTGAAACAGCGTAGAATTATGACAAAGTTAAGCGTTAACATCAATAAGATCGCCGTGGTGCGCAATTCGCGGGGCGGCAATCTGCCCGACGTGGTCCGCGCCGCGCTGGACATCGAGCGTTTCGGCGCCGAGGACATCCTTGCCGCCATCCAGAGCGTCCCGGCCAAGACCGTCTTTGTCCTGCCCAACAACAAGAACATCATCATGGCTGCTGAGCAGGCCCAGAAGCTGGCTGACCGTCAGGTGGTCGTCCTGCCCACCCGTACCGTCCCCATGGGCATCACAGCTCTGCTGAACTTCGACCCCTCTGCCACCGTGGAGGCCAACACCATCAACATGATGTCTGCTGCCGATAAGGTCTCCACCGGCCTCATCACCTACGCCGCCCGCGACAGCGAGTACGACGGCAAGCGCATCAGGAAAGGCGAGATCATGGCCCTGGAGAACGGCAAGATCGTCTCCACCTCCAACGACATCACCAAGGCCACCTATCGTCTGGCCCGCGGTATGTGCAAGAAGGATTCCAGCTTCGTCACCATCATCTCCGGCTGCGACGTCTCCGACGAGGATGCCGAGAAGGTGACCGAGATCGTCAAGGCAAAATGCCCCAACCATGTTGAGGTCAGCCACATCCGCGGCGGTCAGCCGGTCTACTACTATATGATCAGCGTGGAGTAAGCCTCTTCCCTGTTCAAAAACTCAATCGTATAACAAAACGGCCTCTGCTTCCGGTCCATCCGGCTGCAGAGGTCGTTTTTTGCTGCAATTTTAGAAGAAGCTCACCTGACTGCTTTCCGGCAGCTCACCCAGAGCGCCCACCTGACGCAGGCGGTCGATGATGCTGCTGCCAACGCCAGAGGCCTGCTGCAGTTCCTCGATGGAGAGATACTCTTCGCCGTGGATGGTCACATTTTCCAGCGCATCGGCGGCGGCACCGCCCAGACCCTTCAAGGAGCAGAAGGGCAGGCGTACCTTGCCGTCCTCCACCACATACTTGGAGCCCCGGCTCTTGCCCAGTTCGATGGGCAGGAACTCGTAGCCGCGCACCAGCATCTCGTTGACCAGCTGGAGCGAGACGAGCACATCTTCATCCTTGGCGTTCTTCTCTTCCTTGAGGCGGCGCTTCACCTCGTTCATGTGGGCGCGGGCCACCGCCGCACCGCCCACAGCGGCTTCATAGTCGATGTCATCGCCGCGGACGGTGAAGTACACCGCATAGAACGCCTGCGGGTGGTAGAGCTTAAACCACATGAGGCGGATGGCCGACATCAGGTAGGCCACCGCATGGGCTTTCGGGAACATATATTTTATCTTGCGGCAGCTCTCGATGTACCAGTCCGGCACATCGTGCTCCCGCATGGCCTCTTCCCAGCCGGGCGCAAAGCCGCCCTTGGCCACCTTGCCCTTACGGACGGCCTCCATAATATCGAAGGCCATCTTCGGCTCGAGGCCCTTGCGCAGCAGATAGAGCATGATACTGTCACGGCAACCGATGACCTCCGCGATGGTACAGGTGCCGCTGCGGATAAGCTCGTCGGCGTTTCCGGTCCAGACGTCGGTACCGTGGGACAGGCCCGAGATCTGGATAAGCTCGGAGAAATTCTTGGGACGGGCCTCCACCAGCATACCGCGAACGAAGTTGGTGCCCATCTCGGGGATGCCGAAGGTGCCGGTCTGGCTGTCGATCTGCTCCGGCGTCACACCCAGCTCTTCCGGGCTGGTGAGCAGGCTGTAAACCTTGGGGTCGTTCATGGGGATGCTGTCCACGGGGATGCCGGTGTACTCCTCGAAATACTTGTAGAAGGTGGGCATATCGTGGCCCAGCTCGTCCAGCTTGAGCAGGGTGTCGTGGAGGTACTTGAACTCGAAGTGAGTGGTCAGCAGGCCGCCCGCCACATCGTCCGCCGGGTGCTGGATGGGGCAGAAGTCATAGATCTCATAGGTATCCGGCACGACGACCATGCCGCCGGGATGCTGGCCGGTGGTACGCTTGACGCCGGTACAGCCCAGCGTCAGGCGGTTCTCTTCCGCGTGGTTGACCGTTCTCCCCCGCTCATCCAGATACTTTTTGACGTAACCGTAGGCCGTCTTGTCCTGAATACCGGAGACGGTGCCGGCCTTGAACACGTTGGCCTTGCCGAACAGCTCTTCCGTGTAGCGGTGGACGTTGGACTGGTACTCGCCCGAGAAGTTCAGATCAATATCAGGCTCCTTGTCGCCGTAGAAACCAAGGAAGGTCTCGAAAGGGATGTCATGGCCGTCCACCAGCATCCGGGTGCCGCAGTGGGGGCAGTTCTTGTCGGGCAGGTCGAAGCCGTCGTCCACGCTGCCATCGGTGATGAACTCGCTGTACTTGCACTTGGGGCAGCGGTAGTGGGGCGGCAGACTGTTGACCTCCGAGATTCCGGAGAAGTGGGCCACAGCTGACGAGCCGACCGAACCACGACTGCCCACCTGATAGCCGCCCGCGTTGGAGTAGGCCACCAGTTTGACCGCGATAACGTACAGGACGGCGTAGCCATGGCCGCAGATGGAGTCCAACTCTTTTTGCAGGCGCTTCTCCACGATCTCAGGCAGAGGGTCGCCATAGTCCCGCTTGGCGTGTTCCCAGGTCGCATCCCGGAGCTGCTGTTCTGCACCCTCGATGCTGGGCGGGTAGGTGCCGCGCGGGATGGCGCGGACATTGCCGTCGATGCTGGCCGCTATCTTGCGGGGATTGGTCACGACGATCTCGTAGGCCTTTTCCTTGGGCAGGTAGCTGAACTGGTTCAGCATATCCTCGGTGGTGCGGTAGAACAGGGGCGGCTGGTTGTCCGCGTCCTTGAAGCCGTTGCCCGCCTGCAGGACAGAGCGGTAGATGGCGTCCTCCGGCTCGGTGAAATGGACGTCGCCGGTGGCGATAACAGGCTTGTGCAGGTCTTCGCCCAGCTTGATGACGGTGCGGTTGAAGTCCTTGATGACCTCTTCGCTCTCCACCTTGCCCTCCCGCACCATATAGGCGTTGTTGCCCAGGGGCTGGACCTCCAAAACATCGTAGTACGATGCAATTTTCTTCAATTCTTCGTAAGAGCGGCCCTCTACGACAGCCCTGTAAAGTTCTCCTGCTTCACAGGCAGAAGTGAGGATAAGGCCGTCCCGATACTTGTTCAGAAGGCTGCGGGGAACGCGGGGCTTCTTGAAGAAGTAGTTGACATGGGCCTCGCTGACGATTTTATAGAGGTTTTTCAGGCCCATCTGGTTGCGCACGAGGATGATGAGGTGATAATACTTCTTTTTCAGTACCTCGCGGTTTCCGCCGAGGCCGGTGTTGATGCCGCTGACGGCAGTCACCTGCTTTTCCTCCAGATCTTTCAGCATGACGCAGAAGATGCGGCCCAGTGCGGCAGAGTCCTCGCAGGCGCGATGGGCCTCGTAGGCGGGCAGCTCCAGATGCTTGTTGATGGTCCCCTGCTTGTAGTTGTGGAGACCGGGGTACATGGCCTGAGCCATGGTCAGGGTGTCGATATAGGTCGGCTCAAACTCGATGCCGCTCCGCTTGGCGGCGGCGCGGAGGAACCGGATGTCGAAGGAGTGGGCATTGTGAGCCACAAGGATGCGGCCATCTACAAAGTCGAGGAAGGCTCTCAGCGCCTCGGCCTCGCCGGGGGCGTCAGCCACCATCTCGTTGGTGATGCCGGTCAGCTCGGTGATCTTGGAGGTGATGGCCTTTCCGGGTTTTACGAAGGTGTCGAATTCTTCCACCACTTCCCCGTTCCGCACGATGACCGCGCCGATTTCTGTCAGGTACTCCACGCCGGGGTCGAGGCCCGTCGTCTCAGTGTCGAAGACGCAGAACTCACCGTTCAGCGGCTCGTCTTTCACGCCGTAGACGCAGGGTATCATGTCATCGACAAAGTAGGCCTCACAGCCGTAGATGAGCTTGAAGTCCGGGTCTGTCTTGTGGATGGCGTCTGCAGCCAGCATAGCCTCGGGGTAGCCCTGACAGACACCGTGGTCGGTGATGGCAATGGCCGGGTGGCCCATCCGGTGGGCCAGCTTGACGATGCCGCCGGGGTCGCAGAAGGCGTCCATGCTGGACAGCTTGGTATGCAGATGCAGCTCCACCCGCTTGACGGGAGCGTTGTCCTCCCGCTTTTTGCGCTCGACAAAGAGGACGTCGTAGGGCCAGACGATATAGTCGTGCTCGTACTTATCGTAGGAACAGTCGCCGCGCACCACGACCGTCGTACCCTTGGGGATGGACTCCCACTTGGAGCAGTCCTCCCCTTCCTGCGCACGGATCTTCAGGTTGATGGAGCCGGTGTAATCGGTGATGGAGACAGTGTATATCTTGCGGAAGTTGCCCTTCACTTCGGTGAAGAAGACGTCGCCCCAAATCATGCACTTGCCGCCCTCGCCACCCAAATCCTTGAGGGGAGTGAGGTTTTTCGGGGTGAACATCTTGCCGTGGAAGATGGTGACGGGCTTGTCCGTGAGGTCGAGGCCCTCCACCTTGATGGAGGGGGCAGTGTTCTTTTTCTCGAACTTGACGACAGGCGGCGCAATTTTCCGCTCGAGCTTTTCTTCCATCTGGCGCTGTTCGGCCTCGCCCACGCTGCTTTCCAGCGTCACTTTGGGCTTTACGCCGGTGTGGGCAGCGATGCGCTCCGCCAGCAGGCGCTCGAACTGCATCTCCTGCAAAAACTTCGTGCCGTGGCAGACGCCGATGGTGATGTCCTGGCCGGTGATGGTGATGCGGCAGCGGTCGAGGAAACCGTTGATGGGGACACCATCCCGTTTCATCTCCTCCATCATTTCCCGCAGACCGGCTTCATCCAGCGTCGCATAGCCGAAAAGATTGTTGATGCGGAGTTCGAAGCCCTCGTAATCCGGTGCCAGCGAGGCCAACAGCCGGGCGCACAGCCCCTTGTCCAGCGGGGCAGAACTGCGCAGCGTAAAGATGACCTGCCGCTCCTGCCGCAGCATCTGGGCGTGCTCGACGACCACGCGGCCAAAACAGGCCGCAAAGTCCGGGTCCGCCATAAACTGCGGCCATAGCTGGGAAACAAGTGGTGTCACAGTGGTACTCCTTTTCTATCAGATAACAGCACAAACTGCCGCGCCCCGGAAAAGGGCGTGGCAGCAGGTTGTTTTTAAGTTAAATCTTCTGTCTTAAAGACATAATAGCCTTCGTAGTGGTAACTGGCGTCGATGCCTTTCATATAGACTTCGCGGTCATTGATTTTTTCGGTCAGGGCAGCGTGCAGCAGCGCTTTTATCTCCACATCCTTGACCGGACTGCGCTCCATTGCAAGAAGGTAATCTTCTTTATCCACCCTGCTCCAGTCGATGACCTGATGCAGTTCTTTTTTCAGAATAGCATCCAGCCAGATTCGGGTACTTCGGCCATTGCCCTCCCGAAACGGATGCGCCACATTCATCTCCACATACTTCTCGATGATTTCATCGAAAGAAGACTGCGGCATCGCGTCGATGCTTTCCAGTGCCGGACGCAGATACATCACCGGTGCAAAGCGGAAATTTCCTTTTGCAATGTTCACTGTCCGCATCTGTCCAGCGAACTCGTAGACATCACCGAACAGGCATTTATGGATGGCCGCAAGCCCTTTGAAGGTGCCTACCTCGAATGTGTCCAACAGGCCGGTGTCATAGAGCTCAAGCGCCCGGGTCTTGCTGAGTTTTTCTTCTGCCCGAGCAAGCTCAGCTTCACTCGTCAAATTCAACTTATTTCTCAGTAGTATGCCGCTCACCTTCTTTTTCTCATAATCAAAACAACTGGTTGCTCAAATAAAAATCACTTCGTATTCGCTGAATCCTGCAAGGAAGCTTTCAATAATTCGTTTCATTCTTTCTTCTGCTTTATTGAAAATGTCCATTTTTTCAGCGTTAGATATTCCTTCCTGCTCAATCTGTCCAAAATATTCTGTTAATTTCGTTATATCGATAGGATTCAAGATATTATTCTTTGCATCAAACTGCAAATCATCTAATTTGATATAGCTATCCAAAACTTTAGGATTGGGGATTGTAATATATATTTTTTTCGTTGCCTCATTCACTTCTGGGTGAATTTCTGTCACATCAAATCCAACTTTGACTATACCGCAATAGGAAACTCCAATCGAATTTGCTGTACCCGGAATACTAATCCCTAATACCTGTCGAACATTCTCAATCGTTTGGTATCCTTCGTATTCGTACGCTTCAGTCGCAAGTTCACCAATTTCTTCCAAGCGTTCTTTTACAACAATATTTGTGACAGCTGTCTTCGACTGCTGTGCAAGAAGGACATTCAATTGCCCCCTTAACACCATAATTTTGAATGTTGCCCATATGCTGTAACCTGCCAGCACGACTATCAAAACACTTACGATTACTTTTGTTAATACCTCAAAGAAAGGGGCTGAATGCGTAGAACTTTGATGAATATTTTCTTCAAATCCATCTGATTCCGGTTTTATTTTCATTATTCAATCCTCTCTTTTTATAACCATGCTGTAATCAACAACAGTAAAAACAGCGCCACCACAATTCCTACGGCCATAATCAAAATCTTTTTTAACACACTCATTGTTTTACTCCTCGCACATTTTATATCCTTTAAATCTTATTGATCTCCTCCATGAACTGGTCGAGGATATTATCCCCCGTCAGCTTCCTGACGGGGTTGCCGTGGACGAACAGCACCGCCTCGCCCTTTCCGCCGGCAATGCCGATGTCAGCCTCACGGGCCTCGCCGGGACCGTTGACGACACAGCCCATGACAGCCACCTTGATGGACTTTTTGCAGCCCTGAAGCCGCCGCTCCACCTCATTTGCGATTTCAGTGCAGGGGTACTGGGTGCGGCCGCAGGTCGGGCAGGTGATGACCTCCGGGCCGGCCACCGGGAAGCCGACAGCGCGCAGGATATTGTAGCCTGCTTCCACTTCCTTCTCAGGGTCAGCAGCCAGCGAGACACGAATGGTGTCGCCGATACCCTCCAGCAGCATCCCACCGATGCCCATGCCGCTCTTGAGCAGACCCATCTGGTAAGTGCCGGCCTCAGTGACGCCCACATGGAGCGGGTAGTCGGTCACAGCGCTGAGCTGGCGGTATGCCTCCATCATGCGGGGGACGTTGGAGTTCTTGATGGAGATAACGATGTTGTTGAAGTCGAACTTTTCCAGCAGGTGGACATGGTACAGAGCGCTCTCCACCATCGCTTCCGGCACAGGTGCGCCGTACTTGGCGAGGATGTGCTTTTCCAGACTGCCGCCGTTGACGCCGATGCGGATGGGGATATTTTTCTGCTGGCAGGCATCCACGACCGCCTTCACGCGGTCATCGTCGCCGATGTTGCCCGGGTTGATGCGGATCTTATCCACGCCCACATCGGCGCAGGCAATGGCAGCCTTGTAGTCGAAGTGGATGTCTGCCACGATGGGGATATTCACGGCGTTCTTGACAGCCTCGATGCACTTGGCGTCTGCCGCGCTGGGACAGGTCACGCGCAAAATCTGACAGCCTGCCGCTTCGCAGCGCTTTGCCTGCGCCACATTGCCCTCGATGTCCTCCACCGGGACGTTCAGCATAGTCTGCACGGCAATGGGATTCTTGCCGCCGATGGTCACATTGCCGATCTTCACTTCACGTTTCAGCTGCCGCATGGTTTTACCCCTTTCAAATTGATCCGGTCACGAGCCGGACGATGTCATTGTACGTTGCAAAGAGCATCAGGCCGAACAGCAGCGCAAAGGCTGCGACGGTCAGACTGCTCTGGATCTTTTCCGGCACTGCATGGCCGGTGACTGCCTCGATGAGCAGGAATACGATCTTGCCGCCGTCCAGCGCCGGGAACGGCAGCAGATTGAATACGCCGAGGTTGATGGTGATAAGCACCAGCAGCTCAGCCACATCCTCCCAGCCGTAGCTTGCGGCCTGACCGATGGCGGTCACGATGCCCACTGGGCCGGACAGGTCGTTGATGCTCTCGCGGCCCCGCAGAAGGTCGGCCAGCAAAGTATAGATGATGCGTCCATAGTAGATAACGCTGTTGGCCGACTCTTTCAGGACGTTCTGCGGTGTTTTTTTGAGGCCGTAGACTGTAAAGCCCAGTGTCATGTGGGTCTGGCCCTGCTCATCCTGCCAGGTGTCGAACTGGACGTCCGGCAGCTCCACGAGCTTGCCGTCCCGGCGGACGGTGAAGTCTGCGCGGTAGCTCTCGGTGCGCATAAGCTCGTAGAGCATATCGTTGGCCACGAAGCAGTGCCGCCCGTTGACGGCTACGATCTCGTCGCCGGCCTGCAGGCCGGTCTGGCCACAGAGGGCGTTGTCCTCCACGGCATAGATGACTTTGCTGGTGATCGGCTCACTGCGCAGTGAGATGAGGAGCAGCAGCACCACGAAGCCCAGCACGAAGTTCATCACCGCGCCTGCCGCCATCACCAGCATCCGCTGCCAGACAGCCGCCTCGTTCAGCGGCTTGCCTGTCCGCTGCGCCAGCACCTCCGGCGGGATGTCCGGGCCGTCATCGTCCCCGCTTCCACCCTCGGCCTGCTCGCTCTCGGGGCTCTCCTCCCCTTCCAACGCCACAAAGCCGCCTACGGGCAGGAGCCGCAGGGTATACTGCGTGCCTTTGCGATAGGTCTTGATGAGGGTCGGACCCATGCCAATGGAAAACTCGTTGACCTGGACCCCGCAGAGCTTTGCCACTGCAAAATGGCCGAACTCGTGGATGGCGATGACCGCGCCGAAGATGAGCAGCGCAGCAGCAAAGGTGATGAAAACTGACATTATTTCTCCTATATTACAGGTGTGCTCTCACGAATGCACGGGCCATACGGTCACACTCATACACATCCGCGAGGCTGTAGTCGCCGCCAAAGCTGTCGCTGTCCACGACAGCCTCCACCAGACGGCCGATGTCGAGGAAGCCGATCTTATCCTCAAGGAAGAGCTTGACGGCCTCCTCGTTGGCACCGTTGGCGGCGCAGGGGCCGAGACCGCCCTTCTTGATAGCCTTCTTGCAGGCGGCGAGGCAGCGGAAAGTCTCCTCGTCGGCCACATCGAAGGTCAGCAGCTTGAGGGTGGTGAAGTCCAGCTCCGGCACGACGCCCGGCACACGGGCTGGATAGGTCAGCGCATACTGGATGGGGATGCGCATATCCGGCACACCCAGCTGGGCGATGATGGAGTTGTCGCTGTACTGCACCGCCGAGTGGACGATGCTCTGGCGCTGGACAACGATTTGAATTTTCTCCGGAGGCAGACCGAACAGCCACACAGCCTCGATGAGCTCGAGGCCCTTGTTCATCAGAGTGGCACTGTCGATGGTGATCTTTGCACCCATGTTCCAGTTAGGATGCTTGAGGGCATCGGCCTTGGTCTTGCCCCGCAGCTCTTCGGTCTTCATGCCGAAGAAGGGGCCGCCGGAGGCCGTCAGCAGAATTTTGGTCAGGCTCTTGGCGCTCTCCTTATCTTGCAGGCACTGGAAGATGGCCGAGTGCTCACTGTCCACAGGCAGCAGCTTGACGCCGTGCTTCGCCACGGCCTGAGTGACAAGATGGCCGCCGGTGACAAGGCTTTCCTTGTTGGCGAGGGCGAGGTCATGGCCGCTCTCGATGGCGGCAAGGCTTGCGCCGAGGCCAGCGATGCCCACCACGCTGTTCAGCACCACGTCCGGGCCGTCCATTGCAGCGAGGGTCCTGAGGCCCTCCGGGCCGGTCAGGAGCCTGGGTGCATCGGCGCGGCCGGCCAGCGCAGCCGAAAGCTTTTCGGCACCTGCCTCACTGGTCATGCAAACATATTTCGGGTGGAATTCTTCTATCTGCTGCAAAATTTTATCCGTCTGGCTGTGAGCCGACAGGCCGAACACCTCATACCCTTGAGCACGGATGACGTCAAGGCTCTGGGTGCCGATGGAGCCGGTAGAACCCAGCAGCGTGATTTTCTTAGCCATAAAGAATCTACCTCCTGCTGATTTTAATCGTAGAATGCTGCGATGACCACCATCGTGACGAAGGGCGCGATGAACATCACGCTGTCAAAGCGGTCAAGGATGCCGCCGTGGCCCGGGAAGATGGTGCCGTAGTCCTTGATGCCGCACTGGCGCTTGACCACGCTGGCGAACAGGTCGCCGTAGATGCCCAGCACCGCAGCCACACAGGCCAGCAGCGCAATGATGACATACATGGATACGCCAATATTGGAGCGGGTGAACTCTTCCATCCGGTCTGCTGCGATGGAGTAGATGACCGTGACCAGCACACCGAATACCATAGTACCCAGCACGCCGCCCACAGCGCCCTCCACCGTCTTTTTGGGGCTGACCACCGGGCAGAGCTTATGCTTGCCAAAGGCGCGTCCCGCAAAGTAGGCGCAGGTGTCGCCGCCCCAGGCGAAGCAGAGGATGAGCAGGATGAAGAAGATGGCGTCGTAGCCATATTCCTCCACCGGCAGCATCTCCTTGAGCCGGATGAACGAGTAGAAGCAGAAGATCACGATGCCCGAAAACATGGCGAGGCCGCTGGCTTTCTGGTAGCTGATGACGCCGTTGCGCACTACAAGGTAGATGGCATAGAACAGCACCACGAGGAAGGAAGCGGGCATCACCATCGCCCGGCAGACGCTGTAGCTCGACAGCATGATGAGCAGTGTGTAGGGTACCAGAACGGCCAGCAGCGGCCAGTCCTGCTTTTCAAAACCCAGCGCAGAGTAAATTTCATGCAGGGCGATGAGGGTGATGGCCGCGATGACCAGATTGAACACCAGCGTATCGAAGGTGAACAGGACGCCTGCCAGAACGATCAGGCCCACCACGGCTGTGATGATTCGTGTTTTCATAGTTTCATGTTCTCCTTTGTTTCGTCCGGGAGCCGCTCCCCTGCTCTGGCAGGGTCTGCAGCGTCAGCGCCTGAGGAAATACCGGACGCTCTCCGGGGGCCGCGCACACCGCGCGGCATCTTGCGTATCGTTTGCTGCGCTCAAAGTCCGCCGAAGCGGCGGGAACGCCGGTTGAACTCCATGATGGCGGCATCGAGGTCATCACGGGTGAAATCAGGCCACAGAACGTCCATCTCCACCAGCTCCGAGTAGGCTGCCTGCCAGAGCATGAAGTTGGAGAGCCGCTTTTCTCCGCTGGGGCGGAGGATGAAGTCGGGGTCTTTCTGGCCGGCGGTGTACATTTGGGCCGAAAGAGCCTCTTCCGTGATTTCCTCGGACTTCATCTCGCCCGCAGCCACCTTGGCCGCAAGACTCTGGGCCGCCCGGACGATCTCAGGCCGTCCACCGTAGTTGACGGCGATGTTGACGGTCAGGCCGGTCTTGGAAGCCGAGTCGGTCTCCAGCTCATTCATCAGCTTTTGCAGCTTGGGGTCCAGCGCAGTGCTGTCGCCCATGAAGCAGATGCGGATGTTCCGGTTCTTGTAGTCGAAGCCCTTGATGAGGTACTCGCCGAACAGCCGCATGATAGCACCCACTTCTTCGGCGGGACGCTTCCAGTTTTCGGTCGAGAATGCGTAGAAATACACCGACTCCACACCCAGCTCATCGCAGTAGTTCGCAATGTCCTGAAAGACCTGTGCGCCCTTTTTGTGGCCGGCGGTGCGGGGCAGGCCGCGGCTCTTGGCCCAGCGGCCATTGCCGTCCATGATGATGCCGATGGACAGCCCCTTCGCAAAATCCTTTGGATGTTCCATGATCTTATTCCTCTATTTTCAGTCTGGCAAAAAGTGCCGCGCACCTTCTTTCAGCGCACGGCACCTCCCTGCTTGCTTGCAGTCAGAATCAGACGGACATGATCTCCTTCTGCTTTTCTTCCACGGCAGCGTCGATATTCTTCACGTACTTGTCGGTCAGCTTCTGGACGTCCTCTTCCATGGTCTTCTGGGTGTCCTCGGTCAGTTCGCCAGCCTTCTTCATGGCCTTGGCCTTGTCCATAGCGTCGCGGCGGACATTGCGGACAGCGACCTTTGCCTCCTCGCCCATCTTGGAGACTTCCTTGGCCAGCTGCTTGCGGCGCTCCTCGGTGGGAGCCGGGAAGTTCAGACGGATGGTCTGGCCGTCATCAATGGGGTTGATGCCCACATCGCTGGCCAGGATGGCCTTGCTGATGGCGCGCAGCAGGGTGCGGTCCCACGGGGTGATGGTCAGGGTGCGGGCCTCGCTGACAGCCACAGAAGCCACCTGCTGGATGGGCGTGGGCGAACCATAGTAATCCACGGTCACCTTGTCCAGAACGCCGGGGTTGGCACGGCCTGCGCGCACGGTCTTCAGCTCGCGCTCCAGATGCTCGACTGCGCTCTTCATCTTGTCTTCGAATGCCTTGGTGTTGCTGCTCATTGTCCTTGTCTCCTGTTTGTTATCAATTCTCACCAGCCGCGAAAAGGCGTCTGGCATATTCTATTGTCGGAAGCGGGGCGGTATGCTCAGCCCTCGTAGACCAGCGTACCCACGTTCTCACCCTGCACAGCGCGGGCGATGTTGTCGGGGTCGGCCAGGTCGAACACGAGGATGGGGAGCTTGTTATCCCGGCAGAGGGTGGCGGCAGTGCCGTCCATAACAGCCAGACGGTCTTCCAGCACCTTGGTAAAGGTAAGAGTCTCGTACTTCTTGGCATCGGGGTACTTATGGGGGTCCTTGTCATAGACGCCGTCCACCATCGTGGCCTTGAACATGATGTCTGCACTCACCTCAACGGCGCGCAGAGCAGTGGTCGTATCGGTGGAGAAGAAGGGGTTGCCCGTACCGCCGCCGAAGATGGCGATCTTGCCCTCTTCCATTGCGTGGAGAGCTTCCTTGCGGGTGAAGGCCGGGGCCACCTGCGGCATAGTGATGGAGGTGAACACCTCGGTCGGCACACCCAGCTGCTCCAGCTTGTCGGAGACAGCCAGGGCGTTCATCACCGTTGCCAGCATACCGATCTTATCGGCCAGCGTACGCTCCATCTTGCCGCTGGAACGGCCGCGCCAGAAGTTGCCGCCGCCCACAACGATGCCGATCTGAACGCCCAGCTCATGGGCCTTCTTTACGCCTCCACAGATCGCGTCCATGGTCGGCTCGTCGAAGCCGGTCCCCTTTTCTCCGCCGAGGGCCTCACCGCTGATCTTCAGAAGGATACGCTGATATTTCAATGCCATAATAACATACACCACCTGTATCAGATTTGGCCGCGCTGTGCGCCGCCGATTTTATCTCTTATCTATTTTACAATAAAACTGCTCCAAAGTAAACAGGCAAACGCCAGCTCATCGGCAAAGGTTTCTTCTCCTTCTGCACTTTGGGCAAAAAATGCTGGACATTTGCCGCGAATCATGCTATAATACTGCTTACATCCCGGCAAAATAGAATATGCGGGCATCGTACATCGGCTAGTATATCAGCCTTCCAAGCTGAGGAGGTGGGTTCGATTCCCATTGCCCGCTCCATCAAAAAGAGACGCCAATTCGTCAAGAATTGACGTCTCTTTTTCTGTTTTGGTTACACTTTTGGGTCCGGTTTTGATTTTCCGGCCTTCCCGGCAGACAGCAAAACAGCAGGCAGTTCCCGCAAAAAGGAGCTGCCTGCTGTTGTTTTTTCACTCTGTCAGGCCCAGGGCTGCAAACTCTCTTGCAAGGCCGTCCTCGTACACGGTGGGGGCGATGCGGTCGCACAGCTGCTTCAGCCGCTCCGAGCCGTTGCCCATGCACACACTGATCCCGGCGGCCTGGGTCATCTGCAGGTCGTTATCGCTGTCGCCAAAGCCAATGGTATCTTCCTGCGGGTGGCCCAGATGGCGGCAGATGGCCCGGATGCCGGTGCCCTTGTCGAATTTGCGGTTGATGAGCTCCCCGTTCACCATGCCGTCATCCATGGTGTCCAGGTTGCTCTCGCAGAACACGAACTGGTCCTGATACAGCCGCTTGGCCTCGTCCAGATCGTGCAGGTGCTCAGCAATGTACACGATCTTGTAGATCGGCTGGCCGTCGTACCGGCTCAGCGGGGTCAGGCTCATGCCGTCCTGCATGGCCTTGCGCCAGCGGGCTGCTTCGCTGTTCAGCGGCTTGTCCGGCGCGTCGGCGGTAAACTTCCAGCGTGCGGTCATCTTCGGCCCGGCAAAGGTCTCGTCACGGGACTCCAGCGTGTAGTCCACGCCGTGCTGCTCCAGCACGGCGCTCAGGCCGCTGCACTGTTCCGGCTCCATGGGCAGGTCCACCAGCACCTGCCCGTCGCAGAGCACATAGCCGCCCGCGCTGCAGATGGCACCGTCAAAACAGCCGTACTCCAGCAGCGGCGCGGTCATGCGCAGGTTGCGTCCGGTGCACAGAAACAGTTTGTGCCCGTTGGCCCGGGCCGCCCGCAGCGCCTGCAGGGTGCTGTCCGGGATGAGCATATCCCCCGGCGGCAGCAGGGTGCCGTCAATATCCAAAAAGATCAGCTTACGGTTCATGCGTCCTCCTTTATCCGGATCGAACCACGGTCCACCACGCTGTACCCCAGGGTGGTCTGGCGGACGGGGCCGCCGTTTTCCGGGTGCTCCAGCATCTGCAGCAGCATCCGGGCGGCTTCCACACCCACCTGTTTCTGGTAAAAGCGCACGGTGGTCAGACCCGGCTCCACAACGCCGCCCACCCAGCTGTCGCCAATGCCGGCCAGACTGACCTGGGTGCCGATGGCGCGGCCTGCCGCCCTGAGTGCCCGCATGGCCCCCAGCGCCACCGTGTCGGTCACGCACACCACGCCGTCCAGATCCGGGCAGCAGGCCAGCAGCTCGTTCATGCAGCGCTCGCCCTCTTCCATGGTAAAGGCAGAGCAGCACAGCCGGGGCAGCTTGTCGCCGTCCAGCCCGACAGCGTTCAGGGCGTCCTGCACACCCTGACGGCGCGCAAGCCCGACGGCCTGATCCTTCTCGGTGCCGCCGATGTACGCCAGCCTGCGGTGCCCGCAGGCCAGCATCCGCTGGGCCAGCTCCCGGGCCGCACTGCGATCATCGTTGTACACGCAGGGCACCTCCGGGAAGCGCTGCCCGGTGACCACCAGCGGCACCCGGCAGGCCTTGAAGGCCCGGGCCAGCTGAGGGCTGTAGTAGCACCCCAGCAGGATGATGCCCGCCACATGATTGCGCTGCATGGCGGTCAGGTAGCCCAGCTCCCGCTGCTCGTCCAGCTCGGTGTTGCCCAGCAGAATCAGGTAGTTCTGTTGATCCAGTTCGCTGGCGATGCCGGCGGTGATCTGCCCCACCGACTGGGAGCTGATGCTGGGGGCAATGACCCCGATTTGGTTCACCCGGCCGGTGCGCAGAGTCTGCGCGGCGGCGTCCGGGCGGTAGCCTGTTTTTTCCACCACTTCCCGGATGGCTTCCCGCTTCTGTTCACTGAGCGGCCCGCCGTTGAGATATCGGCTGACTGCCGCGCTGGACACGCCAGCCATTTTTGCAATGTCACTGATGGTCATGGGGCAAGTTCCTCTCACACGCTCTGCATCCCGCAGATTGTAAACGTTTTCACTTTCTATTATAAACCGGCCTGCACCGTCCCGCAAGGGGTGCAATGGCCTGTTTTGTTGCAGCGGCATCCCCAGTTTTTGGCAGTCCTGCACAAATCTGCTTGCATCTGGCAAGCAGGATCCAACTTCTTTTTGCTATTCCGGCGGGCAGCCCTTACAGGACACCCATGTGCAGTGCCCGCAGCAGCAGGCCCAGCACCAGCACCACCAGCAGCAGGGTCAGGATGGTCCTGTTCCCGGTGCGCTTCTTTTTGGAGCTGCGGCGTGCCGGGGCGCTGCGCTTGCGGGCAGCCGTGCGGCTGTTGTTCGACGCTTTCCCGCCCGACGTCCTGCTGCCGGTACGGGCCGCAGGCTTCGCCGCTTTGCTCTGCCTGCGGGTGTTGTCGGCCGGGCGGGCCGCCTTCCGGGCACCGCACTGCTCCAGAAAGCTCTCGGCCTCCCGGTAATACTGGGCCAGCTCGTTTTCCCGGAAGGCGGTGTCCGCATACCCTTCTTCCAGGCTCTCGATGGCCTCATGGAACAGCAGTGCGGCCTGCGCTGCATCCTGTGCGTCGGCGGCGTGGGCCGCCTCGTTGCGGGCGGTGCGCACCGCGTTGCAGGCCCGGCGGGCTGCGCCGGGGTGCCGGGTATTGCCCAGCAGGTCCAGCGGTTTGGCGGCGTCCTTCTCCGGGTCCAGCAGCACCCGCATGCACAGGGTGGTGTCCAGCTGCTGCCAGCTGGTCTTGCCGCTCAGGTCCGGCATCCGGTCGTAATAGTCCGGGCTTTCCTTCTGGCGCTGGGCAATGTGCCGCAGCAGCGCGTCCAGACTGTGGCTGCCCGGCTTCTGCTCCCAGTGCCAGCGCAGCAGGCGGCGGCTGATCTCGTCGCATTCGGTCTTGATCTCAAATGCAGCCTGCAATGCTTCGTCCTGCATAATGGCCTCCTTTTTCCTTCTTGTGCAGAAAAGGCGGAGGTGGCACGCGCCTTCCTCCGCCTTCTTTCTGCATTCTTTTACAGCATGAATTGATAATACACAAAACCGCACAGGGCCACTGCCGCACAGACGATGGCCGTGATGGGCGGCACCCAGCGGATCAGCGCTTCGGCCACGCTGTCGCGGTCATCTTCCTCGTCCTCGTCCAGATCGTCGTCCGGCACTTCCTGCACCGGTTCGGCGCGGCGGGAGGGCGTGGGGATCACCCGGGTGCCCTCGTCGGCACTGCTGCCCGGGAACGCTGCCCGGGTGGATGCATCCAGCACACGGGTGTGCTCCTCGGCATCCTCCAGCGGCTCGCGGCGGAGCTCAAAGGGTTCCACCTCCTCGGCCGGGCTGCGGGGTGCGCTCACCACGCGGGTAGGCTCCTCGCCAGCGGGTGCAGCCCCCACGATGCGGGTAGGCTCTTCCGCTGCGGCGGGCTGCGCCGGAACTTCGGTCGCGGGCCGGGCAGGCTGCTCCGGCTGCAGCAGCGTGTTCAGCGCATTCTGCAGCAGGATGCGGTCACACCGGCACTCGGTGCAGTAGACCGTATCTTCCTCTTTGGGATGGAATGCACCGCAGGCGCAGTACCAGCCGTTCTCAAACACCTGGGGCTGATACTTCAGGCCGGTGCGGTTCATGCGGCTTTCCAGTGCCTTCTGCAGCTCCGGGCTCAGGCGGCGGGGTGCCGACAGGCGCACCCGCTTGATGTCCTTGAGGTGCACCACGCGCTTGCCGTTGTACACGTTGACCAGCGAGACGTCCACACTGGTGATGGCCTTGGACGTAATGAACACGGCATCATCCATGCCAAACAGCTCGCCGGGCTTCACTTCGATGTCCCGGTACTCAAACTGATCCTCACACAGGATCACGCCGTCCACGCCCTTGCACTTGAAGTGCACTTCCAGAGCGGTCAGGGTCACGCGGGAAATGTTCTTGAAGGTCAGGCAGACGGCATTCTCGCCGCTGACATCCCCCCGCAGCAGCTCCACGCAGACAAACTGCACCGGGCTGCCCGGGGTGTAATAGTTCGCACGGGTCCGTGCGACCGGGTTGAAGTTTTCCTCCACGACACTCGCTCCTTTCCGGGGTCATTCCGTTGCTTCCGGGGCATCCTGCTCCGGTGCGGAGTCCTGCTCCGGCTGCTGACCGGTCGGCTGTTCTGCCGTCTCGGCCTGCTCGGCATGCTCTGCGGTCTCTGCCTTCTCGGCGGTCTCCACAGGCTGGGCAGGCTGCACAGTCTGCTCCGGCTGCCCGGCATCCACGTCCTCCAGGGGAGGCAGGGTGCCCCCAGCCATAATGGTGTTGAACTGCTGCTCGTTGAGCTTTTCGCGCTCCATCAGGGCCTTGGCCAGTGCATGCAGCTGGTCGATGTGCTCGGTCAGGGTGCGGCGGCAGGTCTCGTAGGCCTCGTCAATGATATCCCGCATCTCGCCGTCGATCTCGGCAGCGGTGGTCTCGCTGTAGCCCTTGCCCTGGCCCAGATCACGGCCCAGGAAGGTCTCCTCCTGGGAGGTGCCGTAGACCACCGGGCCCAGACGCTCCGAGAAGCCGTACTTGGTGATCATCTGCCGGGCGATGTTGGTGGCCTGCTGCAGGTCGTTGGAGGCACCGGTGGAGATATCCTCCAGGATCAGCTGCTCGGCCACGCGGCCGCCCAGGCTGGACACGATGTCCTCGAACATCTCGCCCTTGGTCACATAGCTGCGGTCCTTTTCCGGCAGGTACATGGTGTAGCCGCCGGCCTGACCGCGGGGGATGATGGTGATCTCATGCACGCGGGGGTGGTGCTTGCAGTAGAAGCCCGCCACGGCATGGCCTGCCTCGTGGTAAGCGGTGAGCTTTTTCTCCTCAGGGGTCACCACACGACTCTTTTTCTCCGGGCCTGCCATGACCTTCATGGAAGCCTCTTCGATGTCCTCCATGGTAATGGCCTTGCGGCTGCGGCGGGCTGCCAGCAGGGCAGCCTCGTTGACCAGGTTCTCCAGGTCGGCACCGGCAAAACCGGCGGTGCGCTGGGCGATGACCTTCAGGGACACATCCGGAGCCAGCGGCTTATTCTTGGTGTGCACCTTCAGGATCTCTTCGCGGCCCTTGACGTCCGGCAGGCCCACAAAGACCTGACGGTCAAAACGGCCGGGACGCAGCAGCGCCTTGTCCAGAATGTCGGCACGGTTGGTGGCAGCCATCACGATGATGCCGTCGTTGGCCTCAAAGCCGTCCATCTCCACCAGCAGCTGGTTCAAAGTCTGCTCGCGCTCGTCGTGGCCGCCGCCCAGACCGGCACCGCGCTGACGGCCCACTGCGTCGATCTCATCAATGAAGATGATGGAAGGCATCGTCTTTTTGGCCTTTTCAAACAGGTCGCGCACACGGGAGGCACCGACGCCGACGTACATCTCGACGAAATCGGAACCGGAAATCGCGTAGAACGGCACACCGGCCTCACCGGCACAGGCACGGGCCAGCAGCGTTTTGCCGGTACCCGGAGGGCCGACAAGCAGTACGCCGTGCGGAATGCGTGCGCCGAGGGAGTTGAACTTGTTCGGGGCCTTCAGGAACTCAACGACCTCCTGCAGCTCGGCCTTTTCCTCATCGGCACCGGCCACATCGGCAAAGGTTGCCTTGCGTTGGTTCTCCTGCTGATCCTTGACCTTGGCGCGGCCTACATTCATGATGCCGCCGCCCGCGCCGCCGCGGTACATCGACATGAACAGCATACCGATGCTGCCGATCATTGCGACGTAGAAGATGATCTCCAGCCAGGGAATGCTCGTCTTGGCGGCGACGTAGTCAAACACCATCGGCGCATCCGGGTTGGCCGCGTTGTACTCGTCAACAAAATCGGAGATCTTGCCGGTGTTGAAGTCGCCGCCGTAGGGCAGCTTGTAGGTCATATAGACGGTGCCGCCGTTGGCGGGCAGGGCGTTATCGTCCGAGCTGTACACGCCGGTCAGCAGACCGCCGGTGGGCAGGCTGGCTGCAGCGTTGGACTCCGGCAGAGCAGCCTTGCCCTCCTTGAGCCACAGCTCCAGGCTGCCGGTGCCAAGGTCCAGACGGAACGATGTCACCTGCTGATTTTCAAAGTAATAGTAAATCTCGGAGTAGGTCGTGTCCTTGCTGCCGGACGCTGCCAGAAGCGGCGAAAGGCTGACGATGAACAAGACCAACACCATCAGGACGGCTACCACGAGGATGCCGCTGAATTTCGGTTGTTTTTGCTTCAAGAAATCAACTCCTATCCGGTGTGCACACCGGGCATTTTATCATTCGCCGGAATATACTTCCGGCTTAAGAACACCCACATAGGGCAGGTTGCGGTACTTTTCGTCGTAGTCCAGACCATAGCCGACCACGAACTCATCCGGCACTTCAAAGCCGCAGTAGTCCGGCTCGATGTCGGCCATGCGGCGGCTGGGCTTGCTGAGGATGGTGCAGATTTTCACGCTGCCGGGGTTGCGCATTTTCAGCACCGGAACCAGCTTGGACAGCGTGATGCCGGTGTCCAGAATATCCTCAACGATCAGCACGTCCCTGCCGGTCAGGTCTGCATCCAAGTCTTTGATGATCTTGACAAGGCCCGTGGAGGACGTGTTGGCACCGCCGTAGCTGGAAACGACCATGAAGTCGATGGCGCAGGGAATCTGAACCGCGCGCATCAGGTCCGCCATAAAGACGACGGAGCCCTTCAGGATCGAGACCAGAAGCAGGTCTTTGCCCGCGTAATCGCGGCTGATCTGTGCGCCTAGCTCGTTGACCTTGGCCTTCAGCGCATCTTCCGATACAAGAATGTGGTCAATATCATTGTCCATGCTGTACATCAGAGTTATGCCTCCCCTGTTTTTTCTGTCCGCACCGTCAGTACCTCGTGGGTGTACTCATCGGGGGCACATCCCTCGGCAAAGCCGCAGCCCCACAGCCACAGCACCTCACTGCCGTCAGCCAGCAGCGGCAGCAGCGGCCTTTCGGCCTGCGGTATGCCAAGTTCATTATAATATTTTTTGAGTGTTTTTCGCAGATGGCGTCCTGCCGGGCGGAAGAAGTCCCCCGGCTGCCGTGTGCGCAGAATAGCATTCCTCTGTATTTTAGCACAATCTGCGCAACAGTTTAAGTCTTTTTTGAAAATTGGTTGATTTTTTAGAAAATCTTCATACTTTACGACCTGAAATTTCACAAAATAACCACCCGGAAGGTAAAAATCACCCGGTTCAAAGGGCTGCGGCGGCGCGGGAAGGGTCTGAGAGCCCTCCCGTGTCAGGCAGACGAGCAGGCCGTCCTGTATTTTATAGTTTACGTCCGGGGTCAGCTGAACAGCACCCTCCCCCTTTAAAACAAGGAAGTGCAGCAGACTGATATACTTTTCCTCGGCGTCGCGCACGGGGCTGACCAGCGCGTGCAGCGCGGCGTCCAGCACAGGTCCCTCGGCGCGGCGCAGGATCGTGACATCATAGCCGCCCGGCACAGTGGCCGCCTGCAGAAGGGCGGCGGCCTCGCCGGTCAGCCAGTCGTCCAGCGCGCGCATCTGGCGGCAGAGCCGCGCAATGCTGCGCTCGGCGGCGGGGTTGGCGTATTGCAGCGCCGGGATGGCATCATGCCGGATGCGGTTGCGCGCATAAACGTCCTGGTCGTTCGTCTCATCCCGGATATAGTGTTGCCCCAGCGCGGCACAGTATGCCTCGGTGTCGGCGCGGGTCAGGCAGAGGCAGGGCCGCACATAGCAGCCGCGGCGCGGCGGGATGCCGGTCAGCCCGTGCAGACCCGTGCCGCGCGCCATGCGGAAAAGCACCGTCTCAGCCTGGTCGGACATCGTGTGGGCCGTGGCAATGACGGCCTCCTCCCGCGCGGCCAGCTCATCGAACCAGCCATAGCGCAGACCGCGGGCCCAATCCTCGCTCGGGCGGGGCGGCACCTCTATGCCTTCCTGCACGGCGTCATACAGGAACAGCTCCACGCCGTTCCGGCGGCAGAAGTCCGCCACAAAGTCGGCATCGCGGCGGGCAGTCTCGCCCCGGATGCCGTGGTTGACGTGGGTCGCCAGCACCTCGATCTCCAGCGTGCGGCGATGGCGCAGTAAAAAAAGCAACAAAGCCATCGAGTCTGCCCCACCGGAGCAGGCCGCAATGACTCTGTCGCCAGACTTGAACAGACCCTGTCGGCGGCAATTGTCCAACAGAGCCTCATCCATACGCTGTACAGTTTTTTCCGCGTCAGAACTCATGGGTCACATCCAGATTGCTGAAGCGTGTGTGCGCGCCGTCCCAGCCCAGACGGACAACGCTCGTCTCGCCGTGGCGGTTTTTGGCTACGATGCACTCGGCCTCATTCTCATTGGCCTGATTTTCCTCGCCGTTCTGGGCATTGTAGTAGGCCGCGCGGTAGAGGAACAGCACGATGTCGGCATCCTGCTCGATAGAGCCGGAGTCGCGCAGGTCGGAAAGCTGGGGCCGGTGGCTGGAGTTGTTGCCCTGCTTTTCCACCGCACGGGACAGCT
>ERZ773204.1001-NODE-1001-length-23043-cov-9.554855_pt1 | contig 23043 bp, 20 predicted proteins | sample MGYA00581007_ERZ773204 | MGnify/ENA primary metagenome ERZ773204 (study PRJEB29015, sample SAMEA2737757) | human gut metagenome | biome: human gut; feature: human-associated habitat; material: faeces | place: China | collected 2012 ... | reverse complement strand
TGTTTATGTCTTGTAATATCAATCTGTTAATCTTATCCGTCATGGTTTCCCTGCTCGTTTTGCTGAAATGAATTGCCACGTTGTAGGTGGTTCTTCCGATTTTCTTTTTGATATGCGGACACTGTTCTTTGTCCGTTGTCTGCTTTTCTGTCTGTTCCATAAATCTCCTTTTCCCAACGTAAAAAGGTGCATGAAACCTTTTCTGTTTTCCATGCACCTTACGCTGTGGTTAAATTGTGTTTTCGTGTTTCTTATCCCGGTTCTGCTCCCTTGCCTGCTCGTCCGCTCTCTGCTGTACTTCCATTTCCCTGAGATTGCCTTTGAAAACGGAAAGCCTTGCAAGGTCGGTAGCAATCCTACTGCTTTTTCTCTGTATCTGCTCCTGCTGTGTCAACACCTCCGCTAACTGCTTATCAATGTATGGCTTAGAAATTTTCATATTTTCCGGCATGACTGCCTTTACCCTGTCACGATATATCGCATAGTTTTCAAGCTCTGTTTCATGCTTCTTTTTAAATGAATTTTTCCTCAATCCGCTTAATGCCTGATACTCTTTCATGACTGGCTGATACTGCTTGTAATCGTCATAGTCAGATACCGCCTGTGTCCACTTCTCATAACGCACACTTAACTCTGAAAGTTCTGCCCTGCACTTCTCCAATACCTCCGTCTGCTTTTCCTCAAACGCCCTTATATCTTCCCATGTTTCAAGATGGTTTGTGTCAAACAGCTTTGCAAGCTGTTCCACATTGCCCAGAAGCCGCTTGTCTTTAAATCTCTGTACATATGGGAAAATCGGTCTTACAACCATCTCTGACCTTTGTTTCTGCAACATCTCCAATGCGGTCTGAACCTCTGATTTTTGTTCCGGTACGGAAGGATTGATGGATGGATTGATAGATTGAATGTCATCCCTTTCTGTCCGGCTTTTTCTCTCAAAAACAAATTTGAAAACTCCCTTTTTCAGTTCCTCTTTGAGTTCAGAGATAAATCCATAAATCTTCATTATCATGGCATTGTATTTCTCGATTGCACGATTGATATTGCCCCTTTCTGTCCGGATGCCTTTTCGTTCCAATGCACTTGCTCTTTCCCCTAAATGAATGGTCGGAATAAGAGGTATCCCTCTGTCCTTATAGGAACGTGGATCAACACGCTCGGCTATGCCTGCTTTTTCATTGGTGGCATTGATAACCTCCGCAATGGCGTTTCTCCATTCCTTTGCCTTGCCTTTCTCATTCCAGTCAATCACATTTACTTTCCGGCTTTTATAGCCTTTTCCGCTGGCATTGGGTATCCGGTTACCGTCTGCGTCAAGGACATACTCTTTTCTTGATTTTGCTCCCCATGTACCATCCTCATTGAGAGGTCTGAGAGTAAGAAGGATATGGATATGCAGATTAGGCTGTCCTTTATCGTTGTACGAACGATGAATACCATAATCTGCACACATTCCCTTATTTACAAACTGCTCTTTGATAAAACGTTCCATGACCTGCCTTGCGGTGGCTTCGTCCCACTCATTGGGCAGGGAATATTTCAGGCTCCTTGCAAGCTGGGCATTCTTCGCTTTCTCGTTCTTTTCTACAGAGTTCCATAATACTGCCCTGTCTGCAAATTCCGGTGGTGCGTGTTCCGGCAGAAGCACGCCTGCACCGACTAAATCCTCTTTGGCAGTTCTGTTATAGGTCATGCCATAATAATCACTGTAAAGGGATGTCCTGCTGATATAGGCTGACTGCTCAACCGCCGACTGCCCTCTGCAAGGTCTCCGCTCCGCTTCGGTCCGTGCAAACGGATGTCCCCCGGACATCCTGCACCCTTCGGAGAACGCACAGCACCGTCCCAAAGGGTGGTGTATCTGTGCGCCCTCAACAAAGTTGAGGGAATTGGCTACAACGCTGCACATTCCCTATTCTTCTTCGCTTTCGCCCTCGTCTGCTTCCTCATTTATCGCCGTATCCGGCATTTTTTCCTCCGCCCTTGCAATTTCCCGCTCAATCTTCTCCATGCAGTTCTTGACCTCTCTTGTGGCAAATGCCACCTGCATAATCCGTCTGGTCTGCTCTTCGCTGTATCTCCTCGGCTCATTAAGGAATGTTTCAAAGTTTGCACCCACCACAATCTTTCTGTGGTTATCTGCTTTCCTCTGCTCAATCTTTGCCTTTTTCATCAGCATATCGAGCTTGTTCTTTTCCTGTTCCATGCGTTTCCGCTGTGCTTCGATTTTATTTTCTAAATTCATCTTTCATTACCTCTGCCTTTTTATATTTTTTGTCGGTAAAACAGAAAAGCGGTGCTTCCGTTTTATTGGATAACACCGCCTAAATGACTGTCCGTATTCGTTTCCATTTCTGCAATGTACTCCTGTCTCCTTTCTGCTCCTGTCGCTGTAAATAAAAAGAGCAACTAAGATTTTTATTTCTTAATTGCTCCATACTTGTATTACTTTACTAAATTTTTGTTAAAACGATAGCCAACTCCCCAGACCGTTTGAATGTAAATTGGCTTGCTAGGATTGTCCTCTATCTTTTCCCTTATGTTGCGGATATGGCTCATGACAATGTTATAATCGCCGAAATATGGTTCTTTCCATACAGTATCATATATCTGCTCTTTGCTAAATACTACTCCGGCATTTTGAGCTAACAACAATAGAATTTCAAACTCAGTATATGTCAGTTCAATCTCATTTTCCTCACGAACCACGTTCCGCTTATACTTATCAATACAAAGTCCTTCAAATTGAAGTATACCTCTATCTTCATATTCCAAAATCTCTGTTCTATTACCTATACACGACAAAATACGGGTAAGAATATCCTCTTCATTCTCCTCAAAAGTTAATAATAAAACTTTCACATTTTTATATCTCTCCTACCAACTATGCATCATAATTCGTTGATTGTTGCCGTAATTGCCATATTGCGAATACGTTTTGCTGGAGCATATATTGCCACAATACATGAGAAAACAACCAGTAAAAGTACAATTGCAATGGTAGCAAAAGGGATATTCCATGAACCACCAAAATGAGTAATAACAATCTTTGCATAAATCAGATAGTGAAGTAGCAGCCCAAGTATAATTCCGGCAGCGGTGCCACAGATAGCATATGTGACTGCTTCAGCAGTTATCATCTTCGCAACCTGTCCGCTTCCCATACCAACAGCACGCATAGCTCCATATTGCTTTATCCTTGCAGATACCCCCATGGAAATACTGTTTGTAATATTCAGCACCGTAATCAGAGAAATGATTGCCAGAAAGCCATATGATGCAATTCGGAATACCCAATAAGAACCGTTGATGTCACTATTTTCTTCCCGGTTATCTACAAATAAACAATCGCCCACCAAATCACGAATTTTACTTACTGCCGCCTCCGATACATCTTTTTTCAATACTACGCTTATCATAGCAAATCTGCACTCTCCCGTCAGACGCATAAAGGTTTTTTCCGAGCAGACCACGGTCGGTGCACCGCTGACACTTCCTACACCCTCGGATGTAACGCAGACAATCTCAAGTTCCTGGTTTCCAGTCTTAATTTTATCCCCGACACTCAAACGGTAATCTTGATTATACACTGCCATCGCATAATTTCCATCTTCATAAACTCTTGATATATCACCGCTGATTACTGACTTCTTGAATGTATCAAGCAGAGTCTTATCATGGGAAAACAAATCAATTTCTGTCTCATTGCCATTAACCTCTACAGAAAATGCTGTGCGTGTCATCATACCAAAAGCCGATTCTACGCCCTCTATTTCAGCAATTTTGTCCGGAAGATTACCATCCAAAGAATTCGTGTCATCTTGGCTTGCAATTGTAATATCCGGCGTGAATTTGCTGGTCACTGATGGGAGAAGCTTATGCACAAAATCAAGGCAGGCAGAAAATGCCAAAAACAGCACGATCATAAGTGCGAAGGATCCTGTCATAAGGAATAGATTTTTCTTCGTACTAGTTGCATGATGGATGCCCAGAGATGTTTCAACTTTTAAAAATCTTGTTTTAGCTGCATGATTAACATTTTTAGACATATCTGCATTGCCGGATACCGCCGCAGCTGGAGAAACCATAGCCGCTTGCTTTGCCGGAGAATGGGCTGCAATAAATACAGTAATGACACCAACTAAAGCACCGCAAAGAATACCGTTTATACTTACTGCAAAAAGTGGCATATCAACCCATTCACCTTTCACAAAAAACCTTAAGATTGCACATAATATCCAACAGGTCACTGTCCCCAATGCACAGCCTATCGGGATTGCCGTTTTACACCAGTTTAGTGCTTCAAGCCTGACAAAACGGATTATCTGCTGCTTGCTTGCACCAATACAACGCATCATACCGAAAAACTTTGTCCGTTGTGCCACATTGCTATTCATACAGCTTGAAATCATAAATACACCTGCAATCAATATAATAACAAAACAAGCCGCTGCCAATGGATAAAGTTCATTTACACTTTCGTTACTGCTGGCTCCCAACATTCCTAAAACAGCTGTATTCTCCTTTACATTTTCGGCAGTCAGATTATATTGTTGCATCATATCTGCAATCGTTTTCTTCAGACCGTTTTCATTTTGGAAACGAATATAGAATTGAGACTCAGACTCTACACCATTAAGCCTACGAATTTCGTCAAAAGTCTTCCGATTCATAAACACACAGCATCCACCAATAATATCGTTAAACTCTGTATCATCCTCGTAAAATCCGGAAATAGTATATTTAACGTCTCCCACAGGAGTATCTAAAGTAATTTCATCTCCAATCTTAACACTAAAAAGTTCTTTTGCATCAGCACTAAGAGCAACTTCATTTTCATTCTGCGGATACACTCCCTCTGTCGGATACTTCATAATATCTGTAATGTAGCTTTCCTCAATGCCATATAAAACTGCATTTTTACCATCTATGTAATAATTCTGTTCTGCATCGGTATTTATCTCATCGTACCAAGAAGAAACTGCAACATTAGAGTTCTTTCTAATCTGTTCTGCTTCATCCTTCGAAACATTTTGTAAAGCAATATGCCAGTCCCCATGATTATGACGCATTGCTGTTGTTTCTGCATCCGTCCACATCTCAGCCATAGAGAAGATAGATGTTACGAGAAACACCGCAAGAATAATACAAATTCGTGTCATTCGACTCTGACGTTTATGCACTTTTGCAGAGATGGGCACAAGACTTAAATAACTTCTCATTCCCTACACCTCCCGAAATCAGTCAATACACCATCCGATACCTGCAATACACGATCTGCAGTCTGTGCGATGCTACGATTGTGAGTAATCATAATGATAGTCTGTTCGTATTTTTTCGATGCCTCTTTCAGCAATGCAATGACCTCACTACTGTTCCGTGTGTCCAGATTTCCTGTCGGCTCATCGGCGAGTATGAGTGACGGTCTGGTAATAAGTGCTCGTCCAATCGCTACTCTCTGCTGTTGACCACCGGATAACTGGCTCGGCAAGTGATTTCTGCGCTCCTGCAAGTTCAGAACAGTAAGCAGTTCTTCCAGATACTTCTTGTCGGGTTTCTGATAATCAAGAAGCACCGGGAAAATAATATTCTGCTCTACAGTAAGCTCTGGAACAAGATTGAACGCCTGAAAGATAAAGCCAATATTTCTGCGCCGGAACACAGTAAGGTTTCGATCATTCAGGGAGAAAATATCCTTTCCATCAATCATTACCTTGCCCGATGTTGGCGTGTCCAGAGCACCAATCATGTTTAGGAGTGTACTTTTTCCAGAACCAGACTCTCCGACAATCGCTACATACTCACCTTTTGGAACGGAAAAACTGACATTTTTCAATGCCTTCACAGCAGTCTCTCCGCTGCCATAGGTCTTACAAATATTATTGACCTCTAATAAGTTCATAGTGCAAACACCTCTTTCTCAATGATTTTAATATTAGGCAGGTTGACTTTCCCCCTGTCCTATGTCTGAAAGAATAGCACATGAATATTACTGCAAGGCTACAGTCATCCTACAATTTTGTAGGAATCAGAAAATTCATTGTGAAAGTCGTCCCTCTGCCTAATTCGCTGTCAACCTCAATGGAGCCGCTATGTGCTTCAACGATTGCTTTTGCCAAAGGTAAACCAAGTCCAATTCCTTGCTTATCCTTTGAAAAACGGCTACGATAAAACCGCTTGAAAATATGGTGTAAATCCTCTGGGTGAATCCCGCAGCCGTTATCTTTCACAACAATTTGAACGGCATTGGATAAAGCTTTCCATTCAATGCGAACTGTATCTCCATTTGCTGTATGGTCGAGCGCATTTTTTACAATATTATCTATGGCTTCGATCAGCCAGTCACGGTCACAAAGGAGTGAAATATCCTCTGATTCAGACAAAAGGATTTCCTTCTGTTCCTGTCTAGCCCTATATGCAAAATGTTGTTCAACATCCTGCATCATATCAGCTACGCTCTCCATACTTTTCTCAATCACAATGGAGCCAGCATCCAGCTTTGTAATCTTTAAAAGACTTTGAACCAATGTTTCAATACGATCAAGTTCCTGTTCTGATAGTGTGGCAAATTCTTTTATGTTTGGCAGTTTCTCCGCTTCATCCTGCAACAAACCATTATATATATTCAGTGCTGCCAACGGTGTTTTCAATTGATGCGATATATCAGATATGGTATTTTTCAAAAATTGCTTTTCCCTTGCTTCATTCGCTGCATGGGCATTTAACACCGCAGCTAGTGAATTTACCGAATGGAATAATCTATATAATTCGCCCTCATCATCACATTCAATACGGGCATTTGCATTTCCTCCAAGATAAGAATTAATCTGTGACACTGCATCCTCCAACATTTTGTTTTGTCTGCGAAAATACAAAAAACAGACCATCAAAATTGCAAACGTTGTCAATAAGGAAAGAAACAATAACCAAAAAGAAAATTTCTCATACAGCACCCAAATCAATACTTCTGTCAGAACAAGGAAATTTACAAGAACGACCATTATTGCAAGGAAAAAATGTTTTATGTCTTTATTTACAAATATTTTCATAGAATACCTCAACCCAAAACATTCCACTTATAACCCATACGTCGTACCGTTAATAACATTTGCGGTTCACTCGGATTATCTTCAATCTTCATTCTCAATCTGCGCATATATACAGTAAGCGTACTGCTGTCAATATAGTTACCCTCACAATCCCACAGCTTATCCAGTATCTGTTCCTTTGTAAGTACAACATTGGGATTTTTCATGAACAAACAAAGCAGCTTATATTCTGCGGCAGTCAAATCAATCAACTTCTCATTTTTGAATACTTGTCCTTGCAGCATAAGCACCTTAATTCCATTTGATTGCAGTTCTGTATCAGTTGAATTAAAGCCCTTTGCTCTCCGAAGCAAAGCATTTATCCTTGACACCAAAACTCCCAACTTAAATGGTTTTGTGATGTAATCATCACCGCCAATATCCAGCCCCATAATAATATTCATTTCCTCGTCAGAAGCAGTCAAAAAGATAATCGGCACTTTTGAAACCTGCCTAACTTTTTTGCAAAATTCATAACCTGTACCATCGGGCAAAGATACATCCAAAACCAGTAAATCATACTTGCCCTCACCCCATAACTCATTTGCTTCTTTTAGTGTTCTGACAACAGCTAATTCAAATCCCTGATTTCTAAAAGCAAAGGAAAGCCCATTAATCAAACTTAAATCATCTTCAAGCAGTAATATTTTACTCATGTTTATTTTCCTTTCTTCTACCATCCTTAGGTTTTTGTGCTGATTTGGGTATCAGCCAAACCGTTCCCATCTTTACAGCGCCAGGAATACGTCCGGCAGAACAATAATAATTTATCCAACGAGGTGTTACACCCCATTTTTCACTAGCTTCTTTTAATGTCATATAATCCATATCTATCCCTCCGCATGTTATTATAATTCGCTTTCTCGAACAAAACAAGATTATACTCTACTATGCTGATATATCACTCAAGGATTTCCAAAACCAACGTATCAAACTTCTACCCATTTCCTCCGCTTAGAGTAATATTTCCCACACCACACAATCCTGCACCGGAAGCTCTGCTTACAGTCATACACACACTTCTTGCACTGATCATTATACTGTATCCTGTTCTTGTCATTCAAAAAGAACACCCACAACCGTTTTTCTTTTTTGCCCATCCTCGCCACTGTGATACCCTCCTTCAAAATGTTCAAATTATGTAGCCTTTTTTCCGTTTTTTATGCCCTTTAAGCGTGTCAAAAGATATGCAAAGGCATATTTCCCTGTCACTTCATCAGGAACGCCTTAAATCGTCAATTTCCTGTCAGAAAAGGCAATCAGTATTCAAACTGATTGCCCCCTCAGATGTTGTGACACTTTCTTATTCCGTCTGTATCTGCCGGAATGCTGCTTCAAAATGTGCTAAAGCCTTATCCCTTTCTGCCCGCTGTTTCTTTGTCAATGACGGTTCATAATCTTCAAATTCTTCTGTCCCGTTGACCTTTGCCTTATCCACAATCCAGCAGAATTTCCATTTATCCAACAAGTGCTGATACAAGTCCTCTGTATTGTCATAGTTGGAATTATTCTCAAAATATCCGTCCATGTAATACTCCAGTACAATAAAGCCGAACCTGACATCATATACCACACACATATCTCCACTTTTCGTATTTCTCATCATAAGACTCCGGGGATGCAAGCTCCACCATATGTCCCACACACCATCTGACAATATAACCATTGCCCTCCAGGTATCCGTCTTCTCTCTTATCTGCACCGATCACCTTCGCTATGGACTGCGCCACCGAAGGCTTTTTGGCAATCACTAATTTATATGACATTAAAAGTCCTCCTTTTGTGGAAAAAAAAATAGCACCTTAACCTTTTGGCTAAAGTGCTGTGTAAAATGATTATTAAATTGTTTGTGAATCAGACAAATTGGAATTTATATACCTAAATCATTGCTGCTAAAACAAATGTTCCCTGGGGGAATCGAACCCCCAACTGCCCCTTAGGAGGGGGCCGTTATATCCATTTAACTAAAGGAACTTCTATACAGGTTCTATCAACCTACCAACTGATAAAACCTTAGGTATTATACCACATTTACATATACGTGGCAAACATATATTTCTATAATCTACAAATAATCTGCAAATAACATATATTTCAATAGTCTGCAAATAATCTGTTTAAACTTTACATTCAACTTTACATTTAATTTTATATATAATTTTACATTTAATTATATATTTTATCTGTTATCCCTTAAATGCGACACTTCCCTGCAGCCATACCTGACCCTTAAATCTTCTTCCAACCGCAGGTTCTCCAAGCAGATCTGCCTTATTTACAGCAACTGTCATGCTAAGATTATTACATTCAATAACCATAATATATACGGTTTCCTTCGTGTAGTGATTTATTTCCTCTTCAAGCTCTAATATTTCTCCTACAACCTGATACTGGTCACATTCAACACCACAAGGCATAAACGATGAGTCAACTATTGAAAATACATCTTCTTTTAATATACGCTGTGACAGCTCATTATATGTATCAATATCCTCAATTGTCAGATTCTCTATTGCTGTCTCATCACCCTTCTTAGCTGCCTGTATAAGTTTTTCCCTTTCATCCTGTTCCTTCTTCGCCTTTACCGGTTCTATTTTTCTGTGAGAAGGCAGGAGTATCATGCCACCTATAGAGAGTGCAGTCAGACTTACCTTTTTATTTTTAATAGGTATTCTATATACGGAACCTTTTCTATCAATATTATACTCTTTCTGCTTAAGCCCATTCTTATCAAATATAAATTCAAGATAATCCATAACATTCTGCAGATAAAATATAAGAGTAACTCCTGTTCTTGACTCATCACATACAACTGCAAACGACTCCTTATCAAGATGCCTTTCAATGGTTATCTCATCATTGTCACAGCTTGTTTTCCCAAGTATAAAAGGAAAATAATACTCATATATAAACTCATCACCCTTGAATCTTCCATATATATACAATCCTGTTGATTCACTTACTCTTACTATTACGGCTCCTCTGTTAAGTTTTGTATTCTTTATAACAAAACCCTTTTCTATACTGTCTAATATTCCTGCGTGAATCATCTCTTCTTCAAAATCCGCATCAAGATACTGGAACCCTATAGCCCTTATATATAAATTCATAACTATCCTTCTATTTATAGATATATATCTTATTTTATTATAGTCCCATATGACATATTTATTATACACATATATCACATATTTTAACTATACAATCTTTAATAAAATCTACTCCGTATCTACTATAAACAATGTAAGATACTTCATAAGATCTTTCTCTACGTCATCCTTATATTGGGAACCATCTGCATGCTTAAGCATCTTTATAACTGGTCTGTCCGTAAACTTATGATTCTGTCTTACAACAACACCCATTTCACCTTCACTTGTTATAACATTTATTCCCACTGGATATACAGCAACTGATTCAAGCAATTTATCCGTTATTGTGGCATCATACTTAATACCCTGATTAGCCTTTATGTATTCTATTGCTTCATATATTTTAAGCTTTGTTGAACCAACTCCGCTTATCAAACTCTCAAAATCATCACATAAAGATACCAGTTTTACCTCTGTCTTTATCTTATCTCCCTTATGTTGGAATGGATAGCCCTTTCCATCTATTCTTTCATGGTGAAGCAGAATAATCTCTTTAGCAATATCGGGTATCCAGCCCTCATCCTGTAAAGAACTGTAGCCAAATATTGTATGTTTCTTATATTCCAGTGCATCCTTTACATTCATATATGTTTCATTGGTATTCATATATGGAACTTTAATATATCTAAGTCCTATATCATGAAGAATTGCACCTATAGATATATTTCTTACCTGCTTCTCACTCATCTTTAATCTTAATGCCATGATAGTTGATAAAGCACATACATTTATACAATGTGTGTACATATCAGTAGAAATATTTCTCATCTCAGTTATATTTGTAATAACCTCAGGCTCTTCTATGACTGATTCTATTATCTTTTCAGCCTGCTCACCTATAATCTTTAAATCACTATTATGTCTATATATATGCTTCTCAAGTACATCTTTTATTATAGTTCTTGAATTAATGGCAGTTTCTTCTACCTTATAAATGTGATTTTCTATATATTTATTATTATACTCAGTCTTTTTTTCATTTTTTACATCAGCACATTCACTATCGCTAACATCCTGACCTTCATTATAAACATCATCATAATCGTCTTCTGAGGATATAACTATATGATTATAATTTTCTTTATTTATTACTTCCTCAGGGTAATCCTTTATATAAAGAGACTTTATTCCCAGGCGTATTGCTCTGTTTATAAGCTCCGGCTTCAACTCAACATCTGCATGTATAAGTACCGTGCCACCATCTGTCACTATAGGAAGGGCTAATATCTCATTCCCCTTAAGACTTTTTACCTTAACCTTTTTCATACATACTCCATTTCCGCTTGCGAGCTACTTCCCATTTAAACAACTTAATAAACTCCACACTCAATATTCCCCTGCTTATATATATTTATAAAGATAACACAAATCTTTCTATATATCAAATACCGTGTCATTATTTAATAATGGCACGGTATTTTTTCTGTTATTTTATTATCCTGCTGCAAGGATTGCGTGAATTAAAAAGTAACGAAACAAACCTGATATCTCAGCCATTGCCAAATTCCACTTTTAACAATCACATTTTATCATGCATTTTCAATAATAATATTATACTTACTTGCTAAGCTCTGTCTTACCACCCATATATGGCTGAAGTACCTTAGGAATCTTTACACTTCCATCTGCCTGAAGATTGTTCTCTAAAAATGCTATTAACATTCTTGGAGGTGCCACACATGTGTTGTTAAGTGTATGTGCAAAGTACTTATTCTTATCCTTTCCCTGCACTCTTATCTTTAATCTTCTTGCCTGTGCATCTCCTAAGTTAGAACATGAACCAACCTCAAAGTACTTCTTCTGTCTTGGTGACCATGCTTCTACATCTATAGATCTTACCTTAAGATCAGCTAAATCCCCTGAACAACATTCAAGTGTTCTTACAGGAATATCAAGTGAACGGAAAAGATCCACTGTATTCTTCCAGAGTTTATCAAACCACATTCTGCTATCTTCTGGCTTACATACAACTATCATTTCCTGCTTTTCAAACTGGTGGATTCTATATACGCCTCTTTCTTCTATACCATGTGCACCTTTTTCTTTTCTGAAACATGGTGAATAACTTGTAAGAGTCTTTGGAAGTTCTTCCTCTGGTGTTATTGTATCAATAAATTTACCAATCATAGAATGTTCACTTGTACCGATAAGATAAAGATCTTCTCCCTCAATCTTATACATCATTGCATCCATCTCATCAAAACTCATAACACCTGTAACCACATTACTTCTTATCATATAAGGAGGTATGCAATATGTGAAACCTCTATCTATCATGAAATCTCTTGCATAAGATATAACTGCTGAATGAAGTCTTGCTATATCTCCCATAAGATAATAGAAACCATTACCTGCAACCTTACCAGCTGCATCTAAATCAATACCATCAAACTTCTGCATAATCTCTGTATGATATGGAATCTCATAATCTGGAACAACTGGTTCACCAAACTTTTCAACTTCTACATTCTCACTATCATCTTTTCCTATAGGAACACATGGATCTATGATATTAGGAATAGTCATCATAATCTTAGTAACTTTTTCATTCAGTTCTGCTTCTTTAGCTTCAAGCTCTGCTAATCTGTCAGCACTTGCTGAAACCTGAGACTTAACATCCTCAGCTTCTTCTTTCTTACCCTGAGCCATAAGTGCACCAATCTGCTTAGAAAGCTTATTCTTATTAGCTCTTAATTCATCGGCTTCTGTCTGTGCAGCTCTTGCCTGTGCATCAAGCTCGATAACTTCATCAACTAAAGGTAACTTTCTATCCTGAAATTTATTCTTAATATTCTGCTTTACGATGTCTGGATTTTCTCTGACAAACTTTAAATCTAACATACTTTCCTCCATTATTTCGTATTCATAATTATACTTTACTAATTATGCACCTTTTTATACATAATTTCCAGTACTTTATTGCATACTTTTTAATATACTTTTTATTCTCACGTTTTATTTATTTTTATAGTTATTTTTGTATTTTCATTGTATTCTTTTTATTTTTTATTACTTACGTTTTGTGTTTTGCTTTATATCATTATCAAAGTTTTTTTATTTCTGATTAACATTATTCACTATATCATTTACTTCCTGGCTCAATTCTTCATCACCCATTCTTCCAGCTACTGCCTGCTTAAGTGCCTTTTCTTCTTCTCCACCAAGTTCTATAAATGATTCTCCGTTAATTATCTCCTTTACATATGCAAAACATCCATTATTACTGTGCATTACATTAACCAGATAACCATTGTTGTTATTATCGAGCATACACAACGCAAAACTTAGTTTTCCACCCATCTCATGAAATGCATCATATTTGACAATTCCAATTTTCTGGAATGTATACTGCAGCTTTTCATATATATCCTTAATAGCAGCTGTGTTATCTTCATAAGTACTTTTAAGCAGTTTAACATCAGCTGTATAGTCTTTTATTATCTGCTCTATACTCTTTCCATCAGAGCCCTCCATCATTTTATTATATTTCTTTTTCATTGATGAAGACTTTGCTATAGCAACTATTGATAGAACAATAGCTATCACAAGCAATGCAATTATTCCTATTAATACATATAGCGTTTCAACGCTAAATAAGCCAAATACATCTAACATTTTTTCTCCTTCCTGTTTTTCATTGTTTTATTTATCTATTTATTTATAATATATTTTATCCATAATGAGTAAGTGTGCAAATACATATATACATAAATATATTTTTTATTCACCTTTTTCACTTTTTATTCATTTATTTTCTTTAATAAATCATATATTCTTTCAAGTTCTGCCTGCGAATAGTAATCTATTTCTATTTTACCTTTATTATTGCTCTTATTTTTTATAATAACTTGTGTTCCCATTATATTTTTTAATTTCTGTTCAAGATCTCTATATACAAAATCATTTGCTGGAAGTTTTTTTTCTTTTTTTTCGGGTGCATCAAGTGTTTTCATTAATTTTTCCACTTCACGCACACTTAACTTTTCATCAAATATTTTCTGAGCTATCATATACTGTTTATCTTTATCTTCAATAGATATAATAGTTCTTGCATGACCACTACTGATTTTTCCTTCCATAACCATATCCTGGACACGTTCATCTAATTTTAAAAGTCGTAAGGAATTAGTTATAGCTGCTCTTGATTTAGATACTTTTTCTGCAACCTCATCCTGTTTTAATCTGTAGTCTTTGATAAGTCTCTGATAAGCCTTAGCTTCTTCTATAGGATTAAGATCTTCTCTTTGAATATTTTCAATAAGAGCTATTTCCATAACCTCCTGTGAAGAATAATCCTTTATTACAACAGGCACTTCTTTAACACCTGCAAGTTTTGCTGCTCTCCATCTTCTCTCACCAGCTATTATTTCATAATAATTATCTTTTTTCTGAACAAGCAGTGGTTGTAAAACTCCATACTGTTTAATAGATTCTGATAATTCTATCAAAGCATCTTCATCAAAAGCCTTTCTTGGCTGGTCTTTGTTAGGCTCAATAAGTGATAATTTTACTTTAGTTTCAGATGGAACTTTAACCTCTTTAACTACTTCCTTTACCACTTCTTTAACTACCACATTATCTTCTTTCTTTTCATTTTCATCATCAACATTAATAAGATTTGATATTCCTCTACCCAATCCACCTTTACTCTTTGTTTTTGAACCTGTTTTTGCTGGCATATTCATTCTCCTATCTTAATACATTTTAAATATTTTACATTTTTATTCTTGTCTTATATTTTCTTATCTCTGTCCATAACTTCCTGTGCTAGCAATCTATAACTTTCTGCACCAGTTGATTTTGTATCATACAGATTGATTGGCTTTCCATAACTTGGAGCTTCTGCTAATCTTATATTTCTAGGAATTATAGTCTTATATACATTTTGTTTGAGATTATCCTTAACATTCTCAACAACTTGAAGTGAAAGATTTGTTCTTGCATCAAACATTGTAAAAACAACACCTTCCATCTCTAGTTTCTTGTTCAGTTTCTTTTTTGCAAGATTAATTGTGTACATAAGCTGTGATAATCCTTCCAATGCATAATATTCGCATTGGATTGGAACAAGTACAGTATCGGCTGCTGTCATTGCATTAACAGTAAGCATACTTAAAGAAGGAGGGCAATCCATAATTATATAGTCGTATTTTTTTCTTACCTTCGAGATTTCGTCTTTCAACACGTACTCTCTTCTGTCTACGTCTATTAAATCTATCTCTGCACCAGCTAAATTCACATTTGATGGCAGTTCATCTAAATTATCATATACATTATGTATTATTGCATCTTCTATGCTGCATTCTCTTAAAATAACATCATATACTGTTTTATCAACATTATTCTTATCAATACCAACCCCACTTGTAGCATTTCCCTGTGGATCAATATCAATTAAAAGTACTTTTTGACCAGCTTCGGCTAGACACGCCGACAAATTTATAGCTGTTGTTGTTTTACCTACTCCACCTTTTTGATTAGCTATTGCTATAATTCTCCCCATTTTCAACCTCTTTCCATTAAATAGTTAAAAGTTTTTTCTCTATTTTAATACAGACTTAATATAGAGAATTTTAATAACCACAATGTGATATATACGCTTAACAACGTTTCACGTGAAACATTGTATTATAAAAATATTAAAGATGTCGTGATTGAAAGCCCACGACTTTAATACCTTAGGATTATTTCATATTACGTACTCACACGTCTGCGCTATGCTTCGGTATATGCTAAATATGTACCACTGGCAAATTGCACCATACACAATATTCGCATAATGTGAGATTATCATCCCTCTTCTATATTCATATTGGGGCGGGTCTTAAGGTTTCATATCTACTTATAAATAAACTCATGTAGGTTTATGCCTTTTAACCATGATATAATAATATGATGTCGGGGTCAAAAATCCCCAACTTTGATACCTACGAATTGTTCCGTGCTACGCACTTCCACAATCCCCCAATATTCACATATCGTGGGATTATCATCCAACTTTCATGTTCATATCGTAGGGGTCCCAATGTCTAAACCTACCTATAAGCGAGCTCATGTGAGTTTGGACCTTTTAACTCTGGTATTATAATATATTATTTGTAAAATTTTCAGATGTTAGAGGATTGAATAAATTGCGTAGCAATGCATCAATCCAAGTTCGTATAATTAAATATTATAACATTCAAATCAGAAAAACATATCTCAAAATTGTATATAACTTATTAGATAAACTATCACTATCTATATGTTTCACGTGAAACATTACATTTTATTTTATAATACAAATACCAATTTTTCAAAAATCATTTCTGCTTATATAATAAAGCTTTTTTATTAAAATTGCATCTAACTCAATATTATAAGTAGAATTAAAATCATAAATGTGATTTTTTATTAAAAATCAGACTCTATAAAAATAAAAAATGTGTAAAGATACATCAGTTAATATTTATCAATAATATTTGTTGAACCATTTTTCACATTATGTATAATAACTGTATTAAGGTTATTTCATTAATATATGTTTAAATCATTTAAATGTAATCTATCTATTTATCCACTATAATAGTCTAATACTAAACTATATTTTTTTCAATATTTATTGAGCGTTTTTCATATATTTTATTAATTTCAGTCCGCAATATGCAGCCATTGTAGACTATTTTATTGAATATTATAATGTAAATGTCAAAAGTATAAATTTCGTTTGTGTTCGCACAAATAAGCGATTTACACTTATTTACACGTCGAACACTGAAAACAGAATAAAACGGTGTAAATACGCCATTTTATGTAAGTTTGAGGCGTTCGAGAATTGCATGAATCGCATAGCAATGAAGCAATCTGGCATGAATCGCATAGCAATAAAGCAATCTGGTTACATCAGTAAGTGGCAAAATTCACTTTTGGACACTCACATCATATTATAATCACTATTTTTATAATTGATATTTTTACTATCATCAATATAATTATTACACTTAAATTATATTGAACACACAAGAAAAGAAAACGGCTGCAAAGCAGACATTTATTTTTCTTGTGCCATTAACGAATGAATTGTCATGCAACGCATGACATAATAGCTCGAATGCGCAGATACATGAGTGAAGAACAAATGAAGCATAACATATTATATAATAGCAAATCATCTAATAACTAAAGTGAAATAAATCATATTTTTATAGTTTCATGGTGTGATAGCTCATATTGCCATTAGTTTAAGGTATGTGATATACAGTAAAGCATTATTAAATCAAAGTGAAATAGAATAATAAAACATTTATAATTGAACTATTTCATTTCACTTTAATTCTGGTTTTACTTTGAAAACAAAAAGTCGTAAATCATGCCATTTATGAAAGTTTAGGATATTAGAGAATTGCGTAAATTATGCAACAATGACAATATATAAATCCAATCGCATCAGTTAGTAACAATTCTTAGCTATGACATTAATTATGTTTCACGTGAAACATAATTAATTATAATATTTTATATAATTTATAAATATATATAAATTTCAAAAATCTTACAGAATACATGTATTCAAAATATAGTGATACATATTAAATTCGTATAATTTATAAACAATCAACTTGTCACATAAATATTAGTGTATTTTCAAAGATTATTAAACTAAGTACAAATGTATATTTTGACACCAAATAATATTCTTAAATATTTTTACTAAAGCATTTTTTAATTCCTATACTATGTTTCACGTGAAACAAAAAGACTGATATAATAAATATAAAATTTATCATATCAGTCTAAAAACATTTTTTATTAAATCAAATCATTATTCAGCAAACATTTTCAATTTAATTCTATTTATTATTTATTAAACGCTTTCAATTTATTTCAACTTAATTATATCATTTTTTATAGCAAACACCGCAGCCTGCGTTCTATCTGAAACATCAATTTTCTTAAATATGTTAGAGATATGATTCTTAACTGTACGTTCACTTATATTTAAAACCGAAGCTATTTCTTTGTTTGACGAACCTGCAGCTATCATCCTTAACACTTCTATTTCCCTTCTTGTAAGCTCATTGGTTCTGTCTTTCATAACATCTCTTTCTGCAAGTCTAACATTTAGTAAAGGAACGAGGCTTGGTTCTATATATGTTTCACCCTTATATACTGTCATTATAGCTTTTTTTAAAGTATCAAAATCTGAATCCTTTAATATATATCCATCGCAGCCCTTATCCAGAGCTTTTATTAAATAATCTATTTCATTATGAATTGTAAGTATTATTACCTTACACTTCATCTTCTGGCTTTTTATAATATCAAGTACTTGAAGTCCATCAAGATTAGGCATATTTATATCAAGAAGAATAATATCAGGCTGTGTTTTATTGGCATAATTAAGGCATTCATATCCATCATCAGCCTCACTAACAACATTTATATTATCATCCATTTCCAACAATTGTTTCAGTCCTTCTCTGACCATTCTATGATCATCTGCTAACAATATATTAACAGGCATATTATAACCGTCCCTTCTAATGATTAATAAAAGTTTTCCGCACATTCCAACATTACGCTTATATGATCAGTATAATGTTGTCCACAGTTTTAACTCCTATCATCATAATCTATTTTAAAAATGTACAAAATAACAAGTTATACTCAGATACAACGTTCTTAATTTCAAGTCAATATCAATATATTGGGATTTTAATTTTAAACTCTGCTCTGTCTCTGTCATATTCAATGCTTCCTTTGAGAAGTACTATTCTTTCATTTAACATTCTTATTCCGTATCCACTATTATTATTTTTAACCTTGCCTATTGAATTATAATCAAAACCACAGCCATCATCACGATAATCTATATATATATATTGCTCATCCGTGGATATATCTATGTATATATTAGAACAATCAGCATACTTATATGAATTACTAGATAGTTCATTTATAATTCTAAGACTCGATATGCTTGCGATCTGTGATATATCATCACTACAATCAATAGTTGTATGGATCATTATATTCTTATAGCTATCGTCTAATTTATCTATAAGATTAAGAAGTGCTTCATTAAAGCCTAGATCATCAAGTTCCATTGGTCTTAACTGATATATAATATTCCTAAGATCTTTAACGCTATCCTTTATTAATAACTTTGCATTATTTATTTCTATTTTAGCACGATTTACATCTTTATCTACTATCTGATTGATAAATTCTTCCTTATGTATAAGTGCAGTAAGATTCTGAACTACTGTATCATGAATATCTCTTGATATACGCTGTCTGTCTTCTTCTAATATCCACAATATCTCTGCATCAGATTCATTTAATTCACTTTCTGATTTATTATTATACACATTTTCACTATCTTCATCCAACGAATTGTTAATAACTTCTCTCATTTCATTTATTTTGTTAATAACTTCATCAAGATCAGATATTTTTTTCTTTTTTAAATTTTCAAGCGACTCTTTTTTATTACAAAGGTTTTTATATTCTTTTTCTATATATTTATCACAATTAGTTGATGTAAATAAATCCTGTGTTTTATCGCCTGAATTTAATACTTCATTCATCTTATTGCATATGGATTTAAGTTTCAACTCTATTGAATTGATTTCATATTTATATTCATCAACATTTTTTTCAAGTTTTTTTATCTGATTAATTATATAATTAACAGCTTTATCAGACTGAATATCTTTCATAATATTTACTTCCTTTTTATCCCATATACAACGTATTCATATTTAATAAAATTTTAACCCATTTGTTAATAAAAATAAAGCATTTTTTATCATGTTTTGACTACACATATATTAACCTCGCATATTTTGTCTGATAAAATCTATTCTATAAAATTCAGTTGTAGCTAATAATGCAATTATTTTTATATACTAAACTTATATAATGATGTGAGTGTCAAAAGTAAATTTTACAACTAACTTAATAGCTCTCTTAATATTACATTTTATAAAGATACTCTTAATAATAGCTTTTATAAAGATTGCCACTTTTTATCTTATAGACTATAATATTATAATATAATGAGCGCAAGAGAGCCAGAAAGCTGCTTGCAGATTTCTGGCGAACGGCGAATGACGATCACGATAGCTGCGATAGCAGCGGCGAGTAGCAAAGCTACGAATCGTGATATAATAAGCGCATAATATTTATAGAATTATTGACAGATTAAAATGCAAGGGGATTTATATATGAAAGCAGTAGGACTTGTAACAGAATACAACCCATTTCATAATGGACATTTATATCATCTTAATAAAGCAATGGAGCTTACAGGGGCGGATATAAGTGTTGCAGTTATGAGCGGGGATTTTGTACAGCGCGGAGAACCGGCGGTTCTTGATAAATATACGCGTACTTCTATGGCACTTAACAGTGGAGTTAACCTTGTCGTTGAACTTCCTGTTAATTATGCTGTGTCAAGTGCTGAGAGCTTTGCCGCTGGTGCTTTAAAGGTTCTTGATTATGTAAAAGCTGACAGTATTGCTTTTGGAAGTGAAAGCGGCGATATAGAAAGGCTTTCTAAGCTTGCCCACATTTTGTGTGATAACGAAGATACACTATATAAGGAAATATCTAAATACACTGCCAATGGAATATCTTATGCCGCCGCAAGACAGAAGGTTGTGGAGAAGCTGACGGATAAAGATACTGCGGCAATGCTTACAAGTTCTAATAACATACTTGCAGTTGAATATCTGAAAGCTATCATAAAAAATAATTATGCTATTAAACCTTATACCGTACAAAGACAGGGGGATAGTTATAACGATACAGATATAAGAAGTGAGTATGCAAGTGCGACAGCATTGAGAGAAAATCTTAAAGCGGATAATATATCGGAATATATACCTGTAAAAGCGGGATTAATATTATCTTCAAATACAAATTATATATATCCTGATGACATAACAGAAGCGTTATTTACAAGGCTTTTAGATATACTTTTTGCGAGTAATTATGATAAAAATGTATTTATAGAAAATGTTATGCAATATCCAGATGTAAGCAAGGAGATTGCTGGCAGATTATATAAGTCGGCTATGGATATGATAACAAGGACAGTACCACAGAGGTCAGAAAGTAAAGATAATTGGGCGTTTTCATTTGGAAGCCTATGTGAACATATAAAGACGAAAGAAGTGCCACTTTCCAGAATAAAAAGAGCACTTGTAAGGATAACATTGGGACTTGATAAAAAACATATGGAAAAATATGCGAATGAACCATATATAAGGGTGCTTGGCTTTGATAAAAAAGGGCAGGAGTATCTTTCATATATAAGAAAAACTGTGGAAGTGCCACTTATAACAAAGACCGCTGACTATAAGAAAATGCTGCTTGATGATATACACGCAGCTAATATTTATAATATGATTGTTGCTGGAAAGTATGGAGTTAAAGAATTGGGGGATTTTGTGAGGGGGCCTGTCAGGGTTTGATAAAAAGTGTGAGTTAAATTAAGAGGAAACATATACAATTCAACTGTTGGAAAATAGTATGCTGTTAGCACAGGTTATATATTCAGGGAGTGTTAGGTATGTATTTAATATCAGCGTATTTTGATGAAAATACTAATAAAATATTGAAACATCTGCAACAAAGAATTGCCGATAAAACAGGCAATGATTTTATGATAAGGAATAATGTTATGCCTCATCTTACAATCAGTGCAATTGAGGCAAGGAATGTGGATGTGTTAATTCCAGCATTTGAAAAGGTATGCAGGAAAAAGTTACAGCCTTTAGAAGAAAAAGGCGTTATGAATGTAAATAATGCGATAAATATAGTATCGGTCGGACAGCTTTTTCCACGTGTGATATATGCCGCACCTGTCATTAACGAGTATATGATGAAACTTTCAATATCCATATATAATGAATTTGCAACAATTCCAGAAACTAATATAAGCAAATTTTATCAGCCATATTCGTGGATGCCGCATATTACACTTGGCAAATGTCTTGATAAGGAGCAGATGAGACAGGCATTTGCTGTATTACAGGATTTATTTATGCCAATAGATGGCCGAATTACTAAAATAGGATTGTCTATTGTCAATCCATATAGAGAAGTGATGAGTGTAGCGTTATAAATATTCACAGATTTAACTGTGTGGTTTGGAATTAAAAAGGTTATAGATACCATAAATGATAATGCAGCAGCTTAAATAACATTGAATTATAGACATAATTCAGTAAAATTGCTTAACATTTAGAACAATCCTCACCTTGTCTTACGCAAAAAAAAGGTATATAATGGGGGCAAAAGTAGCGGTAACATAATGATAAACATAATGTGCCGAAATTCATATTTTAAGGAGGAGTCAGTAATCATGGCATTTATTGACACAATTTACGCTAGAGCAAAAGCAGATAAGAAGACTATCGTTTTACCAGAATCTATGGATAAGAGAACATTCGCAGCTGCTGAGAAGATTTTAAAGGAAGGTATCGCTAATCTTATAATCATCGGTACACCAGAAGAAATCGCTGAGAACAGCAAGGGATATGATATTACAGGTGCTACAATCGTAGATCCATTCAATGATCCTAATAAGCAGAAATATATCGACAAGTTCGTTGAATTAAGAGCTAAGAAGGGTGTTACACCTGAGATGGCTAAGGAACAGATGGAGAAGGATTATATGTACTATGCATGCCTTATGTGTAAGTGCGGTGATGCTGATGGTGCAGTTTCAGGTGCCTGCCATTCAACAGGTAACACAATTCGTCCAGCTCTTCAGTTATTAAAGACTAAGCCAGGTATCAGCAGTGTATCAGGTT
>ERZ773204.994-NODE-994-length-23179-cov-4.068154_pt1 | contig 23179 bp, 20 predicted proteins | sample MGYA00581007_ERZ773204 | MGnify/ENA primary metagenome ERZ773204 (study PRJEB29015, sample SAMEA2737757) | human gut metagenome | biome: human gut; feature: human-associated habitat; material: faeces | place: China | collected 2012 ... | reverse complement strand
CAAGCTTGCTTGCAGGAGAATTTTTGACCTTGGGACCCGCCAAAAACATGAATAAGTAGCCATTTTTCGCAGAAAAATGAGCGAATTATGAATGTTTTTGATGATTGCGGGAGTACGAAGTACGGAGCAATCCGGTATCATAGGGGTCAAAATACCTTTTGACCCCAACATCATATTATAAAACTGGCAAAATAATTTCCGGTTACACTATCACAATCATAGGAGAAGAAAGAAATGAAAATCGCAATCGCAAATGACCATTCTGCAGTAGAGCTGAAGAACATCATCAAAGAGCATCTTGAGAGCAAAGGCTACGAAGTATTAAACCTCGGAACCGACTCCACGGAGAGCTGTGACTATCCGGTATACGGTGAGAAAGTCGGCCGTGCTGTCGCTGACGGCGAGGCAGACCTCGGAATCGCTATCTGCGGAACAGGCGTTGGTATCTCCCTGGCAGCAAACAAGGTAAAAGGCATCCGCGCATGTGTCTGCAGCGAGCCGTACACAGCAAAGCTTTCCAGAATGCACAACAACTCCAACATCCTCGCGTTTGGTGCACGCGTCGTTGGAAGCGAACTAGCAAAGATGATCGTCGACGAGTGGCTTGGCGCAAGCTTCGAGGGCGGACGTCATCAGAGACGTGTTGATATGATCATGGATATTGAGAACAAGTAACTGAATCGTAACTGTGAGGGTACTGAACAGTTACACGGAATCTTATTTTATATAGAAGAAAGATCCTGTCTGGAAGCAGCAATGCCTCCGGTCAGGATCTTTTTTGGATATGACCTCAAGAGAGAAGATCATGACAGAACTGACTCTTGCCACGCATTTTAACATGTGTTAAGATTACACCACAAAGGATCATATCCCAAATGACCCAACAGGATAAAGGTCAGAGATAAAGGACATAGATAAAGGAGAATTACGATGGGAATTGTAGTAATCGGAGATGTGTTTATAGATATTAAGGGGTATTCCCTGTCCCCTTATATTCCGCAGGGAAGAAATGCCGGAACTGTGATCCAGATCCACGGCGGCGTTGCGAGAAACGTGGCGGAGAACATCGCAAATATCGAGCTGAAACCGACATTTATCAGTGCGGTGGATGACAACGCCATGGGAGACGATGTGATCCAGAAGCTGAAACGCCATAAAGTCGAAACGAAGTATATGAAGAAGGTCAAGGACGGCATGGGAACCTGGCTGGCCGTCTTTGATCATGAGGGAGACGTGGTGGCATCCATCTCAAAGAGACCGGACCACAAGCCCATCGAGCAGATCTTAGATGAGCATGGGGACGAGATCTTTAAGGATGCGGACAGCATTGCGATCGAGATCGATACAGACAAGGAGATCGTGAAAAAGACCTTCATGTATGCGGAAAAGTATCACAAAGAGGTCTATGCGCTTGTATCCAATATGACGATCGCTGTGGAGAGAAGAGATTTTATCCGCAGAACTGCATGTTTTGTGTGCAATCAGCAGGAGGCGGGAATCCTGTTCTCGGAAGACTATGACCATATGACTCCGGCAGAGTTAGCGGCAATTCTTCCGGACCGGATCCGTTCCGCCAAGATCTCCCGCATGGTGGTCACCATGGGAGGAGACGGATCTGTCTTTGTTGATTCGGACGGGCACACCGGAATTTATCCGGGACGTAAGGTAGATATCGTGGACACGACGGGAGCCGGGGATGCGTTCTTTTCCGGCGTCTGCATCGGACTTACCTACGGCAAGACGCTGCAGGAGGCATGCAGAATCGGCACAAGACTTGCGGCAACGGTGATCTGCACGACAGAGAATATCTGTCCGAGATTCATGCCGGAAGAATTTGGACTTACGAGGTAATCGATATGGAACCTATTATTATCGGAATTGCCGGGGGGTCTGGCTCAGGAAAATCGACATTTACGAACAGGCTCAGGCAGTACTTCGGGGATGATGTTGTCGTGATCTACCACGACAACTATTACCGCAGACAGGACGGGATCCCGTTTGAGCAGCGTGTGAAGGTCAACTATGACCATCCGGATTCCCTGGAGACAGATCTTTTGGTGGAGCACCTAAAGGAGCTGAAAGCCGGAAAGACCATCGAGTGTCCGGTCTACGACTACAGCCAGCACAACCGATCCAGCGAGATCATCAAGATCGAGCCGAGACCGATCATCCTCGTTGAGGGCATCCTGCTTCTCGCCGACGAGCGGATCCGCAGCCTCCTGGACATCAAAGTCTATGTGGAAGCCGACGCTGACGAGCGGATCCTCCGCCGCATCGTCCGCGACGTAGAGGAGCGCGGCCGCGACCTGAAAGGAATCATCACTCAGTACTTAACAACCGTAAAACCCATGCACTACATGTATGTAGAGCCCACGAGGGCTCTCGCCGATATCGTTATCAACAGCGGAAAGAACGATGTTGCGTTCGATCTGTTTGTTTCGAAGATCGGGCAGCTGCTGGAGAGTGCGGGGAATAAAATATGAATATGTGAAGACCGCCTGTTGTCAGTGTTGTGCTGGTGATGGGCGGTCTTCTTTCGCTTTGCGCGGACGCACGAGCCAATTCTGCGTTGACGCACTGGCGCACAAAAATATTAAACCTTACAACGATTGTACAGTTAATGTTTTTCCGCAGAATTTAACTGGAAAAGCATTTACAAATACGTTATACTGAGTCGGGTAAATTTTTAGAGATTTGAAAGGATCACAACTATCATGGAACCATTTTATTATAATCACATGGACAAAGAGCGACAGGCTGTTTACCGTGCCATGCAGCAGGGACTGTTAAGCCTTGCTGACTCTTTCCAGATCCCCCGGATCGACGGTCACGCCTTAAGCGATATTTTTTTTGAGCTCCGCCTTGACCACCCGGAGATTTTCTGGGTGTCCAGCTTTAAATACCGGTATTTCGCGGATTCCCCGAATCTGATCTTCATCCCGGAATACCTTTTTGAGAAGAGCAAAATCAAAGACCACCAGAAAGCCATGAATGCCCGGGTGGAAAAGCTCGCAAGACCGGCGGCAAAGCTCCCGGAGCTGGAAAAGGAAAAGTATATCCACGATTTTATCTGTGAGAATATCCACTACGATAAACTGAAAAAGCCCTATTCCCATGAAATTATCGGACCGTTGGGTCATGGTGTCGGCGTCTGCGAGGGGATCGCAAAGTCGGTCAAGATCCTCTGCGACGCGCTTGGAATCTGGTGTATGATCGCCTTATGCGGAAACAATCCGGAAAAAGGGATCAAGTACCGCCATACATGGAATATCGTGAAGATCGGTAAGACTTGCTATCACCTGGATGCCACCTTCGACAACAGCCTTGGAAAATGCGTTGAGACCGGCGGTGAGATCCGCTACGACTACTTCAATCTGGACGATAAGGCGGTCTTCCGCGACCATGAGCCGTTGATCGCCCCCGCCCCGGCCTGTACGGACGGTGATCACTTTTACTATAAGGAGAAAAAACTTTCCTTCACAAAGACGGAGGAAGTTTACAAGCGCTCCCTGCAGACTGCAAAGAAGAATAAAACACTTACATTCCACTGGCGCGGCGGCTACCTGACCCGTGAGGTTCTGAAAGAACTCATTGAACTTATCGAAAAAGCCGGAGCCGAGCAGAACAAGACCGCTCATATCCAGCTCAACTGGCCTCAGGCAGTTCTGCGGATCCATTATACGGATGAAAGATCCCAGGCTGTCGTCACCATGGAAGAAGCCAATGAGGGGGAAGAGTCCTGATCTCGTTACTCCACATAGATAAGGATTTCCGAACTGAAAAGCCTGCATGCTGCAGCGGAGGCATCCGGCACTGACGATCCAGAACGAAAAAAGAACATATAAATTTTCGACAGCATATTTACATGCTGTCTTTTTTTGCTTATAATGACGGTACAAAAAATAATCACTGTTAATAAGTGAACCTGTCGATGGCAATCGTGCCGGAATTCAGATGGGACAGTGGAAAATTACGGCTGTACATACACAGGCAGCTGAAAAAATTTACATCAGGGGAGAAAAACGTATGGGAAAAGAAAAGATAACGGATCAGGCGATGTATGATTTCTATGGAAAAATGCCGTTGAAACGTGCGATTCCACTTGGACTCCAGCATGTATTGGCGATGTTTGTCGGAAACCTGACCCCGCTTCTTATTATCTGCGGCGCATGCGGAATCAGTGGAAGCGAGGAGTTCGCCCATCTTCAGGTCTGTCTTTTACAGAACGCGATGTTTGTAGCGGGAGTTGTGACTCTGGTCCAGCTCTATGCGATCGGTCCGATCGGAGGTAAAGTTCCGATCATCATGGGAACCAGCTCCGGTTTTATCGGAGTTTTCAAGAGTGTGGCGGACACTATGGGCGGCGGACTCGCCACCTATGGCGCGATCATGGGAGCGTCAATTCTCGGCGGTCTTTTTGAGAGTGTTCTCGGATTCTTTATCAAGCCGCTGCGTAAATTTTTCCCGGCAGTTGTAACGGGAACGGTTGTATTGTCCATCGGACTGTCCCTGATCTCCGTCGGGATCAATTCTTTCGGCGGCGGAAGCGGCGCGAAGGACTTTGGCTCTATGGAGAACCTTCTCCTGGCGATCTTTGTCCTTGTGGTGATCCTTACTGTGAAACACTGGACCAACGGAATGGCAAGCAACTCCGCAATTCTCATCGGAATCATTGCGGGATATATTGCGGCATTTGTTATGAGCCTGGTTCTTCCGACAACGGGAATCACGGCAGACGGAGCCGAGTACACGAAAGCATGGGTACTGAACTGGGATAAAGTCGCCCAGGCAAGCTGGATCAGCATTCCGGAATTTCTTCCGGTGAAGCCGGTGTTTGATGCCCGTGCCATCGCGCCGATCCTCATCATGTTTATCGTAACAGCTGTTGAGACGGTTGGAGATATCTCCGGTGTTATTGAAGGCGGAATGAACCGTGAGGCGACAGACAAGGAGCTTTCCGGCGGCGTGATCTGCGACGGTATCGGCTCTTCTTTCGCGGCACTGTTCGGAATTCTTCCAAACACCTCCTTCAGCCAGAACGTCGGACTGGTTACGATGACAAAAGTAGTGAACCGTACCGCTCTCGCGACAGGCGCAGTATTCCTGATCCTCTGCGGTCTTGTTCCGAAGCTGGGCGCCATCGTTTCTATTATGCCGCAGGCTGTTCTCGGCGGCGCAGCCGTTATGATGTTCTCATCCATCGTGATCAGCGGAATCCAGCTGGTCACAAAGGAGAAGATGACAGCGAAGAACCTGACTATCGTTTCTGTAGCGCTTGGAGTTGGTTATGGAATGGGAGCGAACACGGCAATCTTAGCTCAGACCCCGCAGGCGATCCAGCTGATCTTCGGCGGTTCCGGAATTGTTCCGGCGGCTATGGTTGCGATTTTGTTGAATATTGTGCTTCCAAATGATAAAAAATGATGGGATTTGCGCTGAACGTTTATAAAATACTTGAAATCGTTAAAATGACCCGATCAAGTACGTTGAAAATTTTTTGATAAGAAATCTGTGCGCAGGGTTAATAAAAAAGCGGAATTTATCCGGGCGATACCGAGGTGTCGCTTACCGGTTAAATTCCGCTTTTTTTAGTTGCTCCAGTTCTGCCGGGGTGTCCGCGTCAGCGAGTTCCAGAGGATCACCTGCGGGGAAATACCGGACAACGTCGGGATATTTTTTCAGCAGAACATTGCCGCCGTGATTGTCCGGGAGTGTGAGAAGCTCCTCAAAATATCGGTTCCCGAAAAGAATTGGGTTTCCAGGAATTATAGAATCATCCTCAGCGATAGCTGCCAGGCGGAAAATCGGAGAGGCAGTTTGATAATACTGAGAAAATGTTATTACCATAGCTTCAAGTGTCTCTTTTGTTAACAGCGGCTGATCCCCCAGCGCAAACATACACCCCGCAAGTTCCGGATATTCCTTCAATAAGGCAGACAGTCCAAGAAGGACCGTGTGATTTCTGTAGGGCATTGCATGCAGAAGGACCGGAATCTTTCGCTCTCGACAAAATGCTTCAACTTCCCTGGATCTCGTCACAACGATCCGGGCAGCAAAAAGTGCACCGTCGGTGGCGGATAAGATCCGGTAGATCATTGGCTTTCCATTGAAATCTGCCATAAGTTTATTGGAACCAAATCTTTTTCCAAGCCCGGACGCCATGATCACGCATCCGATGGGCAGAAGCGGATGATCCAGGTCGTAAAGGAACACGTCGTTCCGTGCCCGCAGTGCATCGAGAAACGGTGTGGATTGGCTGCGGAGAACAGCGATGACCTGTTTCTGGTCAAAAAGACGGAAAACAGCATCGCAGAATTCCGGGCAGGAGCTTTCCAGATAGCCGAGTTCGTCGATTACCGCCCATTGGGAAGCGGACTCAATGGAGCGGGTTATAGAAGTGATGCCGAGCCCAAGGAAGCCATCCATAGCCGGTGTCATTTGGTCGCCGGATCGTTGAGCATCAGGATGCGCAGAATCAGCAGTACAAGCTTTTTGTACAAAACTATCTGCAGGGAAATTTGGAACAGCGAAGGACTTAGGTGGATGGTAGGATCCGATTCTCGCAGTTTCACCAGTAAGATTATCTGTCAATTCCACACGGTCGCGCGGAAACGCCTGCGTTGTAAATCCTGGAAATGGTCCTAAATCAGAAAAGTACGGCAGTGCCAGAATTTCTCTCAGCAGCGTGCTCTTCCCGATTCCCCGGCTGCCAGTTATGACCAAATGCCGTTTTTTATGAATACCTGCAGCTGCCGCTGTTTCAGACACAAATTTATTCCCCGTCTTCTCCCCCATCTGCATATTTAGAAAAGATCTGAGTATAGAGTTCGCGGCTGCTCTGAATACAGGCGTCACAGTAGGTTTCATAGTCATGTAAAAACTCCTTTGCTTTCGGCGTCAGGACACTTCCTCCGCCGCCTTTTCCGCCGATCCGGCGGGCCGTGAGCGGAAAACCGAGATTCTTTTCGGCTCGCCTCATGATGGCAAGTGCCTTCGTATACGCCATCCCCATAGACATCGCCGCCGCCCGCAGCGAACCGGTCTCCTCGATCAGATGGAGCAGACGGCAGGGACCTTCACCAAAGAATCGGAGGTGGTCATCGTCGCAGAGAAAAACTCGGATGTCGGATATCATGGCGAACACCTTCTTTCAAGAATTATTATGATCATAATATGTGACTGTGAGGATACTGAACAGTTACCATAATATCATAAATGCCAATCTGGAAACAGTAAAATTATTCAGCACTGCGGGAGAAAGATCCGCAGCAGAATAATTACAGAAGGGGAAGCAGGATGAGCCGCTTATGGTTCGAGATTTCCGGATCCGCAACAGCAACAAGTCTTACCGCCCCATAAATTTCAGAAAACGCCTTTTCCATATCCTGGACAGAGTCAGTTTTTGGCTGCAGCGTGCAGATCAGGCGGCCATCTTTTAAAAGCATCAGCGTGTCACAGCAGGCAAGCGCCAGAACCGGGTCATGAAGGCAGATCAGACCAGCTTTTCCAGGACGCCCATGCACGAATTCCATGATCATCCGCACCATCCGGTACTTATTTCCGAGATCCAGCGAGCTGTCCGGCTCGTCGAAGAGCAGTAGCTTCGTGTCTTCCACCAGCGTCCGGGCCAGGATCACAAGCTGCTTTTCTCCACCGCTGAGCGTCAGATAATCCCGGTCTGCGAGACCAGCCATCCCGACCTGTTCCAGAGCCCGGAGTGCCGCCGCTCTCATATCCGCGGACGGCTGGCTGAGCAGCTTTAATTTTGGATAAAATCCCATCAGCACCACATCTATGGCACTCATGGAGATCGAGATCCCGCTCTGCTGCGGAATATAGCTGACCCGCCGTGCCAGTTCCTTTGAACGCAGTCCGGCGAGCTCAGCACCTTCAAGAAAAACATGCCCGTCATGGGGCAATTCCCCGCAGATGGCCCGGAGAAGTGTGGTCTTTCCACCTCCGTTTGGCCCCAGAAGTCCGATCACACGCCCTGGTGTGTCAACAGAAAAGGAGACATGATCCAGGATCTGCCGTCCGCCGAGACAGAGGGAGATATCCTGAACAGAAAAAAAATCAGCCATTTTGACTCAGATCCTCCTTTCCGCGAGAATCAGATAGATCAAAAACGGTGCACCGAGAAGCGATGTGAAGATACTCACAGGCAATTCCACCGCAGTCAGGGACTTCGCCAATACGTCCGCAGTGAGCAGCAGGACACTTCCGATGATCCCGCTCAAAAGACAGGATGACCGCCTGTTGTGCCCGGTGAGAAGTCTCGCCGTGTGCGGGGCGAGAAGACCGATAAAACTGATAAGCCCCGTGACGCTGACTGCGGCAGCCACCGTGAGTGTCGCGAGGAAAAGCACGAAAAACCTGGTCTTCTGGACAGAGACACCCAGCATTCGTGCCTCGTCCTCCTGCACCGACAGCGCCAGTATATGGCGGTGGAGCAGGAAAATAACGGCGGAGCTAAACAGAATGATCACAACAGGGAACGGGATCTTCGAGGCAGTGACGCCCGCAAGACTTCCCATGATCCAGTATTCGATGGAAGCCAGCTGTTTTTCCGGGTCAGCCATGAGCTTCAGCACCATGAGAAATGTCTGCGCCAGGGAGTGGACCGCGATCCCCGCGAGAACAATGGAAGAGTGTTCCTTTACTGGGGAAAGGGCGGTGAGTCCAAGGGACAGACAAACTGCGAGAAGTCCGCCGACAAACGCGAAGACCGTGGTGGACGGCGATGCGGCGGAGGTAAAAAGGATTGCGAAGGCGGCACCTGCGCTGGCACCGGAAGAGACGCCGATGATATCGGGGGACGCCAGCGGGTTCCGGAAGACCGTCTGGTAGACGAACCCGGCCACACCGAGGCCAAAGCCGCCGACGAGTCCCATGAGGGCGCGGGGCAGGCGGAGTATGGTAAAGGTGCGGACCGCCATCGGTTCCCCTGCGCAAAGATCCGCCAGGGAGATCGGGTACTTTCCGGTAGTCAGTGCTGAAACAAAGGCGATGACAAGAAATGTCATCGCCGGAGTTAAAATTGCCATTGTCCGGTTGGAATCAGTTTGCGCTTTCCGGAGTGAAGCCATAGAATGTTTCATAGAAATTCTTTTCTGTAGTCTTGAAATCGTCTTCAGTTACAACGTCCGGGTGAAGAATGGAAGCGACATAGTAGCTGCCTAAAAAGCTTGCCGGTACCGGGGAATCGAGAGCTTCGATGTCGCTCGGGATCTGGGCAATGTGTCCTTCTTTTACAGCTGTGCAGTCAGCGAGAGCGGAATCGTTCAGAACAGAGTCAACATCGTAGTCAGCGTCAGCAGCGAGTACAATGTAGTCTGGGTTCCAGGAGAGGATCTGCTCGTAGGAAGTGTCTGCCCAGTATGTATCAGTGATGTCGGAAGCCGCGTTCATGCCGCCGGCGTTCTCGATCAGGGTGGACTGATACATCTCCAGACCAGCGGTCTGTAACAGAGCGCTGTTGCCTGCAAGGTATACGGACGGAGTCTCAACGCCGTCGAGGGATTTCTTTAAGCTCTCAAGAGCGTCGGAGATCCAGTACTCCAGCTCCTGGCCTTTCTCAACTACGTCTGCGGCTGTGGAGATCATGTCGATGGTCTCGAATAACTTTGTCTGGTCTTCCGGATTTACAGCGATTACGGTGAGACCAAGCTCTTCCATAGCCGGGATGGAATCTTTTAACTTTGTCGGAACGATCACAAGGTCCGGCTTTAATGCGGCACAGCCCTCAAGGTCAAACTCTTTCGCTGTTCCGACAGACGGGAGTTCTGTGAGTTCCGGAGCGCTTAATTTGTAGATGTTTCTCTTGTCGGCCTTTGCCTCAACGCCGACTAACTGGTCATCGAGACCAAGGGCGATCATCAGGCTTGTGGAGATATAGTAGCCGCTGACGAAGGATTCCGGCTGTTTCTCGATCGTAACCTCACGGCCAAGGTGGTCAGTGATGGTGACTGGATAGGTGACAGTCATTTCGTCGCCGGCCGCCGCAGATGTCTCAGCTACGGATTCGGATGCGGCTTCTGTGGTAACTTCAGCAGCTGTCTCAGCCGCGGTCGTCGTGGATGCAGTGCTGTTTCCACATGCAGTTGTGCTCACGGATAATGCGAGAGCTAAGAGCAGGGCGGAAAGCTTCTTGAGATTTTTTTTCATGATCTTTTGTCCTCTTTCAATATTTTTGTGTTGAAATTTCGTTATGTTTTTTTAACTACAACGGAATTATAACAGAAAGTATGTTAAAATTAAAGTATATTTTACAACTGTTCGATAGGGATTACACGCTTGTCTGCGCAGGCTGTGAAAATGCTGGACAGATATGAAGTTTTTGTAGCGACAAGGAGCAAAGAATGAGAGTTATCAGGGAATATAAACGTGCGGAAAGCCTGGAAGAGGCATGGCAGTTAAATCAGAAGAAGAGCAACCGCGTGCTCGGCGGTATGGTCTGGCTGAAAATGGGAAAGATGCAGATCGGTACGGCGATCGACCTCTCCGGTCTCGGACTTGACACCATCGAGGAGACGGGGGAGGAATTCCGGATCGGCTGCATGGTGACACTGAGAGACCTGGAGCTTGATCCGGGACTCAATTCATACACGGACGGCGCGGCGAGGGAGTCCGTGCGCCATATCGTCGGGGTCCAGTTCCGGAATCTCGCGACAGTGGGTGGAAGTATTTATGGAAGATACGGATTTTCCGATGTGCTGACGATGTTTTTGACCATGGACAGCTATGTGGAGCTTTATAAAGGCGGGATCATTCCGTTAAAGGAGTATGCGAAGATGCCGTATGACAGGGACATCCTGGTGCGGCTCATCGTGAAGAAAGAAAAGGCAGCGTTCGATTACCAGTCTGTCCGCAACAGCCAGACAGACTTTCCGGTACTGACCTGCGCGGCGGCAAAGACGGAGGCAGGATACCGGTTTTCCATCGGGGCGAGACCTGGAAAGGCAGTACTTTTTGAACTTGCAGACGCGGATATTCAAGCCGCAGATGTGGAAAACATGGCAGAAAATGCGGCGAAATGTGTAAAAGAACAGGTCGAGACCGGCTCCAACACGAGAGGAAGCGCGGAGTACCGGAAACACCTGGCGGGAGTTCTGGTAAGGAGAGCTGTCTGTAAGCTGGCGGGAAAATAAGAAAGAATTCCAGCCGGATCAATCAGATGAAAGTGAAAAAAATTTATAGAGGAATTATATCATGAACATTACCATGACATTAAACGGAAAGAAGATCTCCGCCGACATCGACGCGGACATGCTTTTGATCGATTTTGTGCGGGATCACGGATGCTACAGCGTGAAGCGCGGCTGTGAGACATCAAACTGTGGTCTCTGCACCGTATTTTTAGACGAAAAACCTGTTCTCTCCTGCTCTGTGCTGGCGGCGAGAGCGGATGGAAGAACGGTTACAACACTGGAAGGCCTCCAGGAAGAGGCGGCAGAATTCGGTGCGTTTATCGCCGACCAGGGAGCGGAACAATGCGGATTCTGCAACCCGGGATTTATCATGAACGCCCTGGCGCTGTTCCGGGAAATAGAATATCCGAATGAGGACGAAATCAAGGAATATCTGGCGGGCAACTTATGCCGCTGTTCCGGCTACGAGGGACAGCTCCGCGGCATCCAGGCGTTCCTGGAATGGAAGAAGGAAAAGAACGGAAAGGAGGCGGCGGAGGCATGAAATATGTAAACAAGCCGGTGCGCAAAAAAGACGCTATGCAGCTCGTGACCGGAAAGCCGGTCTACATGGATGATATCGCGCCGAAGGACTGCCTGATCGTAAAGCTTCTCCGCTCGCCCCACGCAAATGCGATCGTGACTTCTATCAACAAAATCGCGGCGATGAAGGTGGACGGCATCGAGGCGATCTACACCTGGGAGGATATCCCGCAGGATGGAAGACGTTACACACAGGCAGGCCAGACCTACCCGGAGATGAGTCCCTATGACCGCCTGATCATGGACCGCCATGTCCGGTATGTGGGCGATGTGGTCGCCATCGTGGCAGGACGGGATGAGAAGTGCGTGGACAAGGCGCTGAAGCTCATCAAGGTCCAGTATGAAGTTCTTGAGCCGATTCTGGATTTCCACAAGGCGAAGGACAATAAGATCTTAGTACACCCGGAAGACAACTGGGAGAGCCTTGTTCCGGTTGGGGCGGACAATAAGAGAAATCTTTGTGCCCACGACGAGACTGGATCCGGGGATATCGAGGAAGTCTTAAAGAACAGCGATGTGATCATCGACCACGTCTACCACACAAAGGCATGTCAGCAGACTATGATGGAGACGTTCAGGACCTTCTGTACCATCGACACCTACGGGCGTCTGAACGTGGTGAGCTCCACCCAGATCGTGTTCCACTGCAGAAGGATCCTCGCGAACGCCCTGCATATTCCAAAATCCATGATCCGTGTCAGCAAACCGAGGATCGGCGGCGGATTCGGGGCGAAGCAGACTTCCATCAGTGAAGTCTACCCGGCATATGTGACATGGATGACGAAGAAGCCGTCGAAGATCATCTTCACCCGGGAGGAGAGCATGACCGCCTCCACTCCGCGGCACGAGATGGAAGTCCATGTGCGCCTCGGCGCCAGCAAGGACGGAATCGTCAACGGAATCGACATGTACACGCTGTCCAACACCGGTGCCTACGGTGAACATGGACCGACGACTGTGGGACTTTCCGGACATAAATCCATCCCGCTTTATGGAAAGGCGAAGGCATTCCGATTCGTCAGTGATGTCGTGTATACAAACGTGATGTCCGCCGGCGCCTACCGCGGATACGGTGCCACCCAGGGTCTTTTCGCTGTGGAGTCTGCCGTGAATGAGCTGGCGGCGAAGCTGCATATGGATCCGTTTGAACTGCGGATGAAGAACATCGTCAAAGAGGGCGATGTGATGCCGGCGTACTACGGGCAGGTAAACACCAGCTGTGCCCTGGACCGGTGTCTGGAGCGCGTGAAGAAGATGATCGACTGGGATAATAAGTACCCGGTCCGCGATATGGGAAACGGAAAGGTCCGGGCCGTCGGCATGGGAATGGCGATGCAGGGCTCAGGTATCACATCGGTTGACGTGGGAAGTGCGACGATCAAGGTGAATGACGACGGATTTTATACATTAGCCATCGGGGCGGCGGACATGGGAACAGGCTGCGATACGATCCTGGCTCAGATCGCGGCGGAGGTCCTGGACTGTTCCATCGATGAGATCACGGTATTCGGCGCAGACACGGATACATCGCCTTACGATTCCGGATCCTATGCGTCCAGCACAACGTATGTTACCGGTAAGGCAGTAGAACAGTGTGCGCTGAAGGTGCGGGAGCAGATCTGCAAGCTAGGCGCGGAACTGTTAAAGTGTCCGGAAAGTGAAGTCGTGTTTGATGGAAAATTTGTGAAGCACGAGAATTCAAAGGAGATACAGGTCTCCCTCACAGATATCGCCACCGCCTCCCAGTGCGGCAACAATATCGCCCTGGAAGCCACCGTGACGAACAGCTCCCCGCTTTCTCCGCCGCCGTTTATGGTCGGCGCTGCGGAGGTTGAGGTGGATCTTGAGACCGGAGAGGCGAAGGTCATCGATTACGCGGCTGCGGTAGACTGTGGAACACCCGTAAACCCGAACCTTGCGAGAGTCCAGGCGGAAGGCGGTATTCTCCAGGGAATCGGCATGACACTGACAGAAAATATTACCTATAGTAAGAAGGGAAAACTTGCGGAGAACTCCCTGATGCAGTATAAGATCCCGACCCGTATCGATATCGGACATATCTGTGTAGAGTTTGAGAGCAGCTACGAGGATGCGGGACCGTTTGGCGCGAAATCCATCGGTGAAGTCGTGATCAATACACCGCTTCCGGCTGTGTCGGATGCGATCTTTAACGCCACAGGAACCAGGTTCTACGAACTCCCGATCACACCGGAAAAGATCGCCATGGCAGTGGCAGAACGGGAGAAAGAACAGGCCTGATCTGGTGACATAATTTGGACAATAGAACGCCATGTGACCATATGTTATAAACAAAGAGTACAATTGTCTGTAACTTTACAGTTACAAGTACCCAATGTAACAAATAACCAGCCGGGGAATAACAGAATAACGGAAAATGTCATCGGGTACCCCGGTTCAACGAAGAAAGCTGGGGGTGTGTATGGCGAAAAGAAAGCAGAAAATGAAGAGACTGGATCATGGAGGATACTCGTTAGTAGAGCTGATGGTGGTAATTGTCATCATGGTGATCCTGGCTTCTGTGAGCATTGGAGTTTATAATGGTTACGTAAATCGCGCGAGGAGCGCAGTGTTCTATGAAAAGGGACATCGGATCGCGGAAGCGTTTAAAATTTGTGAAGCAGAACATGGTCTTTCCGGAGAATTCGATAAGCGTGAGATGGCAGAAGAAATCGGAAATATAATGAAAAAGCCGAATGATCCGGACAGCCCGCTCTATCTGTATGTGGGAGAAGACACGGATGACTGTACTGATTTCACCCTTTCCTTCAAGAATACCGGAGATGGAAAAATGGAGATCAATGGATTTACCTACACTGCAGATACGTATGAGATCAGATGGACTGAGGACGACGGCGTGAAGGTAACGATGGAGTAAGAAAAAGGTCAGCAGCTCTTTAGATAAGCAGAGCTGCTGGCCTTTTCGGCAGTCAGGTATTTAGAAGAAGCTGCCAACGGTGGAAGCTGCCGGTCTCACATACTCAGAAGAAATTACTGGCAGGGTGGAAAGAAGCGGTCCCCACGCGGCATGAGCAGCGCCTTTGGACCATCTTAAATATCCGCAATCATACCGGCAGATTCCAGAAAATAGAACATCAGGCTGACGGCGAGAAGGTCTGCGCAGCCGCCGGGACTTAAGTTGTCTGTGATGTACTGATGGTCCAGGGAGTTCAGGGTCTCTTTAAAATTTTCTTTTGTGACAGTGGAGAGCAGGCGCTTTGCCTGCTCTTTGCTTTTTTTCGCAAGCTCCGGCCCTCCCCGGTGAACCATATTGGTGTCGTCAACTTCAGAGATCAGGGTGAGAAGAGCCATGGCGGCGGCGTCATTTAAAGAGAAACCGGAGAAAAGCCATTTTTTCAGAGATGGCAGACCGATCTGGACTGCGGATGGGAAACCGGCAGCCGCCTCACCGCGGGCACCCTGGATACCGTAGGCGGTAAAGATGCGTTCCCCGTTCGTAGAAAGTGATACGAAATGTGTTCTGATGTCGGGGGCAGAAGCGCTTTGCGGATCGGACTGCATCTTGTCAGGTGTATGTCCGGAAATATGTTGGATTTCGGAACCGGGAAGCGGAGTCTGCACGTTCGGAAGTCGATGCAGATCTGCGAGAGAGCACTCCCCTAACTTCCTGCATTCCTGAAGCACATCCTCCAACGGCGGCGGAAGCTCCTGACCCGCGTGAACTTTTCCAAGCGCCCCGCAGAGGATCGCCGAGGCAAAGACAAGCCCCTTGTGGGTGTTGATCCCGCCCGTGGCGGAGAACATAGCGGCTTCGGCCCGTTGTCCGGCGTAGCGCAGCCGCTCAAAAAGCTGCCTGTCCGACTCACTGCTGTGATCCCATCCCAGGCAGAAGAATTCCCGGAACCACGGGATCAGGGAGGCGCTGCTGTCAAGGAATGTAAAAAAGTCCATATCTTTGTGGGAGCCGGAGTTGTTCCGGTCCACCAGTCCCGGCTTCGGGGTGGTTGAAACCTCGTAGAGCAGTCCCCGTACCGCTGCGGAAGCCGCCTGATCAGCCGCCCGGTCCCGGAAGAATTCATGGAAGAGCTTTGCCGTCTGCCATTGGATCAGCTCCATGGAATGGGACTTTTTTTGTGCGCAGACATGGGCATCTTCCCCGCAGACAAGACAGGTTCTGGGGAGAAGTCCGAGATCATGCCGCTTTACGGAAATTCCATCGGGACCGCAGACGTCAAGGTTGAAGAGACGGCCCAAAGGGTGGCTTTCCTCGACGGAGACGAGAAATTTTTTGACCTGTATGGCCTGGGACTTTAAAAGAAAGAACGCGCAGTCACCGGTATTTTTCTCATAAACCTCCGTTTTCAGAACAGAGAAACGGGAGAGGCGGTCAGACAGTTCCCGTACTTCCTCCCGGAATGCCGCCCGGGCGAAGGGAAACGTCTTGACTGTCCCGGCAATATTTAAGGAAAGCTCCACAAGACAGATCTCCCCGCCGGTAGTAAGAAGTTCCCATTTTTTTAGGACGCGCCGGTCTCTGGCGGCGCGAAGTTCCACGGAAGTCACCGGTGAGCCGGTAATTACATTATTCAGGTTCATAAAAAAACACTCCATTTGGAATTTAATTCGAACTTCCTAAATGCAGAAAATGCTGTGCAAAGACTTTTTGAACGCAGATAAGCATTCCCCCGCTTCAAGTGCGCGGAGCACTAAGCGGTGGGTGAGTGGGATGCTTATGTCAGTGGGAGTTGAAAGCTCCCACTGACAGATCGCGAAGCGACTGCGTTCATGAGCAAGTAGCGAAGCGGATTGCGAATGTCCGCTTTACTTTCGCACAGCATTTCAGCTATCATGCATCTGAAAAAACGTCAGAGAACAGGATCTGCAGGAGAATTCGCAGTTACTTAAAGCTTTCCTTTAAATACTTCGCCGTACACTCCGGCACCAGCGACAGAACTTCGTCGGTCACGCCCTGCTCATCCAACAATTTCCGAACTCTGGAAGCACTGATGACCTCCGGCTTTCCATCCGGTCCCTCTGTGGTGATCCGGTCGATCTTGATGAAGGAGATGCCGTATTTTGGGAGAATGCGGATCATTGCCTCGTTGTAGCGTCTTGTTACCGGATCAAAAGGCTCTTCCCCGGCGAAACGTTTTGTAATATGAAGGATCGGAGCGATCCTCGACGCGAACAGTGTGATGTCGAGCTCACTCTGGATCTTCGCCGCGTCCTCGCAGTCCTTTAAGAAGTAGGTCGGGAATGTAGCGTTGGAGATCATATATGGACCGGATGGATGTACGATGACATTTGGAAGATGATCGGTTCCTTCACGGACAAGGCGGAGCCGGTCTGCAAACGGGAAACAGGAACGGTTCTCCTCAACCACGAAGATATGGAGCAGGGAACATGATTTTGCCGCATAAGTGATCAGCGCGAGATGACCTTTCGTGAAGGGATTGCAGTTCATGACGATACAGCCCACGTTCTCATCGGTATCTGTCCCGGCAAGAAATTTCTTATAATAGTTGTCCAGTCCGGATTTCTTATTCTCCAGCATCAGGACAGCTTCTGTCTCTGCCAGAGGATAAAATCCGCAGGATGTGAAAAGCACTTTGTTCTTCGGTCTGGTGATCACAAAAAGATCGTAATGCCCTGCCTCAAACCGGTTTTCGACAAGTCTGGACACGAGACTTCCGAGAGCATTCTGTCCTCTGAGACTCTCATCCACCGCAAAGCATTTTAAAAGATTTCCTGCGCAGCATCCGCATCCGGTGAGATTGTCATCGGAATCAAACACGCCGAACGCCGCTTCGATATCGTCCTCATAATTTAAATGATGCTTTGCGAGAAACTCCACAAGCATCTGTCTGTCATGGGAAAAACCAAGGGATAATTCATGAATACTGAGTTCTGTCATATAAAAGCACCTCCAAATGAGATAAACAGCAATGATGTCGTAATGGGACTATGAATATAGTATAGATGAAAAAAGGATAGTTTTCCAGAGAAAAGGCAGAGAAAAAAAGGGAAAATTGTAAAAGGAAAATACGATGCGGGACATAAGAAAAATATATGGGAAGAGATGAAAATAAGGGTGAAAATACATGACAGGAAAAGGGGAAGACCAGAGGATCATGTATACATGACCTTCTGATTGTTAAGAAATTGACATGCAAATAAAAGGATAGTATAATTATAAGCATTTCGTAGAGTTTTACGTTTGAATTTGAATTGCTTTTCAGGAGAAATTACTGATAAGAAAAATCGATGGGCAAAACGTACATGAGTATCGTGTATGGGAACAGTGATAAGGGAGTGATGATATGACAACGCGTGATATGGCATATATTGTGAGTATTGCGGAGGAACAGAGCATTACGCGCGCCGCTGCGAAGATGTATATGGCACAGCCGGCTTTGAGCCAGTGCGTCCAGAAGGTGGAGAAGGAGCTTGGCGTGACGATCTTTCACCGCCAGCCTAACGGAGTGAAGCTGACGGCGGAAGGCGAATGCTTTCTGGAATTTGCAAAGAAAACGTTGACGGAGCAGAAGACAATGGAGAAAAAACTGCTTGATCTTCAGAATTCTGACCGGGGTGTTGTTCAGCTCGGTTTTACGGGAATGCAGGCCATGTATGTTCTTCCATATTTTCTGCCGCAATTTAAGGAAAAGTATCCTTCTATTGACATGGTCCTGACAGAAGCAACCAGCGAGGATATCGAGGAGAAGCTCATCAAAGGTGAGGTGGAGGTCGGAATTGTTCACCCGCCGCTTTTAAGGGAAGAACTGGAGTATTTTGAGATCAACCATGATGAGATGGTGATCGTGCCGAGAAGCAACAGCCGGTATCACAAGATGATCTACTACCGGGATGACGATCCGATGCCGTATCTGGACGCGGAATTTTTAAGAAATGAGCCGCTTATCGTGACTCAGTCCTGGCAGAGAAGCCGGATGGTCTGCGAGCAGATCTTTGATAAGATGGGCTTTCACCCACCGATCAAACAGGTGTCCAGAAATCTGAGTACTCTGGATGCACTGGCGCAGGTGGACTATGGAACCGTGCTTCTTCCGTCGAAACAGCTGTCGGATGCTCTGAGACGGCGCGGTGTCTATAAGATCGACCCGGCTTACAGCGTGCCCTACACATTTAATGTAGCAGTTTTAAAAAATGCATATCTTTCCTCTCCGGCGGAGAAGCTGGTGGAGTTTTTAAAAGAGATTCGCGGGACCTTCTAAGTACAAGAAGGTCCTTTTTATTATTGGATATCAGACAAAAGTGCATACAGGCATAATTGGAAGATCCGCCCGCAGCAGTCTGCTGATTTTTTAACAGACATATTTTGTAACTGTTCAGTAGGTCTGCGCACTTGCTGCGCTGACCGTAAGAAAACATAGGCTGGAAGGCAAAAATCCCATCAGCGAAGCTGATCTGGAATGGATTTTTGCACGTAACTATGAAGGTACTGAATAGTTACCATATTTTTTACTTATGACCTCAACATAGTTTCCATATTTAACAAATATCCCCCGCTTTACTATAATGAAGCCATCAGGAAAAACCTGACTGCGCGCAGAATGATAAAGAAAACCGGCCGCTATTCCCCAACATCCATGGGAAGCGGTCAACGAAAACATGAAGGGGGAACGGACATGAACGGTATTGGAATTGGAATTATTTCCTTACTTGTTTACATTGCCGCCATTCTTGTGATCAATATGGTCCTCAAGAGAAAAATGGCAGAGGCCATGATGTGGTCATTCTTGATCATCCTCGCGATGGGTGGAATCTTTGCTGGACAGAACGTGTTCACATTAGCCCAGACAGGTATCAAGGCAGCGGCAAAACAGGAAGTTGTGTATGCTTCCATGGCATTCGTATTTATGGCATTTATGATGGATAAAACGGGCGTTATCGGACGACTCGTTGAAATCTTAAACAGTGTACTCGGACGCCTTCCGGGCGGTTCCGGATATGTATCCACCATCGCAAGCGCCCTGTTCGGCATGGTTTCCGGATCTGGTTCCGGTAACGCGTCTGCGGTTGGTTCTATCACGATCCCGTGGATGAAACAGAGTGGATGGAGCACTGAACGCGCTACAACGATCGTAGCCGGTAATGCCGGTCTGGGAATGATCTTCCCGCCATCCTCTTCCATGCTCCTTTTACTCGGTATGGAAGCGATCGCTGCTGAGCTTGAAAGCAACACCTTATATGTAGGTCTTATGTGTACCGGCCTTGTGATCCTTGTATATCGTCTCTTTGTTGTATTCTGCTATGCAAAGAAGGACGGCTTAAAGGCATCCGCAGGAACAGGTGAAAGTCTCGGAGCAGCATTCTCAAAGAATGCCTCCTCCCTGATCATTTTCCTCGGAATCATCATTCCGCTTCTGTTCCAGATGGGACCGACCGGAAACGCGATCAAAGCGACATTAAACGCCCACACAGAAAAATCCTTTAAGGCAATTTCTTTAGTAATGTGGATCCCGATCATGATGACCTTCTTTACAATCGTTGAGGGCTGGAAATATCTGCCCCACGATCTGAAAGGCTGGAAGGACATGCTCAAAGCGTCCGCGCCGAAGTACAGCGAGGTTGGCTGTCTGTTATTCTTCGCTTTCGCAGCCGCAAGCGTACTGACAAAGCTTGGTCTTCAGGATGAGTTTACTGCAGTATTTGATACACTCGGAAGCAAATCTCCGGTCCTTGTAGTTATCATGATCGCGGTGATCACCACACTGATGGTTGGCCCGTTCACAGGAACTGCTTCCACAACTGCCCTTGGTGCTCTTGCCTATGCAGCACTGCGCTCCCTCGGGCTTGCACCAGTGGCATGCTGCGTAGCATTCCTGCTTCTTGTTTCCAACGAGGGATGCATCCCGCCGAACTCCGCGCCGATCTATATCGCAAGCGGTATTTCCGGACTGAATGAACCGTCCAGGATCTTTAAGAACCTGCTGTTCCACTACGCGCTTCCGGTTGTCCTCATCGCAATTCTTATCATGCTGGGTATCTTCCCGGTAGTAGGCGCTTAAGGAGGGAAAGATCATGAAAAAGACGATTTACAACATTTGTATGGTAGTATTTGAGATCACACTTCCGTTATTCCTGCTCATGGGTGCGGTTCTTGTATTCGGACAGCTGATCGGAGCGCTGATGGGAAACGGTGCTATCGTTCTCGGACTGAACAACGCGATCAAAACTTACTCCGTATGGGTAGCAAGTGTATGCGCATTCTCCGGTTTCATCATGAGCTATGTGAGAGAAAAAAAGAAATAAGTAAGTGATCATTCAGAGTGGCGGTCGTGCAGATGTTCCGTCTGTATGTCCGCCACAATGTTGTTGAGAAAGCAAAAATCCCATCGGTCCCCCGATCTGGGGCGGATTTTTGCGTATAACTGTGAAGGTATGGAACAGTTATGCTAAGTAATTAGAAAACAGGAGGTATGATCTATGGAGATCAAGAAACCGGCAGTGGCCGGAACCTTAGAATCGAGCGACTGCCAGATCGTGATCCGTCCGAACGGCGGTGAGGGCATCGAGATCGAGTTAGAGAGCGATGTTGCAGTCATGTTCGGCGATTCCATCAGGGAAACTGTCAATAATACACTGGAAGAATTCGGTGTCAAGGACGCCTACGTGGAGATCCGCGACAAGGGCGCTCTCGACTGCGTCATCAAGGCGAGAATGGAATGTGTCATCTGCCGCGGCGCGGAGGAGAAATACGACTGGACAAAGGAGGATGCGAGATAATGGCTGAGAAGACGATCCACTTAAAACGCACCAGCCTGTATGCCAGTGGTGCGAGCCCGGTAAACATGATCCAGGCGATTTTCTACAATGAGGACATGCTGATCTACGACCTTGAAGACTCCGTTCCGGCGGTCGAGAAGGACGCGGCGAGATTCCTTGTATACAACATGGTAAAAAACCACAGACCGAAGGATAAATATGTCTGCATCCGTGTAAATGGTATCTATTCCGAATACCTGGAGGAAGACTTACAGGCGGCAGTCAGAGCCAACCCGGATTGCATCCGTATTCCGAAGGTGGAGTACGCGAGAGAGGTACAGGATATCTCAAGAAGAATCGCAGCCATCGAGGAGAAGATCGGTCTTGAAGTCGGAAAGATCGAGCTGATCTGCAACATTGAGTCCTACATGGGTGTCATCAACGCCATGGAGATCGCCCACTCTGATCCCCGTGTGGTTGCGATGGCCGTCAGTGCAGAGGACCTGACTGCAAGCCTGAAGGCCCAGAGAACGAAGAAAGGTCTGGAAGTATTCTATGCGAGAAATGCGGTCCTCATGGCATGCCGTTCCGCGGGAATCGATGCCCTTGATATCGTATTCTCTGATATCAATGACAAAGAGGGTCTTGAGGAGGACACGGCTCTCGCAAAGAACCTTGGCTTCGACGGAAAGACCTGCATCCACCCAAGACAGATCGACACGGTCAATTCCTTCTTCACGCCGAGTATGAAGGAAATCAAGTATGCGCTCCGCGTTTTACAGGCAGTGGAGGAAGGAAAGAAGCAGCATAAAGGTGCTGTGACTCTTGACGGCGGCATGATCGATAAGCCGATGGAGCTTCGGGCTCTCACGACATTAGCCCAGGCGAAGGCAGCCGGTATCCGCACAGAAGGGATGGTGATATAGGATGGAACAGAGCAGAGAGACTTATATCAACGCAGTGGGACGCGAGATCCCGAAGCAGATCGGAAATTATGTCGTAAAACCGTACACGGGCGCTTACACGACCGTTCCCTCCGATGCGCCGGTACACACACTCCGCACAGCAGGAAAGCACGTTTCCGGAGACTGCAAGATGGCGGAGAATTTAAAGGATGCGATCGTAAAGACCGGCTTAAAAGACGGGATGACGATCTCCTTCCATCACAGCTTCCGTGAGGGCGATGAGATCATCGGACAGGTTCTGACCGCGATCCGCGAGCTTGGGATCAAGAGACTCCGTTTCGCACCGAGTGCCGTTGTCAATATCAAGAATCCGTCCATCGTGGACTTTGTAAAAGACGGAACCATCGACCGCATCGAGGCCAGCGGTATTCGAGGCGAATTAGGTGACGCAGTTCTTGACGGACTGACGGAAAAGCCGGTTATTTTAAGAACCCACGGTTCCAGACCGAGAGCCATCGAGGCAGGAGAGCTTCAGATTGATGTGGCTTTCATCGGCGCTTCCGCGGCGGACGAGTACGGCAACGCCACTGGTCAGATCGGACCGAATGCCTGCGGTTCCCTTGGATATTCCTTTGTGGATGCCATGAATGCGCGGAGAGTTGTTGTTATTACCGATTATCTTGTGGATTATCCATGCTGCCCGGCAAGTATCTCCCAGCAGTATGTAGATTATGTCGTAAAGGTTGACCGTATCGGCGATCCGGATAAGATCGGAAAAGGTGCGGCCAGAATGACAAAGAACCCGAGGGATCTTCTGATTGCGGAGCGGGCGGCAGA
>ERZ773204.982-NODE-982-length-23389-cov-42.290177_pt1 | contig 23389 bp, 10 predicted proteins | sample MGYA00581007_ERZ773204 | MGnify/ENA primary metagenome ERZ773204 (study PRJEB29015, sample SAMEA2737757) | human gut metagenome | biome: human gut; feature: human-associated habitat; material: faeces | place: China | collected 2012 ... | reverse complement strand
AAACACTGGAATTCATTGCCCATGCCTACAAGGAAAATTCATCTGTACGCAGTGCCATGGAAGGCGAGCGAAATATACAGGGTTTCTTCACCGCCTACCTCAGCGTAAACGCTTATTACCTGATGGCTCCGGAAATGGAACTGAGCCACGGTTACTGCGACCTCTTCCTCATGCCGGACCTGATGCGCTACGAGGTGAAGCATAGCTATATTCTTGAACTGAAATATCTGTCGGTGAAGGACACGGAAGAGAAAACCCGGACGCAATGGCAGGAAGCGGTGAAACAGATTAACGAATATGCTGCCGCACCCCGGGTACGGCAGTTGGTGCAGAACACGAAGCTGCACTGTATTATCATACAGTTCCGGGGATGGGAGCTGGAGCGGATGGAAGAAGTGTAGGCCTCCTGTTCAAAACAACATGACAGTACAGATGAAAATTCATACAGGAAGTCAATTCACATTCAGAATCACTCTTTTATAAGACTTTAGATTAGGCGTTCCATTATCTGTAAGTTCAAGTATCAAATGTAACTGTTTGCCCGGATTATCCGGTACAATTATCTCCGCCCTCTTCTCATCGGCGTGCTTTATAGCCACCTTTGTTTGCACACTGCCTGCTTCCCGATATTGCCACCATTGGTAAGACAATGAATTTTTATCAGGGTCAAATGAAGGAGAGGCATCCAGTATTATTTTTTCTCCCGGCCGGACTGTGCGTACACTTTCTCCCAATATCCGGGCAACAGGTTGATGATTTGCCTTTGAATATTCATCAGCCACGCACCAGTCGGCACGAGCCGCCCAGTCATTTTGTATAGCAGGCAACCAACGCTGGAAAGTATAATGCGAATCCGGCACACCGTTTTTCAAATCATTCCCATCTTGCATGTGATTGCCATTTTTATACTCCGGGCGTCCTCCCCATCCTCCTAATGTATAGTCTGTATGCTGTTCAAGTCCATTACGTATAAGAGGCATAAAAGAAGGAGTATCCCCCTCACTGGTATATTCCTGAGGATAGGCGGCACACAGTGGTCCGTGCCCATTCTTAATATGGTCAGCCAACCAAGGTTTATCCATGATCTGTTGCAACTCTTTTGAATTTTTACTAAGTCTGTTCTTAAAATAATAATCCACACTCATGTAATCCCATACATATCTCCATCCTCCATCATGATCCGGTGCGCCCGATTCATAAATAATGATTTCAGGAAGATTCTGTTCTATCCATTTTCCACCGCCGTCCTGATACCAAATACAATATAATCTGGCTTTTGATACCGCTTTTGCCCATTCTGCAGCAGAATATTTCTGCTTGATCTGCCATAAGGCATTGGCCTGGGTGTTGGCTCCACCCCATGCTAAAATATGAACAGGCCTCGGATCAGAATCAAGCAATGTCCTTATGATGAGCTGTGCCCCCTCGCTATCAGACAGTAAAGGAGGCAATTTATGCAAGTCCTCTCTGTTCTCATTACCAACCGCCAAGACACTTAGCAAATATTCAGCATCGGGATAATCGGGATTATGTTTCCTCAAATTAGGCAGACATTCCGCATATTTGGCAATTTGTGATTCGATCCATTTATCTTTACTATGTCCGTCTTTCTGTACCCCATTGACTTGAACAATGCCTGCGACATCATAATCAGAAGAATACATAAGAAAACGAATCATAGAACTTTGATCGTCAATCTCACCATCCGTAGTGACAATAACCCGGGGCTTCTCCTGCTGTCGGGCAACAGCAGATAACATTGACACAAACAAAAAAACAATACAGCATAAAACAGGGGGCATTTTCATATTACAAACTGTTAAATTAGTAGGCCAACACATTCCAAAGATCTCTGATACGTTGTTCGGGGTCCCATTTGCCATTGAATGTCCACTTGGCGGTAACGCCATAAAACTCCGGAGCATTCTCCGCCTCCTTTAAATTATCGTTTAACCAGCCACTATGCCCTCCTTCACGGGTACAACCATAATAATAGGTACGTAGCCCCCACGGACAGGGATCAAGCACTTTATCCGAATAAGCATAATGAATATTCCCGTCAAGCACATTCTTCGACATTTTACATTTGATGAGATAAAACTGGGAATCATGATGATAGCGTCCTAAAAGTGTCGGTGTCTTAGCATCAAATGAAGAATTGGTAATAACCAGTTTCTTGTTCTTGTCACCTCGTCCGTCATGCCAAATCATGGCACGGCTATCACCATAAAAATGGCAGCGTGTGGCATAGCACCATCCGCGAGGACAAAGAAAATCCACACCCGGACAACGAAGATAGAGATCGGCATGATAATACATACCATTGCTTCCGGGCGCCCACAAGGAAAGGGCATCGTTTCCATCGGCCCATACATTACTGTTGATGATAATGGTACGAGTGGCACGTCCAAAAATCGCCATCTGATGGATGGTCGTATTTTCAATGGCAGTTCCGTAATTGTTGTAAACAGTCAGTCCGCTAATAACACAATCATCCGCACCTTCCTGCAACACAATGACACCATTGCCTACCGGACGTCCATGATATTCCGTGATGGCACGTGTCTGGGCTGTTTCAGCCAAGACAATCCGCGTACTGTCACGGTTTTCCCCCACCAAAACAATATTAGGCCTGTCAATAATCACTTTTTGATGATACGTTCCGTTCAACAATAAGATTTTAAAAGGTACTGTCGGAATTTCCGGAGCCTTTTCAATAGCTGCCTGAATACTCTCTCCCGGCTTTACCACCACATCAAAAGCCGTACGCTCTGCCATGGGACGACGATACATTTCAATAAGCCCGTTTTCATTCGCTCCTTTGGTTGCCAGACTGATTGCCACCTTATGCTTCGGATCATATTTGTCCGCCCATGCATTGTATATGGCAAAAAGCTCAGCCGGTCTGCTATTGTACCAACTATATCCGTTACGACGTTCTGTTCCTATTTCTTCCAAATGGCGACGTGGCAGCCCATCACGGTCACATACATACGGTTCACAATATTTCAAATCATAATAACGCGCCCAAATAGGCTTGGCTTGAGGATCTTCCACAAGACGAGTATCCCGCTCACCATTTGCCAGCACGATACGCTCGCATTTCAAACCGGTAAGTTTATACCTGTCAAACCATTTCATGGCTCCGTGAACCGCCCGCTTCACGCGTGCGTCGGGTGCAGGTAATTCCATGAGCAGACGCACAATTCCGGCACTCTCCGCCGAACAATAAGACGGCAACTCATACGCACGTGCCGGTGCAGGCTTCAATGTTTCCCTATCATTCTGCTGACACCACACAGAAGGTTCTCCATCCTTTATAATTTGTGTAGCCAGTATACACTCTATTCCTTTATTAAAGGCTTTTCCCAAACGTACACACAAAGCCTTGTCTATCAAATCATCCTCATAAGGCGCTTTGTGATTCATCATATCACGTATCATATTCAATGTATTGACAATGGCATCGTCATTAAAAGTAATATGTACCTGATAACCACGCGGACCGGGCCAGAATTGCGGCCATCCTCCGTTTTCGTATTGACCACTCAGCAAATATTCCACTCCCTGGAGGAAAGCATCCCGATAACGTATATCCTTAGTCTGCCTATAAAGACGGGCTAAAAAAATCATCTGGGCAGTTGTGGCATTATTATCTATCGTAGAATCATCACGACGTGATTTATCCTTTATCACTTTAGCCAGCTCTTTATCATTCATGCGGCGGGCCATATCTATATTCTTCGGCCAACCGCCCGTACAGCGTTGAAAAGCCAATACATTTTCAGCAATCCGCCGAGCTTCATCTGTCAGAAAGAAAGAATCCTGCTCCATACGTGCTATTTGTTTCCATTCCTTAGGATACGACTCATTATCCTTTTTATGAGCTCTTTGCTGCGCAAAGGAGCCGGTTACCATGGCAAAAGCCATAAAGCCAATAAACACTTTTTTGAATGTATTTTTCATTATTCCTATATGTTTTGATAAAAACCAGCAAACAAAATTATGCGTTTTCCAATCTGAATACAGAGAATATTTGGTCTTTTTCAGGCAGATTTTGCACAGACATCATCAAACCTATACAATTTTTGATACTCTGCCCCTTTACCTATACATAAAAAAGCCTATCTATCACAGATCGGCTTTTCTATCAAATATCTGTCTTTCAAAATCCAAAGATTCTCAGAAGACATTCACATTATAATAACTATAAAACTTATCAAACCCCATTCTGCTATCTAACAGAACCATTACGCCATTTAGCCGCACCAATGTTCAACTGATAAATTTTTGACTCCATAACTTTACCTGTCTGATTGTAATACAAGTTTACACCATGCTCTCCAGCCGTACCATCAAGTGCATCTGCACGATGCATATATTGATCGTTATCAGCAGTAGCCTTATGTGGTGGATTTGGACTTACCATCAGTTCTAATGGAGAAATATCATCTACAAGAACTTCCAATGTTCCATTTAAAGTAGCAGAACCATTGTTGACCAAGGTGCCAAAATTATTTTTAGTCGCAGTCCATGGATTATTGCTAAAAATTTGTCCGTTGGATAAAAAAGTATTTGTAGAATAATTATTGTCAAAATTCAATGTCACATGTCCGGCTGTACCGTCTGCCATAGTCATTGTCTTACGGATATCAGCTCCTGCCATAGTCATCTTTCGGACATCACCGTCCTGCTTGGTCAAAACAATCAGGTTATTTTTCACCGTATAAGTACTTCCATCTGGAATATTACGCATATTGAAAATATTTCCTGCTGCACGAGTGTTCCAGTTAACCAAAGTATTGTTTTCAAACGTTATATTCCATGCCCCTCCCTTCCATGCACTCTGCTTGGTTTCACTGAAAAATGAAGGGAACGGACAATCATAGAAAGTGTTTCCACGAACCACAAAGTCCTTATATAAATTAGAATTCGCATTATTCCCGGAACCGGCAATCCATGGATAACCTCCGGCACCATTACTATAATAGCCACAGTCAAAGAACTGGTTATCCTCTATCAAGACATGATCCCAAATTTTGTAATTAGGCCCCTGCTCACGAATGAACCCACGTACCAGACGCTTGAAAGTACAATTTTTCACCACAAAACTTTCCAAATGTACAGCCATACCATTAGAAAACATATTAATGAAATAATTACCTGTAGCCGAACCCAAACCGGCAACATTATCACCATAAGTAAGAGCCATTGGACAATCGAAATCAATATCATAAAATTCGAGCATCTTCATATAAATTTCTCCTCCTTCCCCAGCTTGTGGCTGGCGCCCGAACATCAAATTCATAGAATTAACATTAGTACCTGTCATATGCATACCACCTAACAATACTTTAGCACGTTTACCTGCTGCTACATCCTCAGGACGAGTACGAAGAACAAAACCTTTGCAGGTAGTTAAATTATCAAACATACAATAAGTCTTTCCACCTTCCAAATAATAAGTCTGTCCTTCGGCTAAATTTACATCGGAAATGAAGTCTGTTAAAAGGAAATCAATACGCATTGCATTGTATTTCAGAGCAGCCTCGTGCTGTATCAAAGCATTTTGATAAGCTTCATCTGAATCAAACCGGTCACGACTTGGAGCACTTAAGTCATGAGTTACTAAAATAGGCTCTCCCGGTTCTCCGTCTGAGCGGGCAGAACAAGTATTGTAATATGCATCCCATTTTACCTTCACATTCTCGTTGCGAACATTAATCACATAAACAGAGTTTTTCTGAAGTCCGTCAATATCTACATATCCCTTTTCAAAATCCTCATCGGTTAATTTATATTTTCTCCATTTTTCATTCACTGTTGATTCAGGATTATTAGGAGACGGATCTACTTCCAACCACTGATAAACAAAATTATCGTTAGCATCAAGCTGAAATTTTTCACGATAAATAGCCTTATCATCGTCTGATACCCCTTCTGTTACAGTTTTGAAAGCACGATTCAACATCACACGCATAGTAGTCTGTGTAGTCTTAGAAGCATCTACATAGACACAGAATGGAGTTGCATATCGATCAGAAGTGGTAATGCCCATCCATTCTGCCCACTGTCTGCCATCACCATGTCCATACCATTTGGATGCATGTGAAAAATCAGTCACATTATCATCTTTTGTTGATAACACGCGAATAGCAAAACGATAATCAGTGGAATACTGTTGATCTTTAATAACTAAATCAAGGACCTCCGGTCCTACAATGGTATCTAGTAACAAAAGACCGTTTTCGGCAGATGTACCCCAAGCATCTGCACCACCCGAAACATTTGGCTGTAGTGCCTGACGAATCTGGTAGCCCGCACAGTTATTCACTCCATACCAATAAAGATGAATATCATTGCCATTCGGTCCCTCTGCTTTACAATTATAAGCATAGTCATCCCCTTTTCCTCTATTATTATCACAAATGAACATAGTCATCCATTCTCTATCTATATTTGCCATTCCTTTCTCATCATCAGAACACGAAATACATGAGAAACCTGAAAATAACATTAATGCATATAAAAATATTTTTTTCATCATTCTGTCCTTTTATAAATTATTTATAGCCATAATAGTTCTTGTATACACCTGCTGAGCGTTGGATAGCCGCATTAGGATAAGGTAAAATATAACGTACAGGAGGTAAATCATTCACCTCAGGAACAGAATTACCATCCAGTGGTGATTCTGTTCCATCTTTGACCAACACAATCATTCCTTGTTCTGTATGACGAATATATCCATAGAATGAATATTTACATTGGTTAGTAGGCTCCGAATCATTACTCCACTGATAAAATTCCGCCATCTTCCAAGTTGCTCCATCAACAGCTACCAAAGCTGTCGCTGGTTGATTAGCTGATTTGTAAGGATTATAAATATAGAGCATATCCAATATCTTATTGGGATAAGGATAGCCATAAACTTGATTTACATCCACACGCCATTCAACCGTTTGTGGAAGAACATGGTAATACATAGATTCGGGAAGATCATCCAAATAAGCACTACCATCATATTCAGCTATATCATCTTCGAAGCCAGTAGAAGAACCGGCATTAGACATTCCTACAGAAAGATAGCGCAAAAAACTATAAACAATTTCCTGTCCATAAAGATTATTACGGACAAGATCTCTCCAGCGCATATTCTCACCCGCAAACTCCCATTTACGTTCATCAAGCACGGCTTTCAAAAAAGTTTCTTTAGAAGAAGCCACCTGAGCAATATAGGCAGAAACAACACTTTGGTCATCGAATGCCCGTGCATGGACTTGACGAAGTGACTCCTGAGCAGTGGCAGTAGGTCCTTCCAACTCATTAACAGCTTCGGCATTCATCAACAAAACATCCGTATAACGCATATAAGGGAAGTTAATACCTGTATTACTGGCACTCAAATTGGTAAACTGTCCCGCATTCGCCCATAATTTAGACCATTTATTATTATGGACAGTATAATCCGCACGAATCATACAAGAATCCTGAGTAGCATTATTAGCACTGTTACCATAATACCAAAGTCCATTAATAAAATCTCGACGCTTATCATTCTCATCGAATGAATAACGGTAAAAAGCACTCAAACGTATATCACCTTTAGATTCTCCCCATACATTCTTACCCAATGTCTTTCCTTCATTAACGGTTGATGTAGGTCCTTGAGAATACCCTGTATTACCTGTAGACTCCTTAGCAAAAGGAATCTCAAAAATAGGATCACCTTTAGCAATAATTTCAAAATTGCTTTCCTTGGTAAAAATATCTTGATAAGAAGTGCCTACAGAGTGTGTCCCCGAAGCAATAACCAGGCTAGTATATTCTTTTACGATTTGATAATACTTCTGATAATCTTCCGGACGTTTCATCACACCATAACTATTTGCATTATTTTTATCCGGATGAAGTGAATAACCTCCGGCAGTCAATGCAATACGTGCAATTAATGCCCAAGCAAACTCCTTAGACGCACGTTCTACTGTTGTTGTTGTAGAAGAAGACATCTTAGGAGCAATATCCTGCAAATCTTCAATAAGTTTATTTTGGATTTCTTCGCGATTCATTACAGGAATCACATAATTATCACCTAATTGTGAGGCTGGCAGGAAAGTGAAAGGAACATCCCCGAACATCACTACCAGATCATGATAAACCATAGCACGAAGACACTTGGCTTCGCCCAACATCTGCATAACAGCGGTATTCTCTTCATTATAAAGCGGACCAGTTTCTACACCCCGGATAAAACGGTTAGCATCTTCAATAGCTTTATAAGAAGCTCTCCAATATTTATCAATTTCGCCACCTTGATCGTCACAATCAAAACGTGCATAGCTATTATGGGTTGCTACATTACCTGTATACATCTGCATATCAACATCACTGTTCAAATTAAAAGTTTTCTGATAGGCACTGCCATAAAGATCACCTACCAAGATAGAAGCATAAACACCGTTCAACGCACGGCTAATTTCTGTTTCCTGGCTGAACACAAAGTCCTCATTGTAACTTGATGGAGAATCCACGTCAAGGAAATCATTGCATGATATTAGAGTCAAAGTTGCTAATCCTATTATTAAAGTATTTTTAAATTTCATGTGCTTTCAAATTTAGAATGTAATATTAGTACCTAGTACAAAACTGCGACTACGTGGGTAACGGTTATAGTCCATACCACAAGTTAATCCTGTCTGAATATCCACTTCAGGATCATAACCCGAATACCCAGTAATAATAAACAAATTAGAGGCTGACACATAAAAACGAGCTTTCGAAATCCCCCATTTAGAAGTCAGATTTCCAGGTAACGTATAGCCAACAGTCAAATCCTGACAACGCAGAAACGATCCATCCTCGATAAAATAGGAATGAGTTATTTTTTTTGTCACATCCGTCGGATTCCAAAGTGTCCTACCTTCGTTTAATTCACGGTACATATCCAACGAACCATCAATATAGTAACATTTGTACAAGCATTCGCCGTCACCATCACGGGTATAACGCCAACCTTTGTCGGCAAATGTGGAAAGCACATTGTAGAACTTATTCTTATTGCTTTCGGATGAGGAAAGCTGGTAAGCTGTCGCATTATTCACATCAAAATCAAGCATAAAGTTGAAGTTCATGGCAAAATCAAAACCCTTCCATTGTCCGCTCAATCCAAAACCTCCCTGCACTTTTGGATTGGTATTACCTATAACAGTACGGTCATCTTCTGTGATATATCCGTCACCATTCAAATCCTTGAACTTGACTTTGCCCGGCAGAGTAGCTATGCCTGAATTAGAATCTCCTGAAATCTGATTGATTATTGTTTTTGGATGTTCCACACCGTCTGCATCCATAATAGGTGCATCTTTCGAAGTTCCGTTTTCAGCGGCCGTTGATCCCCAAGGTACTGCTTGCAAGTTATTAGTGGGATCAAAATAGAATTCATCCATTGAATATAAACCATCATATACAAAACCATAAATAAGTCCTACTTGGTCACCCACCTTCAAACAATAATCATTGTAACTTGATTTCCAACGGTTATTCTGATCCCAAATCACATTGTCTGTACCATTTAATTTATCAACTTTCATTTTATTCATACCTAAAGAAAGATTTGCGGAAAGCACATAATCCCTGCCACTGAGAATATCTCCTGATATAGTTAATTCAACCCCTTTATTAGTTACTTGTCCAATATTTTGCATCTGACTTACATAACCAGTTGCTGAAGGAATGTCCGATTTATAAAGTAAATCTTTCGTCGTATTCCAATAAATCTCCGGAGTAACAGTGAGACGACCATTAAAAAGCGTGATATCAGCAGCAAGATTACGAGTTAATGTAGTTTCCCATTTAATATTTTTATTGGCAAAAGTAGTACCCCCTTGATTACCATACCATTGCTCTCCAAACTGAGTTGCTTCTCCAAATCCAGGTCCGCCGGTAGAATTAACAGTATATAAATAACGCCACATATCATCACTGATACGATTATTTCCTGCCAACCCTATAGCTGCACGAAGTTTTAACTGATCAATCCATTTTATATCTTCCATAAACTTTTCTTCTGAAAGCACCCAAGCACCTGATACTGAAGGGAAATATCCCCATTGATTACCTGGAGCAAATTTAGTGGAACCATCAGCACGCATAGTTACAGAGAGTAAGTATTTGTGGTTATAGTTATAACTTGCCTGCCCAAAGAAAGAAGCAGTGCGATCTGGAGTCGAAAGTGATGAAGTTGACTCCTGCGGTGTACCGAATCCCATATTATCCCAAGCCTGTCCAGCCTCAAATGCACGTGGGAAATAACGATTCTTTTGGAAGTTCTTCTTATTTTGGCTATGATAAATTTCTTGCCCCAATAACATGGAAAAATTATGCTTATCTTTAATAGAAAAGCCATAAGATGCCGTATTAGTCCAAATATATTTAAAAGACTGATCTTTCTGAATACTTGCTACAGGCAACAAATTATTTTTTGTACCTTCACCTGTCAAGGCACCCCAAAAACGATATTGATCTTTCCAGTTTAAACTAAGAGTGGCTTCTGTACGAAGCACCAATCCTTTAACAGGCTTCCATTCCAATGAAATAGCATTAGTATAGTTATAAGCATACTTATTCTGTTGATTAATGGCAATATCACTTTTCGGATTAGTATAAGTAAACAATGCTTCTTCATCAGGGTCAGCATAAGAAGGATCTATATATCCGAATTCACGTAATCCGTTAGTGGGTCTATAACGGAGTACATCAATAATACCGCCTGTACCAATATTATCACCTCCAGCTCCTTGATCACGGCGAAACGTAAATTTAGGATTGATATGCAATGTCAAATTTTTAGTTATATCAATAGCTGTCTTGATATTCAAATTGGTACGGCGCACACCCGACCCCATAATAATACCTTTATCTTCGCTTTGAGTAAGAGAAGCAGTGAAGCGCATCTTATCTGTACCTCCACCAATAGTTACATTAGTAGAATAATTGATAGGATTCTCTCCCATTACCTCATCCTGCCAGTCATGAGTAGGCAAAGAATAATACATATCCAAATCTTGCGGATTGCCAAAATTAGCACGGAAAAATTTGGCATTGCTAGAACGGCTACCATTACACGCCGACCATTCATATTGATAACGTGCAAACTCTGCTGAATTCATTAAATCTAATTTTTTAGACAAATGACTAGTAGACAAATGGGCATTGAAACTTACCTGTATTTTTCCAGCTTTGGCCGATTTAGTAGTAACAACCACTACACCATTACCGCCCTTAGCTCCATAGATTGCCGTGATAGAAGCATCTTTCAATACATCAATAGAAGCAATGTCTGTAGGAGGAATATCATTGATGTTATCCACCTGAAAACCATCGACAATGTAAAGAGGATCATTGCTCTGGGTCACAGACGTACCTCCACGAACACGAATGTTAATATCTGCCCCTGGAGCACCATCGACCGTTGTTACTTGCACACCAGCTATTTTTCCCTGCAAAGCCACAGCGGCTGAAGTAACTGGTACAGCAGCAATCTTCACACCAGACACGGAACCTACTGAGCCAGTCAGATCTTTACGAGCCCTGCTACTGTAACCCAGCACTACTACCTCTTCAAGCGCTTGTGAATCATCTTGCAGCGTAATTGTCAGTTCTTTTCCGGTAACCGCATCCACTTCTTGCGTTTCGTAACCTACAAAAGAAATAACAATTCTTTTTCCTTTAGACACGGCCAAAGTAAACTTTCCGTCAAAATCAGTTATGGTTCCGTTGGAAGGATTTCCCTTCTCCACAACGGAAGCTCCAATAACGGCTTCACCTGCCGAATCAAGTACAGTACCTTTTACGGTAATGCTCTGAGCAAACATCATCACCGGTATCAGTAACAGCACTGAAAACAGAAGAAGTCTGCTTTTCACTCCTCTTAATTCATTTGTAAATTTCATAATAAAATATTAAGTTAAACAAAAATTTAAAGTCCATTTTTTCCGTGAATGTGAAATAATATAAATCACTATTGTTATTTATATTCTATTCTAAAAGGAAACAATTATAATTTTTATGAGAATAATAGATACTTATTAAAATAGCACACGCATTCTTATAATTTCCGTGTACGCACACAAAACGAGTGAAAAATATTAGATATACAAATTCCCATGCTAAATAAAGCACATCATCAAATACATTAACAGTAATGTTTTCCATTATAATTTAATGTTAGTATTAGAAAATTGGTTTATTTTTATACTATATACGCCACAAATAAAAATAATATTGTTGACTGAACCTAATTTTTGTATTGAAAAAAATTAGTTCAACCAATAATTACAACAGAATGAACAAAAAAGACACATTCATCAATGAAAACACGGAATTACATAAAAAAGCAGTGCTATGGACTTGTCCTCCATAACACTGCCACCTCTATTTATCATAACTGACAAACTCCTACAGCTACAAACCTCACTCCTCCTATTTTATCTCATCCCACTTCGGTGGATTCACCTGCATCAAATGACGGACAAAGAAATCATACCGCTTATGTTCGCCAAAATCTTCCCCCATTGTATGATGCGCTCCGGGAATCACGACCAATTCAAAATCTTTATTCGCCTTTATCAATGCATTGACCACCTGCATGGTAGAGGCAGGATCTACATTATCATCCAGTTCTCCCACCACTAACATCAAAGGACGACTCAACAGATGTGCATTTTCCACATTAGACCCTTCCTTATATTGATCTCCTACCGGATAGCCCAACCAAAGTTCATTCCACCAAATCTTATCCATACGGTTATCATGACAACCACAAGCCGAATAAGCCGCTTTATAGAAATCAGGATAAAGCAAAACTGCATTTGTAGATTCCTGACCACCGGCAGAACAACCGTAAATACCTACCCTGTCCACATCCACATAAGGATATTTCCGTGCAGCCGCCTTAATCCAAGCAATATGGTCCGGCAGACCGGCATCTTTCAAATTCTTATAACATACATTCTCAAAAGCACGCGAACGGAAAGAAGTTCCCATTCCATCGACCATTACAACGATAAAACCAAGTTCGGCCAAGGAAGTCATATTCCAGTCATAAGGACGGAAAGTCTTCGGAACATACTGGTCTCCGGGACCCTGATAAATGTATTCGATAACCGGATATTTCTTGTTCGGGTCAAAGTTGGTGGGGCGGGCAATCAATCCCCACATATCCGTCTTGCCGTCCCGCCCTTTGGCAACAAACACCTCCGGAGCTTTCCAGCCTTCGGCCTCCAAAAGAGTTATATCGGCTGTTTCCAACGGCATCGCCACTTTGCCATCCCTGGCACTACGTAACACAGCGACGGGAACCTTGTCCACCATAGAATAAACATCTACCAAATACTTCATATCTCCCGAAAACCAGGCACGGTGCATCCCTTCTTCGGGAGTAAGACAGGTAAGACCTTTGCCATCAAAACCGATGCGGTAATAACGGATGAGATAGGGGTCTTCACCGGCTTCCATACCATTTGCCGAGAAATAGATCTGACGGTTATCCTCATCTACCCGAAGCACTTCGCGTACATACCATTCTCCTTTAGTAATTTGATAATCGGGCTGTGCGGTAATACGGTTGTACATATAAAGATGATTCCAATTGTCACGCTCACTCATCCATATCATCTGCTTGCCGTCTTTTAAGTCATGACGGAAATGACGGGTATAATTCACATATGTATCGCTGGTTTCTTCTACCAACGGGCGCACTTTTCCCGTTTCGGCAGAAAGTTCAAGTACTCTGTACACCTGATGTCCGCGCTGGTTATATTCAAAAGTCACGGCACGGCTGTCGGGATTCCATTCGGGACCATATACTTCATATTGCCGGTCGAACAATTCGGTAGAAGGAATAATGCTTCGTCCGCTTTCCACTTCATAGATGCAGGGCACTTTAAAAGGAAGTTCGTCTCCCGGCTTCGCATACTCCTGTTTGTGAAGCTTGGGCTGAAGCTGGTCAGCCGGAGAAGATTCCACATAATAAACATAGCGCTTTTCCACCGGACGGATCTTGCAGGAAGCCACCTTCTTACTGTCCGGTGACCAGCGGATGTAGGCTGAATAATAATTACCCAGTGTCCCGTCCAAGCTCAGTTGCTTTTCTTTTCCGGTAGCCACCTCCTTTACATAGATATTCTGATTTTTAATAAATGCGATCCATTTACCATCAGGAGACGGAACCGGTGATGCCGTCTTCTCATCATCCACCTCCATCCAATGCTTTTGCCTGAGAAGGAGGGGAACCGCACCTTCATTGACCAGCTGATTTTTCCGGGACGCATACATCCAACGTTGATTATTAAACACAAAGCGCAGCGTATCCAATCCCTTACTGACCGACAAACGCCCCAATGCAAGAGCTTCCGGCTTGACCTCTTTTCCGGATGCAGCACCCAACGCCTTTGCCAAACGATGAGAATCAAACAATTCTTTTCTAGCTTTCTTATCCGCATCCACAGATACATACAGGCAGCCGTCCGGAGTATTCCGCACATACCAGAATTGATGAGTACCCTCTATCCATTGCGGATTGACATTGGAATAGAAAACTTTATCCGCACTGAATTTCTCTTTCAATGCATAAGCACGCCGATAATCATCGACCGTACCTTGAGCGACAGCCATGCCCCCACTAAGGAACATGGCTACCAGCCAACCTAACTTACCAACCTTCATTTTGAATTATTCTATTTCACTTCCCATTCAAACAAACCCGATGAATTATCGGCCGGCTGAACAACCTCCAGTTTTACCGCTTTTGTCTTTACCGGGTCAAAATTGACTGTATTCCCCGTACCTTTTTCCACTCCATACTTATCCGCTCCACTCACCGGTTGCCACTGGCCTTGTGCATCTTTATAGTACACCTTCCAACTTTGCGGTATGCGGCATCCTCCCCAAGGAGCATCATCATACCAATATACGGTAGCACTGGAAACAGTCGCTTCGGATGGGAACTCGTAGGATATCCATTCGGTAGTTCCCTGTTTGGGCCACCAATGGTAATAGGGTACGGAACGGTCATTCTCATCTTTCGGCACCAGACGGTCATTAATGGCGGAAATGGATTTCACCTTATGCGAAGCATCCACTTTGCTTTCCGATGCCAGCGTAGCAGGCATAGTCGGACGGGAAGCACTTAATTCCTGAGGCAACCACACTGCCATAGCACCTGCACCGCGGTGTGCCCAAGCATAGTAAGGGATCAACGTCAGCTTCACATCAGTAGCCGTCAGACGACCTCTGTCGTCATAGCCCAGAATCTGCGCATCCGTCTTCAACTGGTTAATGCCATAGAGCAAATCCGGTTTTTCAACCACCTCGAATTGAGGAGTGCGGTTCATAAACACGCTCAGCACATCAAAATCATTATCCGGCCATTCCGCACAATAAACGATCGGGCCACGCTCCACGGCTATACGTCCACGATCTGCCTCCACTTTATTATTGGCTTTCACCGTACGAGGTTCCATATCGAAATGGACAGCTACTTTATCCCCTTTCTTCCAACGGCGGTCTATGCAGAAATAACCGTCCTTCAGTTCACTCTGTACCGGTTCTCCATTTACTTTCACTGTATAGCTCAAACGCTTTCCATCCGAATAAGTGTACAGGTCACTGGGAACTACCTGATTACGCACCCATCCCGGAATACGGATTTTCATTGTAAACTGTCCGGCATTGTTCTTGTTGACACCGATAGTGACATCACCGTTCCAAGGATAATGAGTAGCCTGCTCCAAAGAAACAGCCTTGCCCTCTACCTTCAAGTTCGAAGTATTGGACATGAACAGATTAACATACACGTCCTTACCTTTCACCGCATACACATATCCCGGCAAAGAAGGAATGAAACGACAGATATTGGACGGACAACAGGCACAGCCGAACCAAGGCTGGCGCTGGTGCTGCCCGATGCTTTCCAACGGATTAGGATAGAAGAACCCGCCACCATCCAGGGACACGCCCGAAATAAGACCATTATATAAAGTACGTTCCAGCACATCATAATATTTTGCCTCACCATGAAGCAGGAACAAGCGGTAGTTGACATACACATTACCGATAGCCGCGCAAGTCTCACAATAAGCTGACATATTGGGCAGTTCATAGTTCTTGCCAAAAGCCTCCCCATTGCTGGTGGCGCCGATGCCACCGGTAATATAATATTTCTTGCCCACAATGTTGTCCCAAATACGGTCTATGGCATGGATATAAGCCGTATCCCCTGTCAGTGCGGCCACATCTGCCATGCCTGCATACATATAGGCTGCACGGACAGCATGTCCCACGGCCTCATCCTGCTCCACTACCGGCTTGTGCGCCAGACTGTATTCATCCGTACGAGTAGTATATCCGCGCTGGTCCAAAAAGAATTTGGCTTGATCCAAATATTTCTGTTGCCCCGTTACCAAATATAGTTTAGCAAGGGCCATTTCGGCAATCTGATGTCCCGGCACACGGATTTGCTGTCCTTCGCCCGTACCTATCTCCCGGCATACACAGTCGGCATAACGGATAGCAATATCAAGGAAATTACGTTTTCCGGTAGCCTGGTAATGCGCAATAGCACCTTCTACCATGTGTCCCAAGTTATAGAATTCATGACTCAGTTCCTCCACCTTCTCCCACCGTTTGCTTCCTGCCCACTCATGCGGATGCTTCGGATTCATGGTACGCGAAGTATAGAGATAACCATCCGGTTCCTGTGCCGCAGCGACAATAACCAGCACACTATCAATATACTTAGCCAGTCTTTTGTCCGGATAGGTCTGTAACAGATAACTGGCACCTTCTATCGTTTTGTACACATCGGTATCATCAAAAGCCAGACCGCCTACTTTAATGGTATCACTGGGATGGGCGGCATTGACAAAGTTAGTATAACGTCCTGTTTCCTCGCATTTGCTGAACGCCAGAGGAATCGTTACTTCACGGCTGGCATTCAACCGTTGCCCCCAGAATGAATCGGTTACTTTCACCGAAGTGAAAGGTACGGGGTCGATAGGATAGCCGTGCGACTGATTTTTTACTTGCGCTGTTCCGCCTGCTACGGTAGCAGTCAACAGAGCAGTGACTAAAAATTTTTTCATGGTTCTATCATTTTATTGTTTATCATAGTTTTTGCAAAAATACATATCTTATTCATCTCTATATAGCAAAATTCTATTTGTCCCTGCGACGCTTATTCATGCACCACATTATGAATGGGAATTTCTATCTCATAAAAATATTCCTGCAACAACCGGTACATATCCGGATCATATGTCTTCAGTTTCGTGCGGCGGTTCACCCAGTTATGAACTCCGTTTGCAGGTTCGGCATAGCGGTTACAGTTAAAGAAAGACTGTACGCACTCGGCAAAGTATTCCTCTTTATTGCTCACCGCATACGTCTTTTCCCACAGCCCTTTCCGGATTGCATTCTGACGAAGTGCCTCCAAACGCTCATTAAAGTCTGGCTCCACTCCCACTATACCTACCGTATGAATAAGGTGAGCGAACTCATGAATCAGGATATTCTCACCTACATATTTATCCTGCGGCAATGCCAGCAGATTCTCTTCTCCGCAACTGGATGAAAATTCATCTTCCGGTGCTCCGCCAAAACCACGGGCACGCCAGTTCCAATATTTAATGCTGTCCTCACAATTGCAGATATGGGCAAACTCCGGCAAATCGCAAGTTTCCTCATCTTTACCGATTATCATGACGTGGCAGCCTTTCTTCACCATGTGTGCCTTCACATCCGGACGTTTTGCCAACATCAAACTGATGATATCACAAGCTTTCAATAAGGCCTCATCGCTCACCTTTCCAGAAGAGGTGACATACAGACCTTCTGTCTCTATGTATTTCTGATAGAAAGAAGGAATATTTTTCCCTTCAGGAATACCGGTAACCTGTCCGTGAACAGGGCAAAGCTCCAACTTCATGGCGAATCCGCCACCCGACGCCAGATGCAAAGTCAACCGGCTGTCCTTATCAATCCGGATGGTTTCCTTCCGATAGTCCTCGGCCTGCTTATTGGCATTCACACCGTCTTTAAACAAAACAGCCGTATAAGACACTCCTTCGGGAAGGAAAGAGAAATCGAGCTGCACATCACGTTCATCCCAATTGGTCATACCACCGATATACCAGTTCACATCCTTCTTACGCACTGTTACAATATATTTTCCCAACTCGCCCGAAGCAATAAAAGTAGAATCCACCTCCACAGGCAGAGAAGCTATGAAATCCACACATTCCTGCTCATTCAGATAGTTGGTAGGCGCATCACACAACATGGTAAAAGGAGAATCGTGTACAATATAGGCAGCCAGCTGATGACACCGGGTTCCCATGCTGGCCGGTGTGTAATACATAGCGCGCCAATCTGCCTTCGTGGCATTGCGCATAGCTCCCGGCGTATAATCCACCGGTCCCGCCATCATACGGATATAGGGGAAAGTAACATCATAAAGAGGCATATTATTCTTGATATCCGTCCATTTCACCTCTTCCATGCCGAACACGCTTTCAAAATTGATAATATGAGGGTAGGTACGGTTGATACCTGTCGGTTTGTAAATGCCGTGCAGATCAAGGGTTAATTTATACCGGGCCGTCATCTCAGCGATGCGATACACCATTTCGACGGCAGTCTGATCATCACGATCCAGGAAATCCACCTTAAAACCTTTGATTCCCATATCCGCATATTTCTTACAAGCTGCTTCCAACTGGCTGTCGAGTACATTAAACACCGTCCAAAGCACTATTTCCACCCCTTTGGATTTGCCGTATGCTATCAGTTCCGGCAAATCAAGTTCGGGAATAACGGTCAGCATATCCCCGCTCTTCGGATCATACCATCCTTCATCCAACACAATAAACTCCAATCCGTTCCGGCTGGCGAAATCGATATAATATTTATACGTATCCATGTTGATACCGGCTTTAAACGGCACTCCTTTCAGATTCCAGTCATTCCACCAATCCCATGCCACTTTGCCTGTCTTTATCCATGAGGTATCACCGATACGGTTGGGAGAAGCCAGAGCATAGACCAGGTTGTTGACCGGCATATCCGTATCCTTCTCCGTAATGGCCAACACACGCCACGGATAGGAACGGGAGCCACGGCTACGGGATATAAAATCGGTAGTTTCAGTTACATATTCCTGCTTCCGCCAAGGATAAAAGTCTGTTTTAGCCGGATAAGGAGCAAAGACACCTTTCAATCCATACTTTCCCTGCTGTGACTGCACAAACATGCCCGGATAAGCTTCGAGGTCGGACTCCAACAGGGTCAGTTTTACGCTGCCGCAATCCACGGTAACCGGAAGAAAAGCCAGTTTAGGCTGTGCTTTTGACAGAGGAGTGATGTCATATACATTCTGATAAGCCATCGCCATCGTTTTTTTATCATTGGTGGTATAAGGAAGATAAGCCGTATAATCTTCCTTAAAATTAAACTCGGCCTGTTCCTCCTTTATTATGATATCCGAAGATTGTGTGGTATAGAATCGATAGGCGACTCCCTCATTGTATGCACGGAAGATGATTCCGAACCCGCCTTTCAGCTTCAAGTCGAGTTCGTTGCCGGTTGCAACGAACTCCTTGAAACGATAAAAAGGTGATTCTATGTTATCCTTTATCTTTTTCCTTCTTTCCCCTGTGATACGGGGAGTTTTACCTACTATAGTTCCGTCTTCCAGAACCAAACCTATATTAGAGTGTGAGAGAATTGTATCATTTCCATGCATCACTTGGTAGGCCAGTTCGTTTCCGGCGCTGATTTCCACTTTCAATGTTCCATCGGGTGAAGAGAGTACATATTTCTTTTCCTTGGCTGCAAATGAAGCATTTCCACTCAATAAAAGCAAAGATAAAATTGCAAGACAGAGTTTCTTGTTGTTTTTCATAATCTATCGGTTATATACGTTGTTCACTTGCAAAGTAAAATAAAAAAATTACAAGAAAGGGAAGATATAATATAATGTAATGGCAGAATCGTCCAATAAATCTCATTTTATGGATTTGACAGTTAGGCGGTTGTACTATTCTTCCATTCGTTTAGACTATTTTTTTATCGGGTGGAAGATGCAGATTTCCTGTGTTTACCCTAAGTAATTGATACAATGATCTGAATATGTAAATAACAGCAAATCCATCCTGAAGATGTTAATATGAGTCACCCGGTATTGTTTTATCGTAAACGGATAAAACTACCCTTCAATTCTTTTTGATTCCAAGTAATAATTCATACTTTTGTATACACTCAAAAGTATGAAAGATGGAAAAGACAACCCGCCGTAAACGCATTCCATACGGAATGATGAATTTTATAGATGTCCGCGAAGATAATTGCTACTACGTGGACAAAACACGCTTCATTCCTATGATTGAAGATGCCAACAAATACTTTTTCTATATCCGTCCCCGACGATTTGGAAAGAGTCTGACGGTATCCATGCTTCATCATTATTATAACATACTGGATGCCGATAACTTCGAGAAATGGTATGGAGACCTTTACATCGGACAACACCCCACTCCCGAACGCAATTCTTATCTTATTATCTATCTGAACTTCGCAGTGGTAAATGCCGAATTACACTCGTACCGCCAGTCACTGGACGCACATTGCAATACCGAGTTCAACTTCTTTTGTGATATCTATGCCCAATACCTCCCCCAAGGGATAAAGGAAGGGCTTAACGCCAAACGGGGTGCTGTGGAACAGTTGGATTACTTGTACAAAGAATGTTATAAAGCCGGACAAAGCATTTATCTTTTTATTGATGAATACGACCATTTTACCAATAAGATTTTATCCGAACCCTCATGCTTGGACAATTATAGAAGCGAGACACACGGCACCGGTTACCTGCGCAGTTTTTTCGACACCGTAAAGGCCGGAACGTACTCTGCTATCAAGCGTTGTTTTGTGACGGGAGTGAGCCCGGTTACCATGGATGACCTGACCAGCGGATTCAACATCGGCACCAATTACACACTGAATCCACAATTCAATGAAATGACAGGATTCACAGAAAAGGATGTACGGGATATGCTGGAATACTACTCCACAACGTGCCCATTCAATCATTCGATAGACGAGTTGATAGAACTGATGAAACCATGGTATGACAACTATTGTTTTGCAGAAGAATGTTACGGTCGCTCCTCCATGTACAACTCTAACATGGTACTCTATTTTATAGATAATTATGTACATAGTGGCGGCAATTTGCCAAGGAATATGATTGAAGAGAACATCCGCGTGGATTATAACAAACTGCGTATGCTCATCCGCAAGGATAAGGAATTTGCCCACGACGCTTCCGTCATCCAGACTTTATTGCAGCAAGGATATGTCACCGGAGAACTGAAAACCGGATTCCCGGCAGAAAACATATCCGACCCCAATAATTTTGTGAGTCTGCTTTTCTACTTCGGAATGCTGACCATCAGCGGAATGCATAAAGGAGAAACCAAACTCACCATCCCTAACCAGGTGGTATGTGAACAACTCTTTGCCTACATTCTGGATACTTATCATGAAAACGACTTGACTTTCGACAGGTATGAAAAGAGGAAGCTTGTCTCAGGGCTGGCTTATGATGGCAAATGGAAACCTTACTTTGAATACATTGCTGGATGCCTGCACCGTTATGCCTCGCAGCAGGACAAGCAGAAAGGTGAATATTTTGTTCATGGTTTTACTCTTGCCATAACCGCACAAAATCCTTTCTATCGTCCTGTGTCCGAGAAAGACAGTCAGGAAGGATACGTCAACCTGTTCTTGCATCCGTTATTGGATATTTACAAAGACATAAGTCACTCCTACATCATCGAACTGAAATATGCCAAAGGAAAAGACAGTAGCGAACGGATAGAACAATTAAGGCGACAAGCCATTGAACAAGCTGAACGCTACGCTTCAAGCGAGTCTGTGCAGAAAGCGATAGGTCCTACCATGCTACATAAAATCATTATTGTATACCGAGGCATGGAAATGGTTGTTTGCGAAGAATTGTAATCGATAAGAGGCAGTGTCTGCCCTTACAATGGAAGCATTCATTCGTCCGTTCTATCCACGTTTTCATCGAAAGTACAAAATTGTTGCTTCTTGCCGCATTTGTAATTACAAAGATAAGATGCCATTTTTTCGATGATTTTTCGTATCAGTTTCTTCTGCATCAGCACATTACCATTCCAAATCACGCACAGTATATTACTGTAAATCAACGATATACTGTGTAAATAGATTCCAAGTCCCCTTGAAACGGTTTGCCATTCTCCGCTGTCAAATTCGGCTTGACGTATACAGGTTGTTTTAATTCCTGTGCCGTAGCTATGGTCGCTTCCTTGCAAGAGAGCATAGCTGTGGCATATTTTGTCTGGCTGCGTTCGTTGCTTCGCCTAGGTGAAGAGGCGATTTCACTTTAGTGAACAGCCATTTTCACTAGGGTAGAATAATTGCTTCACTTAGGTGGAATATCAAACGGAACGGAGTGAAGATACGATAGAAACAGGTTCTTATTACATACGCAACAAGGTTCAATAGCCGAAACAAACAGTATCCTGTCCTGTCAGGTATGAACTATGATGCCCACGAGTAGCCGGGAGGCAGTGAGGGGCTGACTCTACCTCCTATCCGCTGGAATTCCCGAATGCGAGCATTCCCAAAAACGGATTTGTTTCCCCACCGACATACCAATTGAGGGGGATTTGAGAGACTTTTACACCGGAAGTGATTAGTAATGTGCATGTTACTGTGACAGAGCGTTTTTGTGCTTTATGTATATCCTTATGCTAAAACCGAAATTTAAGTAAGAATAATCTATCAGAGGCTTTGTTTCTTCTTATTACGAATAACAGACATATCACTTTTATCAGTTCGAAGGAATCCCTGTCCTGTTTCTGTTAAGGAAAGCTGCCAATGTATTCCTGCTCACTTTCAATTTCCTCGCCATCTCCGCCTTACTGGTTCCCGCCTCCAGCATAGCCTTAATTTTTTCTTCTTTTCCCGTAAGTTTATATTTCGAGTTATGTCCTCCCATGGGACGTCCCAACTTTTGTCCGGAGGCGATTCTGCGTGCAAGTCCCTCACGGGTACGTTGGGAAATCAAGTCGCGTTCTATTTGTGCGGAAAGGGAAAAAGCGAATGCCAATATTTGAGATTGTATATTATTTCCCAGCTCATATTTCTCTTTCACCGTGAGCAGGATGACATTTTTCAACATACATGCATTCAGTATACTCATTACTTCCATCAATCTTCTTCCCAAACGAGAGATCTCCGACACAATCAATGTATCCCCTTTCTTTATTCTTTTCAATAGTACGCC
>ERZ773204.980-NODE-980-length-23403-cov-5.475287_pt1 | contig 23403 bp, 36 predicted proteins | sample MGYA00581007_ERZ773204 | MGnify/ENA primary metagenome ERZ773204 (study PRJEB29015, sample SAMEA2737757) | human gut metagenome | biome: human gut; feature: human-associated habitat; material: faeces | place: China | collected 2012 ... | reverse complement strand
TGGCTGAGCGTGAGTCTGAGAAGATGGCTCGGGCCTTCATTGAGAACCCGCTGGATTGGGCACAGAGTAAAGTGTCTAAGGGCCTTCGGGGTGTAGCTGCTCGGCTGCATAACCGAGGCAGAGGCAAACAACATAGAGGAAGAAGATAGTGGCATTTGCAAGTTCCACTTTGGCGCAACGTCAAGCAGTACGTGACGCTGCCATTGAGTTAGATAAGGCCGTGACTCTTGCACACGATACAGGGCCGCTGTTGGCATTAGGTCCTGCTGTAGATACGGCAGGAGAATCACTGGTGGCTGCACTAGCTGCCACCGGTTCAGCTACCCCGGATAATCAGGTTATCGTGAGCGATGGCGCTACGGGTAAGGTGACGAACAGCACCGGTGCACAGAACATTACCGGCACTTTACAGGTGAAGGACGGGGCATTAAAGCAAGTAGTACTGCCTGCGGCCACTACAATGGTCAGTAATACAGATGCAGTGACTATTGCTGACAGTACTAATAACAAAACCGTAGCAGGTTCCGCTGTAGTAGCCAACGGCGTAGTGTCTCGCGTAACAGCCCCAGCCACGGCCGCTATCGTTACTGGCGGTCAAGCGCTGACCGGAGTAGCCCCCACAGGCACCTTCACCGACACCGTTACCTTTGCAGTGACCGACGGTGTTATTACTGGTATCGCTCTCTCCTAACTTATAAGGAATATATTATGGCAATTGCAAAAGCAACCTCAGCACAACAGCAGGAGCTGCTGCGTCAGCTGAACATTCTCGGTAAGGACCTGTACGTAATCCTTACGCAGCCGCAGAACGTGGCCCAGACGGGTGCCGCCTTCGATACCAAGATTGCTGCGCTGGAAGCTGCAGTAGACGCAGTGAAGGCTGCTAGCTAATGCGTAAGCTGGTCGCTGGGTTACTGCTCGCGGTTACTCTGACTGGTTGCTCGGCGACCTCTGTACTCACCGGCTTAGTTGGTTCTAAGCCGGATGTATCTGCTCAGGTTGGTGCCGAGAACACCAAGCAAACCGTTGGCTTGAATAACAAGGTGGACTCCAGCACCACCAACAAAACTGATGTACAGGATTCTAACGTAGGCACTTTGGACACGTCCAGTAAGAAGCAGGTGCAAACTATTAGCACCGGGACAATCCAGGCAGAGCGCCTGCAGGTGGTTAACAATGATAGTTACAGTCTTATCCTCGCCGGATTAGCTGGGGCCAGCATTCCTCTGGTCTTCCTAGTGGTCATTCTGGTGATTCGTAAGCTGTTCAGGAAGAAGGGGCAGCAGGATGATTAAGGTAGGAGACGTGGTTGGGTCTGACCTCACTACCCGGGCAGGTGCAGCAGTTACCGGCGCTACGGTATCAGGAGGTTGGTTGGCAGAGTTAATGAGCTGGAACTGGAGCACTATCAGCTTCATCACTGCGACTGTGTGCGCAGTGCTAACCCTGGCGTGGAATGCGTATTACAAGCGACGTACATTCAAGCTCCTAGAGGAGCAGGCACGTAAGGGGACTATTAAATATGAGTTTAAGGACTAAGGTTATTGCGGCCCTCACGGGGGCCACTATGCTTGGCGGGGCTATTACCGGAGTAGTCCAGCACAACGAGGGTCTGAGCCTTACCGCATACAAGGATAGCGCCGGGGTCCCTACCATCTGCTATGGAGAGACAAAGGGCGTCAAGATGGGCCAGAGAGCCACACTAAGCGATTGTCAGAGGCAACTGATAGAATCAGCAGGGGAACACGCAAAAGCTCTTGACGGGCTTCCTGTGCAGCTCTCTGACGTAGCTCTGGTTGGGTCTGTAGACTTCATTTATAACGTGGGTGTAGCTGGCTTCAATGGCAGTGCCGTGAAGCGGCATCTTAAGAGCCTGGATTACGCCGCGGCTGGAAGGGCTGTACTGGACTGGCGCTATATTAGCAAGTACCAGCAGAAGTCCCCCGGCACCGGCTGGGTGTACAAGGGCGGCAACCGCTGGACCTTCGACTGCTCCCAGTACATTAATGGGCAGCGCAATAAAGTGTGCTGGGGCCTGTGGGAACGTAGGCAGTGGCAGAGCAAAGCCATTGGCAATAAATTTAACAATGTAAATGCCGCAGTGTCGGCACTCACTAAAACCGGAGGATAAATGGCACTCACTCAATTAGTGCAAGCACGCCACCCTGTACTGGGTTTAGACTACGTGGATGTGCGCGATTACGGAGCCAAGGGTGATGGGGTAAACGACGACTGCCTAGCAATCCAGACCGCTATTCGGGATGCTCATGCTAAAGGTATTACGCGCGTGTTCGTGCCGAGCACTGACCAGTACTACCGGTGCACCTACCCGGTGTTCCTGCTGAGCGGTATCGAGTTATTCGGCGTTGGGCCAGGCTCCCGCATCGTGTTCGAGAATCCGGTTTTTAGCAAGGGGCGCGGTGCCATTGTAATCGGTAGCTCCTACGAGATTAACCGGACACTGGTATTTGCTGCGTATGATAGTGGTATCTGGGCAGGTAAGAGCACCGTTAATACCAGCTACGTTAACCCGGCGCAGAAGCAGTACATCCGAGATAACCCCAGTTTCATCGAATGCAAAAATGCCTCTGTGCATGACCTGAGATTAGATGCAATCTACTTGTCCCCTTATACGGATGGTGGATACGGTATTAACTTTGTGAACTCTCAGGACTGCGTAGCCTACAACATCACCGGTTCCGGTTGGACTCAGCTGATTGGTATGGGTTCAGATACACCTCCGGAGACCCCTTCTAACCACCGCTGCAAGGCGTGGAACCTAGAAGTGGTGCAGCCTAATCAGAGCAAAACCTACTACAGTATCGGCTTTATCAGCAACAGCACCAACTGCGTTATTCACGATGCTGTGCAGCACCAGCCTATGGCAGACGGCACCCCTAACGGCAGCGCCGGGGCATTTAACCTGTGTGAAGACTGTGAGATGTACAATATCACAGTGCACGAACTGGGCCGTACGCAATCCTCTGAGGGTGTTCTGATGAACAACCTGGTAGGCTGTAGAGTCGAGGGTATTACCATCAAGGGGACCCCGACGTCTAAGGTTATCAGCGCGGTGTCACACTACTATACCGATTCAAGCTTTAACGTAGCCTCTAGGCCGAATGTGTTCAAGAACATTACCGCGGTCAACTGTGAGCATGCGGTGTCGTTGCGAGGTAAGTACGTTATCGTGGATGCAGTCAGTCCTTACAACTGCGACTATGATTTGTACTTTGGCAACAACAACGCCACTAACAACCAGGTTATGTTTGAGCCTAAGAGTGTGCGCTTTGGCGGTTCAAATACCCACGCCTGGTTCCTGCAGAACAACACGGTCAAGGGTTGGCAGCGCCGGTATCACTATCTGAGACCAGCCGCTATGCTGCTGAACGGTAAGGGAGATACACAGTCTTGGAACAACAATAAGCTCGTCAGCACTAAGCAGGACGTATCTTTGTACTTCCAGCACGCCCTGGGCGAGGAGTTTAAAGCTATTGATGATGTGCGCTGTTACTTGCGATTCAATAGCGCTGCGGACGCCGCTTATCTCAAGGGTAGTACTGTGCAGATGTCGCTGCGGCAGATGCTAGCGTTTGACGGTAATATCGGGGAGGTTCCTTATACCGCTCTGACTAATACCCGGGTAGCTGCATCCGGTATGCAAGACACCAACCTTGTGGCTACGGCTGCTGGGACCACTGGGCTTGTGCGGATGGATGATGCTACTAGCGGGCTGGCTTATAGCTGGACCCTGGACGTGAGCATGACCAACAACACAGACTTCAACTATATGAAAGAACTACGAGTAGCGGGGTACAAATAATGCAAGGCACTTTACTGCGGGACCTGGATATTCTAACCAGAGCAATCATGGAGTACTACGCCAACAAATCTGGCTACGATATTACTATAGAAGATATCCGTAAGCGCGATAAGGTGGTGCCGTGGGGGATGCGTGCATTCCCGGATGCACTGGACGAGCAGATGCTAGCGCTGCAGGCACAGTGGGTTGATGCCGGGGACTTGACTACTCCCGAGGCTACGGCTGCTGCGCGAGAGGCTGCTGTTGTAGCTGCAATTGAGCTGCTGTACGCTGCTGAGTAATGTCCTGGGCTATCCCTAGAGTATCCCCGTATTAGCATGGGGATTGCTCCCGGTGCACGTCTATACCTGGACCTGAAATTTATTAGACTCACGCGAGCCCCTCCCTCACCCTCAACGCGCCCAATTGCCCCCATAGGGGGTGTCTAGCGTCAATTTAGGGGGGGGGGGCACTGGGTGGGGCCTCATAGGGCCTGCTAGTGCGCACCAGTGGGCCTCAGCGGGCCTGTGCTGCGTTCTAGGGCTATTGCTAGTGCTACCCTATGGCTACCCCTGTGCGTGGCACTGTGTGGCTCCTGTGCGCTCTATGAGGCACTAGGGCTGCCCCACTGCGTTGCGCAGCTAGCTGGGGCTATCCCTGTGCGCTCCCTGTGGGCCGTAGGGGTGCGCTCTGCCTTGCTTATTTTGCGGGCCTCTAGTGCCTGTCCAGTGAGGCCAGTAGTGGGGCCATAGTGGGCTACCTAGTGCGCTGTAGTGCCTGCCTGTGCTATCCCTAGTGCGTACTGGGCTATCCACTGGCTATCCTTAGTGCTTTACATTGTGCCGATTCTGTGCTACGCTGCGCGCTCCCCACTAGGGCGCACATCCACTACCCGGCACACTCCGCTCCTATCTCTTTGCTATCTCCTTTCATTCGAAAGCTAATACGAAATGATGTTACAGGAGTAGGAGGGTTTTAGGGCACTATACATACTACTACTCACTAGGTACTCACTAGTATGTCCCTGTGCCTACGCAGTAGGCTGACATACCTAGAATCTTGTAACCTCCGCTCCTATCCCTCCGGGATATCGTCGCTATGGTTACGCTACTAATCACTATGTAAGGAGATATTGTTGTGGCTAGAACATTTAAGGTTGTGGTTGATAGGGAAGGCTATCCAGTGATTAATGGTGCTGGGCCTGAGTATGTGAATAATCGAGGTAAGAGGGACCGTAAGCCCGTAGCACTGCATAGAGCCGTGGTTATGGATGCACTGGGCATCTCTAGCTATGGCTCTGGCTACCACGTACATCACTGTGACAGTAACCGCCTTAACTGTGCCTTTGATAACCTGATACTGGTTAGCTCGCGCACTCACCGTGCCATTCACCTGGCGCAGATTCAGGAGGGGAGATGTTTCACAAAGGAGGAGCTATTGGCTAGTCCGGACTACGACACTAACTGGCGAGAGTTCGACGTAACCTATGGGGATTACAATAGCTTACTGCATGCAGACCTTTAGGGGTCTGCTTACCCTTTTTGCTCTTAGAGATAAATATTTATAAAAAGCACTTGCTTCTTTTGGTTCAATGGGGCTATAGTTCAATCACCGGGAGGCACTAGCGACTAGCTAGGCTGACCGGGGCGGAGTCGGGAGACTCAGCTAGGCTAAAGCTAGATAGTGTGAAGGGTTAGACACTCGATAAAAAGAGTTGACACCGCGAAGAACATAAGCTAGATTGAGCCTCAGCAGTAAGGGAAGCGTACTACCTGACAGGCGCATAGTAGTAAACAGTTGTAAGCAGTAAGCTGGTTTGCGGGGAGGCCCAGTACCTTGATGACTGGTACAATGACGACCGAGCCTATACAATCAGCTAAAAGCAAGACCGCAAAGGAGCCATAGGGCTAGAGGGCGGGGCTGAGAAGCCGAACACTACCGGGGCGCTGAGACACTGCCCCGTAAAAGAATAGTGTCGAGACCTGAACCACAGGTTCCACGGTTGTGCAGTGGGTAACAAGGTTAAGAGTTAGCGTCCTGCTAGGGCGTTAACCATTAACTTTGAGAGGTACACAATGAAATATCGTGAGAAGTTAGCGCAACAATTCGCTGGACTGGAGAAGCTATCCGGTTCGGAATTGAGAAAGCGCCGGGACGCGCTGAACCGCGCAGGGTATATGCGGACAAAACAATCCGCTACGTTCAGTACGAATGTACGCGGTAAGACCAAAACAAAGGGTAGCAGTAAGGCTCCGCAAGGTTGGTACACTGCTGGACAGTTCGGACACTAGTTACAGCCTATAGCATCCTATGGGGTGCTATGTGAATTAATTACCTAAATAACCAATCAATGAGGTGCATCATGACCAATTCAACCGCAAACGTGTTTAAACTTACTGCTGCTGCCGGTATCCGCAAAGCACTGTCCGGCGTAGTGGAAGCAAAGCGTAACATCACTATCAGCGCGCTGTTTCACGGCCTTATCAGCAGCAACGTTTCCTGGGCTACGGATATGCAGCGCAGTGATGCCGCCGACTTCGATATGGTGCTGCGTACACTGCTGCCTATCAAGTTCAACAAAGAGTCCGGTAAGTACGAGTTCAATGCGAAGAAGTGCTACGCTTCGGCTGAGAAGCTCCAGATTGAACTGGACACCATGCGTCTGGATTACAAGCAAGCTGACAAGCAAGGCCGCGAAGTGATTGTAGCGAGCTTTTATAGCGCCTGTATGGTCCTGTACGCTGCCGAAGCAGAGCAAGTGAAGAATGACGCGCTGGATGCCGATGCAGTGCGCCTGCAGGCGCTGGGGCGCGTTAAGAACGCCATCAAGAAGGCTAAAGAGACTGGCGTAAGCGACTCTGATTTGGTGGGCATGCTTATCAGTCAGGGCGTGGATGTACGCGCCGTACTGGATGCAACTTTAAAGGTGGCAGCATGATTTTAGATATTGATGCAGTGCTCATTATTTTTATGTTAGTTATCGCTATGATAGCGGCCTGTATCCGATAGGTGGCGGCATGATTTATAAAGTTCCGGCTATCAAGCGGTGGGCCTTGTGCCCTGCGGCGAACGATTCCGACGCCTTCGATATCCCTATGCGGGCAATAGCTCAAAAATGGGTGTACGAAGGATTGGGTGAGTATCTCTAGTGGCAAGCCTATAGCGTCCTATGGGGCGCTATGTGATTACTGCTAAATTATGTGCGGGGTACTATATGCGAGCGATAGTCATGACTGAGGCAGACCCAAATTGGGACATCTGGAAGAATCCGGGGTATGACTTTACTGTAATAATCATGCAGACCGAAGCTGGGATTGAATTTCCGGCCGAGTTAATTGATACCAAAACTGAAATGGCGGCGCGCACAGTGGCGGACGCTATAAACTTAGGTGTATACAAAGACTGGAGACAACTCTATGGTTAACGTGTTCAACATCATTGTGACCAGCGCTATGCTGGTGCTGGGCAACGACGCAAGCAACCCAATCCCGTACTGCACTGTGCAGTTGCAGCAACCAGCAACGCAGGAACCGCAGCCGCGCCCTGAGTATGACCTCTTTGAAGACCCGGAGGGCGGCTGCAAAGAGCTGGGCGCGCGTATCCTCGCGGCGGTGCAGGAGCAGTACCCGGACGCCGCTGTGACGCTCACTGTGGACGGTAAGAGCAACAACGAAACTTGAGGCAGAGCATGCACGGAAAGAATCCTGAAACGCTGCTGATGCGAAAGCAGAGACCAACAATCGAAGGGCTGGCGCGTGAGTACAACGCGAAGGCAGCGCTGCGTCAGCACTATGAGAAACAAGCGCAGCGCCTGGGTATGACCCTGCGCGGCTACTGCCACCGGTTTAATGTGCGAGGTGTAGTATGAGCAAGCAAATTATGTATGATGTATACAAGCGGCCAAGCGGGTTGCTGTACCGAGTGCCGCTGTGCAGTCCACTGCATGCCAGCGCAGAATTCTATGCTGAGCAGGGTAATCGGTGGTTGCCTTCCAGTCACACAGTTGGCGGGTTAATATCCAGCAAGCACAGCGCCCTTGTGGCCCGCAACGTGGTATTCAAGGACGGCGTATGCTCACAGTAGACGAAACAGCGCTGCTGTGCTGGCGTCTGCTGGAAACGCAAGGTAAGTGCGGTTGCACTTGGGAAACATTCAAAGAGGTTCCTAATGAACTCAAGCAAATCCTACCAGTTGAGCGTCGATTACTCCGAGTTAGAAAAGAGGGTATTGGCACTGTTATCACAACCTATCGAGAGTACACTGAGTCTGCCGCGCGCAGATTGCAAGAGCACATTGCGTTCGATGTGGTCGCAGCACTACTACGGTATGGATATCGTGGAGCCTATACAGGATTTAGGGCAGCTGTGCGCTCGTATTATAAGCAACGACAACTCGCTGCGTGGTACGCGCGCTGACCTCGTTATTACTGACGAACTCAAAGAATCTATTCAGGAGCAAATGAAAATGCAGGAAACTAACACAGCACCTATCGAATGGAAAGTAGTGTTACCGGAAGGTGCAAACGCACTGCCGATGAAAGAATCAATGTATTCCAGCGGCGATTACTGGACCCCGTTTCAGGACTTGCAAATGCAAGGCGCTGACCATCCTCACACTGCGGGTCCACTGCAGGCGCTTATGGGTCTCCGCACTGTAAGTGCGTCCACCCCGGGCTTAGAAGTAACTATAGGCGGAATACTGCATCCGGAGTACCGTGAGGGAATGATGACTCGCGGCCCGTTGCAAAAGGTGGACCTGTACCGGTCCGGAACTTTCTACGAACTCTTTGCCCCGGCGCGAATCACCATCGACAGCAAGTTCTGGGAACGCCGCCGCGACTTCTACGAGGGCGAGGATGTAGTGGTTGAGCGCGTAGTTGCTTGCGTCGAAGAATTCACCGGTTACAAGGTGCACAAGCAGGCTGTGCAGTTATTCGAACGTATTATGCTTGCACCAGAAGAGGAGCAGCGCTGGAAGTATACTGGCTACGATTACGGTAGACACATCCGCGATGGCAATGCCGCGGCGTTGCTCATGAAGTTGCACGGTTTCGTAGTGTCTAGATTCGCTGTGCCATTGGGCTTTGGTTTCCGCAACGGAGAGCCCATAGTGATGCTGGGGCAGCCGCGGATGCACAAAGATTTCGCCGCAGTTACTGAGTACCGCTGCGTGGAGATGCGTGTAGGTAAGTGGCTCGCTAACTACTACGGAAATGGTGTAGACTTCCGCGATGCTATTGAAGACCTCAAGGCTATGAACGTAGAGCTTACAACGTACCTGTGCAAGACCGAGCAGGAATGGTACGATGCCTATGAGAACGGCCCGAGTAGCTGCATGAGCAGATACTCCTTTGAGCATAGCCCTGTGCGGACATATGCTACCACCAGTCACGGGTTGCCGGATAATGGGTTGCGCCTATTCATCCAGTACACCGGGGAGCTGTTCGGTGACGATTTCGAAGTGCTGGCACGAGCAATCGTTAACACTGAGACTAACGAGTACGTACGTGCTTACGGTAATGCTGCGGATGCAATCCTGCGCGGTCATGGTTACACCAGAAACACTGGCTGTTTGGAAGGTGTACTGCTGGCGCGTATACCACACCCTACCTATACCGGAGCGGTGCTGATGCCGTACCTAGACAGCGACCAGTGCGGTGTTGATGAAGAAGGGAGTGACGCCTTTTTGATTCGTGACTACTACGAATACGAGGCGCAAGACTCAGAAGGATACATCTACGTAGGTACTGAGTCTGCCCGGTGCTGCTGCTGCGGGGGGCGCTACTCCGTTGATGATATGCACGAAACCGCCGACTATGAAACGGTCTGCGACAGCTGCGTCGAAGAGGGGGAATTTGTATATGTAGTTGGCCGAGAAGGACTGCATAATCGCTATGACTGCACTTGGTCTGATTACCATGACGCTTATGTATATGACAGGGACATCGCGTACTGTGCGGTAGAGGGAGCAGTGCATAACCAGGCAGAACTAGTGTATGCACAGGGTCGGGAGGTGCTTATTGAGTACGTAGAAGAGCACCCAGTGCACGGGCTAATTCTCACGGAGTACGCCGCTGCTCAACTGGGTGAGAAATACCTGGGCTACGATGAAGATGAAGACGAAGTAGAGGAGGCAGCTTAATGTTCTTGAATCCGCACGGGATTGATATGCAGCTGCTCTTGCAGATACTGAAAACGCACCGGCCTAGCTGGGCAAGTACCAAGTGGTTCGAGCCGCTGCTTATGCAGGCGCTGGGTAGTGGTATGCACTACGTAAAGGACAAGCACGGGAACTACTTCGTGCTGGTGGGGGACTCAGAGCAAAGCGACGTAGCGTTTACGTCGCACCTCGATACGGTGGCCCGTCCAACTAGCGCTGCGCCGGACGTTGGTTGTACTAACAAGGGCGTACTGTTCGTAAAGAATCCGCAGCAAGCTGACTGCTTGGGTGCTGACTGTGGTGCCGGTATCTATCTGATGCTGGAGATGCTGCGGCGCGGGGTGCACGGCCGCTACTGCTTCTTCGTGGATGAAGAGGTAGGCTGCGAGGGTAGCGCTGCATCGGTCAAGGATGACTCTGGATTTTGGACTGGGGTCAAGGCGATGATTAGTTTCGACCGCCGCGGCGACGGTATCATAACGCATCAACGGTACATGCGCTGCTGCTCCGATACCTTTGCCAAGACCCTAGCAGAGCGCCTGGGACGCACGGAGCAGCCCTTACAGAAGGGGGTATATACTGACTCGGCTGAGTTCGTTGGCATCATTCCTGAGTGCACCAACGTCGGTGTAGGGTACATGCACGAGCACACCCCGGATGAGGTACTTGACCTGAACATCCTGGGGCAAGTGCTTGAGCTGGTACTACAAGATGGCACGTTCTCGCACCTTCCGATTGAGCGGGATCCTAGGGTAGTAGAACCATACCAATGGCTCTCTACGCCAACGCTCAGTTTACGGCAGCCGTGGGACATGCCGCCGGACGAGGACCCGCAATTGCTGGCTGCGTTCCGTGTAGTGTCACAGCTTTCTAAACAGCAACTGGTTAGCTGGGTACAGGAGAACCCAGCGAAGGCGGCGGAGTACATCATGGTGTTCTCCGATTATGGATTCAAAGAAGAACTGATTGAACTAGGCACCCGAGTCGTAGAGGACTGGGGCGGATACGATAATATTGTGGAGGGTTGATTATGTCCAAGTTTAAAGTAGGCGATAAAGTTGTTCGCAAAGCACACAGGGACAGTTCATCATTTAAGTCGTACCAAGGGGATTTTGCTTACTACGTAATTACAGATATAACTACAAGCGGCCACTGGCTGCAGTTGGATAACTTTACATATGGGGGAGCCGACCACTACCTGTGGTACGCAGACAACTTTGAGTTGTACCAAGAACCGGGCGAAGGATTACCGGAGGCACCGGACTCGGTGCTCTACTATAATAGCACTACGGATCCAGATAACTTCCAGCACATGCTAGTGCAGCCACACTGGGAGTTAGAGGGGCACCTCAGTATCGCCATAGTAAAGAGCGGTAAAAAGTTTGATCCACTAGCTTACGGAGATATACTGTCTATCAACCTGGAACCTGACGCTGCGCTGCAGTTGGCACACGACCTGCGCCGCATGGCTATGGATATCAAACGTAAGGAGAAAGTACAATGAGAGCTGTTAACATAGTTATAACTGACAAGGGAAACAACCGCGCTGCAGCGGACTTAACCTTGAACAAGGTTTACCCAGCTATCCGTTCTGAGGTGGGTGAATTCGTCATGGGGTCTTTTAATGATTTCACATTCTATGAACTTATAGATGACGTGGGGGACCGCTGTGGAATCTACGAGAACTACAAAGGGATAATTCTGCAAGAGGTACCGTAATGGACCAGCCCTGGCTTAGAGCGTGCAAGCGCTTAGCCGTGGGACAGAGGGCACGCTTTCGGTGCTGCGGCAGGGACGCCGCCGGGGTGCTCTACAATAACCCGGATGCCTGGGAATATTATTGCCACCGCTGTAAACAGGTGGGCAAAGAGCACAAGCAGTACCAGCGCATACAGTTACAGGAAGAGCCGAGGGTGCAGCCCTCTGCACCTGCAGATGCAATTTGCATTAGCCAAGCGCCTGCGGAAACGCAGAGTTTTATTTACGGATTCCTGACCACAAAGGGAATCATGCCTGAAATGGTGGAGGACGCAGAATGGAGCAAAGAGAAACAGCGGATAATCTTCCGCGTCGGAAGCGCCGCTCTGGGCCGTGCAGTGCATGCTCGGCAGCAACCGAAGTGGGTAATGTACGGCCATCCGGTGGCGTTCGCTGCCGCGGCACCTGCCGTAGCACCGGCTGTAGCTGCGGCCGCACCTCTAAAGGTCGTGCTCACCGAGGACTATCTATCAGCCCGGAAGATACAGCACGCAGTTACGAGTTACAGTGCGTTGAACGTGCAGGCTACAGCTATGCTGGGTACACGCTTGCCCACGCCGCTGAGGGCTTGGCTGATTCAGAATCGCCCGGAAGTGATTCTGATGCTGGACAATGACCCGGCAGGGCACGCTGGAGTAGCGGCGGCGCGCCGCGCGTTGCGCCCGTTCATGCAGTGCCGAGAGCACTACTTCGCTGCGGACCCGAAGGACGCAGAAATCAAAGAGATTCTGGAGGCTTTACAATGAGTATGGGTATCTGGGTTTTAATCATGGCGATTAATGGCAGTGCGGTTAGCGACACAGACTTCGCTGCGCTAACCACTCAAGAGTTCACAACGGAGGCCGCCTGCAACAAGGCGGCCAAGGCGTTCGAAGAGAAGTTTGACACATTCAGGGTATATACCGCTAAAGCAATCTGCGTTCCGAAGGAGGTTTAATTGGACCTAATAGTAGTTAAAGCGATGTGCACGCAGAAGGTGTGGAACCGACTGCGCGAACAGATACCCAAGTCCATGCTTGCGCCAGACACTTCGAACCTTCTGGACTGGGTGGGGCTGTACTGGAACACGTACCCGGAGCACCAGGAGGTGCAGTGGGATGCGATGCAGAGCATGCTCAACCTCCGGGCCGGGCACTTATCCCGGGAAGAGCGGGTAATCATGGACGAGCTTATGCGAGGAGTACAGGCCGTGCCGCAGGATTCTGTGGTGGGGATTGTCCAGACCCTGAACGAGCTGGCCTACAGCGGAGAGGTGGCTGCGCTTACGCAGCGCTACCAAGACGGCGAGGAGATTGATTACCTACTGGAGATGAAGCACCTGCAGCGCAAGTACGGCGACGGTGCTGCAGTGCATGAGTCGCTGCTTGAATGGGAGAGCGGTAGTGTTGACGAAATACTTGCCGCGACTGACGAGAGCGGCGGTCTTAAACTGGGCGTGTTCGAGCAACTCGCTAGCAACATCCGAGGACTACGTGGCGGGGACTGTATCGCAGTGGCTGCTCCTGTGGACTCTGGTAAAACTAGTCTGCTTGCTGCTATTGCTGTGGATTTTGCTGAGCAAATGCAGCAGCAGCCGGAAGTATACGGGGACCGCCCTATTCTCTGGCTGGTTAACGAGGGTCCTGCGACGCGTACAGTGCCGAGGGTATATCAAGCGGCGCTGCACTGGACTCTGGCTGAGATTAAGGACCGGCACAGTAAGCAAGAGTTCGTGCCAGCATACCTCAAGAAAGTAGGCAGGGCTGACCGGATTCGCGTTAAGGCTGCGCACTCCTTGACGATGGCTCAGATATCCACGCTCATGGAGGAGATGCGCCCCGCGGTAATCATCATCGACATGGTGGCGAATATCCGTGGCGGCACTATGGAGACCGAGCACCAGAACCTCGAAGCGAAATGGCAGGAGCTGCGCATACTTGGGTGCGAGAACGACTGCGCTATTGTAGGGACTATGCAGCTTTCACTCGAAGGTTACAACATGCTGTTCCCACCGCTCACTGCTATGAAGCAGAGCAAGATTGGTGTACAGGGTGCCTTGGACTTGGCGATTATGATGGGGTGCTTGGACAGAAACGAGCAGCCGCATATGCAAAACGTCCGCGGTATCAGTACTCCTAAGAACAAGATGGCACTGTCTAGTAAAGAGTCGCTCCTGCAATTCGAGGTGCAATTCGAGCCGGGTCGTTGCCGCTTTGACGAGGGCCAGATTAACCGGTGACTTCCCTAGCGCCTTCTATGAGGGCGCTATGTAGGTACACAGGAGGAGACTATGCTTAAACCGGAAGATATCACAACGGACGACGCCAAGGTTATAGTGGCGTATGCTGCATCTGCAGGTACACCACTTAAAAGCTTCACGCTGGACAGCAGCCAGCTGATTGTGCTCCTGGCTATCAACAAGGCTCGGAGGGCTAAGTGGAAATGAGTGAGTGTATCGACCACGGGCAGAGGGGCTCTAAGTTTGGGTACGGTAGCACTACATTTACAGAAGACGGCGCGCGGCGTAGAACATCACTGCATCGTGCCATGTACTGCAAACACAATGGTTGTAAGTTGGCGGAGATTGACGGGTTAGTGATTATGCACACCTGCGATAATCCTAGGTGCATCAATCCCAACCACCTAAAGTTGGGCACGGGGGTAGATAACATCCTAGATAGGCAGGTTAAAAGGCGTAACTATACCAAGCTGACCAGGGAGCAGGTTATATTCATTAGGGAGAATTATAAACCCTATGACAAAGAGTTTGGCAGCGCCGCCCTAGCAAGAAGTTTTGGGGTTGACGCATCAACAGTAAACAGAGCCGCTAATGGCCGTGGTTGGAGAGATTATGACTAGTAGCATTATGACTATCGACCTTGAAGTCGAAAATCATCCTTACTATGGCAGCAAGGCCAGCCCTTACTGCCCGGATAACTACGTAGTGCACTCGGCATATCGTATAGACAGAACCCAGGATGATGGTACGGTTACTGTAGAACCAACCTTTGATATACGCTTCAACAGCAGGCAGGCGTTCTTGGATGATGTGGCCGGGGAGCACTTATGGTTCCGCATACCAGATGATTGTTGGCTTATCGTAGCTCACAATGCGGCGTTCGAGATTAGTTGGTTCTTAACGTACCAACGTCAACACTTCGAAGAGTTCCTAAAACGTGGAGGTCGTGTATTTGACACGATGCACGGAGAGTACATCGCCTCAGACTTCCAGAGTATGTACCCCTCCTTAGATGAGACCGCACCAAAATATGGCGGGGAGCACAAGATTGACGGGGTAAAAATCTTGTGGGAGCAAGGGGTGTTGACATCGCAGATAGACCCTATTCTGCTCAGGGATTACCTAGTCAACGGGGACATTCCGAACACGGCCCTGTGCTTCTACGGCCAGTGCGCTACGTTCGCCCAGCGTAATCAGATGCAGTACGTGTGGGAGCGTATGGACGCTCTGCTGGCTTGGGCGTACTGCGAGTGGTTCGGCCTGTTCGTGAACATGCCAATTGCACGCAAGAACCAGGAGGAGCAGGAGCAGCGCATCCGTGAGATTAAGCAGGAGCTGCAGCAGTACATCCCGAAGGACTTGCCGGAGACGCTGGATTTTAACTTCGGCTCGGACTTTCATATGTCCGCACTGGTGTACGGCGGGCCTATCAAGTACCGCAAGAGGGTGCCATACGACCCGCCGCAGTACGTCAAGGCCGACTTCTATAAGTACGAGGACGAAGAGGGTGCGCACACCTATATACCTGTACACGCCACGCACATGCAAGAACTTCAAACGGAAGGCGGATGGTGGCGTGTAGTGACATATCGTGCGGGTAAGAACAAGGGGCTCCCCAAAGTATTCCGCCTCGATACCGAGGAAGAGAAACTTAAATGGGAAGACGACCTTTACTTCTGCCCTGGCCTAGTGAACATCCAAGAGCTTCCGGAAGTTATCCGGGAGAAGTACGCAGAGCGCGGGGAGTTCCGACAGGCGCGCACCCTGCAGGATGGCACGCCAGTATACAGCACCAGCACGGATGCAATGGAGGCGCTGGCTCGCCAAGGGTTCGAATTCTGTAAGTTGGTGAACGAGCTGGGCGCTCTGGAGAAGGACACAGGAACCTACTACCTGAGAACGGAGTACAACGAAGATGGGTCAGTTAAGAAGCTGTCCGGGATGTTGCAATACGTTATCCCCCAATCCCCTGATGGAAGCGGTATTATCCACCACCGGCTCAATACATGCAGTACAGTCACTGGTAGACTCTCTGGCTCTAACCCCAACCTCCAGAATCTTCCTAGAGACGGAACTAGCCGAGTTAAACAAATGTTTACAAGCCGGTATGGAGCCAAAGGCCGTATCACAGAGGTTGACTACTCTGCTCTTGAGGTGGTTATGTCCTGTGTGCACACCGGAGACAGGAAGCTGCTGAGCCTGCTGCAGAATGGTACAGATATGCACTGCTACCGCTTAGCGTTCAAGGAGGGCAAGACCTACGAAGAGATGTACGACCTCTGCCACAACGCCGATGGGCCGGACTATAAGTACTGGAAGCAGCAGCGTACGGACATTAAGCCTCCGAGCTTTGCTGCACAGTACGGGGCTACGGCTAAAGGGATTGCGTTTGCTACGGGCTGTACAGTGGAGTATGCGCAGTCGTTCCTGGATAACGAGGCGAAGCTGTTTCCAGACACCATCGGCTTCCGCGCTGTTGTCAAGGAAGAGGTAGAGCGTACCGGTGCGGAGGGGCGCATGTACCGGGAGCAAGCCGATGACGGTAGTTACCGCATCTACCGCATTGGGACTTGGACCAGCCCAGCAGGTGCCCGCTACAGCTTCCGTCAGAAAGAGCAGTGGAAGGAAGTTGTGCCCGGGCAGCGTAAGCAGAAGGTAATGGATTACAAGGAAACTGAGATGGCGAACTACTGGTGCCAGGGGGAAGCGTTCTTCCTGATGGCGGTGGCGGCTGGTATGGTTCTGCGTGCACTCCTGGCCCGTGACTGGTTCGACAATCAGGTGTGCCTGATTACGAACGTGCACGATGCGTTGTACCTGGACAGTGCCAATCCAGAGGTTGGGCGTGAGGCGAGCCTGCTGGTTAAGCAGTGCATGGAGGGCGCACCTAAGCGTATCCACCAGCTCTGGCCTAACTACGGCATTATTGGTGAGGTTCCATTCCCAGCAGAGGCTGAGATGGGTACTAGCATGTACAGTAAGGAGAAAGTAGAATGAGTATAAAGTCTGGCAGTGTTGTGGAGTTGATGGACCTGGGGCCTGAGCCGATAGACCCACGGTATGCAGCATACTTCACCCCAGGTACAAGGCACACGGTTCTATTCTTCGACCCGGTTACTGGGGAGATAGAACTAAGTTATCCTGGACTGGTAGTAAGTAGACCAGGGGATGGCGTCACTTTCTTTCCGGGGGAGTATAAGTTTATAGAGGAGTAGTGATAGGTGGACCCTTGGGTGGTGTAGGGGGTTAGGGTAGCATGGAAATACACCGGGGTCAACTAGATAATTAAATAAAATTATTTGTTGACTCTGGCTTGATTCTGTGATTCCCCGAGAATTAATGTGATACGAGTAGGAACAACACAAGAGAGGCAACCTTGGCTAAAATTAGTTTAATCAAACTGTGGACAAAAGAAGAGCATAAACAAATCCTTGGCAGTTTCCTCAACAACAACGACGCGGCCATTGCATACAATAACAAATTTCGCAAGGGCGACGTACTGGTGTCCCGCCAGCTTGTGCGCTACTGGCGAAGCATCTTCATGGATAATAAGGGTAGCAAGGCCAGCGCCAATCGTGGGCTGCAAGAGGCACGCAAGCTAATCCAGCCGAGTCCGACGGACGATATTGGGAATACCGCGGTGCCGGATATGTGCCACCGCATTCTGGTGGTCGGGGACCTACATGCTCCGTATACCCACGTAGACGCTATGCCGTTCCTTGAGAGTGTACGTGACGCGTACTGTCCGGACATGGTGGTGCAGGTAGGTGACGAGACCGATGGGCACGCAATCAGCTTCCACGACTCTGACCCTAACCTGGATAGCGCCGGGGTGGAGCTGGAGAAAGCCAAGCTAGTACTGGAGGAGCTGCATGAACTATTCCCGAACCTACTGGTTTGCGATTCCAATCACGGTTCACTCATATATCGCCGCGCTAAAGCTCACGGTCTGCCAGTGCAATTTATCAAGAAGTACCGGGATATCCTATTCCCTGAGCATGGTGCTCCGGCGTGGTCGTGGGCCGACGCTTGGGTGCTCAATACACCACTGGGGCCTGTCCGCTTCCAGCATCAAGTCAGCGGTGATTTCATGCTCAATGCATCCCATGAGCGCACCTCTCTGGTGCTGGGACATGAGCATGGACGCTTCGAGGTTCAGTATGCTGCTTCTTCAACGGCGCTGTACTTTGGTGCGTACGCTGGGTGTCTGATTGACCGCAAGAGCATGGCCTTTGCTTACGGCAGGCTCACTCGCAAGAAACCAATCCTGGGTGTGATGGTAATCACCGAGGGTTGCCCCCAGTTAATTCCGATGCTACTTGATGATTCCGGCAGGTGGACTGGTCGCACCCAGTAAGCCCTGCATCTGCACGTAAATATTACTTAAGATAAACGAGAGGGTATATGCACGCTACTTCTCTGCCGCAATATTTGCGGTATGACCCCGAATCGGGGAAGTTGTATAGGCCGGACGGCTCCGAGGCTGTGGGTTACATTAAGGATGGTTACAGGGTAGTAAGTGTGAAAGGTAGGCAATACTTTGCACATCGACTGGCCTTCGCCTTAATGTGTGGACGTTGGCCGAATGTTATAGATCACGTAAACAGAAACCGCACAGATAATCGGTGGGTCAATTTAAGAGAGGCCAATAAAGCGGGAAACGCGAAGAATGCAGGATTGCGAAAGGATTCCCAGTCGGGGTATCGTGGGGTGTCCTATCGTAAAAGCAACGGTAAGTGGCGTGCCTACATACAAGCAGATGGGGTACAGCACCACCTAGGATTCTACGCTACCGCAGAAGAGGCCCACTTAGCACGGCAAGCAGTTATCTCTCAGCATCACAAACACTTTTCTAACGAGGTATAAATTATATGACTACGAATGTACTGGCATCCCTGAACGCTCTGGTAGACGCAGCAATCGAAACCCAAGATGTAGATATGCGGGAAACCGCGCAGGGCGGCGCGTATGAGGACGTGCTGCTGCCGAAGGGTGAGTACTATGGCTACTTCACCGAGTACGTGGAAATCGGTAAGCGCCTGCCGACTAAGGGCGGTAAGCCCACTGGTAAGCCTGCAGTGGCTAACGTACGCATCGGTATTGTAGTGTTCGGCCCTAACGGCGAAGTGCAGCGTATCCGCCCGTTCCCGATGGCTATCAGTAACTTTGAGCGCGCAGGCTTCAAGAAGTTCTTCGACAAGCTCAACTACGACAATAGCATTAAGCATGCAGCACAGCGTCTGGGCCAGGCCTTCACCTTCCCGATTGATGAGCACACCAGCGCCGCGGGCAAGAAGTCTAACATCGTGGACCTGTCTGGTATCCGCCCGATTCCTAAGTTCGACCCGAACACCGGCGAGCCTATCAAGATGCCTGCCCTGGATGCCTCCGAGATTAAGCTGTTCCTGTGGAACAACCCAACCAAAGAGACCTGGGATAGCCTGCATATCGAGGGCACCTTCGACGACGGCAAGAGCAAGAACTGGATTCAGGAGGATATGTACAAGGCCGTAGACTTCCCGGGCAGCGCTCTGGACATTCTGCTGAACGCTGGCTCGGTTCCGAGTCCGGCAGCTATGCAGGCCCCAGCGGCCCCGGCCGCACCGGCGGCAGTTTCTGCGCCTGCAGCTCCGGTAGCTCCGGCTGCGCCAGTGGCTCCTGCGGCTCCTGTGGCGCCAGCAGCGCCCGCTGCACCTCAAGCCTAATCAACCCTACTACTAACTAATACGGCCCCGCCTGGGGCCTTAGAGGAAGCCTATGAACAACATCAACATCCTTATCAAACTCCTGAGCGCAGCCTACACGGCGGAAGCTAAACGCGCCGATGCCAAAGCGCAGTTTAACGAGCAGCTGGCAGTTAAGTTCGCAGATGACGCGGTGCGTCTGGCCGCTCAATCCGAGGCGCGCGTAGAAGCCTCCAAGCACAGCAAAGATGAAGCAGCTAAGCATTCTGAGCAGGCTGACAAACTGCGCGCTAAGCGCGATGAAGTAGCGAACTTCCTGGGGGTATAAGTAATGGATAAAGTATTAGGCGCATACAAGAATCTGGCTATTGTAGTGAGTAACGCAGTGCATGATGCCGCTGTGTATGGTGTACGTATCAACTGCCTGGACAGCGTTTATGCAGCCCTAGACAAGTTGGCCGCCCTGTACGGCATGGACCTGGAGCTGGCCGCTACGGCCTTCAAAGAGCACAACGACCTGGCGGCACATGTCGATAAGTTACGGGGTGATGACCTCGTGCTTATCCGTGTAGTAGGCACACTAAGTGTCGGCCTGGCGGAGATTGGCTCCTGCATCTACGACGTAGACCAGAGCCTGCGTACCCCAGAAGTAATCGGGGACATGCTCGGCACCGTGCTGGTGCTGTCTGAGTTGGAGGCTTGAGTATGCTGTACGTATCCCGCGCAATTTTTATAGCGTTAATGCTTCCCCTGCTCCCACTGGCGGGCCTGGTATACCTGGGAGACAAGCTGAGCAAGGCAAAGTGGGCAGAACGTTGGGCTGAGTGGGCTGATAAGAAGGCCCGTGACATTACGGGGGTCTAGTGATTATCAACGGGGTTGACTTGTCCCAGCTCGGGGAGCAGTTAGCTCCGCAGAACTCTGGGAAGATTCTGCTGTACGATGCGGATTTCACAGTTTATAAATCCGCCGCTACGGTGAAACGTTTGGATACCGCGATACGCCGCTTCTATCAGCTGGTGCTTGAGGACATGTTCCTGGTCGGATGCTCCGAAGCAGTGGCGTATCTAACACCCGCTGGTTGTGCCAAGTGCTTACGCTGGCACCTGCCTACGGCTAAGCCTTACCAGGGGCAGCGCGCTAATCGACAGGAGCTACCGCTCAAGGCACCATTGAAGCGGCACCTGATTGAGAATCCAGACCAGTATTCTGAGCAGGGCATCCAGGTGGTCAGCAGTGATTACTTCGAGGCTGACGACTTGTTCATAATGGATTCGTACAGCTTCGGGGACCGTGGAATCCTTATGTCCCAGGACAAGGATTCCTGGCTCAGCCCTATGGCTCGGTTCGATATCCCTACCGGAACCGTGTGGCCTGCCTTGGATAACCCCTTCGGCTGGATTAAGTGGGATGATACCCAGGCTATGCCGGTACGGGCGCATGGCACTAAGTTCTTCTGGTGGCAGATGCTAGCAGGGGATGACGCAGATAACGTCAAAGGCATCACATTGCTTGATGGGAAGCTCTGTGGGAAGCGAACGGCCTTTGATGCTATCTACCCTATTACCTCGGAGCAGGACGCCGCAGAATTCGTTGTAGCGGCTTATGCTCGAAACAACCAAGACGTACTCGCAGAGGCAGAATGCCTGTGGCTGAGGCGCTCCCAATCAGATTCAGCGTACCTGTATCTGATGTCACTGTTGACTACTCCCAGTCTGCGTGACTGGGTGCACTCGCTGCACGAGTACCATAAACAGCACATACAGTGGATACAGGAGCACCCAGACAATGGCGAAGATGTCTGCGAAGGAAATGAGCCTGCGGGCGATTGAGTTATACTACGAGGGGAAACACGATGAACTTGAAACTATTCTGGACGCGCTGCGTGAACGAGCACCCAAAACACATCGAAGAACTGTTGAGCATTTGGATTCTCTCATTCACGACAATGCTCTGCTGGATGTAGTGGGGGAGATTCAGGTATGGTAGATTATGATTTCCCTAAGCGGATCATCTTACAGGGGGAGAGGGTAGGCCGTAGGCCGGACCTGCCAGAAGAGTTCCATTTTGACGGCGAGGTGTTTAGGGGCATCCCATCTTCGGAGATGAATTTAGCGTGCTCTGCAACGGGGCGCTTCGTTGGCAAGACCGGTAAGATTCTTACCCCTAGAAAACAGAGTTCAGGGTACCTGTGGTATTCGTGGGTAAACGAATCTAGGGTATGTGCTAACGTCTATGCACACAGAGGTGTGGCTGAGGTGTGGTTAGCCCCAAGAGCCGGGGCGTATTACGTAAATCACAAGGATGGAAACAAGCATAACAATGCTGCAGATAACTTGGAATGGTGTACTTCTGCAGAAAACACACAGCACGCCATAGCTTCCGGACTGGTATGGAATTTGCCCAGGAAGGGAGAGGCGGGATTCCGTAGGATGACCCGCGCCCAGAATCGGCAAGTGCAGGCGAAGCTATGGAGGGAGCAGGGTGGGGTGTGTCCCATATGCGGACTTCCTATAGACTTGCAGGCTAGTAGCAAGAATAACGGCCCAGTCACGGACCATATACACGATGATACAGGGGCGGTTAGGGCGGTGCTGCACAGGGGGTGCAACGGCTTTCTCGGTAAAGCGGAGAACACCACCCGCTGGGCGGGCGTATCCCCTAATGATAACGATCGGATAGCGGATTTGCTGATAAGTGCCGGGCATTATCTGATGTCCGAACCAACTCACATCCAGTATTATACAGTGCGTACGCCGGAAGAATTGGCGCAGGCACAGAAGCTCAAGGCCCGCAAGGCCCGGGCACGACGCAAAGCACGGGAGACTATTAAATGAGTAAAATTAAAGTTGGGGATGTGGTGATTCGTAAAGCTGCGTACGTGTCAGGGGACTGGTCGCAAATCTGCGAGTCTCTGCATATATCCCCACACATCCCCAGAGAGGTGCTGGAGGTTAATGGCACCTTAATTACGCTCAGCGGGGACCTCGGCAGTTGGCGCGCGAGCTACTTCCAGGTAGTAGAGGAAGCCCCCACGACTATTGCGCAAGTGGCAGAAGCAGTAAATTCACCTAGGCACTACCAGTTCTTCCCGGACCTGGAAGCAATCGAGGTCATTGCACGCAGTATGACACAAGAGCAATTCTACGGATACTGCCTGGGGAACCGGCTCAAGTACCGGCTGCGCGCCGGGAACAAGGATAATCTGGAGCAGGACATTGCTAAGTCTGATAAGTACTTAGAACTGTACTACCAGCACAAGGGGAAGTGCATTGACGCCAAGTGAGTGGTGCCACATGATGTGGCAGAAAGCAGTAGAACGGGGCGACGAACGCTCCGCTAAAAACTATCTGGAGATGTATAATCTCTGGGTAAGTCGCAATCAGTAGTTAGAAGTATCGGACATAACCAAGGAGACTAAGCGCCTATGATTAGCGCCCTGAATACGGTTGTAGTACCAGAGGAAGCACTAGTGAAACGCCAGCTGGAGCTTGAAGAGACCTATAAGATTCGCGGAATCGAGCGGGCACGTAAGCTGATTACGGACGCATTGCAGAACGGTGGGATTATGAACCTGCCGATGACGCAGCGTATGCTCACCTCAGCATACGAGGTGGCTGCCGCCGCTATCAATGAGATGCGAAATGTCAAAGCTCCGGGTATTGGTGGGAAGTACCGCCGGTTCTTGCGCTTAGTCCCTTTGGATGTCCTGACCACCCTGAGCCTGTGCACAATGTTTGAGGCGTTCAGCGTCGCCCCAGGCGAGTCCGCTAGTCGCCGCC
>ERZ773204.954-NODE-954-length-23754-cov-3.292966_pt1 | contig 23754 bp, 16 predicted proteins | sample MGYA00581007_ERZ773204 | MGnify/ENA primary metagenome ERZ773204 (study PRJEB29015, sample SAMEA2737757) | human gut metagenome | biome: human gut; feature: human-associated habitat; material: faeces | place: China | collected 2012 ... | reverse complement strand
AACTTGTACAGAAAAGTCGGGTTGTGCAGGATTTAGCTGTAAAACCAGCGGGAAGAAGCTGATGATGGTAGAAGAAAGCCAATTGTGAAAATTCTGTCATGGCTGGCGAAATGCATGAAATTGCGCCGACGCGCGAAGGGGTAAACAGCAACGTTGTCGTCGACAGGTGGCTTTCTTCCGCGTCGGAGTCTGAGCATAGCGGAAAATATGATGAGGCTTTGTCTGCTTTTTGCACAGTAAGGTAAAGGGGTAACGTCTGCCATGTCGTAAACGGCCCATTCGATTTGTTGGCGAATAAGGGCTGTGCTACGCTTTTTGGTAACGACGCGGCGGTTTGGCATCGTTATTTTTCCCCCATTTCCCTGTCGAGTCTTATACCCCTGTCACGACCGGTAAATACGGCAAAAGCTTTCTGTCCCTGGACAGGCCTTGAGGACTGAGGAGGGAAAATGCGCGGCAAAAGCGTGATGCTCCTGGCCGGGTTAGCCTCTCTCGCGCAGGCGAACGAACTTAACCTCTATTCTGTGAATACCGGTTCCTATGTTTACCATCTGACCAATAATCACGGACAATATACAGAGAATTTCGAAAATCATTTTTTCTCAGTGGAGCGGAAATTCTCTGCAGACTCCAAATACAGCCTTCTGCTTGGCACTATGAATAACAGCTTCAACGATCGCTGCCTGGCGCTGGGGGTGAGAAGAGACTGGTACCACAGCGGCAGCGGGTGGACCTTCAAAGGCGTTTACGGCTATACCGGCGAATTCTTCTTCGACGCCTTCGAGCATTGCGGCGATCATGGCTCCTATAAAGACTTTAAGGACGCCACGGGGATCGGCTTTTCACCCTATATCTACCACGCTATCCAGTATAACTTCACCGATTATTTCGCCGTTGAAAGCGGCATTATTATTCCCAGCGTGTTTGTGATCAGTATCCAGTGGAGCTTCCGCTAAATCGTCCCGTTGTCGGTTACAAGGTAATCACCTTCCTGAGCAGCGTACTGGAGAGCGCGGCAAGGGAAATGAGCACCGACAGGACAAAGGTCAGCGCTATTACCCCCAACTTGGTGGCTAGCGAGTGCACAGGGATGAGCATCACCAGCAGGTGAAACACGGAATAGTGGAGGATATAAACCCCGGTCATCGCTTTACTGACCGTCGCCAGCACGGCCTCTTTCCACTCGCGGTTCTTTTTAAACTGCACGGCGTTAGCGGCGATCACCAGCAGGACGATCAGGATATAAATTTGCGATCCCGTGAGAATGAACGCATTACGATCTGCTTTAAACAGGGCGAAGAAGAAATGGCGTTCATAAAACCAGGTAAATAAATAGACAAAGGGCAGGGCGATAATCGACCCTTTAATCACCTGTGGGTTGCGTATCCACTCCGCGACCTTTGGATCGTTAAACAACTGCCCGGTTAAATAAAATAGTAGCCATGTCCACAGGCGATACTGCGGCGGCAAACTGAAAAGATGTCTGTCCGGGTAGATCACCGAGAGCAGGTCGTAACCGTAGGAGCAGCACAGCAGCGTCAGGAGCACGGCGAAAAAGAGCCCGCGCCGCTGGCTGAGCCAGGCGATCAAAGGATGAAAGGTATAGATGACAATCAGGGCGAAAATAAACCAGGGCTGGATCAGGTAGCCGCGCTGGTAAGGCTCCCAGACATAATAGACCGTCACCCAAAACAGAAAGACGATGACCACGCTTTTAATTTTACCAATTTGCCAGTTGGCATCGTGGCGCGTCTGCGCATCAAGATAGCCGGCCACGACAAAAAACAGCGGCGTCGCGATGGTCGAGATAAAGGTCAGCAGCCCGAGGATCCAGTGATAGTCATAATCAAAGCGATCCCAGGTGTTATAGATGGTGAAAAAGGTCACCGCTGTCATACAGCCTAATGTCTTGATAATGCTCAGACCGGTACTGTTCATCGTTGAGGCGTCATATCCTTATGGTGAAAGCAGGCGTAAATCACCGGCAGAACCAGCAGCGTCAGCACGGTGGCAAAGGCGAGGCCGAACATGATCACCACCGCCATACTCTGGAAAAAGACATCGCGCAGCAGCGGGGCCAGGCCAAGTACGGTGGTGAAGGCGGTCAGCAGGATCGGCCGCAGACGAGAGGTTGCCGCATCAATAATAGCTTGTCGTTGATCTTTCTCCTGTTTTTGTTGCTCTATCTCTTCTACCAGCACAATGCCGTTACGGATCAGCATACCGCTCAGGCTGAGCAAGCCGATTAAGGCCATAAAGCCGAAGGGGATGCCGGTAAGCAGAAAGCCGGGTGTGACCCCGATCAGCGCCAGCGGAACGGTCAGCCAGATGGCGACGGCGTTTTTCAGCGAACTGAACATCAGCACCGTTATGATAAACATCACCAGATAGCCAAGCGGCAGGGTTGTAAACAGCCCCTGCTGCGCCTCACTGGAGTTCTCGGCATCGCCGCCCCATTCGATACGGTAGCCGTGGGGCAGCGGCAGTGCGTCAATGCGCGGTTTCACCCGCGCGAGAATATCACCCGAGGTTTGGCCGCTTTGCGGACTGGGGTCGGTCTGGACCGTCAGCACCCGGGTACGATCCCGGCGGAGGATCAACGGATCTTCCCACTCCAGGGCGAAACCATTGATGACGTTACTCAGCGGGATATATTGCTGGCGACTCTGGCTCCAGACCAGCACATTATTCAGATGGTTGGCATCCTGACGCTCTGCTTCCGGCGGCCGGACGATCACTGGCAGCAGATCGGCCCCTTCACGATATAACCCGGCGCGACTCCCGGAGAAATTCATCTCCAGCGCGTTATCAATATCCTGTTTATCCACCCCCAGCTCGCGTCCCAGCGCCGGGGAATACTGCGGGCGGATCATTTTGCTGCGGTTCTGCCAGTCATTACGCACGCTGTCGGTCGCCGGGTCCGCGGCGAGGATATCGCCTACCTGACTCGCCAGCGCGCGCAGCGTATCCGGGTCTGGGCCCTTAATGCGCACCTCAATCGCGCTATCCCCGGAGGGCCCGAACATAATGCGTTTGGTGCTGGCGTTAACCTGCGGGTAGTTTCTGGCAATCCAGTCCTCCACGTGGCGGGTGACAGGGGCGATGCCGCGTTGATCATCCATCCGCACCATAATCTGCGCGTAGTTGCTGTACTGGCGCTGCCCGCTGTAGGTGAGAATGAAACGCATACTGCCCTGGCCGATGGTGGAGACGGTGGTGACCACCCCCGGCTGACCGGCTATCGACCGCTCGATATCCCGGGTCATCTTCTCCGTGGCGTTTATATCGGTACCGTAGGGTAGCCACAGGTCGACAAAGAATATAGGCGTATTCGATGACGGAAAAAAATTCTGCCGAACAAAGGTAAAGCCCCAGATCGCTCCGGCTAACAGCGCACCCATCAGCACCAGGGTCAGGGTCTTTTGCTGCAGCAGTATTCGCAGCGTCTGCTGATAGCCACGGTAAAAGCTGCCGCGGTAAGGATCGGCTTTTTCCTCCGCGGCGGCGGCCGACGGGGCGTTTTTAAACAACCACCACTTAATAAGCACCGGGGTGATGGTCAGAGCGGAAAACCAGCTCAGCATCAGGGAGATCAGCAGCACCTGGAACAGCGATTTGCAATACTCCCCGGTAGAGTCCTGGGAAAGGCCAATCGGCGCGAAGGCGAGGATGGCGATGATCGTCGCGCCAAGCAGCGGCAGGGCAGAGCGACGGATCACATAGTTAATCGCGCCCAGCAGCGGAGAGCCTTGCTGACGGGCGATGAGCACCCCTTCGACAATCACAATGGCATTGTCCACCAACATACTCAGGGCGATGATAAGCGCTCCGAGGGAGATCCGTTGTAGTTCGATCCCCCAGATATACATGATAAGCAGGGTGCCGAGAACGTTGAGCGCCAGCGACAGAGCAATAATAATCCCGCTGCGCACCCCCATAAATACCAGCAGCACGCCGACGACAATCGCCAGGGCCATCAGAAAATTGGTAATAAAGCCATTGACCGAGTGGGCGACCTCAGCTGCCTGATCGTAAAAAATATCGATGTCGATGCCCGCCGGTTTGTCGGCGGCCATCTGCTGGAGGCGGGCCTCGAGAGCGTGGCCGACGTCAATAACGTTGACGCCAGGGATAAAAGAAACTCCCATGGTCACCGCCTGGCGCCCGTTGGCATGATAGATACTGGCCGGCGAGTCGGTTAGCCCGCGCGACAGCGTAGCAATATCCCGCAGTCGGGTGGTGGCGCTGGCGCCGTGAGGGCTGACCAGCAGATCTCCCAGCTCATCGATGCTCTGAAACTCACCGGTGGGGTGGAGGCGGATCGATTCGCTGCCAACGCGGATCTCCCCGGCGCTGGACACCACGTTGAGTCGGGCCAGGATTGCGGCGAGCTGGTTGAGGGTGATCCCGCGCGCCGCCATCTTCGCCAGCGAGATATCCACATTGATCTGCTGCGGAATGACGCCGCCGATAGCGACTTTACCGACCCCCGGCACCAGCACCAGCTCCCGGCGCAACTGTTCGGCATAGCGCACCAGCTCCGGGTTGGTAAAACTGTCGCCCGAGATAGCGAAGAAAAAGCCAAACACATCGCCAAAGTCATCGTTGACGAAAGGGGGGACTACGCCAGGGGGGAAAAGGCGGCTGGCGTCACCGACCCGGCGACGTAGCTCATCCCAGATTTGCGGCAGCTCGCTGGAATGGTACTGCGAAGCAATATTCACCGTAATTTGCGATAAGCCATTCGAGGAGATGGAGCTGACGTTATCCAGCGAGGGAAGCTGCTGAATCGCGTTTTCCAGCGGCAGGGTCACCTCCTCCTCCACCTGCTGAGCGGACGCGCCAGGGTAGTGGGTGACGATCACCGCCGTTTTGATGGTGAAGGCGGGATCTTCCAGGCGGCCGATATTGAGCAGGGCGAACAGGCCACCCACCCCTAACAGCAAAATGGCTAACCAGACGCGGGTCGGGTTGTTAATAAACTGACGGGAAATATCCATTTATAATCCTCGTTCACGCGTCCAGACCCGCACCGGCTGCCCGGCATGCAGCTCGCTCACGCCCGCCGCAACCACCTGTTCACCCGCGCGGAGACCGTCGGTGATCGCCACTCCCTGCGAAGTCACCTCGCCGACGGTGACCTTACGCTCCTCAAGATATCGATGCGCGTTATCGCCTTTCACCACCCAGACTACCGGCTCGTTCTTTGGCCGGTTATCGGGGTTAAACACCGCCTCCGCTGGCACAATGAGGGTTTCCCGTCCGGCGCTGGCCGGTAAATTGCCGAGATTGACCGTCACGGTGCCGCTGACCCCGCCGACGGCGGGAAAATCATCTGGCCGCGGCATGGTTAACACGATCTGCCAGGTGAGGGTGCTATTGTCGCTGCTGCCGGTATGCTCTTTGTATTCCGCGGTAAACTCGCGGCCCGGCAGGGTATTGATCCTGACGACGGGACGGTAGGCGGTATTGCGGATATCCAGGGAGGTGAACAGATTTTCGGGAATGCTGAAGACCACATCCAGCAGGTCGGTCCGCGTCAGGGTGATCACCGGTTGGCCGGCGGCGACCACCTGATGGTTGCGGATATGCACGCCGGCGGCAATCCCGCTAAAGGGCGCGATGAGGCTCATTTGCGCCAGCTCTTCGCGAGCGATTTTTAAGGCCGCATTGGCGGCATCGCGATTGGCGCGCTGCACGTCCATCTCCGCCTGGGAAATCGCCTGGCGCCCGGCCAGAGTCTGGAAGCGGTCGAACTGACGCTGGGCGAGAGTGGCCGCCGTTTGCCGCTCATTGACCCGTTGCTGGGCCTCGCGGGCATTCAGGCGCGCCAGCGTTTGCCCCTGGGCGACGCTTGCCCCCTGACGAATATCTAACGACTCCACCTGGCCACCCCGCTTAAACGACAGTTCGGTGGAATCGCCAGACTCAATGCGTGCCGGAAACGTTCGCTGCTGGGTATTGCCCACGGCGGTCACCTGCGCCACTTTAACCATGCGCGGGGCGGACTCGACGGTGGGTGCTTTCTGATCGCAAGCGGTTGTAAATATAATAACAACCGGGATGAGAGAAAAATAACGGTTCACAATATTCCCCTCAGATTCAGGATTTATTTTACATTTTTATTACATGGCGCCTGCTTATTCTGCGAGAGCGGCGACGACCAGATAAGTGAAGAGCCCCACCGCTGTGCAGGCGACAATGGCCAGCGCGACAAACAAACCCAGGCGTAACAGGCTATAACCCAACATAATTTCCTCCCTTTACTCCCACCCGAACCGTGAATGTCATTTAATTCGGCCCCCACTGTGACCACCGGACATTCGGAGCGGCATGCCTGCTTGTAATCAGCATAGTCGGAGAAAATATGAAGTGTTAAAAAAGAGAATGCCGCGAGCGTTGGCGGCATTGAGGGGAAAGCGCAGGAGATCCGCAGGGAATATGCGGTTTTTATAATATTTTTCAGTCTATTAATCCGCCATTTTCTAATGTTAATTTTCCTGTGCTACGTTTAATAACATCTATTCCGCTCGCCGCTTCTGTTGTTGAGATTTCGTTCCTCCCCAAGTAAGGGGCTATTCATCACTACGCATTGTATTGGTAATAAAAGGATTATCTCATGTATAAAAATATCGTTGTTCCCGTTGACGTTTTTGATGCAGGCCTGGCCGACAAAGCGCTCTCTCATGCGAAATTCCTCGCCCAACATTCTGCCGGGCAAATTCATCTTATCCATGTTATTCCGGCCTTTTCTCCTGTATTAACCCGCGGATTTATCTCTGATGCCCGAAAGATGGAAGACCATTTGCTTAATACCGCTAAGGAAAAGCTGAGCGAGCTGGTGAAGAAAAATGGGCTTGCGGAAGACGCCAGCCATCTTTATGTGCGCAGTGGCAATGTTCGCGATCAAGTGATTGCCCTGGCCGATGAGCTGAAAGCGGATGTGGTGATTGTCGGTTCGCGCAATCCGGGGATCCAGACTCATCTGCTGGGCTCGGAAGCGGCCAATATCGTGCGCTATGCCCATGTACCAGTGTTCGTTGTGCGCTGATGATGGCGGGATGTCGCCCTGACTTCCGCTTCAGAAATCGAGGGAAAGAGTATGAATACAGATAAACCGGGGGCGCCCTATTATCAGCGCTCCGTCGAGGAGACTCTCGCCAGCGTGCAGAGTTCGCCGGAAGGGATTAGCGGAACAGAGGCGGCTACGCGCCTGCAGCAGTATGGCGAAAACGCCCTGCCGCAGAAGCCGGGTAAACCCGCCTGGCTGCGTTTTATTGCGCATTTTAACGATGTGCTGATCTACGTCCTGCTGGCGGCAGCGTTGCTCAAGGCGGTGATGGGCCATTGGATCGACATGGCGGTGATCCTCGCCGTGGCGGTGGTCAATGCGCTGATCGGCTTCATTCAGGAGAGTAATGCGGAAAAATCGCTGCAGAGTATCCGCAATATGCTGTCCAGCGAGGCGGTGGCGATCCGTCAGGGCAACCATGAAACCATCCCCACCACCTCGCTGGTACCTGGGGATATCGTGGTGATCCGCGCCGGCGACCGTATCCCCGCCGATCTACGGGTGATTGAGGCGCACAACCTGCGGGTGGAAGAGGCGATCCTCACCGGCGAGTCGACGGTGGTGGATAAAATCACCGACGCGCTGGAGGGCGATCTGCCGCTGGGCGACCGGGTGAACATGGTCTTCTCCGGGACCACCGTCAGCGCCGGCGGCGGCGTCGGCGTGGTGACCGCCACCGGCGCGCAGACCGAACTCGGCCATATCAACCAGATGATGGCGGGTATTGAGAAGCACCGTACCCCGCTGCTGGTGCAGATGGATAAGCTCGGCAAAGCGATTTTCGCCATTATTCTCGCCATGATGGTGGCGCTGTTTATTTTCAGCCTCGCGCTGCGGGATATCCCGATGGGCGAGCTGCTGCTGTCGCTGATTAGCCTGGCGGTAGCCGCGGTACCGGAAGGACTGCCGGCGATCATCTCGATTATTCTGTCGCTCGGCGTGCAGACGATGGCGCGCAAGCGGGCGATTATTCGTAAGCTGCCGACCGTGGAAACCCTCGGCGCCATGACCGTGGTCTGCTCGGATAAAACCGGCACCCTGACGATGAACGAAATGACCGTCAAAGCGATCATCACCGCCGACTGCTGCTATCGGGTGGAAGGCGACAGCTACGAGCCGCAGGGGCGGATCTTCCTCGAGGGGAGCGATGAGCCCGTGCAGGTTCAGCCCGGCACCGTGCTGGAGACCTGGCTGCGCACCATCGACCTGTGTAACGACAGCCAGCTTACCCAGGATGAGCGCGGTCTGTGGGGGATCACCGGCGGGCCGACCGAAGGGGCGCTTAAAGTGCTGGCGGCGAAAGCGCAGCTCCCGGCGGTGGAGGCCCGTCTGGTGGCCAAGATCCCCTTTGACTCGCAGTACAAATATATGTCGACCCTGCAGCACATCGATGGCAATGCCCGGGTGCTGATCACCGGTGCGCCGGACGTTATCTTCGCCATGTGCCGCGAGCAGATGAGCCGCCACGGCGCGGTGCCGTTCGAGGCGCAGTACTGGGAAGAGGAGATGGCGCGCTTCGCCCGTCAGGGGCTGCGCATGGTGGCGGCGGCCTGTAAGCCGGCCAGCCTTGATGCCACCACCCTCAACCATGAGGACCTGCAGGAGGGACTGATTTTCCTCGGCATCGCAGGGATGATGGATCCCCCGCGTCCGGAAGCCATTGACGCCATCCACGCCTGCCAGACCGCCGGCATCCGCGTGAAGATGATCACCGGCGACCACCCGCAGACGGCGATGAGCATCGGCCAGATGCTGGGGATCACCAATAGCAGCCAGGCCATGACCGGCTACCAGCTGGAGCACATGGACGATGCGGCGCTGGCGAAGGCGGCGGTGGAGTACGACATCTTTGCCCGTACCAGCCCGGAGCATAAGCTGCGCCTGGTTAAAGCCCTGCAGGATAACGGCGAAGTGGTCGGCATGACCGGCGACGGCGTTAACGACGCGCCGGCGCTGCGCCAGGCCGACGTGGGTATCGCCATGGGTATCAAAGGCACCGAAGTCACCAAAGAGGCGGCCGACATGGTGTTGACCGATGACAACTTCGCCACCATCGCCAGCTCGGTAAAAGAGGGCCGTCGGGTCTATGACAACCTGAAGAAGACCATCCTCTTCATCATGCCGACCAACCTGGCGCAGGGGCTGCTGATCATCATCGCCCTGCTGGCGGGGAACATTATTCCGCTGACCCCGGTGCTGATCCTGTGGATGAACATGGCGACGTCGGCGACGCTCTCCTTCGGCCTGGCCTTTGAGGCCGCAGAGCGCAACGTGATGAACCGTCCGCCGCGTAAAACCGGCCAGCATGTGATGGATGGTTTCGCCGTGTGGCGAGTGGCTTTCGTCGGGTCGATGATCGCGATTGCCGCCTTTATCCTTGAGGCCTGGCTGGCGCCGCGCGGCCACAGTCCGGAGTTTATCCGCACCGTGCTGCTGCAGATGCTGGTGACGGCGCAGTGGGTCTACATGATCAACTGCCGCAGCAGCGACAGCTTCTCCCTGAGCATGGGTCTGCTGCGCAACAAAGGCATCTGGCTGGTGACCGGCGTCCTGCTGCTGATGCAGCTGGTCATTATCTATGTCCCGCTGATGCAGAGCATGTTTGGTACGGAAGCGCTGCCGCTGCGCTACTGGTTTGTCACTCTGGTCATCGGCGTCGCCATGTTCCTGGTGGTGGAAATCGAGAAGCGTCTGACGCGCCGGTTCCGCAAAACGGCCTGAACAATCTCGCGCGCCTCGCTGCAGGCGCGCGTTACTGTCGCAAGGATCCCCTATGATTAAAACCTTCCGCTTTGCTCTGCTGGCCTGCGGTCTGGTCGGCGGCGCCCTGACGGCGACCGCCGCGCCGGCGGTGCCGGTCCGCGTCGCCACGGTTGAACTGGCTCCTCATGCTGAAGAACGCGCTATCCCCGGGCGGGTCGAGGCGATCCGCGCCGTCGACATTCGCGCGCGCACCGAAGGGGTGATTGTTCAGCGCCACTTCCAGGACGGGCAGTATGTTACCGAAGGCGACCTGCTGTTTACCCTCGACGACGCGCAGCCCCGCGCGGCGCTGGCCCTGGCGCAGGCCGAGCTGAAAAGCGCCGAAGCCTCATTACGTCAGTCGCAGCAGTTGCTCACTCGCTACGAGCGGCTTATCAACAACCACTCCATCAGCCGCAACGACGTCGATACGGCCCGGATGCAGCGCGACGTCGCCGCCGCTGCCGTACAGCAGGCCAAAGCCCGCGTCGAGGCCCAGCAGATTGTGCTCAGCTACACCCGGATTGCGGCGCCGGTGACCGGTCGCGTGGGCCATAGCGCCTTTCACGTCGGGACGCTGGTCAATCCGTCCAGCGGCGTGCTGGTGGACATTGTGCAGTTGGATCCGGTGCGGGTCTCGTTCGCCCTCGACGAAGCCGCGTTTTTCAGCAAAACCGGCCAGCACGCCGATATCCACGCTCTGAAGCAGGCGTGGCTGGCGCAGATTGAGGTTGATGGTAAATGGCGCGACGGGGTGTTGACCTCTATCGATAACCGGATCGACGCCCGCACCGGCAGCGTAGCGGTGCGGGCCGAGTTTGCCAATCCGCAGCACCGTCTGCTGCCGGGCGGCAGCGTGACGATCCTGTTCCGTCCGCAGGAACTGCCGTCGCGGGTGATGGTCCCGGCCGCCGCCGTGCAGCAGGATCCGCAGGGCTTTTTCAGCTGGGTGCTGAAGCCGGACCACACCGCCGGGCAGCGTCGTCTGACCCTCGCGGGGCAGCAGGGGCAGCAGTTTGCGGTCGAGAAAGGGCTGCAGACGGGCGAGCAGGTGATCACCGACGGCGCGCAGCGGTTGCGCGAAGGCGCCGCGGTGCAGGTGCTGAACTAGCTAAGGAGAAGGGATGCTGACCTTTTTTATCCGTCGTCCGCGATTTGCCATGGTGATCGCGCTGCTGCTGACCTTTGTCGGCGCGGTGTCGCTGAAGCTGATCCCGGTGGAGCAGTACCCGGCGATCACCCCCCCGGTGGTGAACGTCAGCGCCAGCTGGCCGGGCGCCAGCGCGTCAGACGTGGCGGAAGCCATCGCCGCCCCGCTGGAGACCCAGCTCAACGGCGTCGATCATATGCTGTATATGGAGTCCACCAGCTCGGATGAGGGAACGTACCGCCTGAGTATTACCTTCGCGGCGGGCACCGATGCCGACCTGGCGGCGATCGACGTGCAAAACCGGGTGGCGCAGGCGCTGGCGCAGCTCCCGGCGGAGGTGCAGCAGAATGGCGTCCAGGTGCGCAAGCGCGCCAGCAATCTGCTTATGGGGGTAAGCCTCTACTCGCCGCTGGGCACGCTGTCGCCGCTGTTTGTCAGCAACTACGCCAGCACCCAGGTGCGCGAGGCGCTGGCCCGCCTGCCCGGCGTCGGCGAGGTGCAGATGTTTGGCGCCCGGGATTACAGCATGCGTATCTGGCTGCGCCCGGACCGCATGAACGCGCTCAACATCACCACGGATGATGTCGCCCAGGCGCTGCGCGAGCAGAATGTGCAGGGCGCGGCGGGGCAGGTGGGCACCCCGCCGGTATTTAACGGCCAGCAGCAGACGCTGACCATCAACGGGCTGGGGCGTCTGAACGAGGCGGCCAGCTTTGGCGAGATTATCCTCCGCCGCGGCGCGCAGGGGCAGCTGGTGCGCCTCGCCGACGTGGCGACCATTGAGCTGGGCGCCCGCAGCTACAGCTCCGGCGCCCAGCTGAACGGTAAAGCGTCGGCCTATCTGGGGATCTATCCGACGCCCACCGCCAACGCCCTGCAGGTCGCCAGCGCAGTGCGTGCGGAGCTTAACCGCCTGCACACTCGCTTTCCGGCGGATCTCACCTGGGAGGTGAAGTTCGATACCACCCGCTTTGTGGCGGCGACGATCAAAGAGATCGGCGTCTCGCTGGCGCTGACCCTGCTGGCGGTGGTCGTGGTGGTGTCGCTGTTTCTGCAGAGCTGGCGGGCGACGCTGATCGTAGTGCTGGCGATCCCGGTGTCACTGATCGGCACCTTTGCGGTGCTCTATCTGCTGGGCTACAGCGCCAACACCCTCAGCCTGTTCGCGATCATTCTCGCCCTGACGATGGTGGTGGATGACGCCATTGTGGTGGTGGAGAATGTGGAAACCAAAATGGCGGAAGGGCTGGATCGCCTGCAGGCCACCGCCCAGGCGCTGCGGCAGATCGCCGGGCCGGTGATCGCCACGACCCTGGTGCTGCTGGCGGTGTTTGTGCCGGTGGCGCTGCTCCCGGGGATCGTCGGCGAGCTGTACCGGCAGTTTGCCGTGACGCTCTCCACCGCGGTGGCCCTGTCGAGCCTGGTGGCGTTAACCCTGACCCCGGCCCTCTGCGCGCTGCTGCTGCGCCCGCGTCCCGCCCGGCCGGCGGCGGTGTGGCGGGCGTTTAACCGTCTTCTCGACGGCACCCGCGACGGCTATGGCCGGCTGGTAGGCTGGATGAACCGCCGTCCCTGGCTGGCGCTGGCGGCGACGGTGGCGGCAGGCGCGCTGGTGGCGTTCAGCTTCACCTCGATGCCGAAAGGCTTCCTGCCGCAGGAAGATCAGGGTTACCTGTTTGCCAGCGTGCAGCTGCCGGAGGCGGCGTCGCTGGAGCGTACCGAAGCGGTGATGGCCCAGGCGCGCAAGCTGCTGATGGCTAACCCGGCGGTGGAGGATGTGATTCAGGTGTCCGGGTTCAACATTCTCAACGGCACCAGCGCCTCTAACGGCGGGTTTATCTCGGTAATGCTCAAGGACTGGCATCAGCGGCCGCCGCTGGATGCGGTGATGGCGGATATACAGCGCCAGCTGCTGTCGCTACCGGAGGCGACGATCATGACCTTCGCGCCGCCGACTCTGCCGGGCCTGGGCAATGCCTCGGGGTTTGATCTGCGCATCATGGCGCAGGCTGGTCAGTCGTCGGCGGAGCTGGAGCAGGTGACGCGGGAGATCCTCCAGCTGGCGAACCAGCATCCGCAGCTGAGCCGGGTGTTTACCACCTGGAGCAGCAACGTGCCGCAGCTGACCCTGACGGTCCACCGCGACCGGGCGGCGCTGCTGGATGTGCCGGTGGCGCAGATCTTCAGCAGCCTGCAGACGGCGTTCGGCGGCACGCGCGCCGGCGATTTCAGCCGTAACAATCGTGTCTATCATGTGGTGATGCAAAATGAGATGCAGTGGCGTGAGCGGGCTGAGCAGATTAGCGAGCTGTACGTCCGCAGCCGCGACGGCGAGCGGGTGCGGCTGAGCAATCTGGTCACCATTACGCCGACGGTGGGGGCGCCGTTTATTCAGCAGTACAATCAATTCCCGTCCGTGTCGGTGAGCGGTTCAGCGGCCGAGGGGGTCAGCAGCCGCACGGCGATGGCGGCCATGGAGCAGATTTTGCAGGCCCATCTGCCGCCGGGATATGACTATGCCTGGAGCGGGATCTCCTGGCAGGAGCAGCAGACCGGTAATCAGGCGGTGTGGATCGTGCTGGCGGCGGTGGCGATGGCGTGGCTGTTTCTGGTGGCGCAGTATGAGAGCTGGACGCTGCCGGCGAGCGTCATGCTCTCGGTGCTGTTCGCCATCGGCGGAGCGCTGCTCTGGCTGTGGACCGCGGGCTATGCCAACGATGTGTATGTTCAGATAGGGCTGGTGCTGCTGATCGCCCTGGCGGCGAAGAATGCGATTCTGATCGTTGAGTTCGCCCGCAGCCGGCGCGAGGAGGGGCTGTCGATAGTCGACGCTGCGCGCGAGGGGGCCACCCGCCGCTTCCGCGCGGTGATGATGACCGCGGTGTCGTTTATTATCGGCATCATGCCGATGATGCTCGCCACCGGCGCCGGGGCGCAGAGCCGGCGGATCATCGGCACCACGGTATTCAGCGGGATGCTGGTGGCGACGATGGTTGGCATCCTGTTTATCCCGTCGCTGTATGTACTGTTTCAACGTATGCGCGAGTGGGCGCATCGGCGGGGGTAAGCGCGGCGCTACCGGTCGGTAACGGGGATACTCCAGGCTGCAACGACTACCGGGCGGTCCCCTCTCCCTTTGGGAGAGGGGGAGGGTGAGGGTGGGTTTTGCGTTCACGTTGCGTTTGGGCGTGAACCCCGCCTTATCTGCCGACCTCCGGTTAGCTGATTTCAGCGGGAATCAGCCCTGCTGCACGCCCGTAGATTTCAGGGGCCATACCATAGCGAACAGACTCTGTAGGCCCGGTAAGCGCAGCGCCACCGGGCAAGGACATCGGGCACGGCGGCAATACCTTGCCCGGCCTGTCGTTAATTTATTCACTCTCCTGGCTGGAATGGCCGCCCCCAAACGCGCCCGCTATTTTCTCTCCACCGTTATCATGGTCACGAACGGATGATACTGCCACGGCACGCTGCCGCCTTTGCGGTACATCTTCGACAGGGTGCCGTCGAGATAAAGCATCTGTCGCACCCCAAGCTTTGACTGAGCATAGCAGGCAAAATCATAGAAGTTGGTCTCGCGATCGCTGAGCATAAACACCACCCGGCCCTGCTTATCGATACCAACCCCGTTGCGCAGCTTGCGCGAACTGGCGGAGGGCTTCAGTCGCCAGTTGATGGCGCCATTTTCAATCAGCATCGGGCCGGACTGCACCGCATAGCGGATGGCGGGAGAGGGTTTGTACGCCGGCAGCGGCACGATTTTCGCCCGGCCGTTTTCCACCAGGAATACGCCGCCGGGGCGGATAAAGAAGTTCCCGCCGCCGGCGGAGCGGTTGACCGGCGTCAGCCGTTTGCCGTCTTCGATATACAGCCCCAGCGGCGCGTAGGCCTTATCGTAAATGCCGCCGTTCATCGCCATCTGCACCCGGCCGTCGCCATCGATACCCGCCAGCAGCGAACGCAGGGAACCCCAGGCTTTGCCGTGCCGATCCTGCCAGTACATCGCAATGCGCTCTTTCTGCGCATCCACCCGATAGCTCTGCAGGGTCAGCGTCGGGTCGGTGAGGGTACAGGCGGCGCTGGCGACGGCGGCCAGGGGCAGCAGCGCCAGAGGGAGCAGGCAACGTAATAACATGGGCAGTCCTTTCTATAGTCTGCGCCGAGTATACCCGCCTCGCTGCCTTATGCCGCCCAAATCTCACAGTGTTTTTGCACCAGCCCGGAAAGCGAACCGCCGTTGGCGATAAAGTCGCGCATCTGCTGCGCCTCGCTTTGCGGCGATTTCGCCTGGCGAACCACCGCCTCCAGCGCTGCCGTCGCCTTCAGCTGATGGGCGAAAGGGGCCAGCCGGTCGGCGAGCTGCAGGATCTCCTGGCGGATGCTGCGCTGCTCCCCGCTGCGCACGTCGGTGAGGGTCCCGTCCAGCCCGTAGCGGCAGGCCTGATAGCGGTTAAAGGGGTACAGCAGATAATCATCAGGCTGGTGCTTAAAAGGACGCTCCGTCAACAGCCAGCAGGCCAGGGTCTGTATAAAGCCGGCGATATGGATCGCCTGGGCGAGGGTCAGGGGAGTGTCCATCACCCGCACCTCGACGGTCCCAAACTGCGGGCTGGGGCGAATATCCCAGTGCAGATCCTTCATGCTATCGATCATGCTGGTGTAGCTCAGCTGGCGGAACAGGCGACGAAACCCCTGCCAGTCGGCCACCCACGGCATCGGACCGTTGTCGGGATAGGAGGAGAAGCGGTTGAGGCGCGAACAGGCGAAGCGGCTGTCGGTGCTGTCGAACCACGGCGAGGCGGCGTTAAGGGCGATGAAGTGCGGTACAAAGCGCGACAGGCCATGCAGCAGATAGATGGCGTCGTCGCCGCTCTGGCAGCCGACGTGCACATGCTGGCCAAAGACCGTCGCCTGCTGCGCCAGATAGCCAAAATGCTCGACGGTTTTGACATAGCGCGGGTTATCGCTGATTTGCTGGCGCTGCCAGGCATGAAAGGGGTGGGAACCGCCGCCGCAGATCTGCAGATGATGGCGCAGCGCCGCGCGCTGGACCGCCTGCTGGATGGCGCTGAGCTGGATTTGCGCATGGCTGATGTCGCGGCACACCCCGGTGGCGATCTCCAACATGCTCTCGGTGATGTCATGTTTGGCTTCTCCCACGGTCAGCTCATGCTGGACGTCGGCAATCAGCGTCGAGGCATCCTGGCTGAGGTCGTAACCCGGCGGGTTCACCACCTGCAGCTCCAGTTCGATACCGAGGGTAAAAGGATCGGAGCGGTGAAAATCGGCTAAAGGCATAGTCTCTCCCGGTCGATGTGTTCCCTGAAGTATAGAAGGGATTGATCCCGACGGAGAATACGCGGCGGCGGTGGACGGGGGATGAATAAAAAGTGACACAGAGTGATTATTTGAAATTTGCCATATAGCGGCTGGTGCAATTCTGCAACATATTTCCCGCTGGCGGTGCGGCGGAATAAGATGCAATTATTTTCCCATAATTATCATGGTGATAATATAAGTCATTCTTATTTTACCGGTCGGTTTTGGCCTATTTTCGTCCGCGTAAGAGCTGGTACGCATTTTGCCTGTTAATCCGTGACACTTTATTTAACAGGGATCATGTGATGCACAAAAAGACGTTATTTTCGCGTGCCGGTCGTCTCGCCGTGGCGGTGAGCGGCGCACTGGCCCTGGCGGGCGCCGCCTTACCTGCCAACGCCTCCACGCTGCGGATCGCCATGACCGCCGCGGATATTCCGTTAACCCTTGGCCAGCCGGATCAAGGCTATGAGGGCAACCGCTTTACCGGCATCCCGCTGTACGACGCGCTGGTGGAGTGGGATCTGTCGCAAGGTGAAAAGCCCAGCGGTCTGGTGCCGGGGCTGGCGACCGAGTGGCACATCGATCCGCAGAACACCAGCCGCTGGATTTTCACCCTGCGTCCGGGGGTGAAGTTTCATGATGGGACGGAGGTGAACGCCGACGCCATCGTCTGGAACGTGGATAAGGTGCTGAATAAAGCGGCGCCGCAGTACGCCCCGGGTCAGATCGGCAACACCCTGTCGCGCATGCCGACCCTCACCGGCGCAGAGAAAATTGACGACCACACCGTGGCGCTGACCACCTCGGAACCGGATGCGCTGCTGCCGTACAACATCACCAACCTGTTTATCGTCTCGCCGACGGCGTGGCAGAAGCAGTATGACGCGGTGCCGGCCAGCGTGAGAGATAGCGCCGCGCGCAGCAAACAGGCGTGGACCGCCTTCGCCGCCCACGCGGTGGGTAGCGGCCCGTTCAAACTGGAGAAGCTGGTGCCGCGTCAGCAGCTGATCCTCGATAAAAACCCCGACTACTGGAACAAAGATCGCATTCCCCGGGTGGATAAAGTGGTGCTGATCCCCTTGCCGGAGGCCAACGCCCGTACCGCGGCGCTGTTGTCGAAGCAGGTGGACTGGATTGAAGCCCCGGCGCCGGACGCCATCGATCAGATCAAGTCTCAGGGTTTTCACCTCTACGCCAACACCCAGCCGCATCTGTGGCCCTGGCAGTTCTCCTTTGAAAAAGGATCGCCGTGGCAGGACATCCGCGTGCGCAAAGCGGCCAACTTGTGTCTGAACCGTGCCGAGCTGAAGAGCTACCTCGGCGGCTACATGACCGAGGCCACTGGGGTCTACGAGGCTGACAGCCCGTGGCATGGCAAACCCACCTTCCAGATCAAATATGACCCGGATACCGCCCGCCAGCTAATGACCGAGGCCGGATACAATGCCAGCAAACCGCTGCGCGTCACGGTGGCTACCTCGGCCTCCGGCTCCGGGCAGATGCAGCCCTTGCCGATGAACGAGTATATCCAGCAGAGCCTGAAGAGCTGCTTCTTCAATGTGGATATCAAAGTGGTGGAATGGAACACCCTGTTTACCAACTGGCGCCTGGGCGCCCGGGACCCCTCGGCGAAAGGGATCGATGCGATCAACGTCAGCGCCGCGGTTAACGATCCTTACTTTGGCCTGATCCGCTTCTCGACGGCCAAAGCGTTTCCGCCGGTGGCGACCAACTGGGGTTACTTTTCCACGCCGGAGACGGAGAAGCTGGCCGCCGCCGTCAAGCACGCCTTTACCCCGGCGGAGATGAACAAAGCGGCCGGTGAGTTGCACGCCGCGCTGGTGGATCAGGTGCCATTCCTGTTTGTCGCCCACGACGTCGGGCCGCGTGCGATTTCCCCTGCGGTGACCGGGGTGGTGCAACCGCAGAGCTGGTTTATCGACCTCAGCCTGGTGAGCAAAAAAGAGTAATCGCGAAAGGGGCAACCGATGATCAATACGCTGCTATACCGCATTCTGCTGGCTATCCCCACCATGCTGGGGGTGGCGGTGATCTGTTTCATGCTGGTGCAGATCGCCCCGGGCGACCCGCTGGTGTCGGTGATGCCGCCGGACGCCTCGGAGGCGCTGCGTCAGACATTAATGCAGGCTTACGGCTTTGATAAGCCGCTGCCCCTGCAGTTTATCCACCTTGGTATGTCGGTCGCCACCGGCCGCCCGGTGATAGACGAAGTGATGACCGCGGTGGCTTACTCTCTGCGCCTGGCGCTGCTGGCGACGGCGATCGGTTTTGTCCTCGGCAGCCTGTTCGGCTTTGTCGCCGGCTATTTTCGCAACAGCGTCATTGACCGTCTGGCCTCGGTATTGTCGGTGTTTGGCGTCAGCGTGCCGCACTACTGGCTGGGGATGCTGCTGGTGATCCTCTGCAGCGTCAAGTTCGCGCTGCTGCCGGCCACCGGCGGCGGGCCGATAGGCGAGGTGGGTTGGCAATGGGACTGGGCGCACCTGCAGTTCATGCTGCTGCCGGCCCTCACCCTGTCGGTGATCCCGACCGGGATTATCGCCCGCACCGTGCGCTCGCAGGTGGCCGATATCCTCAGCCAGGAGTTTATCGTTGGCCTGCGCGCCCGCGGGCTCAACGAGTCGCGCATCTTTGTCCATGTCATGAAAAATGCCGCGCCCACCGCGCTGGCGGTGATGGGGCTGCAGGTGGGCTATCTGATGGGCGGCTCGATCCTTGTGGAGACCGTTTTCTCCTGGCCGGGAACCGGATTGCTGCTCAATACCGCCATTTTTCAGCGCGACCTGCCCCTGCTGCAGGGCACCATCTGGGTGCTGGCGCTGTTTTTCGTGCTGCTCAACCTGCTGGTGGATATTCTGCAGACCACCCTCGACCCGCGTATTAAGAGGAGCTGACCATGGTGGATACAGCAACGACGAAAGCGGTCCCGGCCGCAGCGGCCCACGCTTCCCGGCAAGGTTACTGGCGCGGCGTGCTGCGCCGCCTACTGCGCGACCCCGGCGGGGTGGTGGTGGGCGTGGTGATCCTCCTGCTGCTGGCCCTGGCGCTGTTCGGTCCGTGGCTTATCGTCAAAGATCCCTATCAAACGTCGATGTTCCTGCGCCTGAAACCCATCGGCAGCGACGGCTTCCCGCTGGGCTCGGATGAGCTGGGACGCGACATGCTGTCGCGGCTGATCCTTGGCACCCGACTGTCGCTGTTTATGGGAATTGTCCCGGTGGTGTTCGCCTTTTTTATCGGCGGGGCCATCGGGATTATCGCCGGCTATACGGGCGGCAAAACCAATACCGTGATTATGCGCACCGTGGATGTGTTCTATGCCTTTCCCTCCGTCCTGCTGGCGATTGCGCTGTCGGGAGCGTTGGGGGCGGGCATCGGCAATGCGCTGTTGTCGCTGACCCTCGTGTTTGTCCCGCAGGTGGCGCGGATTGCCGAGAGCGTGACCGCCCAGGTGCGGCATATGGACTATATCGACGCCGCCCGGGCCACTGGCGCCAGCGCGTTGACCATTATCCGCGTCCAGGTGTTGGGCAACGTGCTCGGGCCGATCTTCGTCTTCTCCACCGGGCTGATTTCGGTGTGCATGATCCTCGCCTCCGGCCTGTCGTTTCTCGGCCTCGGCGTGCGGCCGCCGGAGCCCGAGTGGGGGCTGATGCTCAATACGCTGCGCACGGCAATCTATACCCAGCCGTGGGTGGCCGCCCTGCCGGGCCTGATGATTTTTATCACCTCCATTTCGTTCAATATCCTCGCGGACCGCCTGCGTGCGGCAATGGCGATTAAGGAGTAAGCGATGCAACCCTTTATCAATATCGACCTTGGCGGGCCGGCGCAGCCGCTGCTGAAGGTCAATCACCTGCTGAAGTACTTTCGCGGCGGCAAAGGCCGGGAGGTGGTGCAGGCGGTGGACGATATCAGCTTCACGGTGATGAAAGGCGAAACCCTGGGGGTGGTCGGCGAGTCGGGCTGCGGCAAATCGACCACCGCCCGGCTGCTGATGCAGTTGCTCACCCAGGACAGCGGCGAACTGATCTTCGACGGACAGGGGGTCGGCTCGTCACGTCTGCCGCTGAAAGCCTACCGTCGCCAGGTGCAGATGGTCTTCCAGGATAGCTATGCTTCGCTCAATCCGCGCCTGACCATGGAGGAGAGCATCGCCTTCGGCCAGCGCGTCCACGGCGTCAGCGCCAGAGAGGCCAGCGAATACGCCCGCTATCTGCTGGCGCACGTTGGCCTTGAGCCGGCGCGCTTTGCCGACCGCTACCCGCATGCGCTCTCCGGCGGCCAGCGGCAGCGGGTGAATATCGCCCGCGCGCTGGCGATGAAGCCGCGGCTGGTGATCCTCGATGAGGCAGTGTCGGCGCTGGATAAATCGGTGGAAGCCCAGGTGCTGCAGCTGCTGCAGGAGCTGAAACGGACTCTTGAGCTGACCTACGTGTTCATCAGCCACGATCTGCACGTGGTTCGCTGGCTGTCGGATCGGATCCTCGTCATGTACCTTGGCGAAGTGGTGGAGATTGGCCCGGCGGAGCAGCTGTTTACCGCCTCCGCCCACCCCTATACCCGGGCGCTGTTAAGCTCGATGCCCTCCATGGACCCGGAAAACCGCACCCTGACCTCGCCGCTGAGCGGCGATCCCCCCAGCCCCATCGCGCCGCCGAGCGGCTGCCGCTTTCACACCCGCTGCCCGCATGCGAAGGCGGTCTGCGCCGAGGTGAAACCGCGGCTGGAGGCGGTCGGGGAGGGGCACCAGAGCGCCTGCCTGATGGCGCAGCCGGCCTCGCCCTGGCATCAAAGCATCCCCCTTAAGGAGGTCAGCCATGTCGGATAACGCCTTTGTCCATGTGCGCGACCTGCGGGTCGTCTTTCGCCGCGACGGGCAGACCATCAACGCGGTCAACGGGGTCTCCTTTGAGGTACAAAAGGGGGAGGTGATGGCGCTGATTGGCGAGTCGGGTTCCGGCAAGAGCGTGACCCTGCGGGCGCTGATGCGCCTGCACCCGCCAGGGAGCAGTGAGCTCTCCGGCACCCTGCAGGTGGGGGACGACGAGGTGCTGACGATGAGCGCCAGCCAGCTGCGGCGCTATCGCGGCGGACGCTGCGCGATGATTTTTCAGGAGCCGCTGCTGGCCTTCGATCCGGTCTACACCGTCGGGCAGCAGATTATTGAAGGGCTGCGCCGCCACGAAGGGCTGTCGCGCCAGGCGGCCCGGGACAGGGCGCTGGAGGCCCTGAGCCAGGTGCGCATTCCCAGCCCCGAGCGGCGGCTGGATGCTTACCCGCACGAGATGTCCGGCGGAATGCGCCAGCGGGCGATGATCGCCCTTGCGCTCTCCTGTAACCCGCAGCTGCTGCTGGCGGATGAGCCGACCACCGCCCTCGACGCCACGGTGCAAATCCAGATCCTGATCCTGCTGCGCGAGCAGCAAAAGCAGCGCGGGCTGTCGATCGTGTTTGTGACCCACGATATCGGCGCCGCGGTGGAGATCGCCGACCGGGTGGCGGTGATGTACGCCGGGCGGATCGTCGAGGAAGCGTCGATGAGCGAGATCCTGCGCCACCCGCGCCATCCTTATACCCAGGTGCTGCTGGGCAGTCGGCCGAAAGAGGGGCTTAAGAAAGGTGATGCCCTGCACTGCATTCCCGGCGCGCCGCCGGATCTGGCGCGCTTGCCGCCCGGCTGCGCATTTGCCGAGCGCTGCCCGCACCGTCGCCCGGTCTGTGAGCAGAGTCTGCCGCCGACGGAATCCGTCGCGGAACGCCACGCGGTGAGTTGCCACCGCTGGCGCGAGCTGGCGATTGACGCTAACGCCCAGGCCCTGGCCGTCTGATCGGCGGCAAAAAACCATACAGGATGAAGACCAGGCGTTGATAGCGCATTTCCACCGCCGGTTACGCTGGCGGCGACCTTGATGTCAGGAGACCACCATGAGCAGTGATGTACTTTTTACCCCCGCGACCGACACCACCGGCTGGCGCATCAATGGCGACCGCCTGTGGGCGTCGTTAATGGATCTCGCGCAGATCGGCGCCACGCCGAAGGGCGGCTGCCGCCGTCTGACCCTCACCGACCTCGACCGCCAGGGGCGGGACAAGGTAATAGGCTGGGCGCGGGAGGCCGGGATGAGCGTCACCATCGATAAAATAGGCAATGTATTTATGCGCCGGGAAGGCCGCAACCCCGGCCTGCCGCCCATCGTCTCCGGCAGCCATATCGACACCCAGCCCACCGGCGGCAAATTTGACGGCAACTACGGCGTGCTGGCGGCGCTGGAGGTGGTGCGCACGCTCAACGATCTGCAGATTGCCACCGAGGCGCCGATTGAGGTGGTGTTCTGGACCAACGAAGAGGGGTCGCGCTTTGTGCCGGTGATGATGGGCTCTGGGGTCTTTGCCGGCGTCTTCCCGCTGGAGGAGACCTGGGCCGTCACGGATAAAGAGGGCATCAGCGTCGGCGAGGCGCTGGCGCAGATCGGCTATATTGGCGAGCAGACCCCGGGGGAGCATCCCGTCGGCGCCTATTTTGAGGCGCACATTGAGCAGGGGCCGATTCTCGAAGATGAAGCGAAAACCATCGGTATCGTGCAGGGCGTGCTGGGGATCCGCTGGTACGACTGCGTGGTCACCGGCCAGGCCTCGCACGCCGGACCCACGCCGATGCGCCTGCGTCAGGATGCCCTACAGGTGGCGACCCGCATTATGCAGGAAGTGGTGGCCATTGCCGGGCGCAGCGAAGAGGGACGCGGCACGGTCGGTAGCGTGCAGGTGTGGCCCAACAGCCGCAACGTGGTGCCCGGGGAGGTCACCTTCTCCATTGATATGCGCAATCTCAGCGATGCGCTGGTGGACGAGATGGATCGCCAGCTGCGGGCGTTTATCGCGGAGGTTGAGCGGGAGAGCGGTCTGCAGGTGGCCCTGAAGCAGGTAAGCCACTATCCGGCGGCGCCGTTCGATGCCGAATGCCAGCAGGCCATTGCCGATGCCGCGCAGCGGCTGGGCTATCCGGCGCGGCCGATCGTCTCCGGCGCCGGGCATGACGCAGTGTATATGAGCTACCTGGCGCCCACCGGGATGATTTTTATCCCCTGCAAGGACGGGATCAGCCATAACGAAATTGAGTATGCCTCGCCGGAGCACGTCGCCGCCGGCGCCAACGTGCTGCTGCAGGTGATGCTTCAGTACGCGCGGCCGGTGTAGACGGTCGTCCTCCCCGGCGACGCGACCTCCAGCCGTTTATCATGCTATAGCCCGGGTAAGGCGGTTACGCCGCCGCGACCCGGGACGGCGGATGACGGGGCGGAGGCGTTGATGGTCAATTTCGATTGCCGGCATGCCCTGGTCGCGCACGCCGAACATTTCGTGGCGGTTTACGAGGCCGACCCTTCGGCGGCTAACCGATCGATATTTGCCAGGTGGTGGAAGGCGAGAAGGGCATCAGCCACTTTAT
>ERZ773204.953-NODE-953-length-23764-cov-5.373149_pt1 | contig 23764 bp, 22 predicted proteins | sample MGYA00581007_ERZ773204 | MGnify/ENA primary metagenome ERZ773204 (study PRJEB29015, sample SAMEA2737757) | human gut metagenome | biome: human gut; feature: human-associated habitat; material: faeces | place: China | collected 2012 ... | reverse complement strand
GCGCAGCACCGATAAGTGGTATGGCGTCACCTATCGCGAGGACAAGCCGGTCATCACGGCTGCGGTTTCGCAGATGACGGCGGACGGCGAGTACCCGGAAGACCTGTAAAAAGGAGAGCGGCATGGATTTTTCGACTGAATTTGTCGCGCTGCGCGACCGGCTGATCGAGACCCAGGACAAGGCGTTCCGCACGGAAAAAAACGCGGAGCTGGAGGGCCGCATGGCGGCGTTCTCCTCGGCCTACACCATCAAAAGCGCCCGCAAGATACTCGGCCTGATGCCGACGGGCGGCGTGGGTCACGCGCACGAATACCGCCTGCTGTTCGCCGTGCCGCAGCTGGACGCGGACGGACTTGCGGACTGGTGGGAGTATGCGCAGCGGGCGTTCGCCGCGCTCGTGCAGCCGGACGATAACCACGACTTCTCCATCGTTTCCGTCATTCTCGCGGCGTGGGAAGTGGATAAAGAGGTGCCGAAACGCCTCAAAAAGCTCGCGCTTGAGCAGCAGTTTTCAGGCGGAAAGCAGGGTTGGGGCTCGGTGCGCATGGCGGCGGTCGATCTCTCGGGCCGCAAGGTCCACGTGAGCCGCACGGGCGATGCACTGAAAAACATCATCAAACCGCTTTTGTGAGAGAAAACCCTTGAAAAAGTGCGCGATATATGATATAGTATCATGTACGCAATCTGACGCGGACGATGTTCCGCGATAAAAGAAAAACTGAAATGGAGGAAAAAACGTATGTCTACCGCACAGATCGCTCTTTCTGTTATCATGATCATCGCAAGCCTGTTCCTGATCGTTGTTGTTCTGCTTCAGGAGGGCGCACAGCAGGGTCTCGGCGCCATTGAGGGCGGCGCAGATACCTTCTTTGGCAAGGGCAAGGCTTCCGCAGCCGACCGCATCTTCGCTCGTCTGACCTCGGTCGTCGGCGTCGTATTCGTTATCGCTGCAATCATTCTGAACGTTGTTCACTAAGCCATGACAGCTCTGACTATTCAGCGTCTGCTGCTCGTGCTGTTCGTCGCGTTCGCCGCGCTGACTGCCTTTCAGCAGCTCCGCTACGGCATGATCTGCGGCCGCAGCGAGCAGGCAAACCGACAGGACGACCCGAAAGCGAAGTCCTGCCACGCGCAGGCAGCGCTGTACGCCGTTCTCGCGGCGGTCTGCCTCGTGGCGAATATCATTGTCGGCGCATTGACGCGCGGATAAAAAAGCAAAAAACCGTCCGTAAGGGCGGTTTTTTAGTATGTTGAGAATTTTTTTGTGAATGAGAACTTTTGGACGTCCGTGTCTTGCGCGTAGGGCGGGGTGCCCTCACCCCGCCGCAAACACATACTGTCGGAAAAACGTCAGCTTTTCGACAGTATTAGTCTTTCCAGATTTCCTTTGCCATGCGGAACACGGCCCATGCCTTGGGCCAGCCGCAGTAGAATGCGGCGTGGGTGACGATTTCCGCGATTTCCTCGCGGGTGATGCCGTTCTTCTTCGCGCTCATCAGGTGATAGCGGAAGGACTCATCGGTAAGACCCTGCGCCATGAGGGCAACAACGGTCACGAGCGAGCGGTCGCGCAGGGACAGCTTGTCCTCGCGGCTCCATACCTCGCCGAACAGTACGTCATCATTGAGCTGCGCGAACTTCGGGGCGAATTCGCCGAGCGCATCGCGGCCTGCGGTCTGCTTGACAGCCATAGTAAAAATCCTCCTTAAAGCGTCCTATATTCTTCATCGCTGACCGGCTCGCACCACTCGTTCGAGCAGTCCGTGCCCGGGATCTCGAGAGCGATGTGCGAGAACCAGCTGTCCGCCTTGGCGCCGTGCCAGTGCTTGACGTTCGCCGGAATCATGATGACGATGCCCTCGTGCAGGCTGACCGCCGGCTTGCCCTCTTCCTGATACCAGCCTTCGCCTGCGGTGCAGAGCAGCAGCTGACCGCCGCCCGAAGTCGCGTGATGGATGTGCCAGTTGTTGCGGCAGCCCGGCTCAAAGGTGACGTTCGCCGCGAACAGACCGGTCTTGGGGGCGGTCAGCGGGTTCAGAAACGAGTCGCCGATGAAAAACTTGGCGTAGGCGGTGTTGGGCGTACCCATGCCGAACTTGTTTGCCTTTTCAAATTCCTGCTTGTCCGTAAATTTCATAACAATTCCTCCGTTTTACAGGGCGTAGCGCAGCCAGACTGCGTTTTCGCCGTATTTTTGTACCTGTGTGAGCTTCAGCGGCGTGACCGCGCGGTCGATGCGTCCGTCCACCGATGTCATCATGTGGCAGATGATGTATGGTTTGTTCATGTGCAAAACTCCTTTGTGTTCTGCTTCTACTGTACTACTTGAAGTGCGCTCCAAGTCAAGAGGCTTGGTACGCTTTTTTTCGATAAAGAATACCGCAAGTGGAAAGAAGAACAGCAGGTATAACAGACAAAAACCCCGTTTTACTCTTTGGTTTCGAGTAAAACGGGGTTAAGGCAACACCGCACAATGAAAGCTGCGGCGCTTTGCGGAAATTTCGAGCCCTGACTTTGTTGCGATTTCTTGCAATACGAAAGTATTGCTTCAAAACCGCGCCTCGTCAGTACGCAAAATTTACTCGCAAATCGCTCTTGTCCCATTATGCGGTATTGCCTTAATTTTATGTCAGAACGCTCAAATCGAGTTAATATCGATCATTTCGCAGTTTTCGATCTTGATATCGCCCTCAAGGCAGCGCAGCAGCGCGGAAACCGTATCCATCGAGGTCAGGCACGGGATTGCGCGCTCGACCGCAGTGCGGCGGATGTGCACCGAACCAAGCTCCGGATGACGGCCCTTGACCGAGGTCGCAACGACATAGTCGATCTTGCCGGACTCGATGAGGTCGATGATGTTCGGGGACGGCTCGTCAACGTTGCGGATGGCGTTCGTTGCAACCATGTGGCGGTTGAGGACGTTCGCGGTGCCGCTCGTTGCGTAGATGTCGAAGCCGAGTGCCTCGAAGCGTTCGCCGATGCGGATAGCCTCCTGCTTGTCCGAGTCGCGGACGGAAATCAGGACAGCGCCCTTCTTCTTCATCTTGAAGCCTGCGCCGGTCAGACCCTTGAGCAGCGCCTCGCGGAAGCTCTTGGCAACGCCGAGCACCTCGCCGGTGGACTTCATCTCAGGGCCGAGCTGGGTGTCGAGGTCGCGCAGCTTCTGGAACGAGAATACCGGAACCTTGACCGCGTAGTGGTCGCTCTCCGGGTGCAGGCCGGTGCCGCAGCCCATGTCGCGCAGCTTCTCGCCGAACATGCAGCGGGTCGCCAGATCGACCATCGGCACGCCTGTTACCTTGGAGATGTACGGAACGGTACGGGACGAACGCGGGTTTACCTCGATAACGTAGATCTGGTCGTTGTACAGAACGAACTGGATGTTGACCAGACCGAGAACGGCGAGGTTCTTCGCGAGCGACTCGGTGTAGCGCACGAGGGTGTCCTTGTGCTTCTTCTCGATGTTGATGGACGGGTAGATGGAGATGGAGTCGCCGGAGTGAACGCCTGCGCGCTCGAAGTGCTCCATAATGCCCGGGATGAGGATGTCGTCGCCGTCGCAGATGGCGTCAACCTCGATTTCGCGGCCCATCATGTACTTATCGACCAGAACCGGGTTCTCGACCTTGTTGCGGGTGATGACCTGCATGAACTCGCGCACGTCGGCTTCCTTGTAGGCGATTTCCATGCCCTGACCGCCGAGAACGTAGGACGGACGGACGAGAACCGGATAGCCGAGCTCATCGGCTGCCTTGACGGCCTCCTCCTCGGTCATGACGGTGTGGCCCGCCGGACGCGGAATGCCGCACTTTTCCAGGATAACGTCGAACTTTTCGCGGTCCTCGGCGGCGTCAATCGACCATGCCGGGGTGCCGAGAATCGGAACGCCGAGCTTTTCGAGGTGTGCCGCGAGGTTGATGGCGGTCTGGCCGCCGAACTGTACGATAGCGTAATCCGGCTTCTCGGCCTCGACAACGCCGGTAACGTCCTCGGGCGTCAGCGGCTCGAAGTACAGACGGTCAGCGGTATCGAAGTCGGTGGAAACCGTCTCCGGGTTGTTGTTGATGATAACGGTCTCGCAGCCGAGTTTCTGCAGCGCCCAGACCGCGTGAACCGAGCAGTAGTCGAACTCGATGCCCTGACCGATGCGGATCGGGCCGGAGCCCAGAACGAGCACCTTTTTCTTGCCGGACGGGGGAGCGACCTCGGTCTCCTCGTCGTAGGTGGAGTAGTAGTACGGGGTCTCTGCCTCGAACTCCGCCGCGCAGGTATCTACCATCTTGTAGACCGGCAGACGCTTGACATCGGAAATGTCCTTGCCGGAGAGCTGCTCGATGGTCTTGTCGAGGAAGCCCATCTTCTTGGCGCGGATGTACAGGTCGGAGTCGATTTTCTCAGCCGACGCCAGCTCCTTCTCCATGTCGATGATGTTCTGGAACTTGTGCAGGAAGAATACGTCCATCGTGGTGATCTCGTGGATCTCCTCGATGGTCATGATGCCGCGGCGCAGCGCCTCGCAGATGTGGAACAGACGCTGGTCGTCCGTGCGGGCGACGCCCTTCTTGATCTCGGCGTCGGTCTGCTTCTGGATGCGCGGCGCAATCATGCTGTCGAGCTTGATCTCGCAGCCGCGGACCGCCTTCATCAGCGCGCCCTCGAAGCTGTTGTCGATGGCCATGACCTCGCCGGTCGCCTTCATCTGGGTGCCGAGGGTGTTGTCGGCATAAACGAACTTATCGAACGGCCAGCGCGGGAACTTGACGACACAGTAGTCGAGCGTCGGCTCGAAGCACGCCTTGGTCTTGCCGGTAACGGCGTTCGAGATTTCGTCCAGACCGTAGCCGACCGCGATTTTCGCGGTGACCTTTGCGATCGGGTAGCCGGTCGCCTTGGAAGCCAGTGCGGAGGAACGGGAAACACGCGGGTTTACCTCGATAACGGCGTACTCGAAGGACTCCGGATTGAGCGCGTACTGCACGTTGCAGCCGCCCTCGATGCCCAGCTCGGTGATGATGTTGAGCGCGGAGGTGCGGAGCATCTGATACTCCTTGTCGCACAGGGTCTGCGAAGGCGCAACAACGACCGAGTCGCCGGTGTGGACGCCGACCGGGTCAACGTTCTCCATGTTACAGATGGTGATGGCGTTGCCCTTGTGGTCGCGCATGACCTCGTACTCGATCTCCTTCCAGCCGGCGATGCACTTCTCGACCAGAATTTCGTCAACGCGCGAGTACATGATGCCGGAAGCCGCGATTTCGCGCAGCTGCTCCCAGGTGTAGGCGATGCCGCCGCCGGTGCCGCCGAGGGTGTACGCCGGGCGGATGATGACCGGCAGACCGATCTCTCGGGTGAAATCAACCGCATCCTCGACCGTGTGAACGACCTTGGAGGCGATGATCGGCTCGCCGATCTTCTCCATGGTGTCCTTGAACATCTGGCGGTCCTCCGCCTTTGCGATGGTGGTCGGGTTCGCGCCGAGCAGCTTGACGCCCATCTTTTCGAGGAAGCCGTTCTCGCACAGCTCCATGGCGAGGTTCAGACCGGTCTGGCCGCCGAGGTTGGGCAGCAGGGAGTCCGGGCGTTCCTTCTTGATGATCTCCTGAACGGCCTCGACGGTCATCGGCTCGATGTAGACCTTGTCCGCCATAGCCTTGTCGGTCATGATGGTCGCCGGGTTGGAGTTTACCAGAACGACCTCCAGACCCTCCTCGCGCAGTGCGCGGCAGGCCTGCGTGCCTGCGTAGTCGAACTCGGCTGCCTGACCGATGACGATCGGGCCGGAACCCAGTACCATTACCTTATGAATATCCTTGCGAAGCGGCATTACTGAGCGCCTCCTTTCGACTTTTCGATGTTTTCGATGAATTTATCAAACAGATACGAGGTATCCATCGGGCCGGGGCATACCTCGGGGTGATACTGCACGGTGAATACCGGGCGGCCGATGTGCTCGAGACCCTCAACGGTGCCGTCGTTCAGGTTGACGTAGCGCACGCGGGCGATCTTCGGGTCAACCGATTCGCCGACAACGGCGTAGCCGTGGTTCTGCGAGGTGATGTAGGTGCGGTCCGCGTCGATGTCCTTTACCGGATGGTTGACACCGCGGTGGCCGTACTTCAGCTTGGTGGTCTTGGCGTCGATGGCCAGCGCCAGCAGCTGATGGCCGAGGCAGATGCCGAAGATCGGCATATCAGACTTCAGCAGCTCCTTGAGGTTTGCCACGATCTCGACGTTCTCCGCCGGGTCGCCGGGGCCGTTCGACAGCATCACGCCGTCATACTTGCCGATGACGTCCTCGGGCGCGGTGTACGCCGGAACGACGGTGACTTCGCAGCCGCGCTTGCACAGCTCGCGCTCGATGTTGTACTTTACGCCGTAGTCAAAGAGGGCAACGCGGTACTTGGTTTCGCCCTCGGCCGGGTAAACGATATTCTCGTCGCAGGTAACGGTCTTGACCGCGTCCTTGACGACGTAAGCCTTCATTTCCTCGATGGTCTTTTCGTCCGGCTCGAAGCCCTCGGTGTAGATGACGCCGTTCATGACGCCCTCGCCGCGCAGCTTGCGGGTCAGGCGGCGGGTGTCGATGCCGGCGAGACCGACGACCTTCTGCGCCTTGAGATACTCGTCGAGCGTTACCTTGCAGCGCCAGTTGGACGGGTACTCGCACATCTCGCGCATGATGAAGCCGGAAACCCAGCTCTTGCGCGACTCGTAGTCGTCGAAGTTGATGCCGTAGTTGCCGACGAGCGGATAGGTCATGGTAACGACCTGACCGTAGTAGGACGGGTCGGTCAGGACCTCCTGATAGCCTGCCATGCCGGTGTTGAATACGACCTCACCGATGCTCTGTCCTTCGTAGCCGACTGCGGTGCCCTCGAACAGGGTGCCGTCCGCCAGCAGTAAGTATGCTTTTTTCATTCTTATATCTATTCTCCTTGCGTTTATCTCAAAGGTGACGGCGGGGTAAGGGACCCCCGCCCTGCGGATAGACGTTTTTTATTTAATTGCTGCAACGATGTCGTCGCGCATACGGATCGCTTCTGCGCGGGCAGCTTCCTTGTAGTCCTCGCCGTTGTTTCCGGTCTTTTTCCATGCGCACATGATGCCGCGGGAGGAGTTGACAATTGCGCCGAGGCCGTCGTCGTTGAAGGCGTTTGCGATGTCCTTCGCGGTCGCGCCCTGTGCACCGTAGCCCGGCACGAGGAAGTAGCTCTTCGGCAGCAGCTCACGGATGATCTTCTGCTCCTCGGGGTAGGTCGCGCCGACGACCGCGCCGACCTGATTGTAGCCGCACGGGGTATCCAGACCCTCGCCCCACTTCGCGACCATCTCGGCCATGCGTGCGTAGAGCGGCTTGCCCTCCATATCGCGGTTCTGAAGCTCGCCGGAGGACGGGTTCGAGGTCTTGACCAGCATGAACAGGCTCTTTTCGCGACCACGGCACTCCTTGAGGAAGGGCTCGACGCCGTCCGTGCCGAGGTAGCCGTTGACCGTTACCGAGTCACAGCCGTAGGGCGCGATTTCGGTGTCGCCGACGCGGGTCTTGCCGAGGTAAGCCTCTGCGTAAGCGGTCGCGGTCGCGCCGATGTCGTTGCGCTTGATGTCGCCGATGACGTACATACCCTTGGCGTGCGCGTAGTCGATGGTTTCCTTGAGCGCCATCGCGCCGTAGGAACCGAGCAGCTCGTAGTAGGCAGCCTGCGGCTTGACGGCCGGAACGATGTCGCACAGCGCGTCGATCAGACCGCAGTTGAACGCAACGACGCTCTCCGCTGCGGCGCGGAGGGTTTCGCCGTGCAGCATCATGTTGCGTCCTGAAATATGCTGCGGGATATATTCAAGACGGGCGTCCAGACCAGCGACGGTCGGATTGCCTTTTTCCTTGATCTTTTCTACTAAGGTTTGGATAGACATTCGGTTCTTCCTTTCTCATAGTGCGTGTATCATATGGCTGCACGAGGGCGAATCCCTCAAAGAATAGCAACGTTGTCCTCTCCGTCCACCTCGCTGAGACGGACGCAGACCCGTTCCTCGTGAGAGGTCGGCAGGTTTTTGCCGATATAATCCGGGCGGATGGGAAGCTCGCGGTGGCCGCGGTCAACCAGCACGGCCAGCTGGATGCGGCTTGCGCGGCCGCAGTAGGAAACGGCCTCGATGGCGGCGCGAACCGTGCGCCCGGTATAGAGCACATCGTCCACCAGAATGACGGTCGCGTTTTCGATGCGCGGGTCGGGGGAGGGGAAGGGCGTGTCCTGACGCGGCTTGTCATCGCGCCACGGCGTTACGTCCAGCTCGATGACGGGCGGGGTGCGTCCCTCGACTTCGCCGAGCTTTTGTGCGATGCGCTGGGCAAGATAGATGCCGCGCGTGCGGATGCCTGCGAGCAGCAGATTGTCTACGCCCTTGTTCTTCTCGATGATCTCAAACGCGATGCGGGTCAGCGCGCGGCGGATGCCGTCCGCGTCCATGATCACGGTTTTCTGACCTGCCATGCGACACCTCCTTTGAGAATAAAAATGCAATAAGACGAATAAACTTGCGTCTCCAAATAAGAAAAATGACTTTCCGCACATGACAAAGTCGCAGAAAGCCGCACTGAAGTTACACCTGTCCCCTGTACCGGCTGACGGCGTATGCACTGTTTTCTGCCTTGCGCGGCTCACGGGCCGCACCCTTAAAGGCGGATTTTTCCAAATCACACCGGAAACGCATTTTCGGTGTCCTCTATCATTATACTGTATGTGCGCGAATTTGTAAACAGTCGATTGCGCAAAATATTCGAGATTTCGCAGTAAGATTTTGTCTGCGCTGACGGAGAGAGAAAACGGGAAACGCGGGGCATACTCTGTGGCAGAGCGAAAACCACGAGAAAAACACACGAAAGGCGGAGGAAAAACATGAAGGTATCACCATTTGTATCGGGTGTGGCGACGGGAGCAGTCGCGGGAGCGGTCATGAGTCTGGTGGCGGCGGGCGCGATGCTCAATCCGTCGCTGCGTCACTCGGCGGAGCACGCCGCCAACCGGGCAGAACACGCAGTTCACCGCGCCGTCGGGAAAATCGGGTAAGGGCATCGAAAAACAGGCATAAGAAAAAGGCTTCCTATTAAAAGGAAGCCTTTTCGTTTGAATTTAATCAGCGTACGCTGCGGTGCAGGAAATTACTCCTCAACCTTTACGTAAACGCCGCCGTTACGGCAGGACTCGGTAGCAGCCTTAGCCATCAGAACCGGACGCAGGCCGTCAACAGCGCCGACAGCAACCGGCTTGTCGTTGTTGATCGCATCAACGAAGGAGATAACCTGGTTGATGAATGCCTGGTTGTAGCGCTCGAGGAAGAACCACAGCGGCTTCTCGGAGTGAGCGCCGTCTACGGTCATAACGGTGGTGGTGTTGACCAGATCGTTAGCGTCGGAAGCCATGCCCTTGGAGCCGAAAGCCTCTACGCGCTGATCGTAGCCGTAAACTGCCTGACGGGAGTTGTTGATAACAGCGATGCAGCCGTTAGCCATCTTCATGGTAACAACAGCGGTGTCAACGTCCGGAATGCCGGACTCTTCCTGCAGCTTCGGGTTAACGAGGCAGGAACCAACAGCGGAGATCTCAACAGCCTCGGAACCGGTTACGTAGCGAACCATGTCGAAGTCGTGGATCATCATATCATAGAAGATACCGCCGGAAACTGCAACGTAGGATGCCGGAGGGGGCTCCGGGTCACGGGAGGAAACGATAACGATATGCGGATCGCCGATCGTGCCGTCCTTAACTGCGTCTGCAACTGCCTTGTGGTTGTGGTCGAAACGGCGGTTGAAGCCTACCTGGAACTTGACGCCCTTCTCCTCGACGAGTGCGAGCAGCTTCTTGATCTTGTCGATATCATAGTCGATCGGCTTCTCGCAGAATACGTGCTTGCCAGCCTGAACTGCTGCCATAGAAACGTCGCAGTGGGTGTCGGTGGAGGAGCAAACGAATACTACGTCTACTTCCGGGTTGTTGATAACGTCCATGAAGTCGGTGGAAACGTTGGTGATCTTGCGCTCAGCCAGCCACTCGCGTGCGCCGGACTTATCCAGCATCGGATCTGCTGCTGCGACTACCTGTACGCCCGGTACAGAGTTGATCAGGTTGTTGATGTGCAGCTTGCCGATACGGCCGCAGCCAACTACGCCGATTTTCAGAATGCCCATTGTAATTCTCTCCTTTTCAGTAGGTCTGAGAGCGTTTGTCACTCTGCACAGTGCAGAGCGGCTTGCGCAGTCATCCCTTGGATAACTTTATTATAGCCCACTTACGCTTATGCTTCAAGTGGGGATTTCAATTTTAGCGTACCGCCCAATTTTTACATGTTGCTTTGGTGAAAAGTGCAGGATTCGGCGGGCAAAATCGTGCAAAATCACCGTGCATTGTGCAAATACAAAAAATGCACAACCCAATGCGACAAATTCGCGCAGGATGTCTAAAATGCGTCGAATTGCTTGTCTGGCCTTGTCTTGTGTGTTAAAATAAACTGTGCAATCATGGATGAAATGCACAATAAGCTGAGTTTTTCGTGCCAAAAAAGCAAAAATGCACGAGAGGTCGGCAGTCCATGTTTTGCGGCGTCAAAATACAGGGTGCCGGAAAAACGCCGGTTTTTCGACAGCCTTAAATCAGAAAGGGTATTTCCGCATGAAGGTAACTGCACAGTGGATCGCCGACCAGTGCGGCGTGTCGCGCGGTACCGTGGACCGCGTGGTAAACGGCCGTCCGAACGTCTCGCCCGAGGTGCGCGAGCGCATTCAGAAGCTCATCAGTGAATACGGCTACAAGACCCCCTCGCAGCGGCAGGCAGCGCGCGCCGGGCGCGGCGTGTACCGCATCGGCGTCATTCTGCCGAGCTGGGACGCTTTTTTCATCCGCCGGATGCGCGACGGCATCCGCACGGCGGTGCACAACCGCGGCCTCAATGACGTGAGCGTTCTGGTCGAGGAGCTGAAAAACCGCTCGCCGCGCTCGTATTTCGAGGCGATAAGCCGCATGGAGGAGCGGGGCATCGACGGTCTCATCGTCACCGCGCCGGATACCATCGTCATGCGCGAGGAAATCGACCGCCTTGTCGCGGCCGGCATTCCGGTCGTCACCTGCGACTCGGACGTCTATCAGAGCCGCCGCCTGTACCATGTCGGACAGGATATGGTGAAATCCGGCCGGGTCGCGGCGGGTCTGCTCGCGCCCTATGCAGAGGGCGGCGAAATCCTTGTCGTGACCGGCAACCGCGAGTTCGCGGCGCATGATCTGCGCGTGCGCGGCTTCCTCGACCGGCTGCACGAGATATACGGCGATACCGTCGCCGTGAACGTTATCGAGAGCGTCGAGAAGTACGACCTTACCTATGACGGCGTTATGGCCCACACCAAGACGCATCCGCGTCTGCGCGGCATCTATATGGCGAACGAGTCGGTGCGCGGCTGCATGGACGCGCTCGAACGCGCGAAACCGGCGCGGCGCGTGCACGTGGTCTGCCACGACCTCACGCCCTACGCCCGCAAGTACCTCGAAGAGGGGCGGCTGGATTTCATCATCGACCAGGACTTTTCCACCCAGACCACCCGTGCCATCGAAGTCCTCGCGCATACGCTGCGCACGGGCGAAACCCCGCGCCAGAACATAGAATATATTCACACCAGTATCATCACGAGAGAGCTGCTGTAAGGGCAGCGAGAGGAGAGAACAGCATTTATATGAAACGAAAGCTCATCAGTGCGCTTCTGGCCTGTGCGCTGCTTGCAGGGACGGCGGCGCCCGCGTTCGCGGCGGAGGACACGGCGGATACAGCGGCTAAGACTCCCGCCGGCATCGGCGCGGAAGCACCGGCGCTCAAGGTGCGGCAGATGGGTTTGCTCGCCGTGCAGAAGGCAGTGACCGAGAACAACTCGACCGTGCGTATGCTGAGGAAGAACGCCTCCGCTATCGAAAGTGCAACGAGCGGTTCGTCGTCCTCTGCGGGCGCGCTGAATCCCGGTCAGGCATACAACCAACTCGCGGACACGCTTCAGGGCATCATCAACGACGGCAAGCTGAGCGGTGACATGAAAAAGACCTACGAGGCGCAGATCGAGGCGCTGAGAGCGAACGCCGACAACCTGAATTTCAGCGTCAGCAGCCAGATGCAGAGCGCGATGGCGATGCTCTCGCAGCTCGATGATCAGGCGTATCAGCTTCGCCGCCAGGCGGACAGCATCGCGAACCAGATGGCGAAAACCGCGCAGGACCTGCTCTACACCATGGAAACCATGGACTATCAGATGGAGAACCTGAAAAACGGCATCGCGACCCTCGACCGCAATCTCGCGGTTCTGCGTGTGCAGCGCAGCCGCGGCATGATCGGCCAGCTCCAGCTGGAAACGGTCGAAAATCAGCGCATTCAGCTGGTAAATTCGCAGCAGACGCTCGCCAATATGCGCGAGCAGATCGGCCTGACGCTTTCGCAGCTGTGCGGTCTGGACGCGGATACGATCGTTGAGCCGTCCACGCTCGTCATGCCCTATGAGGGCGAGCTTGACCGCATCAATGCGAAAACCGGCCTTGAAAACGCGAAGAAGAACAGCTTCGACATTTGGAGCAAGCGCGTGTCGCTGCGCACGGCGCAGAACGTCTACGACAAGGACGTTTCGGGCACGGCGGAAGCCGTAAAGGCCGCCGAGGACCAGCTTGCGGTCACGCAGGAGTCGGTCGAAAGCGCCTACGCCACCGTCATTCAGGACATGAAGGACAGCCGCGTGTCGCTCAAGGCGGCGGAAAACGCGCTGACGCAGGCGAAGGACGACCTGCGGCTTGCGGGCGTTAAGTATAAAATCGGCACCCTGAGCAAGCTGAGCTACCAGTCCGCGCAGGACAGCGTGGCCTCGGCTGAAATCAACGTCAAGCTGGCGCAGCTCAAGGTCGCGCAGTGCTATTCGGCGTGCCAGTGGGCGGAGCAGGGTGTGCTGACATTACCTACCGGAGTATAATTAAGGATAAACACCACCCGATACATAAGAAAGGTTGATTTTTCATGAAGAGAGCAGCTGCCGCCGGACTTTGCGCGGCTCTGCTGTGCGGTATGTTTGCCCCGGCGTATGCGGCGGACACGGCGAAGCCCGCACAGACCACGACCACGGCGCAGACCGAGGTGAAAGCGCCGGTCAAGCTGACCTTCGACACGCTCGAAAAGACCGTGCGCGAGGGCAACGTATCTATCCGCTCGTATCAGCAGACCGTCGAGAGCGCGGAAAAGACCGACGTTTCCGACCAGTACATCAACAAGTATTTTAATCTGTCGCAGCAGATCGACGCCTATGACAAGCAGATCAACAGCCTGAAAAAATCCCGCGACAGCATCAAGGACGACGCGCTGAAAGCGTCCATCACCGCGCAGATCCGCGTGCTTCAGGCGACGCGCGACAGCCTGTATCAGCAGTACAAGGGCCTCGACGACGACGAGGACGACGCAAAGGACGAGCAGAAAAAGACGGTCGATTCGACCCGCCGCCAGATGCAGAACAACGCCGACACCATCTGCCTGTCGGCCGAGAACAACTACATCTCCCTCGCGTCCATGCAGTATTCGCTCGCGCAGACCGAACGCAGCCTTCAGCAGCTCGACCGCAGCATTGCGCAGACGAAAAAGCAGGTAGCGCTCGGCATCGCGACCAAAAACACCCTGTCTGGCCTCATGAGCCAGCGTGAGCTTCTCGCGGCGCAGCAGAAGAGCGCGCAGACCTCGGCGGACAGCCTCGCGAACACGCTCGCTATCCAGTGCGGTTACCCAACCGGCACCGAGATCACCATCGAGTCACTGCCCGAAGTGACGGCGGAGCAGCTCGCCTCCATCGACTACGAAACTGACCTCGCCGAGGCACTGAAAAACAGCTATTCCATCTGGTCGGCTGACGACAGTGTGCGCAAGGCGTCCGACGACTACGAAAACGACGTCACCAACAATCTGCACGCCTACGAGGCGGCGAAAATTCAGCGCGACGCGACCGAGGAGAGCGTAAAGTCCTCCTTCCGCAAGCTGTACAAGACCATGCAGGAGAAGAACACCGCCATGACCGCGGCGCAGACCGATCTGGCGCAGGCACAGAAAACCTTCGCGGTATCTCAGCTCCAGTACAACCGGGGCATGATCTCGCGCATCAAATTCGAAGAGGCGCAGGACACGTACACGACCGCTCAGGAGACGGCGGAAAATGCACGTACCGACCTGCTGACCGCATATAACAACTATCAGTGGGCAAAGCGCGGCGTGATGACGAGCGCGTCCTGAGCAGGACAGGGACCAAAGGAGGAGACCGATGAAAAAACGTATTTTGGCAGCGCTGCTTGCAGCTTCCATGGCGCTCTGCGCCGGCTGCGGCAGCCAGAGCGATGACACGGCGGAGGACGACCAGACCCCGTCCGGCACCGCCGTTGAGGTGACCGAGGTAACGCAGGGCGCGATGAGCACCGAATACTCGGTAAACGGCAAGGTGGCCGCAGACAACGAGGTGCAGGTGTTCCCGATGCTCGCGGGACAGGTGCTGACGCTTTCTGTCAGCGAGGGCGACAAGGTGTCCAAGGGGCAGACGCTTCTGAGCGTTGACACCTCGACCGTTACCTCGACCATGTCCTCGCTGCGCGAGTCGTACAACGCGACCAAGACCGCGACCGACAAGGCGATCGAAAACGCCCAGATCAGCGTGCAGCAGGCGCAGCTTGCGGTGGAGAACACCGAAGCGCTTCTCGAAGCGGGCGCCGCCGCCGAGCAGGACCTGACCAAGGCCAAGCAGGGTCTGGAACAGGCGCAGGCAGGCGTTGCGCAGGCACGCGCACAGCAGGCCGCGTCCCTGGCCCAGATTCAGGCAAGCATGGACCAGATCAACAAGCAGGCGTCCCTCGGCACGGTCACCGCGCCCTGCGCCGGTACGGTCACGACCGTGAACGTCGTGCAGGGCGGCATGGCGTCCTCTGCGCAGCCGGCCGTCGTTATCGCGGAGGACAGCCGCGTGAAGATCAAGGCATCGGTCTCCGAGGACGTCTTTGCGGGCCTCCATGTCGGCGACAGCGCAGGCGTGCAGATCTCTGTCCTCTCCGACGAGGTCAAGACCGCGAAAATCCTGTCGCTCCCGGCGGCTGCCAACCAGCAGACCAACCTCTATGACGTATCGGTTTCCGTTCCGGACGGCACCGACCCGGCCATCGGCTCGTTTGCTACCGTTATCTTCTACACCGACCGCCGCGAGAATACGCTCTCCGTTCCGACCGAGTGCGTGCTGACCGGCAACGACAACGAGCGCTATCTGTTCACCGTGGACGAGGGTGGCACGACCGCAAAGCGCGTCACGGTTGAAACCGGTCTTGTCGGCAAGACCCAGACCGAAATCACCTCCGGCCTGACCGCCGGCGACCGCGTCGTTACCAAGGGTCAGTCCTACCTGTCCGACGGCTCCGCCGTCCGTGTCGTCACCTCTGACGGCGGGGAGGGTTAAAACCGAATGAAAGTAGCAGCAACCTTTATCAAGCACAACGTAATGACCATCCTTCTCTATATCATGGTCATTGTGTTCGGCTTTTACAGCTTCTCGACCCTGCCCCTCGCGCTCATGCCGTCCATGGAAATTCCGGCGGCTATCGTGTACGCGACCTATCCGGGCGCGGGCCCGGAGGACATCGAGCAGCAGGTCACAAAGCCGCTCGAAAGCGCGGTGGCGGGTCTGTCCGGTCTGGATACGCTCCAGTCCACCTCCTCCGAGAATATGTCCATGGTCATCATTCAGTTCACCGACTCCACCAATCTGGACGACGCGATGACCGACCTGCGCGACAAGGTCAGCCAGGTCAAGAGCCAGCTTCCCGATGACGCTTCCGACCCGACTGTCATGAGCATCGACATCGACTCGATGCCGGTCGTTCAGGTCGCGCTGCGCGGCTCCGACCTTGCAGCCCTCCAGTCCATCGCGGAGGACGACATCTCCCCGGCGCTTGAGCGACTGGACGGCGTGGCATCCGTCGATATTTCGGGCGGCTACGAGGACGAGGTCGCGGTAAAGACCAACGCCGCACGCCTCAAGGGCTACAACCTCACCATCACCTCGGTCGCGCAGCAGCTCGGCGCGGACAACATGGCCATTCCGGGCGGCGACCTGGATAACGGCTCGCAGACGCTCAGCGTCCGCACGGACGGCGAGTATTCGTCGCTGAACGACGTCAAGAACGCGCTGATTTCGCTCCCGACCGGCGGCACGGTCCGCCTGAGCCAGATCGCGGACGTCGCCATGCAGCCGAAGGACCGCTCGACCATCGCAAAGGTTGACGGCGAGGAGTGCATCATGCTCTCGGTCAACAAGCAGTCCGGCTCGAACACGGTTAAAATCGCAGAGAGCGCGGTAAAGCGCCTCAATGAGGTCATCTCGGGCAACGAGTCGCTTCAGGTGGACGTTGTCATGGACCAGTCCGACTACATCAACCTGACCGTTGACAACGCGGTGTCGAACATCTGGATGGGTGTGCTGTTCGCGGCTATCGTTCTTCTGGTGTTCCTGCGCGACATCGGCGCAACGCTGTCGCTGACCATCGCGATGCCGTGCTGTATCCTGTTCACCTTCCTTATCATGAACGTGCTCGGCATCACGCTGAACATGATGTCGCTCGGCGGCATTACGCTCGGCGTCGGCATGATCGTCGATAACTCCATCGTAGTCCTTGAGAATATTTTCAGCTACCGCGCGGACGGCTACGACCGCTGGGATGCCTGCACCAAGGGCACCGGCGAGGTCATGACCTCGGTCACGGCGTCCACCCTGACCACCATCGCGGTATTCCTGCCGATCGCGCTTTCGGGCGGCATGACCGGCATGATGTTCCGGGAATTCTGTATCACCATCGTAGCACTGCTGCTCAGCTCGCTCATTATCGCGCTGACGCTCGTGCCGCTGCTGTGCTATATGCTGCTCGGCGTCGGCGGCAAGACCGCGAAGGCCAAGCCTGAGGCTTCCATGACCACCCCGATCATGGAGAAGCCGCTCATGCGAACCTACCGCAAGTCGCTGAACTTCCTCATCACCCACCGCTGGGCCGGCATCGGCGTCACGCTCGCGATCTGCGTCATCAGCGTCGCCAGCATCGCCGCAGCGGGCATGGAGCTGATTCCGGAAACGGACCAGGGCCAGGTTTCGGTTTCCATCTCGATGCCGAACGGCTCGACCATGGAGGATACCGCCGCCATTCAGGACCGCATCGCGGGCATCGTCATGGACACCGTGCCGGAAACCAAGCAGATCTACTACTCGACCGGCGACTCGACCTCCATCATGTCGTCCGCGTCCGGCGCGAGTGTTACGGTTTCGCTCGTTGACCTCGACAAGCGCGACCGCTCCGCACAAGAGGTCACCAAGCAGCTCCGCCGCGACCTCGCGGACATCGCGGGCTGCGAAATCACGGTTTCCGCAAGCGAATCCATGAGCATGTCCACAGACTCGGACATCAGCGTTGAGCTGACGGGCAGCGATTATGACCAGCTGGCCGACACAGCGAACGACCTCGTGCAGAAAATCGAGGCCATTCCGGACGCCATCAACGTCGAGTCCTCGGCCGGTGAGCAGACGCCGCGTGTCGCGGTCAAGGTACGCCGCGAGAACGCTTCGCGCTTCGGCCTGACCCCGGCGGCTATCGGCGGTCTGGTGCGCGGCGAGCTGACCGGTTCGACCGCGACCACGCTCCGCATGAACGGCGAAGAGTACGACGTCACCGTTTCGGGCGACGAGGATGTTGCGACCAGTCTGGATTCGCTGCGCTCGATGCAGCTGCCGACCGCAACGGGCGGCAACGTGCCGCTGAGCTCTGTCGCTGACGTTTACACCGAACTCAGCCCGCAGTCCATCGTCCGTAAGAACCAGAAGGAAACCGTAACCATCACCGGCGAAAGCGAGTCCGGTGACGCGAACGCCATCACCGAAAAGGTGAACGCGCTGCTCGACTCCTACGAGGCGCCGGAGGGTGTGGAGATCGGCGACGGCGACACCATGGCGTCCCAGATGGCGGAGACCACCGGCAGCCTGATGCTGGCGCTCGCGGTCGCTATCGCGCTCGTTTACTTCATCCTTGCGACCCAGTTCAACTCGTTTGCGCTGCCGGTTGCAATCATGCTCATCCTGCCGATCGGCCTGCTCGGCTCGATGATACTGCTCGCGCCGACCGGAAACCATGTGTCCATGGTCGCGCTGCTCGGCGTTATCATTCTGGCCGGTACGGTCGTAAACTCCTCCATCGTCCTCATCGACTACACGCTTCAGCGCCGGGAACGCGGCGAGGATAAGAACACCGCCATCCTGAACGCCTGCCCGCGCCGTGTCCGCCCGGTTCTCATGACCGCACTGACCACCATCCTCGGCCTTGTGCCGATGGTATTCTCGGGCGGCGAAGGCTCGGAGATGATGAAGCCGATGGGCATTGTCATGATGACCGGCATGGTCGTTTCGACGATCGCGACCCTGTTCATCACGCCGGTCTACTACTCGCTGACCGACAGCGTGGCGGAGCGCCTGAAGAAGCTCGTTCGCCTGCCGCACCGCAAAAACGGCAAGCGCGGCGGCAAAAAGGGCGGCAAGGGGGAGGATGCCCCGGTTTCTGCCGAATAAATCCGTAAACTTTCGGTTGCAAAAATCAGTAAAATATTGTATCATAGGTGTATCAACGCCTGAGAGAGAACGGCTGCGTGAGCAGCCGTTTTCTTTTGATGACAGAAATGAGCGATAGCAGGAAGTTTCAGCCGCGCGGCAGCGCGTGTGAAATACAATTTGCACAGCAAATTGATAAAAACCGGGAGCATGTATCACGGTTTTTATACTCTGAGAGAGAAAAAAGTTTCTGCATAGGAACTTTTATCCGCCCGTGTTTTGTGAAGCAAAACACAGATTGTCGGAAAACGATAGTTTTCCGACAGGCTCAGCGGCTGCCTTAATGCGGCCGTTTTTCTGTCGAGGTGCAGAAGAGAGGAGAACGCGGCCCATGAAACGATGGCCAGTTGTAACCGTGCTGCTTGCGGCGTGCCTGACCGGCTGCGCAGGAGAAAAGGCCGAGAGCGTCAATTTGCAGTCGCAGGCGCTCGAGCGGGCCGAGCAGGCGGGCCTTATCCGCGAAGAGGCGAAAAAGCCGCAGCTTCTGTCGGTTTACGAGTCACAGCAGCTCGCGGGGGAGCAGTTCGGCAGCGAAAACTATGCGGTCGCGCCGTCGGACGAAAAGCTCGAATGCGAAATCGAGGGCGACACGCACGAATTTGCGGTGTTCGAGGTCTGCCGCCGCTCGGACGGCAGCGAGGTCGGACAGGTCGCGGTGGACCGCGTGACGGGCGAGCGGTACAGCTACGAGGGCGAGGGCGTTCTGGGCGACTACGGCGCGATGCTGACCGAGGACGAGAGCGAGAGCGCCGACTGGTCGGGCAGCTATACCTGCGAGTCGAGCGGCGTCAGCGTGACGCTTTCGCAGACCGACCCGGAGAGCTTTTCCTATGCCTTCTCGGACGGCGTGAGCGGCGCGGCGACCGCCGCAAAGGACAGCGCAGCCTCCGAGGACGGCGCGATACGCTTTCTGCTGCATGAGGGCGTGCTGACCGTCATAGGCGGGGGCGAAACCGGAAATTATACGCTGGACACACTGTCTGCCGGAGAATAAGAGGCGGACTCGGAGCACGGACACGGTATCCGTGCTCTTTTTCTTTGTCTGCTCACAAAAATAAGGCGCGATTTTTGGTCATTTCATGAAATATCCGGAAGCATATTGCCTTTTTATCGGGATCTATGCTATAATGTCAACAGAAACATTGTTAAGATTTTGTCAAAAAAGTCAGCAAGAGAAAAAGAGAGAAGAGTAAGGAGAAAGAGAAAAATGAAGAACCAGTTCCGGGACCGATTGTCGTTCTGCGCGACGATGATCGAAATGGTGGTCGGCGCGCTCATCCTGATCGGCTGTATCATATCGGGCATCGGCCTTATCGGCACGACCAGCATCGCCGACCTGCTCGGGGACGCGCACTATTTGCAGAACCGCATGAGCGACGCCTGCCTTATCCTGATCGGCGCGGAGATGCTCAAGATGATCACGAGCTACACCATCGATTCGGTGGTGGACGTCATGCTTCTTGCCATCGCGCGTCAGATGATCGTCGAGCATACCTCGCCGCAGGAAAACCTGCTCGCCGTGCTGTCGGTCGGCGTGCTGTTCGTCATTCGAAAGTTCCTGTACATCTCCCGTCTGGACAAGCGGCGCGAACTGGAAAAGAAAAAGAAAGAGGACAAGCAGAAGGACGAAGCGCAGCCCGCCGCGGTGCAGGAGAGCGTGGAGGAGGCCGAAGCACGCCTCAAAAACGACGAAATGCGCAAGCGTGACGAGTTCCGCATCGATGAAGAGCTCGAAGAGCTGGAGCGGCTCAAAGCCGCCGTCGAGCGCAAGGCGGAGGAAGAGCTCCGCCGCATCGAGCAGATGGAGAAAAACGTTATCCGATGACGTTCTGACGCCGCGCGGCGTCCGGCATTCCAAGCAAATCGCCATATAAAACAAAAAACCCTCGCAGAGCACTTGAAAACTCTGCGAGGGTATCTTTTTGCCTTAGTTGAAGTAAACGATGTCGTCCTTTGCCTTTTCGGCCGGCTTGACCTCGATGGCATGGAGCACCGGGCCTTCGCCGCGGTACTGCGGCAGGGTTTCGACCGTAATAGACGCGGTGACGGTGACCCAGTCGCGCACGCCAAGCTCTTCCGCCTTGTCGTAGCGGCAGATGAAGCCGAGGAAGGTCACATCGTCCGCGCAGCAGACCATGCCGAAGCGGCCGGGCACGAACGAGCCTGCCGGAACGTCCTTGCCGTGGTAGACCTGTGCGAGGAAGCGGACGGTCTTGCCGTCGTACTTCTCCGGCTCGCCGGTCGCGTCGATGTACCAGAGGCCGTAGTCCTCCGGCTTGATGTCGATGATGTCGGCGTTGATGTCGAACGGTAGCGGCATATTGCGCGAGTAGTCCTCGGAATTGCCGTCGAGGTCGTCAAGATAGATGGCCGCACGCGGGTTCATCGCCTTGATGTTCTTCTTGTACAGCATCTCCTTGAGCGCGTCCGTGCAGCGGTTGAATACCACCATGTCGGCGGTCGTGATGTGCTCGAACATCTGCGGGCCGATGTTGTTCGAGTAGACCTCGAACGTGGTCGCGTCAACCGTTGTGATGATCTGATACAGCTCCCAGCGGGACGGGAACGCCTGCATGAGCGTTTCCAGCTTCCACATACCGTTGTACTCAACGAGAATGCGGTCGGGGTTGTACTTCTGCTCGATGCGCTTGAGGATGTTCGGGGTCAGACGGTCCTCGGACTCGATCGGAACGAGCGCCGTGCCGTAGTGGGCGAGCCACTTTTCGTCGTATTCTTCGATGCCTTCCTCGCAGCACAGCAGCGCGGTGACTTCGTTTTCGGTAAAGTTCGGGTCGGCAAGGATTTCCTGGATGAACTTGGTCTTGCCGCTTTCCAGAAAGCCGGTAAAGACATATACCGGAATGGGATTGTTAGCCATAAAGGTTCCTCCCTTTTAGTTTACGCCGAACAGGGAAGCGATGCGCTCCTCGTCCAGCTCGGAACCGATGACGCACAGACGGCCGGTGTAGTCGGCGGAGCCGCGGCGGATTTCCGGTGCGCCCGGAACGTAGTCGAAGTGCAGCCATTCGCCGCCGTCGGAAGCCGGAACGATGCCCTTTGCGCGGAGAACCGTGCCGAGGGACGGGTCGCCCAGTGCGGTGAGGGCGTTCTGAAGCTCAGCCTCGGTGTACTTGCGCGGGGTTTCCTTGCCCCAGGAGGTGAATACCTCGTCGGCGTCATGGTCGTGGTCGTGACCGCAGCAGCAGTGACCGTCGTGGTCGTGATGATGGTGATGCTCATGCTCATGCTCATGATGATGCTCGTGCTCATGCTCGTGGCAGCCGCAGGTGCAGTCCGGACCGTGATCGTGATGGTGCTCGTGCTCCTCGTGGTCATGGTCATGATGGTGCTCGTGCTCATGGTCGTCATGGTCATGATGATGGTGATGATGCTCATGATGCGGCTCGTGGGCGATTTCGTCCAGCACCTCGGCAACCAGATCGCGGCTGCCCTCCATGGTTTCGAGCAGCTGCTCGCCGGTCAGGTCCTTCCACGGGGTGGTGACGATGCGGGCGTGCTCGTTCAGGCCGCGCAGCATGGCAACGGTCTCGTCCAGACGTTTCTCCGGGCACTCTGCGGTGCGGGACAGCAGGATAGCGCCGGCGTGAGCGACCTGATTTTCGAAGAACTCGCCGAAGTTCTTGAGGTACATCTTTGCCTTGAGCGCGTCAACAACGGTGACGAAGCTGTTGAGCTGAACGTCCAGATGGGCGTTCTGAACCGCCGAGATAACGTCGGACAGCTTGCCGACGCCGGACGGCTCGATGAGGATGCGGTCGGGGTGGTACTGGTCTACAACGTCGTGCAGCGCCTTGCCGAAGTCGCCGACGAGCGAGCAGCAGATGCAGCCCGCGTTCATTTCGTTGACAACGATGCCTGCATCCTTGAGAAAGCCGCCGTCGATGCCGATTTCACCGAATTCGTTCTCGATGAGGACGACTTGCTCGCCCTTGAGCGCGTCCGCGAGCAGACGCTTGATAAGCGTGGTCTTGCCTGCGCCGAGAAAACCGGAGATAATATCAATCTTTGTCATGATTTATCGCTCCATTCCTAATATTCAAAATTTTCTGCTGAAAGATATTATACCACATTTATCGCAAAAAGAAAAGTTTTTTAGTTAGCGTCTGCTAATTTTGTATAAGCGGACGGCGGCGCGGACATACTGCGGATAAAAGGAGGAAAAAGGTCATGAAACATTACGAACCGAAACATATCGCGGTGCTGTCCGACCGCGGGTTTTACACCATTCTGACAGTGTGCGGACTGATCATTGCGGCGAGCGCGTGGGTGCTCTGGATGCACGCCGGGTCGAGTGCAGAGACTGCCGTTCCCGAGACGGGCGCGCCGGTCATCACGCCGGCGGAGGATGTTCCCGACCTGACCGTGCAGGATGTTCCCGTGACGGCGGAGGAGCCGGAGAGCGGGGAAGAAACGACCGCCGAGGCCGAAGAGCCTGTTTCCGTGCCCGAGCCGACACCGGCGGTCACGGTTTCCGCGCCGGTGTATACCCGCCCGACCGCCGGGGCGGTGCTGACGCCGTTTTCGGGTGATATGCTGCTGTTTCAGCCGACGCTCGGCGACTGGCGCGTGCACAGCGGAACCGACTTCGCGTGCGAGGCCGGAGAGAACGTGCTGGCGCTGACCGACGGCACGGTGCAGACCGTGTTTGAGGACGGCCTGTACGGCACGTGCGTGACGATTGCGCATCAGGGTGATTTGAAAACAACGATGCGCGGCCTTGACGAGGTGCGAGTGAGCGAAGGACAGGCGGTGTCCTCGGGCGAGGCGGTCGGCACCTGCGCGAAGGAAATCCCGGCGGAGCAGACGCTCGGCGCACACGTTCATGTGGAGGCAACGCGCGGCGACGCCGTAATCGACGTCATGGAGCTGCTCGGCGAGGAGGAGTAAATGCTCCCTGCCGAGGGAGCGCTCTTTTCACCCTCCGAGGGTGAGCGCGAACGATACGCCGATACTGCGGCGCAGACGCAGGAGGCGAGATAGACCCTTGCCCCAAAGGGGGAGGAATTTTCGCCCTCGGAGGGCGGGAAAATGCACGCTGCGGCGTGCAGGGACGCGCCCCTCCCAGGGCG